>Ga0255171_1000074_pt1 | contig 39632 bp, 51 predicted proteins | sample Atl_Yuk_RepB_8d_FD_183176 | JGI IMG/M metagenome (GOLD analysis project Ga0255171, IMG submission 183176) | Freshwater microbial communities from Altamaha River, Georgia, United States - Atl_Yuk_RepB_8d | ecosystem: Environmental > Aquatic > Freshwater > River | place: USA: Georgia | collected...
GGATGCCGCCACCGCCCGTGCCTTGGCACCCTCGCCAATGTTCCACCGAACGATGCTCGGGCCGCTGCTTGACAGCCTTCCTGACCGCGCCATAGCCCGCCGCTGCTGTCGGCTCAGGGCCGGACTGACCGACGTGATATTCGGCTGATTGATCAGGGACATGATCAAAGAACACTTGAAGATCATGATAATAAAAGCATTGGCTAGGTCACTATCTTTAGAAAACTTTTGAGAAATTAGCATATGTTCGCCGGGAACATATGCTCCAATTCCATTTTCAGTACCGTTGATGCTGCTTTGAAAGGCTACAATCGTGTGGGGTCCTCCAATAGGATCAGGATCAGTTCCCCAAAGATGAACAAGGCCGTATTTGCCATCAGAAAGCTCAATGGCAAGAAGCGTTGTATGACCATGCCTCTTTGCATCAAGGGGGACCAAAACTTCACCCCATGTTGATACTCTACCCGTTTCAATCATGCCAATTTCAACCGCAGCATCATGAATTTCGGCACTGACAATGAACATGTGCGTCAAGCCAGCGCCGAAATTTACTTCATAGCTATGAAAAATGCTGAGAAGTTCTTCCCAGTCGTAACTTTTAATTCCCTCAATATGGTCCGCCAAAATCAGAACCCCCACTTACTGGCGCAGATCGGCCCGATGCCCATCTCGATGCTGGTTTGGTTGGTCAGTTCCCGGCCGCAGCAGCTGCACACGCCGGTCTTCCGGCCATAGTCAACTGCTGCCTCCAGAGGGTTCGCGGCGATGCGCTGCAGGCGGGACAGGGTGTCAGCCTTGGTTTCGCGCACGGCCTTGAAGACGGCGCCGTCGATCTTGCCCTGATATGCGTCGTCTTCGATCTCGACGACGTACAGGCAACCGGCGTTCTTGCCGGTGGCAGGTGCCAGAGACAGCTTCAGGCCTTCGGCCCGGTAGATCGGCTTGCGCTGGCCGTTCTCGACGGCGGTGTTGAACATGGCGCGGATCGGGCTCAGGTCGACCGTGCCGCCCTTGGCTTCAGCCTCAGCATTGCGCGCCGCGCGGGCGGCCAGCATCTTCTCGTGGCCACGGTACCACGCGGCGATCTGGTTCTGGGTCAGGGAGCCCCAGCGGGTCAGCGAGGCGTACAGGGAGGCCGTGAAGTCGGTCCGGCAGGCCACGAGGTCGGCCCACATGTCCGGGTGCTCCTCGGCGAACTGCTTGACCTGACGACGGGTCTCTTCGGCCTTGGCCTCGACCTTGGCGCGCGCAGCGGCGCGATGCTTGGCCCGTTCGTCCGGCGAGGTCGTGAAGAAGCCGCGCCCTTGGCAGGCGAGGCACTTGCTGTTGCCGTGGCGATTGGTGCCACCCGACCACTTGCCCGTCCCGGCACACTGGCCGCACGGATACTCATGCGTGACCTTGGCGGTGCGGCGGCCTTCGATCTCGGTCGGCAGGCTGTTGACGAAGTCCTCGAAGCTCATGATCGGTGCTCCCTCTCTCTATGAGAAAAGTCATACCGACAATGTGGGATCAGGTCAACTGTTATCTTTCAGTTTGTACCGCAGGGTTTTTCTTTTGTTGTATCGGTGGATGCTTTCCTCGACTTCAGCGTCGCCATTGTCCACCAGCTTCCGCAGGCATGCCTCGATGTCCTCTTTGCGGTACTGCTTGCCCAGCCTGTTCACGATCACGCCGAGCGTCTCGCCGTCGTCGCCGGAAATCAGCTGCGCCACCTTGGCCATCATGGCCTTGGCCGGGTCATCCTTGGCGTTCTCGTTGCCCACGACCATGCGGATTTTCGTCTCGATGTCGCGCTTGATCAGGGCGAAGGCCCAGCGGACGTGCTCGACCGTCCGGACGCCCTCGGGAACCGCCAGCGTCAAGCTGATCTTGGTCACCTGCTCGTAGCCCCGCTGGGGGATCGCCTCGAGACCGGTGGAGCTTTTCTGATCGTAGGCCATGCGGTCGAAGTATCGTACGATGTTCCGCAGCATCTCCTTGGCCGCAGGCTCGGTCGGGATCACGATCCGCTCGCCATAGTGCTCCACGCGGGCGTCGGCCGGGCGGTTCATGTCGAAGCTGCCGCCCATCGCGATCTGCTGCATGGCGATCTTCAGGTTCTCGGGCAGAGGGTGCTTGACCCAGTCCAGCTTGGTCTGCGGGGCCGTGTCGGTCTCGATGTTCAGGATCGCCCGGCCGATGAAGCCGTTCGCGGCCCCGTCGAAGTCCACCAGCTCGTCGAAATTCTGCCCGGTGGTGTAGCCGCAGAGCGACAGGAACGGCCTGTCCAGCCCGTGGTCGATGGTCGACAGGAGGTGGGCCAGAGCGTCACGCCGGGAAATCAGGTACGGCTTCTCGCCGACGTCGTCGATCTGCTTCTCGAGCTGGGTCAGCTCTTTCCGCAGGGACTGGCGGGTATCTTCCTTCAGGTCGCCGGAAATCAGCAGGCGCCCGTCGGCCTTGGAGTAGACCGACATCAGGAGGCCGATGATGCCCTCCATGTAGATCGCCCCGCCGCGCTTCTGGGCCGACTTGATCTTCTGAAGCAGGAAGCCGATCTCGTCGATCAGGTAGAAGGCGGCCTGATTGCGGGTCAGGTTCCGCATGATCTCCTGCTCGGACTTGATGGTGCCGTGGGTGGCGGCCGCCAGCCCGCATTCCAGCATGATTTCGTTGATCGCGCCGATCAGGGCGTCCTTGCCGGTCGCCGATCCGGCCACGTTGAAGACGAACAGGTTGGTGGTGGCTCGGTCGATGTCGTCCATGTACCGCAGGCCCGCCGCGTTCGACAGGGCGACGATGGCGGCCAGAGAGGCGAGGCGTTCGCGCTTCTTGCGGGTGCGGGTGTTGATCCACTCGGCGACGCGCCCCGCGAGCCCCGGCGGCCGCAGCAGGTCGATACCCTTGACGTCGATCTTCTCGCCTGTGTCTTCGACCGCCGGGGTGAAGTCGAACTCGACGTCGGGGGTGAAGGTGACCGGCTGCTTCCAGCCGCCCTGCTCGGCATAGTGGGCGAGGGTGCCCAGCGTGACCGGGTTGGCGCCCTTGCCGAAGCTGTGCCACTTGTTGGGCATGACGCGGGGATCGTGCTTGCTGGATCGGGCCGACCAGTCTTCCCAGAGGCTGTAGGCGGTGCCGCCGGACGCATGGTGCAGCGCCATGCCGACGCGGACCCACGTCTCATAGTCGACGTCGTCGTTGTCGATGTACCGCAGCATGTCTTCCAGATCGGCGTGGCTGACGTCGACCGTCCTGTTGCCCAGCTCGGCCCGGTGCCGCTCCGGCTTGGTCAGGAGCTTGATCAGCGCCTCTGGGGCATAGTCGATGTCGTCAGGGGTACCAACCGCGACCTCATACCGACGGCCGGAGGCATGGAGCGAGCCGGGGCCGACAACATAGGCCGCGCCGCTCTTGAAGTCGACGCCGGGATAGTCCGGGTGTTTGGTCACCAGCGCGACACCGGGCGGCACCTTGAAGTACAGGTGGCGCGACCCACCGCCAGAACCGGTGTTCACGATCAGCCCGGCACCAGCCACTTCCGGCACATCCCGCAGCAGCTTCTCGAAGCTCTCGAGCCCGCCGTTCCGCGCATCGACGTCAACGACCAGCAGGCCGCGCAGCAGCACGCCGTATCCAGTAGCAAACTGGCCGGTGGCCTCGATGATCTCGAACTGTTCCTCGGACCAATGGGGGGTGTATTGCCAGTTGGAAACCAGCGGGTGCTTCAGCACGGCCTTGCAGTCCGGATCGCCGCACTTGCAGGTTCCGTCGGCATTACTTCCATGTAAGCCGAACACGAGGTATTCGGCCTCCCAAAAGTCTCTGTAATTCATGATCTTCTCAGCCGAAGAGGTAAGAGGCGAGCTTCTCGATGGTGGTCAGGGTCGGCGTGCCACCCTTGCCCTTCGCGAAGTTTCTGACCGTGTTCTCGTGCAGCCCAGTCGCCATTGCGACCTTCGTGAGATTGCGATCAGACAGTGCTTCGCGGATGCGCGCAAGCTGTTTGTCCATCTCCGTCCGGATGGCCTCGGCCGGGCTGGCTTCTTGATCCGACATCAGTAGTGTCTCCTTGGTGACAAAATGCCTGTTGACACTCTCACAATGTGGACCTATCGTCAATCCCGTTGTGAGCAGAGAAAGGAGCGAGAATGAGTGTTCTCGAGCACATCAGCAAACCCAAGAACCGGCCCGTAGTCGCAACCATCATCGGCGATGCGGGCCTTGGCAAGACTTCCCTTGCCGCCACCTTCCCGAAACCCATCTTCATCCGCGCCGAGGACGGCCTGTCGTCCATCCCCGAGGCCAGCCGTCCTGACGCCTTTCCGCGTCTGACGTCGGTCGAAGACCTCTGGGAGCAGATGACCGCGCTGATCAAGGAAGATCACCCGTACGACACGCTGGTGATCGACAGCGTCACGGCGCTTGAAGTACTCTTCGGGGAGCACGTGCTGGAAACCGACCCCAAGAAGCCGAAGGGCCTGCAGCAGGCTCACGGTGGGTACGGCGCCGGTCGCGACATGGTGGCGTCCATGCATCGCCGCGTCCGCAAGGCCGCCGAGATGCTGGTCGAGCGGGGCATGAACGTGGTCTTTGTGGCGCATGCCGACACGACCCGGATCGAGCCGCCGGATGCCGACCCCTACACGAAGTACACGATGCGCCTGCATGAGAAGTCGATGCAGCCCTACGTGGACAACGTCGATCTGGTCGGGTTCCTGCGCCTCGAGACCTTCGTGACCGGCGAAGGCGAGCGCAAGAAGGCGGTGTCCGACGGCACGCGCCAGCTCGTGTGTCACGCGACCGCCTCGAATGTGTCGAAGAACCGCTTCGGCATCTCCGAGCCCATCGAGGTCAAGCAGGGTGAAAACCCGCTTGCCGACTATCTGCCCCAGTTCAAAGCCAAATCGAAAGGGAAGTGATCATGGCCTTTTGGAACCTGTCCGACGGTGAAGACGTCAAGAGCAACAGCACCGGCGAGTACGACGCCGGTGGCGGCCGGATCGAGGTGATCCCCGACAACACGTCGGTGCTGGCCATCATCGACGAGGCGAAGTGGGACCGTACGCAAGACGGCGACCGCTTCATCTCGCTGCGCTGGTCTGTGCTGGCGCCGGAGGAGCTGAAGAACCGCAAGGTCTTCCAGAAGCTCTGGGTGCTGGACGACGAGCCCCGCGCGAAAGACCCGGTGAAGAAGCGCGACAAGGCCAAGCGCATGCTGGCGGCCATCGACACCAACGCGGGCGGCAAGCTGCTCGCCAAGGCCGAAATGCCGACGGACGAAAGCCTGACGGCCTGCCTGACGAACAAGCCGATGGTCATCCGCGTGATGGTCTGGGAGATGGAGGACCGGGCGACCGGGAACATCAATCAGGGCAACTGGGTCGGCGCGGTGTCTCCGAAGAGCGCGCCGCAGACGCCGTCGGACGAGATCGAGCAGAAGTCTGCCCAGATGCAGTCGAAGAAGCAGTCTGGCGGCGGGGGCAGTGGCGGGCGCCGCCGCGACATGGACGATGACAGCATTCCCTTCTGATCAAGGCGGGGGCCTTCGGGCCCCCTCCCACCACCCCTTATCCTATCGGAGATGATGATGTTTTCCTTCCTGAAGAAGCCGAAGGTCACGTACGTCAACAGGCGCGTGACGGTCGGCCTGACCGACGGCCGCGAGATCACGCACAAGGCTACCGACCGCGAGATCAGCCCGACGGGGCGCCTGCACCTGACGTCGAACGGTGTCGTTGTAGCTGATTACCTGCCGGGCACGTGGACCAGTCTAAGCGTCGGGCATCGCGCGATCCGGAGCCTGTGATGGAGCAGCGCAGCGAGGAGTGGTTTGACGCGCGCAAGGGGCGCGTGACGGGCTCAGCTGTCGGCGCGATCCTTGGTCTCGACCCCAATCGGGACCGCAGCGACGTTCTGCGCGACATGGTCCGGTCGTACCACGGGGCTCCGAGGGAGTTCCGAGGCAACATCGCGACCCAGTGGGGCGTGGTGCACGAGGCTGAGGCCCGCGAGGACTTCGAGCGCGACACCGGCCTCGAGGTCCAGACGGCGACCTTCTGCGTTCACCCGAATTTCGACTGGATCGGCGCCAGCCCGGACGGGTTCGTCGGAGACGACGCCCTGCTCGAGATCAAGTGCCCGTTTGGACTTCGGACGCAGCCCGCGCCGGTCGGCTTCAAGACGGCCGCGCAGCAGCCGCACTATGTGGCGCAGATGCAGGTCCAGATGTTCGTGACCGACCGGGCGCGGTGCCACTTCTGGCAGTGGACGCCGAGCGACAGCCGCCTCGAGACCGTCGAATACGACCCGGAGTACATCGCCGAGGTCTTCCCCCAGCTGGAGGCGTTCTACAAGGAGTACCTGCAGGCCGTCTCCGATCCGGGCGACCATCTGGAGGAGAAGCGGAAGGTCATCGACACGCCGCGCGCCATGCAGATGATCGCGGAGTACGACGACCTGACCTCAGCCATTGAGCGGGCCGAGGAGCGCAGGAAGGAGCTGCTGGAGGCCATCGTGAAGATCGCCGACGGCAAGAATGCTGTCTTCGGCGGCCGCAAGCTGACGAAGGTCGAGCGCGCTGGCTCCATCTCCTATGCCTCCGCCATCAAGGTGCTGGCGCCGGGGGCCAATCTAGAACCGTGGCGCGGCAAGCCCACGAGCTACTGGACGCTGAAATGACCGACCCCGAGATCGCACGCCTTCGCAAGCACAACCTGCTCCTGCAGCGCCGCCTCGAGCGTGCCCGCCGGGACGCCCTGCTCTTTGCCGCCAGCCTGTGCGAGGACAACGACTGCGTGTCCTGCGCCGACAAGATCAGGCTGGTGGCAGGGAACATGGCTTCCCCCAGTGTTCACGTGGCCCCTCTGGTCTGGCGGATGGAGGATGGCGCTTTCCGCGCCATCCCGATGGCTGGGTACGACTATCTGGTCGTCAAGAACCCATTCGGCGTCGGCACCATGACCTACTGGAACAAGCACATGATTGCTGTTGTAGACACCGAAGAACAGGCCATGTCCGAGGCACAGAAGCACTTCGCGGGCTGCATCCAGCCTGCACTGGAGGCATCATGAAGCTCCTTGCCCTGCTTGCCCTGCTGGCCACTCCGGTGGCCGCAGACGACACCGACCGCTGCTTCCAGCTGGGGCAGATCGGCGAGAGGATCGCCATCGCGCGTGACGGCGGCTTCAGCATGAAGTCGTCCATGATGGCGATCCCGATGGACATTCCGTCTGACCGTTATCGCTTCTTCATCGACATGGTCGACGTGATCTATGGTCAGTGGCGCTACGAGGCCCCGGTCGACATCGGGGCTGTCATCTTCACCCTGTGCATGAGGGGAGACATCCGATGAGCGACGACGATCTGATCCGGCGCGGGGATGTGCTGCGCGCCATCGTGGAGGCCCGCCATGACTAACCCCAACGACCTCTCGGACGCCGCGCTGCTGGCGCTGGCGGAACGGCTGGAAGACGGATGTCGTGGCGGGCCGGGTTGCGCCTGTTCCCTGAATGACGCCGCCGCCACCCTGCGCGCCATCGTTGCCGCCCGGCAGGCCCCGCAGGATGTGGTGGAGGCGCTGCGCGTCACTCTCAAGCATCTTGATGGCCTGATCACTGAGAGCGGTCGCGAAATTGAATGGGGCCACGAAGACCCGTTCAGGATGGGGGAGTGGTTTGAGCCGGAAGACCTTGCTGAAATTGAAGCCGCCCGCGCCTTCCTCGCCGCGCTGAAAGGAGGCGACAATGGCTTATTGGGATAAGCCCCCCAAGAAGGGGTATGTCTATATCGACATCGTTGATGGTGCTGAAGGGCCATCTGTTTCGATTGGTGATCACCAAGGGGGAATGCGTGTAGCAGGGCCAAAGCCGTGGGGCGGAGGGACTGTCCGGCAACGCTTTTTGGCGTATATCGCAGACATTCGCAGCGCCCTCCCCGCCGCCCCCGACCCGCGCGACGAAGTGATCCGGGGGCTGGTGGAGGCGGCGGAACGGTCACGGCAATACATTGTGGGCAGCATGGTGGACCGCAGCGGCCCGGTATTGCGCCAGCTGGACGCCGCCCTCGCCGCCGCACGCCAGCCTTACATGGGGCAGATCATGGCGGAATGCGATTGCCAGAGGCAGGGCGAGTGCCAGCGGGCCGGGCGCTGCATCGCCGAGGTGCGTTGATGCACCGGAATGACCCAGACGCCCTGCCGCCGCGCACCCGCAAGGGCCGGAAGCCGTTCAAGGTGGAGATGCGAGCGCGGGACCGGAAGTGGCCCTGCGCCGACTGGGCCAGCTGCGGAGCCTACGCCACCGAGGCGCAGGCAAAGCAAGCTGTCGATGCCATGAATGCCAAAGACCTATGGCTCGAATACAGACTGAAGCCGTGATGGGGTTGACCTACAACGGAATTGTCGATAAAACGTCATCCTGAGCAGAGAGAGGATGATCGAATGAGCCTGAGACCGTACCAGCAGGATGGTCATGACGCCGCCGTCGCATGGATCAAGAAGAACCGCGCGCCGTGCCTGATCGAGGCCGCCACGGGAGCAGGGAAGAGCCACCTGATCGCTGCCATCGCGGACACCGTGCACGCCATCTCGAAGGGCAAGCATGTGCTGGTCCTGCAGCCGTCTGCCGAGCTGGTCGAGCAGAACGCCGAGAAGTACCGCGCCACCGGCGCCAAGTGCTCCATCTTTTCGGCGTCCGCTGGAGAGAAGAGCCTGCGGCACCCAGTGGTCTTCGGCACCCCGCTGACCGTCAAGAACCGCATCTCCCGCTTTGGCGCGCAGTTCGCGGTGGTTATCATCGACGAATGCCACGGGATCACGCCGACAGTCCTGTCGATCATCGAGGCCATGCGGGAAGCCAATCCCAACCTGCGCGTCATCGGCCTGTCGGCCACTCCCTATCGCATGGGCACCGGCTACATCTTCGCCAAGTGGCCCGACGGCAAGCCTGTCCCTGAGAACCAAACCCGCGACCCTTACTTTGGCGCCTGCGTCTACCGCATCCGCGCCCGCCAGCTGATCGACGCCGGTTACCTGACGCCGCCTGTGATCGGCAGCATCGGTGTTGCATCGTACGAAACCATGAACATGCAGCTGAACAGCCGGGGGCAGTTCGACGCTGAGGACATCGACCGCGCCTTCCACGGGCAGGGCCGGAAGACATCCAGCATCATCGCAGATGTCGTGGGTCAGTCGCGGGATCGCGAAGGCGTGATGATCTTTGCGGCTACCGTCCGGCATGCTCAGGAGTGCATGGAGAGCCTGCCGCCCAGCCTGTCCGCGCTGGTGACCGGGGAGACGCCCAAGGCGGAGCGGAAGCGCATCCTGACGGCATTCAAGGCTCGGAAGATCAAGTACCTCGTGAACGTCTCCGTGCTGACCACTGGGTTCGACGCCCCGCACGTGGACGTGATCGCAATCCTGCGCGCGACCGAGAGCGTCGGCCTGCTCCAGCAGATCGTCGGCAGGGGCCTGCGTCTGTCTCCCGGCAAGACCAACTGCGTCGTGCTGGACTATGCCCAGAACATCGACCGGCACTGCCCGGACGGCGACATCTTCAGCCCCGAGGTCAAGGTGCGCGGCGGCGAGAAGGGCGAGGGGTCGCTGACCTGCCTGTGCCCGGACTGCAATGCGGAGAACGAGTTCTCGCCCCGGCCGAACGAGGAGGGCTATGGCATCGACCAGTACGGGTACTTCCTCGATCTGGACGGCATGCGCGTCGCCACGGACTGGGGTGACATGCCCGCCCACTTCGGACGCCGGTGCCAAGGCCGCTCGACCATCGCCGGAGACCTCGTCCAGTGCGGGTACCGCTGGACCTTCAAGAGCTGCCCGGACTGCGAGGCGCCGAACGACATCGCCGCCCGGTACTGCACCACCTGCAAGGCCGAGATCGTCGACCCGAATGAGAAGCTCCGGCTGGACTTCAAGGCCCTGAAGCGCGATCCCACAAGGATGCAGACCGACGAGGTTCTGGACTGGAAGGTCGTGCCGGGTGTCTCTCGCACCGGCAAGGAGACCGACAGGGTTGACGTGGTGACCCCCTATCGGTCATTCTCCTTCTGGGTGCTCCGGCACCCGACGTTCAGCCGGGCCATGAAGGACAGGGCCATGCTGGATGGGCTCAGGGGCCAGCCGCCGCAGACCGTTACCTATCAGAAAGACCCGGAGACCGGGTTCTATCGCGCAATCGCATATAACAGGCCGCATGATGAAGCTCCCGAAGGACATCCCGATCTGGGGAAACGCAGAGTACAGGGGCGACTGCCCCAAGGAGACGCTGGAGCAGGTGACCTTCTTCGCTCGGCTTAGGCGGGCCCACCCGGACAGCTACGGCCTGCTGGCGCTACACCCCCGCAATGAGGGCAAGCGCACGCTCCTGCAGGCCGCCAAGGAGAAGAGCGAGGGTATGTCGACCGGGGCCACGGACATCGTGATCCCCGGAGCACCCAGCTTTGTATGCGAGCTGAAGAGGCGCGATCACACCAAGAGTACCATCCACCAAGAGCAGCTGGACTACATGCACGCGGCGCAGCGCGCCGGAGCCTATGTCTGCATCGCTCTGGGCGTCGACGCCGCGTGGCAGGCCTTCGAGGACTGGCGCAGCCATGTGGAGGGATGAACTGCGCCCAAGCTCCCGCATCCGAAAGGTGCTGATGGGCAACGTGCGCCTCGAGGACGAGGAGCCGGGCATCCAGTCTGCATGCTCCAAGCACATCTACGACGGGGCTGTTGAAATCCTGAGCATTACGGATAAACAGGCGAGGAGGAGAGCCCTGCTGAAAATTCCAGAGCTGATCCGGCCGCATGTGGAGAAGGAAGTATGGCGGATTTTCGACCAGAGAAGAAAGAAGTGATGTTCTACATCACCATGAACATGCAGTCCCGGCAGGGAAATCCAATCCATCAGGTTGCATGTGTGGTTCCGGGGGTGAAAAGCCTTGATGATCTGCATGAACTCCTGAAAAACGAGGACTTTATCCTCGTTGAGGAATATTATAAGAAGACAGAAGGCGGTTATTACAGCGTCGGCCACCTGATCATCAACACTCAGCATATCGGAAAGGTGAAAGCGGCATGAAGACAGGATGGACCAAGATCGAGTTCGGCGCCGGTGACAATTCCAAGCGCGCCCGGCGGATGACGCCCTATATCGCGCGCAGCGAAAAGAACCCCGAGCACGTCTACCTGATGATCCCCGATGCGTTCGTCACCCACGAGAAAGTGGACATCTACCACAACGGCCTCGGCAAGATCGCCCTCAGCTTCAGCGCCAGTGGCGACTATCGCGCCTCTCTGCCGAACGGCAAGGGCCACGTGGTCAGGATCGCCTTCCCGTCGTCCCTGCGTGATCTGATCCCGATTGGGCGCCACGATTTGAAGTACAAGGTCGAAGATGGCTTCCTGATCCTCGATCTGCCCTGATCAGCGCAGGACGATAGCGCCCATGTAGATGGTCCCGCTGGCCATCGAGGCAGACACCGAATAGGCGCCGCCGGTCGTGTTCTGGCGGTACGCCATCGAAGCCCCCCTCGAGTTTCCGAGAGACGTGTTGTTCACCGTACGGCTCATCGGGCTGGACCACGTGAACGAGTTGTTGTCGTTGTCGGCCCAGAGGGCGCCGAAGACGATACCGTCCTGCTCCATCGTGACGCTGCAGGTCGCCGGGTTCCCGACCTTGGTGTTCCCGTCGATGGGGTATGCGCGGTCGAGGCCGATCACCGTGTACCACGCCGTCTCTCCGCCCGTGGAGGCTGTTCCGGAGGCGGCCACGGTGACTGACGTGCCGGTCGGAACCTTGACGACCACGAACTGGGTGAAGCCTGTGCCGCCGGAGATCACGGTCCCGTTCGACTGCGGATACCACACGGTCTGGGCCACCCCATTGATAGAGATGGTCAGGGACACGGTGGACGTCCCGCCTGACGCTCTGGTGATCACCAGATAGCGATCCGGGTGGTTGGCCCCAAGGTTGCCCATCGTCGTCGGAATGCCCTCCTGAGCGCCGCAGAACGTCACGGACGGAATTGACCCTGACGGGGAGAAGATGGGCATCAGGGGAAAGCTCATTGCAGGGCCACCACATTGGCGAAGGTGAAGCCGTTCACCTTGGTGATGTAGATCAGGTAGTCGCTGCCGTTTGCCAGAGAGGTCAGCGACGAGCCTGCGGTCTTGCTGAAGCCGCTCAGGGTGACCGTGGGCGTGCCAGAAGAGACGGTCATCTGGATCACGAGGTTGTAATCCCCGGCAACTGTGGGCTTGGCCAGAGTAAAGTTGCCGCTGCAGGTGATGCGCTTGAAGTTGCCCCCGACCGGAGACGGAGTGTACGTGCCGGAGGCCTTGTTCCCGTTATCATCGGCTGTCGCTACGATACCGGCAGAGGTCAAGCTCTGCGTCGCCGTGGGCTGACCGGCGGTAATGATCCGGTTCGCTACCCCGTCCGTAGACAGAAATCCCGTCCCGCTGGGCAGGACCGTGAAGATGTCGTCTATTGTGCCGCCAACCAGCAGCTTGACCACCAGCTTGTAGTCCTCACTCCCGGCGGTGACATTGGTCGAGATGATCTGGATGCGGCCACCGGCCACCAGCGCGCTGGCAGCGTTCTCGGTCTGGAACTCGATCCCGGCGCCGATACCGGCTGTCGGCGTGGCAGCAGAGGTCTTCTGCACGATGACCAAAGGGTTGGTCGTGGTCGAGGTCGCACTCTCTCGCGTGATGGTGACCACGCTTGAGCTGTAAGTGAAGTTCGGGCTGTACGTAATGACTGAGCCGTCGCTGAAGGCTACCTGACCAGAGGCGCCAGTATTCCCGGTGACGTCATTGACAAGGTAGACCCCAGTCCCATCGCAGAAAATCTGGCGTTTCGTGCCGTTTTCGACCTGAACCACGTTGACAGCAGATGTCGCACTTTGGATCGTGATCCTCCTGTTGGAGGTGTTCCATACGATCCACTGCCCGCCGACGCCAGCTGGCAGGGTATAGGTCAAGGCCGCAGTTCCAGCGCCTCCGGGCAGAAACTTCATGGTCATAGGCTGATACTGAGCTTCGGTCAGCGTCGCGTTCGCCCCCGTAACCGTGATGCTGGACGTTCCCCCAAAAGCAAGGTCGATCTTGTCAAACGTGTCCGTGTTGAGGGTATTGCCCCAGTTAGTGTCACCCGACGCGGGCTTGGCCAAGTTCTTGTTCTGGGTATAGGTCGCGGTCATCAGATGCTCCTGTTCGCCACTTCCAGCGCCTGCGCGATGTGGTTGTCCGGCAGATCAAGGAGGGGCTTGGTGTCCTCGCTGATCCCCTTCTTAGCACGTTCGGCGGCCGTCACCAACTGATCCGCGATCCGCTCGTGGTTCACGCCCACCCGGCCGCCAGCCTTGCGTTCGGCACGAGGCTCCTCCATCTGGTCCTGCCCGACCTGCGACAAGTAGTTCGTGATCGCGGCCGGCGGGGCATTAACCATGCGGTCTGTGAGACCCCCGACGCGGCCCACACCGTAGCTGGTCAGCCCGGCAAGTCGGGGAGACCCGGCAGCGGCCATCAGCGCGCCGTGCGGGCCGCCCATGGCGACGGAGCCGATGCCCGCCAGACCGAAGCCCTGCAGGTACTGCGGCATGATCTGCTGCATGACGGACCCGGCGATCATGTAGGGCAGCGTGTGTCCGGACTGGGTCTTGGACGCCAGCTCCTGCAGGAGCGACATCCGGTCCTCTTTCCGCGCGGTAGACAGGAGCTTCGCCAGCCGGGTGTTCTCGGCGACCTTGTCACTGGTGCCGAGCGTCCTCTGGAAGTCCAGCAGCTCGTTCCGCCAGTTCTCCCAGTGGTCCATCATGTCAGCATAGCTGCTGTCGTACTTCGCAATCGTGTCTCGTACGGCGCGTGGAACCTGACCCAAAGCCCCGATGTGCTGGGTGCCACGGAAGTCCCTGATCGCGTCGTTCAGCGACCGCTTCAGGCGGTCCAGACCTTCGGCGCTGCGGGCGGCGGCATTCGGGGCCGCCTCGACGGCACTGATCTGCCGCTCGATCTCGCTGATGGTCTTCTGCAGCTCCGGAAACAGGCCTAGGCCATGCGGGTCGAGGTCCGACTTCAGCTTGTCTACGGCCGCACGGATTTCGTTCGTGGGCAGCTCGTCTTTGATCAGCCCCTGCTTGGCGGCCACGTACTTCTGGCTGGCCTTCTGCTTCAACTCTTCGACGGCATCCATCGCCGCCCGGGCGATCTCCGTGTTGTCGCCCTTGCCCGTGGCGAACGTCAGGAAGGCGCTCCGCTGGGATGGGGTGCCAGTCCGGCCGGCCTGCTCCGCCAGCTTCAGCATGCTCTGCGGAACGCCGCTGGCCATGCCTTGGCTATAACGAAGGGCGCCCTTTGCCGGCGCGGTGATGACCTTGGAGGCGGTCTTCACGCCCTGCGCGGCCAGCTGCACGGGGTCGCCCAGAGATGCGACGCGCCCCAGCCCGCGAGCGACTGTCGCCGGTGCTCCCGCGACGCGCGCGGCAGGGCCCACCAGAGGAGCAACGCTGGCGACATCCAACAAGATGGAGGCAGGGTCTTCCGAGAGCGTGCGCTTGAAACCCTCCATTGTTCCCCACCGGTCCGCATAAACCTCGCCAAGCGCGTCGGCCACAGCTTCGGCTTCCGGGTTACGCTCGCCGCCGAGGGCGCCGCTGACCTTGGATGCGACACCCTTGCCGAGCTGCTTCATGCTCTCCCAAGTGTCGTCATAGTTGTAGATCGCGTTCCCGAACTCCTTTACGGCATTCAGGGCGCTCTCCGGGGCGTTCTGCGCCGCCTGAGACAGCACGGTGCCCCACGGCCTGTCGGCATATCGCTGCGGCGGACCGGCCTTCTCCATGCGCGGAGCTGGTGCAGGAGACGGGGCGGGCGCTGGGGCCGGGGGCGGTTCCACGTTTCCGGAAGGCTGCTCGGCACCCTCGCCGCCAAAGATTTCAGGATGTCTGGACCTGAAGTCAGACCCTTCACTGCCGGGCGGAAGCGGGGCGTTCCAGTCAATTCCTGCCATATCACATCCCCTTCACGAACCAGCGGGAGAAGATCGGCGAGACACCGTCCCCCAGAAGATAGCGCAGCGTGATCTGGGCGTCTTCCTGAGACATGTTCCCAGAGTTCACTTCCTTCAGGAAGTCACGAACAATCGGTCCACTCTTCTCGTCATCAGCCATCAGGAGAAGTTTGGTCATGTCATCCTTCTCTCTCTGGTATAGCTGACCGTAATCCTTGGCGAAGCCAGCATCCATATCGCTGGGAGGGAAGCCCGCGTCAGCTCTGGACTGGAAGGTCGTGTAGTAATTCGACCGGTCAATGTCCATCTGCTGAGACAGCATCAGGGATGCGGCGATGGTCGCCGCAGCTTCATCCGTCATCTCCAAGTTCGGGCTGACACTGACGAACTGATCGAATACCGCCTTGGCGCGCTGCTGCTCAGGGGTCAAATTGTCAGCGTTCAGCGTACCAATCTTCTTCAGGATTTGGTCCCGGGTGTTCTGGTCTTTCAGGCCATCAAGCGAAACACCTGCGGTTGTCAGGACAGCATTGAGTGGCGAAAGAACCTTGTCGAGCATGAAGGACCGCCCTTGGACGCTGCCAAACTGTCCATCGCCAATCCCGTTCGCCACAGTGTATGCCAGCTCATTGCTGGTGGGCTTTCCGGCGATAGCCGACGAAGCCGCCTGATTTGCGCCGACAACCTTGTCCTGCACCGCCGCAACATTTGGGGTATAGTTCATCATGGCGGCATCGGTGTTTGCATGCATATTCGCCAGTGCCACAGCATCGTCGGATGCGCTCGTCCACCGAACACCTTCTGGCAGATCGGCGGCGGCGCCCGGCGTGGAACCAGCTGGGGACGCAGCAAGACGATCCGCCTCTTGCATCAGCTTTGCGTCCAAGGCGCGGTCTCCCGTGCTGTATGCCTGCGGGTTTCTCCTGTACTCGGCTAGGGTTACGGCAGGACCATTGACCGGCTGGAACATGGGCATGCTGCCCGGTCCGACCGTGAAGAACCGCCCGACGTCTGCGCGGACCCGAGCCTCGGCCGTCTCGGCGCGGGTCAGGCCGATGTCGGCAGCCTGCTTCTGCAGGCCGGTGTAGGCATTAGCGAAGCTGCCGAGGCCCTGCGCGAAGGCGCCCAGTTTGCTCTTAGCGGGCGACACGGCGGCGGTCCCGAGACCGGCGAGGATCGACATAATGAAGTTCGGGTTCAGCTTGCCGTCTTCCGTGTAGGCGAGGCGTCCGATGAAGTTGCGGTCCTCGTACGGCTTGTTGGCCGGCGCGCGCAGGTCCGCCCCGGACAGACCGCCCGGTTGCTCGCCTTGGGTGCCGGTCAGACTGGGGGCATCCACTCCCACGCGGGCGGCGAACTTTTGGACATAGTCCTGCGTCTCCGGCAGCATGTAGTCCAGCCAGCTGCCGCCCATAGCGGTTGCCCGGTCGATGGCAGAGGCGAGCCGACCCTGACCACCGTTGTACGCGGCAGCGGCCATCAGGGGATCGCCGAAGACATCATAGAGGTGCGAGAAGTACGCATCGCCCAAGGCGGCATTGTACTTCTCGTCGGTGTAGAACCGGTTTTCATCCCAAGGCAGCCCGGCCAGCTTTGCGGCCTCCGGGCCGGTGGACGGAAGCATCTGGGAAATGCCCGCAGCCCCCTTCGGGGACATGAGCGTCTGGCCGTCCTTGAACTGCCGCCCGTTGCTCTCGATGGGGATGATCCCGTTCACGAAGAGGGAGTGCGTGTCGACGCCGGCCACGCCGGACTGGGACCGACGAGGATCGGTGCCCACAAGGTTCCCGCGTGCATCCACCATGGAGGCGGTCTGGAGGCCTGTGGGCTCACCGGCCGGCGCACTCTGTTCTGCTGGAGCGACGAGCCCGGCCGGGCGGAGGCCCGTCGAGGGGAAGGCCGGCCCGCTGGGCGCGGGCGCGTTTGCGGCGGCGCCAAGACCTTCGGGACGGCGTGGGGCTGGAGCCGCTGCCCTCGGGATCAGGTTCTGCCCGGGGTGCAGAAGTCCACTCGTATAATGCGGGTTCCGTGCGCCGCGAACACCCCAAGCCTCTTCAGGCCGAACATAACTCAGATCGCCCACGGGAACATCCGGACGCCCCACGACCACAGGGTCGGGCCGACGTGCAGGAAGGGAACCCACGGGGATATTGAACATGGTCGCGGGCCCGGCCGGCATGGAGCCAACAGGAACATCAGGTCTGCCACGGACAGTTTGGGGCGCCGCCGGCATGGAGCCGATAGGAGCATCGGGTCGGCCGGCCACCCCTAGCGGCGTCATGACAGAGGTTCTCGGCGCATCTTCAGGCATCCAACCTGCGGCCTTGACCCCTTGTGACATTGCCGTTCCATACTCGCTGGGCCTCAAGCCACCTTCCATCGTCTTGGCCGGCTCAAGGTCCATATTCTCCGGCGCATTCCTCCGAAGGAACTCCCCCAAAGCCGCCGCCTGATCCGGAGTGGTGCGAATGTAGTCAAGCGCCTCCTGACCAGTCAGAGGTTCTGGTTGGTTTGCACCGCGATACGTCTCAGCCTCTCTGCTTGTACGGTTAGCCCAATCCCAGATGTTGGACGCTGCGCCGTGCATGAAGTCAGATGCCCCGGGCTGCTGTGCGAATGCAAGACCATAGGATAGAGCCTCCGGAACAGCCGAAAGTGCTCTCGCTCCAACGGCGCCTGCCGCCATCGGGAACGTCTTTGTCGCAAAGCTGTATGCCGGGTGAAGGGTGCGGGCAAGCCAATCGCCCCGGCTTTCATTCTCTGCAGGAATGTCAGGCAGAAACACGCCTTCAGGCGAGGCTTCACCAGTGCTTTCATCGGTTTGGATGGGGAAAAGGCCGAAGCCATACCGGCTCGGGGGCGGCTCAGGCGGCACACCTAGACCGCTGGGGAAATTCAGACGATCAGGCGGCAGGATCGACCCGCGCCGAATTGCGTCCGCTTCTTCGCGGAGCCTAGCTTCTTCGGCCGCTTTTTCAGCAGCAATCTGCGCGTCCATCTGCGAAGGGAAGCCGCCATCGGCATAGCCCACCCGGCCGCCGCGCTTCAGCGTGGCGATGGTGGCGGCAATCTTCAGGATGTCCGCGAGACCGCTGCCGCTCTGGCCAGTCTGGATCGGCGCGGTGGGCATGGACGGTTTGTCCTTCGGCGCCTCCGTGGCGACCTTGTCCATGTACCCGACGGGCGCCGGGGCGACGCCGGTGGGCTTCTGCTCCAGATAGGCGGGTCCGCCATCAGCCCGGCCGATCCGGCCGCCACGGGCACGCTCGCTCAGGGTCTTCACGGACGTTGCCATGCTGCTGATGTCCGCCATCGGATCGGGGCCGGGCGCCGAGGAGATTTCCGGAACCATCATCTGGGCCGGAGCCAGCCCGCCCACGGGGACATAACCAGTCGGCGGTACGTAGGCGCCAGCGTTCTGCATGGGCTGCATCATCGAGCTGTATGGCATGCCAGAGGTGATGCCGCCGTCAGCCTTGCCAATCCGGCCGCCACGGGCGGAGCCGGTCAGCTCGCGCTGCGTCGTGGTCGACCCGAAATTCGGTCCGATGGCGCCGGTGATGTCGGCGAGGAACTGGGCCGTCTGGAACGGATAGGCCTGCTCCTGCAGGAACTGGTTGTAGAGGGCGGTGAGGCCAGCCTGCTCGGTCTGCTGCTGCAGGGTGCCGGCGTTGATCTGCGCCTCGCCTCCAGCCAGCCCGGCCGCCTGATAGCCGGTGCCAAGGTTGCCCATGACGCCCGCAGCCTGTAGCTGGCGGTCGAGGTTCGCCTGATCTGCGGCCAGCTGAACGCCTTGCTGCTGCTGCGCTGCCGCAAGGGCCTGATTGTAGTTGGCAGCGTTCATCTCGGCCAGCGTCGACCCCATCGCAAGGTTCTGCTGCTGGGACAGGTTGGCCGCCGCGATCCCCGCGCGATCCCCGCCAAACGCACCAGACGACGTGGCAGTGCCAAGGGCGCCGGACTGCGCCTGCTCATTCGCCTGCCCCATCAGCGCCATCGTCGAATTGATGACGTCCTGCTGGTAGGGGTTCATGAACTGGTCGATGTTCAGCTCGCCCGGCGTGGCATACCCCGTGCCAGCCATCGCGGCCTTCATTGCCTGATCGTAGTACGGCTGATAGGAGTTCGCCGCAGCATTGACGCCAGAGATGCCCAGCTGCTGCTGGGCATTGATCTGGGCGACAAAGTCAGCGGGGTTTTCCGAGTACGTCTGGAATGGCTTCGATGCTGCCGTGTTTGCAGCGTCGAACACATTCCGGTACTGGTTGACGACCTCGTCCGGAGCTTTGATCTCCGAGCTGATATTCTGCGCTGTGCCGCCCATCAGGAGCCTCCTTCGGCCACGTCGTCGAGGCCCGTTTTTCCGCCGTAGAGGAAGTATACACCAGCTGGCTTACCAAAGACACGCTCATAGAGACGGATTTTCGCCTCTGTGCGCGAGTTGGATAGGACGCCGATGGCCATTGGCACTCCAAGCTCTTCCGCCGTGGTCTTCGCAAATTCCGCCAGCTTTCGTGCCCGGCCGCCCTTCGCGTTCCTGAACTCAGGCTCCACGAAGATGACCTTCTCTTCCAGCATGATTTCGCGACTGTACCACAACTCTCCGATTGTGAGAAGAACCCCTCCCTCTAGCTTCTCTCCGGGCTTGCCGATCACCCCGATGATGCCTGTCTTTCGTGTCAGGGCGCCCCAGATCACGTCTGCCATCTTGCGGAGGTCTGGTTCGACGATGCCGTTCTCCATTGTCGCCGCCCTCGCCAAGTTCATCGCATAGTTGAAGTCCTCGGGCGTGCCAACACGAACAGTCACATCATCCATCAGGTCAGTCCTTCTTTGGCCCCGGCAACGACTGCAGGGTTCTGATGGTCTTTTTTCGCATTTTTTTCACAAAGGCATCAAGGATTTTGTGACCATCGTCAAGTGACCCACCGCCGATATGCTGGACGTCCTCGGGCGGAACGACGTATTCCCCGCCAGCCGCGACGATGGGGACGGTGTCGACCTCTCCGCCGTCAGCCCGGCCGATGTATGGCATCCCTGACCCGCCGTACGGGCGGCCGTGCGGGCTTTCATCGTACGGACCGCTTCGCTCGAACAGGGTCTTGGCGACCTTGAAGCCAGCCATCGAATTGCCCTCGCCCATCGCCGAGATGATGTCTGCCGGGATCACGTATGAGCCGGAGACGACGTGCATGGGCAGGTGGTCCGTTCGACCGGCCACCGAGCTGTGGATCGGCCCCTTGTGGGCCTTCACGCGGCCCCCACGGCGCTCCCGTGCCGTGCGGAGTGCCGCAGCCACGGCCTGATCCTGCGGGTGACCAGCATGGACCATCTCGGAGATGTTCTCCGACACGGTTTCGGGGGAAGAGCCGGGTTTCAAAGGCATGTCGACCTCACGAGTAGCTGACGGCGACCGTCTGGCCGGTGCCGGGTTTGATCACGATGCCGTTTTCAACTGGGAATTCGACGCTGAACTGGCCCACGGTGTTCGGGATCGGCAGTAGGCGATTGCTAGCAACAGCTGCGGCGACCGTCTTCGCGTCGTGGATGCTCCCGAGCGTGGTGCCAGATACAACCACGATCACCTTCACGATCCGGCCCTTTCCGGCTTGCACAACGGTGTCGGAAGTGATGTTGATCTTGGATTTGGAGCCAGCAAGGGCTGTTGCCGCCACGCCCTCGTTGATAGCCGTGGCGCAAGTGTTTAGGGCGGCAGCAATGTTCTTTGCCGCTGTGAGAATGTCGCTGTTCGATGTCGCCATCAGAACCTCCCGTCAGGCTGCATGCGGTATCGGATGTTGCCAAGGCGCCAGAAAGTATTCTGGTCGGCGCTGCCGATGGCAATCGAAAACAGACGACCCCTGATCCGAGGCGTGATGTAGGTCGTGTCTCTGGTCACCAGCTGCGGACCGAAAACCTGCGTCGGCGTCTCCTGATACGGGTAATCGTACGCCCGGATCGTGATGTAGACACGGCCATCCTGATCATCGCTCCCAAAGTAACCCCATTTCATGTCCGGCCAAAGCTGGTCGATGAAGACCTTCTGATCGCCGTCCATCAGCGCGAACAGGCCAGTCTCAAAGATTGGCAGGTCGCGATCAGGCAGGCCTGGAAACTCCTTGGACGTCTCATGCTGGTACAGGTACCGGTCGATACCTGCACCGATGGGTTGACCCAAAATGGACTGGTCCAGCCACGCTGTGCGCGGGAGGATGCCATAATCCCACTGCCCGATCAGGGCATTGTACTTCACGTACTTCACCGGAATGCCGAAAGAGCCGATGATGGGATAGTACCATGCCACCTCGCCAAAACTGGAGTTTGGCGCGCACCGGATGTTGTCGACATGGTCGGTGTCGAGGTCTTGGAAGATGACGTCCCAGATCGGACACGCGATGGTCTGCACGCCCTCGCCGCCAAGCTGGAAGAACTGGTTCTTTCCCATCCAGTACACAGTGCCCTGCATGCTGCCCACAGCCTTCTGCGCGATAAGACCGCAGCCGGTGCCGATCTCGTTGAAGGACCACACATAGGGCAGGTTGATGTACTGCATCGACCAGAGGCCGACATCGGTCCACAGGAGCCCCTGCTGGGGCGCCTGCAGGCCGCCCACGATCTTCGACCCGGACGACAGGCGGAAGGAGCCCGCCTGATTGGTCACCGTGCCGACCCAAGACGAGAAGTTTCCAATGTCGCACCAGCGGACCAGTAGGGGGTCTTTGATACCGGTGAAGGTCGACCCATAGGCGATGATCTGCCGCTCCGGCATCGCGATGAAGAAGCCCTCGTTCACGACGGGAGAGTTCGGGATGATGCCACTCGTCTCCCCGCTGACCGTGGGGTCATAGTAGTAGATCGGACCGCCATTTGGAGACGACACAAGGTACTGACCCCAGTTGCCCAGCGTCCAGTCGTCGGCTGATGTGAAACCGAAGCGGGTGACCGTGAACGAGCCGCCAGTGCCGTTCGCGAGCGTCGCGCCCACGTCAAACGTGATCGTGCTGGTAGACACCCCAACCGCGCTGCTGACCACCGTCCATTGCTGTCCCAGAGCCGAATTGGTGTTGTACCCAGACACGGATACGCCTGACACCGTGATCGTGGTTCCTTCTGGGATCAGGTAGGCGCCAGAGAACACGGCGGTCGCGAGCGTTCCGGAACACGAAACCGACGTCAGGGTAAAGGTCCGAGACCCCGTCGAGGTGACGCCAGAGCCATAGGCTCCGATGTTGTACCCGCCCTTGTTATACCCGGTGCCGGTGCCGGTAGACGCGGGTTTGGTCGACCCGCTGACGAAGTAAGTGATCAGGGCCCGGCCGCCGTTGATGGATGCGCTGTTGGTCGATGTGGCCGCCGCATCCGCCCTGATCTCGAAGGTGTTCGTGACCGAAGGGTCGACATAGGTGACGATGTAGTCGCCGTACAGCGTCAGGCCGCCAACTTCCGTCGGCACCAGAATGGTGAAGGTGTCACCGGCGGAATACCCGTGGTCAGCGAGGGTCACGACGACGGTGGCGGAACCGGATGTCGTCGCAAATGACGGCACGGCGCCGCCGGTCGCGGTCGCGGTAGCAGGCTTTTCGGCTCCAAGGATGTCACGGGAGACGATCTGGTACAGGTTTGTCGACAGCGCGATACACTGGTACAAACCTGACAGGACAATACCTCCGACGGACACCGGGGTAGACAGGAAGATGCTGTCGAACTCGGTGACATTGGACCCGGTGTCCGAAATGACAACGGTCGAAAGGCCGTCACTCGTCGCGAAGGCAACCGGGATAGACGCAAGGTACTTCTGCGGGGAGCGGTCGCCGATCTGCTGGTCGTCGGTCGAGATGACGAACAGGCCTTCGCGCGTCCCGACCCCGAGGTATCGCCTGTCATAAAGGTCAGCCCAAGCGGCGAGTGTGGTCACCGCACCGTTCATGCGGTCAGGCAGCATGAGCGTCCAGCCGCCTAGCTTCTGAGGCAGCGCGGAGCCCTGCCGGTCCGGCACGAACCGGATCAGGTTGCTGCGGCTGATCGCAGCCTCGTTCAATGCTGGGGTGCGGTTCTGATCGACGCCGGGGATCAGCTTCAGGGAGGCGTGCGGCATGTCTTACCCTCGTGTCGGCTGGGCCACCACGGCCGGACCCTGAGACGACCACGCGGCCGCCTCGTACTTCTTCCGCGCCTCTTCGACCGTCGCGCCCTTCAGCAGGGATTGATACTGGCTCTCGTAGGACTGGGCCATCTGGGGATCATCCGACTGACGGCCGAAGTTCCTCTGGTAGGCCGAGATGTAGATCATGGAGGCCATGACCAGCAGGTCGGGGAAGTACTCGCTCAGGAACGTGGTCGAGTTGCTTTCGGACAGGGTGTTCGGGCGGAAGGTCGCGACCACCTCGACATAGTACGTGTCGTCCGGTGCCGGGCCCACGAAGAACAGGTTCTCGTTGAATGGGGCGTAGTACTTCGGCACGCCGGTATTGGCGGCCAAGCTGGAGCCATACACGGCGTCCAGAAATTCCTTCGTGGTGGGCAGAAGGGGCTGCCTGTACGCGGTGCCACTGTCAGGATCGGACTGCCCGGCAGGCAGGATCAGGTTGATCTGCTCACTCACCACGATGGAGCCCTTGCCGTTTGGCAAGGTCATCGGGAAGGACAGCTTTCGGTTCTGCGGCTGCAGCACGTAGTCGAGCCCAGTGATCGCCGTCGACGTGTTCATCAGGTCGAGGTCGCGGTAAATCCGCAGCTCGGCGTAGTTGAGCATCATGGGGATGATGGCTTGGAAGCTCGCGTCATCGACCGACACGACAGCCATCTCGGCCACATTTGCAACGTACGATGTATAGTCCAGTCCCGGCATGTCCGATCCTCGTCCTTTGGCCGCATCCTACACGGAAAAGCTGCCGCAGTCACGGCCTGAAGGACGGAGCGTCAGTGCCGCTTGCCGACCGGAGACGTCGTGATCGCGCGCAGCCCAAGATTGATGGCGACAACGATGGCCACGGCCGCCTTCGGGCCCACCAGCGCGGTCCAGTCCACGCCCGCCAGAACAGGGAGTGCGGCGGTTCCGGCAGCGATGCCGACGTTGATGGCGACAGTGCGCCAGCCCTTCAGGTTCTTCATGGGTAAGCCTTTCGATCCAGCTCGATGTGGGGGTAGTCCTTGAACTTCTTCCAGTCGCCGCCCCAGTCGATCTCGACCCTCAGCTCGGACGCGGCGTACTTGATGGCCTCGGCGACCTTCTTCATCAGCGGGTATGCCGCCATCTCCTCGAACTCGATTTTGCCATCCTTGTTGATGTCGACCCACGCATAGAAGTCGACGGCATGGCCGGTCAGGTGCCGGGAGTTCATGGTCTGGGAGGCGCCAATGCGGACCAGCTCCTTTTGGCGGTCGACGCTGCGTCGCCCTTCGACGATGACGAAATCGACCTCGGTGATCTCCAGCGCCCGGTCCAGCACCTTCCGCAGGTCAGGATGGATGCCCTTCATATTGATCTTGCTGCGCTCAGACCACGTCTTCATTGTCAGCCTCCCTTGAGGAACCACGTGATCGCGCCGCCGATCAGCAGCAGGATCACCTTCTCGACATAGCCCCCGATCAGGCCACCGCCGAACAGCTTCTTCTCAATCTCGGTCAGCCGATCCATGATCTTGGTCTGCGCCTCGTCGTACTTGTCCATGCGCTTGAACAAGGTCACCATCCGCTCTTCCATGCGCGCCAAGCTCACGACCGCCTCGGCGAGGCCGTCGACCTTGTTCTCGATCCGAACCAGACGCTCTTCACTCACGGCTGCACCGGCCATGTGACGCTCGTGGGGAAGCCCGGCTGCTTGGTGATGTCGCGCAGGGCCTGCCGGTACAGGGACCACGCCAAGGCATCCACGGGTGCGTCTGCGAGCTGGGTCCAATCGCATTCGGACAGCAGCTGGTTTCTCTGCGCGCGCACGATGGCGGCAGCCTCAGCTGTACGGCTGGCGATCTCGTCGGCCGTGGCTGGGCTGACCAGCCACGTTTCGGTCAGGACGCCGTTGACGAACTGCGGATCGACGCGGAAGCAGTTCTCGGCGATCTGGTCGAAAGACGGCGGGTTGCAGGGCTGCACGGGGATGATCCCGTACCGCTCGAGGGCGATGTCAGGCATGGGTGAAGGAAAGGAGACGCCGGGGTTGTCCCGCATCAGCTCTGATGGTCCGTACGGATAGGCGACGACCGCCCCATCCTGCACCTTCGCATACATCTCAGACCTCCAGCTGCTGCTCGATCACGTCGTGGATAATCTGCGCTTTTCGCTGTTCGATCAAGGAGCTTTGCAGCAGGCCGTCCAGCTGTTGCCGGAACTCCCGCATCGCGGCGTCCAGCGCCGTCGTACCGCCATGTTCGCGGTCGATCTTCTCCATCGCGAGGCGGTAGTTGTCAATGTTGATCTGGTAGCCGAGGATTTCGTCCTTACGGGCGCTCAGGGCTTCGGTCAAGATTTCAGATTTGGTCATGATCATCTCGCATCAGTTGAAGGCAACACTATACACAGTTCCGGGAGGGAGTGTGGCCGGATTTGCGTATTTAGTGCCAAAACCTGTCCCAGAGGTCCAAGGATAGGCGGTGATAAATGGAGTTGTCTGGTGACCAACAGCGATATCTGAGCCAGATGCAGAAAATTTCACAGACTGACCCACTCCCGTTGGAGGGGTAGCTGGGTTAGCGTACTTGGTTCCGAAACCCGTTCCAGAGGTCCAAGGGTAAACTAGAACATATGGGCTACTAAGGAATGACAAAGCAATATCAGAACCGGATGGTGAAAAAGCCACGCCATATCCTTGTCCAGTCGGAAGTGTCGCTGGGTTTGCATACTTGGCCCCAAATCCGGTTCCAGAGGTCCAAGGGTAAACTTGGATGTAAGGCGTGGTTGAGGTTGACACAGCGATGTCTGAACCCGACGGAGAAAAGGCAACCGAGTAGCCGATCGAAGCGGGAAGGGTTGCGGGGTTGGCGTACTTGGTCCCGAAACCCGTCCCAGATGTCCATGGATAGGCGATGATATATGGTGTTGTACTATGCGCCACGGCAATGTCTGAGCCAGATGGAGAGAACGCCACGCCATTTCCAGTTCCAGTCGGAAGTGTTGCTGGGTTTGTGTATTTAGTCCCGAAGCCGGTTCCAGAGGTCCAAGGGTAAGCAGTGATAAACGGAGTTGTTCCGCTGCCCACAGCGATATCGGAGCCAGAGGGAGAGAAACTCACACTGATGCCGTTACCTGCCGGAAGGGTTGCCGGGTTTGCGTACTTGGTCCCAAAACCCGTTCCAGATGTCCAAGGATAGGCGGTGACGGCAGGAGAGGTAAAGTGAGCCACAGCGATATCTGCGCCGGAGGGGGAAAAAGCTACACCACGCCCAGTTCCGGTCGGAAGAGTGGCGGGGTTAGCGTACTTGGTTCCAAATCCAGTTCCGGATGTCCAAGGATAGACAAAAATGTACGGAGATAGATCGCTGGCCACCGCGATGTCCGTTGACACCTTACCAGACTTCCGCGTCATCAACCACTGGGTCAGGCTCATGCCACATTCCCCGTCAGAGAGCCGTAGATCACGCCGCCGATCTTGAAGAGGACGACGATGGTGTAGCCGGTGGTCGCCAGCGTCGGCGCAGTGCCGCCCACCCAGACCACGCCCATCGTGGTCCAGTTGATCGTATAGGCCGTGCCGTCAGAGATGCGGAGGGTGATGCTCTGGCCGTTCTGCCACGTCGTGGGGCTGGCGGGGGTGCTGTTCCCGCTCAGGTTCCACTGAACGATGCCGCCGTCGTTCGGGTTGAAGTCTGGCGTCGTGGACGTAACCGTGTAGACATTCTCTCTGGTGCCGCCGAGGAAGGACACCATGCCGTTCGCGTAGACGGTGTCGGTGTTCGCGGTGCCAAGCGTGGATGTGCCCAGTGCAATAAGGTTTGTACTTGACGTCAGTGTTGTGAACGTACCGACAGCAGAGACGCCCACCCCGCCGATGGTGGTGTTCTGGATAGACCCTCCCGTGATCGCCACGCTGCTGGCATTCTGGGTCGACATCGTCCCGAGGCCGGTGATGTCCGTGTTCGGGATCGTCGCAGAGGCGGTCATGGCCGCCGTCCCATTGCCCTTCACATAGCCGGTCAGGGTGGACGCGCCCGTTCCGCCATTTGGCACCGTCAAGGCATTCGTCAGCGTCAGGGTCGGGATGGTGACAGACGTCACCCCAGAGTTGAACTGGACAGTGCCAGCCCCGCCGGAGCCGGGTCCGATAAAGATGGACGTTGTTGAGCCAGCCGCGCCGCCAGTCCCAATCTGCACTGTCTTGGTGTTGCCAGATGCGGTGACCCCACCCGCAAAGATTTGCGTTCCGGTGGCCGTGCTTGTGCCGAATGTATTCGTTGCTGCGCTGAAAGTCTGGCTGGCCGAAAAGGTCTGAGCCAAGGACAGAATTGCGATGGTGCCGGAGGCGTTTGGCGCGGTCAGGGTGCGCGTCGTGCCAGCAGTAATTCCTGTGACATCAAACTTCAGCTGTTTGCTGGGATCGCCGTCGTCCTGCAGGGTGAAGTTGTTGTCAAGAATTGTGATGGAGCCGCCGGTGATCGCGACAGCGTTCGCATTCTGGGTGGACATAGTGCCCAGCCCGGAGATGTCGGTGTTCGGGATCGTGGCCGATGCGGTGAAGGCGGAGGTGCCGTTGCCCTTCACATAGCCGGTCAGCGTGGCCGCTCCGGTGCCGCCATTGGCCACGTTCAGCGTGCCGCCGAGGGTCAGGGTGCCAGACGTCGTGATCGGGCTCCCCGAGAACGTCAGCCCCGTGGTGCCGCCGGACGCCGCGACACTGGTCACAGTGCCGCCGGTTCCGGGCGTGACCCACGCCGCCGTTCCGCCGCTCACGGTCAGAACCTGACCGGAGGAGCCGATGCCGAGGCGGCTGCCGGAGCCAGCTGCCCCGCCGATGATGATGTCTCCGGCAGTCGTCATGGGCGACAGGGCGTCAAAGGCTGCAGCCTTCGACGTGGCGCCGGTCCCGCCTGCGCTGATGTCCAGCGTCCCGCCCAGCGTGAGAGTGCCGGAGGAGGTGATGGGGCTTCCAGAGAAGGTGAGACCGGTCGAGCCGCCAGACGCTGCCACGCTGGTCACGGTGCCGCTCGTGGCGGCCGCCCATGCGGCGGTAGTGCCGTTCGACTTCAGGACGTAGCCGTTCGCCCCGATGGCCAGCCGGGTGCCGGTTCCAGAGGCGCCTCCAAGGATCAGATCGCCGACGGACGTCATGGGGGAAAGCGCGTCGAATGCGCCAGCCTTGGACGTGGCCCCGGTGCCGCCGTTGGCGATGGCGAGGGTGCCGGACATGGTGATGGTGCCGGACGACGTGATGGGGCCGCCGGAGAAGCTGAGGCCGGTGGTGCCGCCGGACACGTTAACGCTGGACACCGTGCCGCTGGGTGTCGCCCACGTGCCGTCAGCCCGCAGGAAGGTCGAAGTGCCGCCGCCCGATGCCGGGGCCAGACCAGCCGCAGAGCTGGTGAAGATGGTGTTCAGCGCCAGCGTCCCGCTCGAGCTTGGCCAGCTCAGGGTGACCGTGGAAGCCGTGGGCACGCCCGACAGATCGAACTTGCCCTGCTTGGTCGTGTCGCCGTCGTCCTGCAGAGTGAAGTTGGTATCCTTCAGCGTCACCGTGTTGGTGTTGCCGAGGGTTTTTCCGGAAAGGGACTGCGATCCACTCGTGATTACGAGCGTGCCGCTGATCGTGGGCGCCGTCAGGGTGACGGTTACCCCAGCCGCAAGGTTGCTGACCTGAAATTTCAGCTGCTTGGTCGGATCAATGTCGTCGCTCAGCGTGAAGTCGGTATCCAGCAGCGATACAGTGCCACCGGTGATAGCCACCGCATTGGCGTTCTGGGTCGCCATCGTGCCAAGGCCAGACACATCACCGGCCGGGATCGTCGCAGAGGCGGTCATCGCCGAGGTTCCGTTGCCCTTGACGTAGCCGGTCAGGGTCGTGGCGCCCGTGCCGCCATGCCCGACGTTCAGGGTGCCATCGAGCGTGATCACCCCGCTGGTGGTGATCGGGCCGCCAGACGTCGTCAGGCCGGTTGCGCCGCCAGAGACGTCGACGCTGTCCACCGTGCCGAACGGCGGCAGCTGGTTCTGCACATAGGCGTTGATCTGGACGAGGCTGACCTTGACGGAAGTTCCGCCTTGCACGCTCTCGAACAGCTCGGACCCATCGAGGCCTGCGACTGCGGGGAGGTTCGGGATTTGAACAGAGCTCACGGCGCATCTCCAAGTTCATGCTGGGCAGCTCTACGAATTACCCAAGCTGCTCGCATTTTTTCCCTTGTAGCATCAGAAGCGGTTTTTCCAATTCTTGACGCTGACATTTTCTTTCGCGTCTCTTCGGAATGAAAAACTTTCTTTCCTTTGTGACGCTCGCCAACCTTAGCCGCATGATCAGGTGACTTTTTGACGCCAGCGTGTGCTGCCGACATCTTGGCTTTGGTTTCAGGAGAATGCTTTTTACCAAGCATTGTTTTTTTGCCGGGCATACCCCTTTTTGCGTCGGACATCTTTTTGCGAGCTTCGATAGACATAGAAAGTCCGCTCACCCCGTCTCCGCCTGCTGTCATATTGGCTAGATCGGCACCAATACCCCTCCAGAAGGCAATCCTTGCAATCTCCAAGTCAAATGCTTCAAGCTCGGTCAGTCCGACCGCTACCATTCTGACCTCCATACCGCTCCCCTCTCGGCCGAGCTTCTTCATGATAGCGCGATGATGGGAGTTCCTACCATTTAGGTTGTATGCCCTTTTACCCTTCCCCTTTCCAACATAGAAACATTCGTCGCGGTCTAAGCGCCAATGCTCATAAACATAGAAGATTTTGGACATCAGAGCGGCCCTGTCTCAGGAACTTCGGTGTAACCATACGGCAAACCGGGATCATTGTCACCGGGAGCATTCGGGTCAGTGCCCGGCCGCTCGTTCAGGCCGCCCGGAGGTTCGCCGGTAGCTTGCGTCGTACGAACCTGATCTTGCTCCGTGATCCGGATGTCGCCACCGGGCACCGGGATGCCGGTTCTGGCATTCACTGTGTTCTGCCCGCTGGTCACGCGCTGATCGGTGCTCGCCGACACAAAGTCCTGCGGGCGCGGGTTGATGATCGGCGTCGGGTCGCCCGGCAGCACCAAGGATCGCAGCTGCGACTGCATCGTATCTAGACAGCGGTTGCAGACCAACAGGCGCTTGTTCTGGATGGTCGCCCCCGCCCAGTCGTACTGGAACTGCAGGTCGACGTGGTTGTACCGGCCGCCGCAGCGGTCACAGATCGCGTGGGCCTGCGGGTTCGTCCTTGACGTCCTCGCCCGGCCTGAGATGGAGCCATAGGCCATGCATCACCTGTAGTAGCCGCCGATCAGCGGCGAGATGTAGATGTTCGACGTCTCGATGTTCTGCGTCGCCGCGATCTGGTAGCTCTCGTCCGACTGCGCCTTCAGGGACGCGGCCAGCTCGGGCGCCCAGACGCGTGCCAGCCGGTATGCCAGCCCGTCGGCGAAGGCCTCGAGCCACAGGTACGGGATTTCCACCTGCTGACCGTTGGCCATCTCGGCATCCTGCACCCGGCGCACGCGATAGTATCGGACCTTCTGGGCGGAGGTGCCGTCCGGCGTCGGCCAGAAGGTGACCGTGGGCGACACCAGTCGGTCGAACCAATAGACCGTGGACAGGCCCTGCTGGGTCTTGTTCGGGTAAGAGGCGTATTCGCTGCGGCTGATCGGCATCAGCGGCCGGTCGATGGGAGCCTGACCGGAGGTCTCGTTCCGCGCATAGACGTCCAGCAGGACAACGGTATTGTCCGGTACGTCGTACGTCGCCTGCCCGGCGACCAGCTCGATCTCGATCAGGTCCACGGCCCACAGGTTCACGCCGAGGTTGGCCCAGCGGGAGAGCATCATGTTGGCCGCCATCCGGGCGCTCTCCATGTGCTCCTGCAGCAGCGCGGTCGGCCGGACGCCGATGTTCTGGAAGGCGTACAGCGTGATCTCGCCGAGGCCCGGATTGAAGTCGTATGTGCCGCTGGTGGACATCAGAGAGCCCCGTCGTTCTTGATCAGGTAGCCTTCAAGCTGGATCGACCCCGGCGCCGGGCTCGACTGCTTCAGCTGCCACTGAATGTCGGTCTTTTCGGGGTATGCTCGAGGCACCACGCGGGTCGAGCTGTAGGCCTGCGTGAACGGCGCGCTCAGGACAATCAAGGGCGTCGATACCCCATTCACAAAGGTGCGGGACCAGACGCGATAGGTGCAGAACTGGTTCCCGTTGTTGGTCGTGAACGCCTGCGCCCGGCTCAGATAGAAGGTGTAGCCAGCCGGGACCGTGTAGATGCTGGCCTGAGACCGGCCGGTGCCGGAATTGATCTGGGCATAGGTGACGCCGCCATTGGTCGCGACGATGGTGTCTGCGGCCGAACCCTGCGTGATCTGCATCGCGTTGATGCGGAAGAAGTCGGCGGTGCCCGAGGTGACGGTGCCGGTGGTACCGCCCGAGAAGGTCACGGTGGCCGTCTTCAGGTTGTACGAGGCGTCCAGCCCCTCCACGCGCATGACGAGCGTCTCGGCGAGCGAGCTGGTGAAGTCCATCGTGACGCTGGAGGCAGGGTAGACATAGTCGTTCGTGTCCGACTTCTCCCAGACGGCGCGGAACGTATCATGCTGCAGCGCATTGTAGCCCTGCACGTTGACGCTGGTGTGACCGAAGACCTGAGCGCGACCGACCTGCAGATCAAAGGGCTCGATCAGGCCGAGCTTGGTGAGGGACAGGACGGGAGTGGCCATTGGTCAACCTTTCAGCACTTCCAAGCGCGCAGAGACTTGTTGATCCGGCTGTTCGGGTCTTTCGCCGTCTCGGCGCTGGTGTTCTTCTCCTTCATACCAGACATTCTGGCGCAAAAGGACTTCTTTCTTGCGGCATCGGCGTCCGTCTTCGGCTTCGGCGCCGGAGGCTTCAGGTTCATGCCCTGAGCCTTGGCGGATGCCCGGCCCTTCGCATTCAGCCCGCCCTTGGGGTCTTTGCCTTCAGCTCGGGTCCAAGCAGGGGTCTTCGCCATCAGCGCACCCCAGCCTGAACGATCTGCGCGGTCACTGTGCCGTCACCGGCCGTGACGTTGATCGAGATGGCGTGGCACGGGACCGTCAGGGAGCCCGATGCGGAGGCGGTCGCGCCGGAGAAGCCGGGGGCCACGGCCCAGACGGTCGGGGCGGCCGTCATCGGGTCATCCATCGAGAACTCGATGTTGTAGGTGGCAGTGCCAGTGACGGTCACCAGCACGCCGACGTTGAAGGGGTTCTGGAAGCTGTCGGGCGCCATAACCGCGCTGCGGCCAGTCCCGGTCTTCGTGATGGTGATCGGGGTCATGCGCGTCTCCTGTCAGCCCGAAGGGTTAGAGGGGCCCGAAGGCCCCTCCTCAGTACTTGGCCTTGGCGGCGGCCGCCGACATCAGGGGCATGCCGTGCACGCCCTTGCCACCATTCACCACCTTGCTGCCGGAGGCGACGTGGGCGGAGGTGTTGCCGCTCTTGATCGAGCCGGTCTTCACCGACTTGGAGACGGACATCGCAGGCTTCTTGTTTCCGGTACGCATGGTTCCTCCGTCAGAGCTGCGAGTAGACGATGGTGACCTGCACGTAGCCAGCGGTGGTCGCGCCGGTGGGGGTCACGGTGACCACGACGGGGGCCGTGGTGGGGGCGGCGGCGCCGAGCACGGTGACGTTGTCCATCGCGGCCAGCTGGGCAGCGGTGAAGGTCGGCGCGATCCGGCCGGTGGCCGTCTTCACATCGACGCCCGAGGCGTACTGCGTGCCGCCAGCGGCGGTGCCGACCGACAAAACGGCCGAGGTGGCGCTGTCGAAGGCGGTCAGAACGTCCACAAGGATGTTCAGGATGCGCGCACCAGCGGGGATGTACAGGGTCGAGGAGACCGCGTTGGTGCCGTTCTTGGTGATCGAGGTGGACTGCTGCAGGACAGCGTAGCCGATGTTCGGGCCGTTGGTCTGGCCGTTCTGCAGGGTGCCCGACCGCACGGGGCCGGAGAAAGTCGTGGTGCCCATCTGGGCCTCCTTCTGCACAATGTGGCGTCCTGTCTGTGCAGCGTCCGCTGTCGCGGTCAGGACAAGGATGGAGGGGCCCGAAGGCCCCTCCGCTTCAGCTTACGACGGGAACGAGCCGTAGATCGCGCGCCAGTTGTAGTACCCGAAGGAGTACCGCTCATAGCCCTTGACCAGCAGGTTGTCCGTAACGAAATCCACCTGCATGTCCGTTTCGAACTTGACGCGTTCCATGTACGACAGGCCGTCGATGTTGGTCAGCAGGAACCAAGCCGAGGCCGAGGTCAGGAAGTCGTTGACCATGTAGCCTTCCGGCAGGCCGCCAGCGGTCGACATGATCGCGTTCACGTCGTTGTCGGCGGTGCCCGGACGCAGTTCCGTCTTGGTCAGGCGGATGGCCACCGGTTCCAGCTGCGGCGGCACGATCAGCTTCCGGCCACGGGCGAAGACCTTCAGGCCAGCCTGATCGCGGAAGTTGGTCCGGATGGCGATCATGCCATTCAGCAGGGTGCTTTCGTTCAGCTCGACGTCGGTCGTCGGCCGGTTGGCCACGGTGCCGCCGTCAATCGGGTGGGCCGTCGAGCACAGGGCCACGCCGTCACCGCCGATGGAGGCGTTGTAGGTGGTGGCCGTGTTCAGGACGTTCGCGCCGTAGATTTCCTTGGTCTGCTGGAAGCTCTCGATCAGGCCGAGGTTCGACGGGGCGAACTGCGTCTTGTACAGGTTGTCGTCGATGGCCTTGCGGGTGATCGCATAGCCAAGGCCGATTTCCGTGTGCTCTTGGTTGTAGATGAACCGCTCGCCCGCGCCGTTGTCGAACGCGGTCTGGGCGCCTTCCGTCTTCAGCTGAGCAAAGCCGAGGAAGCGCATCTCGGCGGTACGCTCGAGAGCCATCTTCGAGTTGTGCTTGGTGAAGATTTTGTCGTACTGAGACGGGATCATCTCGTACTTGCCTTCCACGCCGCGCAGGCCCGGCAGCAGAAGGTCTTTGATGGCAGAGAGATTGACAGCCATTCCTCAAACTCCTCAGATGCCGGTCAGGTTGCGGGTGGTGACGTTGTTGAACGCCACGATGACTTGGTTGTAGGCGCCGCTTTCGGTGCCGGGGGCACCGGGGGGAGCGGTCACCAGACCAACCACGCGGAACGGGGCGGTCGTCGCGGTCGTCAGCGTCGACACATAGGCACCCGAGATACCCGTCGAGGTATTGCCGGTGCCGATGGTGTAGCCGATGCCCGAGTTGATCGCGGCCTGCGTCAGGCCCGTGGCGTCCGACTGGACGACGAACTTGGCGTTCGGGTCGTTGACGATGTAGGCCTCGACATCGCCCGTGTTGCCCGAACCCGGCCAGTAGTTGGACCAGACGGTCCGCTTCATGGAGGTGTTCAGGTACTTGCAGCCGACGAAGACGCCAGCGATGCCAGCGGCAGCGGTCGTGCCGTCGCCCTGCACGATGTAGCCATCGGCGTCGGGCTCGACGGGGTCGCCGTAGAAGATCGGGGTCGTGTTGGTCGAGACGATGGTGGCGGCGACCTGTTCATAGGTCGGGGCCGAGCCATTGCCGCTGTACTGCCGGAAACCGAAAGGCGCGTTGGTGTTCGCCATAACGGAATACTCCTTTTGACAGGAGGTCCATCATCGCGCGCCGGGGCGATTGTAGAACCGGGAAGGGTTTATCTCCCACACCGGGGGGAGATGTGCGTGCATAGTGGCACGCCACACCGGCTTTGTCAAATAGGTGATGGTAGTGCCGGTCTTTCCCGGCTGTCAGATCGACGTGCCGCCACGCCATGCGCCCCTTCGGGCGGGGATTTGACACCCCGTTCTACCAAGTCTCGATCAGCGAGCAGGAATTGAACCTGCACCCCCTGTGAACGCGAACTCGCCGTGGCACTCGGCTCATCGGATTGCAGTCCGCTCCGCGCTCGTTCTGGCGCCCCCAGTGGGTAACGACCCCACCACCTCCTGATTACAAATCAGGTGCTCTGCCCTCTGAGCTATAGGGGCTTAGGCTTTATGCTTCGAGCGGACCGACCACACAGCTACCAGCTGCTCCACCCCGCTGTGGTCCTTACTACATTGCGAAAAGTGAACAGGCAATAGCCGATTTCGCGTCGAACGGCACGCCCTTCTTCTTTGTGTGGACGAAGACCATCGCGCATTGGTACTTCTTCGGGCCCTCTTTCGGTGGGGCCGGGTGCCTTCCGCAATGCTTGCAGGAGACGCACTTCATGCCCTTGTCAGGGTCAGCCCACGTCGCCTGACCCATGACCGTCTTGGACATCCTGTCTTGCAGGTCCATTTGCAGCCTCAGAGTGAAGGAATAGAGATGTGTGAGGCTTCAGGTTCTCCCAAGCCTCGATAATGGCGGGAGTTCCCTCCCGCCTGATCGCTTTGTCGAGACGCTCGATCTTGTTGATGATCCGTACGATACCAGACATCACTCGGGGATCGGCATCGCCGAATAGCCCTTCTTGATCGTGGCCATCTCGCTGCCCTTGTTGGACCGCTCGAACGTGCCAGCCGGGGCCGCCGACAGCTGCTCTTCCTTGGCCTTCACCTGCAGGCGGGCGCGACGCGCCTCCAGCTGGCGAACCTCGTCGGTGATGGTGGCGGGCCGCTCCATCAGGATCATGCCCTTGCGGGTGATCTCGTTGCCGGAGAAGCCAAACGGCATCATCTCGGGGTGCCGGGACGATGGCACGGGCTCCCAGCCGTCGCGCGCCAGCTTGACTTGGTGGGCCGGGTCTTCGGCGCCGAGGATGGTCTTCACCTTCCATTCGTACGTCCAGCCGTCAGGGATGATGCCCGGCTCGATGAAGAACTCGTCGGTGCCGTCATCCATGCTACCCTCGCGGTGGGCACGGACTTCGGCGGCCCGGCGGGCAGCACGTTCACGGGGGCTTTCCTCGGCAGCTTCGGGTCGCATCGACGGCCGCACCTTCTTGAAATCATCGCTCATTGCAGCTTCCCTTCCTTCTGCAGCGCCAGCTTGTTGCGCGCGTACTCCTCGGGCTTCATGCCCATCATCTCCGCCATCTCACGCTCGGCAGCCGTCAGCCTGACGGCATTGGTGCGGGACGGGGTTCCACGGCTGACCGGGGCTGCAGCCGGGGCTGCGTCGCGCCGCTGGACAACCTTGGCCGAGGACGCGGTGGCATCTTCCTGAGACGCGGCAGCGCGCGCCTTGACGCCCAGCGTCTTCTCGATGGCATCGAAGTACGCGTCGGTGTCAGGGGCGATCCCGTCAGACACGGCCAGCTCGTGAGCCGCGATCATCTTGCGGTTCAGGCGCGGGTCGCGCACGAAGTCAGGGTTGTCGCGCACCCACTGGGCCGAACGCGGGGATAGGCGGCTGGCGAATGCCTCGACCGGGTCGACCGGCGGCGGTGCCACCGGCTGGACCTTCGGCTTGGCCTTCATGGCCTCGAGACCGTTATTCAGCTGCAGCAGCTTGGCCGAGTTCGACCCCATCTCCTGCTGGATTTCTGCGGCGCGGCTGAAGTCGCCCATCCGCATGGCCTGCTCGTAGCCACTCTTCAGGATTTCGTTGTCCCGGTTTAGGGTGTCGATGGCATTGGCCACCAGCTGGATTTCGGTCTCTTCCTTCTCGGCAGTCGCCTTCGCGGCGACGCTTGTCTGCTGGTGCAGCCGGTTCTCGGTTTCGATCCGGCGGCGCTTCTCTTCCTCGAGCTGGGCTTTCAGCTCGGCGATGCCCTCGTCAGGCGTGATCTCGGCAGGCTTTTCTTCGACCTGCTCGGGCTCGTCCTCCAGCTGGACCTCGATGTCTTCGATGTCATTGTCGCTCATGATCATTCCTCACCAGACTGCATCGGGGTGCGGAACGCGGCCCCGGATGTGGATGTCGTCGAAGATGCGGCACAGGACACCGTTCACGGTGATCGACCAGCCGTCGGACGGGCGGAATACCAGCCAGTCGCCCTCCTTGAAGCTCAGGCCGGAGAACCAGCTGCCGTCCTCTTGGAAGGCCAGCGGGCCCTGCCGCACCAGCAGGCCGACCTTCGACTGGAACCGATCCTCGTCGGTATGCTTGTCGGTCAGGTACAGGCCGGACTTGGTCTTCTGCGGGCGGATGTATGTCGCCAGCAGGACTTGGTTGTGGAACAACTCGATCCCTGACAGATCGCCAAGCTCGGTCAGCAACTTCTGCTTGGGGTCGTCCTCATGAGCCATCATCATATGGGGCATAGATCAGTCCTATCTCTTGCTCACAGCGTCGTTGGCGGCCTCGAGGAGGTCGGACATGTTGTCCAGCTCGCTCAGTCGCCCAACCTGTTCACGGTATTGCTCCATCGTCGTGATGGCAATACCGTTTGTGAGGATTTCAACAAGCCCTTTGCGTCTTTCCGCAATGAGGGCTCTCAGCTCGCGCTCGAAGGCGCTCGAGATCGTCTGCATTGGTCATCCAGATAGAGATAAAGGCGGCACCCCGAGGGAGGGTGGGGGATGCAGGGGGTGCCGCCGAGGGTCGATCAGGCCTTGTGGCCGTACTTCTCGACCTTTTCCAGTCGGCCTTCGCCGGAGCCAGCGCCAAAGCGCATCTTCGGGTAGACCTTGCCGCCGTCCTTGCGAGCCATCATCGGGCCGGGCGCGGGCATCGGTGCCAGACCGGCAGGCATCGGGCCGGGAGCGGGCATCGGCGCGGGGGCGGCGGCCATGTGCGGGGGCATCAGGCCAGCCGGAGCAGGGGCAGCCGGGGTCGGCGGCACCGGCGGGCGCATGGGCATCGGCATCGGCGCCATAGGCATCGCCGGGCGCTGCTGGCCCATCGAGCCCATCTGGCCGTCGTGGTGGGGCGAGATCACGATGTTGATGTTGGTCTTGCCCTTGCCGGTCCGGCCGCCAGACTTGCGCGCCATCCGGGCGCCGCCGCAGGACTTGCAGGTGCAGCCCTCGTCGTGCTCCATCTCGGCCTTGCCGCCCTTCTTCATGGCGATCATGTTGCGCCCGGCGTTGCCGGTCATGGCCTTCTGGGCCATCGCGCGCTTCAGCGCCATCGCGCCAGCCGGGGACAGCTGGCCACCCATCTGCTTGGCGGTTCGGCCGCCGTCCTTCTTGCCGGACAGCAGCATGGCAGCAGGCGAGAAGTTCTTCAGACCCTTCACGCCATCCTTGGCGATGGCAGCGGCAGGGGACACCATCTCCAGCGCGCCGCCCTTGGCTTTGGCCTTGCCGCCGTCCTTCAGGCCCTTCATGGACTTCTGCTCGTCATGCTTCTCGTCGGCCTTGGACTTCTCCCAAGCCTTCATCGACATGCCGTGCTTCTTGGCCAGCTTCTTGTCCTGCGCCTCGTCCTTGGCGGAGCCTTCCCACTTCTCGACCTTGCCGCCGGACTTCTTCGCCTCGCGGCCGCCCGCGTCGGGTCCAGCCTCGGAGATCGCGCCACCGGTCTTCTTGGCCACCTTGCCGCCCTTCTTGTAGTAGTCGGTCAGGGTGTCGGCCTTTTCCTGCGTGTAGGGGCGCTTGACCGGGGTCAGCGACTTGGTCGGGGCCAGCTTGCTGTTTTCCGGGCCGCTCTCTTCACTGCGCGCGGCGCTGTCCAGCATCTCCTGCGTGGGCTGGGGCATCTTCCCGGTACGGGTGCCCATCGCGCCGCCATCGTACTTGCCGGTGCGGCCGCCCTTCTTGAAGCCGCCGACGTGCTTCTTGCCCTCGCGGTCCTCGTTGGCGGTCTTCTGGTCCGTGTTGGCCAGACCAATCTTTTCGGACACATCGACACGGCCGCCAGCCTTGCGCGCGCGGCGCCCGGCGTGCTGCTTGGCCTCCATGCCCTCAACCTTGCCGCCCGCCTTGAAGGCGCGCTTCGAGATCGGCCGCATGCCGGTCTTCACATCGGCATTCAGCATCTCGGGCGGGGTGTAGTCCGAGCTGTCAACTTTGTCGGACGAGGAGGAGGCGAGGCGCTTGGCCTTGCTCTTCATCGCCTCACGCAGGCTTTTGGCGTCCATATCTGGTCCCTCTGAGGTTACCCGGCGTCCCGGTCGTGTCGGCGATCATACACGGAAGTCAAGCTCAATGCACGATCAATGTGGCCCTGCCCCCGCACCGGTTTCGTGGTATCCACGTTCTTCAACCAGTGCTTGAACTCCTTCATCGACATCCGGGCCACAGCCCGCTGCCGATCCGCCCCGCGACCGTCAGAGAACCCGGCGCGGTACGCCTTGGTCGCCTCTTCGCGGGTGCGGTAGCCCAGCATGACCTTGTGCTCGTCGAACTTGCCGGTGCCAAGGTCGTGCTGGTCGATGATGAAGACGTGGTCGCTCGAGTGGTCCGGGCCGATGCAGACGTCCACGTGATCGCCGTCGGCGCCCTCGGTGCGCTTGATGTACCCGTAGTCATAGGGCATGCGGACCGACCACTTGCGGCCGTCCGGCGCGGTGCCGGAGCGGGTCTGGCCCTTCAGGGTCTCGATGCTGATCGGCAGGCCTTGGAAGCTGATGTGGTGCTTCTGGTAGTTGCCAGCCGCCTTCTGGGCCTCAGTGGGCTGCACGGCGCCGCCCTGCTTGAAGCCATACAGCTGCTTGCGGCGCTCTT
>Ga0255171_1000091_pt1 | contig 35119 bp, 56 predicted proteins | sample Atl_Yuk_RepB_8d_FD_183176 | JGI IMG/M metagenome (GOLD analysis project Ga0255171, IMG submission 183176) | Freshwater microbial communities from Altamaha River, Georgia, United States - Atl_Yuk_RepB_8d | ecosystem: Environmental > Aquatic > Freshwater > River | place: USA: Georgia | collected...
TAAGTTCCTCAAGGGAAAAGTGTTCTGTGAGTTGCATCATTTGTCCTTTTTCATGTCCATGATTTTTTCAAGGGTGCGACCACCGAAATAAAACGACATGATCAACATCCCCCATTGCCCAAGAAGCTCCACGTAGTTCCCGCGAGTCTCAAGGTCAAACGCACTCATCATCGCAAAGATGAAATACGCAGCGAGAATGAAAATCAGCGTCAATGGTCTGATGTTCTTAGACAACCAAGAGTCAGAAGCCATGTCGGCTTTGAGTCGGTCAGTGAGGTTGTTCTGCTCGGTCTTGTAGTATTCCAAGTCAACATTCAACTCGGCAAGCCGACCCTCTTGTTCAATCTGTTTGAGTTTGGCTAAAGCCTCACTCTTGGCTTGTTCGTTTGGCAAGACCCTATCAAGAATCTTGCCCCCAACCTCAAGCAGTGCTGGCAGTGGAATCATCTTTCTTTTCCTTTTCGGGTTCGGATTTGTTGCTCAGGACATCTTTACCTTTGATCGCCAGCAACGTGGCAAGAGAACCAAGAATGTATTTGCTCATGTCATTGAGCAGATAGAAGAAGTTTTTGTCGGCAGGGGCAATGCCGTTCATGGGCTGAGTGACAAAAATCACCGAGTAGAGCGACAACACCACCATGGCAAAAACAGTGAGTGAGAACACAATCCCAATCACAAACCGCAGCCAAGCGTCCAATTGTTCTGGTGATTTATTCATAGTCCAAACAATGCCCCCAAAAAATAACAAGTTGCTCCAAACACAAGCCAAGCCAAGGTTTCGTAGATCATTTTTCCTCCCGATCTTCAGGCCGAGTGAGTTGGTCAGGACAGGTTGAAGTCACCGCACAAATGGGACGCTTGCAGTCTGGCTTGTCCCAGTTGCGAGGGTCTTGGCAGGGATAGCGAAACTGATCACTGCACCCATATAGTGAAGTTATCAAAGTTATCAAAAGAACATAAACCTTCACTCTTTGTCCTCTATTTCTTTCCGAATCTTTTCCACCTTGACCCGCTCCTCATGGACTTTGCGAATCTCAATCTTGACCTGCTTGGTGAGGGTAGAGATCTCAATGTACAACATCAAAATCAAAGGCAACAGAATGGCAAAGATCACCGCTCCAATGAGCGCGGTCACCAGCCAGACCATTGATCCCTTCTGTGCAGACTGATCGCCCACAGAAGCCCCCACATTTCCAGAAGCACCACGCCCAGGCCCACCAGCCACAGAATTCGGTTTTGCAGAACGTCCTTGCGTTGATCGCGTTGCCATGATTCAAGTGCGTCCTGCTTTTCTTTCTCTGCCCTAGCGATCCTCTGTTCTTGTGTGATCTGCTCTCGCATTTCCTCAAACCGCGTCCACAAGTCACCAAGTTCTGTCGGTGAGTGATAGACCATGGTTTCTCGCATTTCTTTCTGCATTGCCTCAAGTCGAGTGCGGATCATCACCCGTTGCAATGCCCTCCTCTTGAGCGAGACATTGCCCGAGTAAACCCTCTTTGATTCACGCTCCTCTTGCCAGAAAAGCTCCTCAATCTTGTCAACGGCATCGAAAAAATCACCAAGCTGGTCGCTGACCTTTGCATAAACATCATTCGGGTCTGACTTTGCAACCTCTTGGACTCTCTTGCGCTCCTCGTTGTACTGAACGATCTCGGCTTTACTTGGAGGCTTGTCCTTGTGCTTAGTCTTAAAGGTTTTTTCAAGGTCATCCAGTACTTCTTTGACTTGACCAGCCGCGCCCTTAATTTCTTTGTAAAGCGCGCAACCCTTCTTGACTGCATTGACTGCGGAACTGGCAAGAGCAAGAAGCGTGAATGGATCAATGGCTCACCTCTTTATCCAAGCAATCAAAAAGCCAACTGCGCTTGAGATGAGCGACACAAAAGCCATGCCCGCCCAGAATCCACCTCGACCCTGATTGGCAAGAGCCACCAATCGATCCACCTGATCTTCCAAGCGGTCAATCTTCTTGTCTAAGGCATCAAACCTGCGCTCATAGTCCTCAACCTTTTGCCAAAGAGTGCCATATTTGACGGGGTCAATTTCCATGATTAGCTCTTCATCACGTACGCCAAAGCGTAATAAGGAGGAATGTTGGTAAATGCTGCACCAGAGCCAGTGGTGCTGTTCGCCACACTGATACCCGTGGTCGCGGAGTTGGTGCTGCTGACAGTGCCCGTGCCACCGTAATAAATGCTCCCAGAAGTTGCATTCGTGTTTTGAGCAGCAATCGCAGGGCTGAAAGTGTGCGAGTGACCAGGATCAGTCACGGTTGCCGTGTGCGTGTGGGCGGGCAGTTCGTTCGTGGTCAACGTGTTTGTCGCAGTTCCACCTGTTGCACCCACCGCGTAAGAAGACCCAGCAGCAATCACAAACCTGTCGCGCAGGTCAGGTGTGCCGTTCGTCCCATCGCACAAATACCAACCCACAGGGATGCTTCCAAGCGATCCATACCACAGCGAAATCATGCCAGCAGGAATGGTCGTGCCAACTGCAGACTGCACACCCACAATGCCATAAATGTTGTCATACGTCCCAATGGTCACACCAGCGGAAGTCTTGAGGACAAACTTGTAGTTGTACCCATACGTCAGCCAGACCTCGCTCATCAACCTACCAGAGGTATCAAGCACAATCGGATTGGTGTTGGCAATCGTCCCGCCAATGTCCGTGTAGGTGGTCAGCGGAGTGGTTGAACCTGCTTGGTAGGTGTAGAGCAAGCCAGCATTCAGGGGCAAGCCCGTGTTGTCAAAGAATTGCTGACCGTTGCCAATAGGCGAGAGATTGACTGCCATGATTATTCCTTAGTGATTCCTGCGAAAGGATCGGTGGCTTGTTTTGCAAAACCTTCTTTGTTCATTTTGCCCAAAAACTGTCGCGCCAATCCAGTGGCTGGCAATGAAGCCCCACCCGTCAATGCTGCAAGTTTGGCCTCAGTCGCGCTCACAGCGCCTTGCTTTGCCATATCAGACAACATAGAACTGTAAGTGTTGGAATAGTTGAACGTCCCTGTCTTTGGCATCCCAATTTTGCTGGTCAACGCACCAAGCTCAACCAAGTCTTGCATTGCGCCAGGAGACACAGCGTCCCTCAACTTGCTGGCGTTGTCTCTCAAGAATTTGGCGTACTGCTCAGGAGTCAGATTGCGCTCACTTGCATTGACCGCTGCGTTCTTAGCGCGATTGAGTTCTCCAAACGTGATAGCCTGATGTGCAATGTCACTATCAGGGATTTCTGCCTTCATGCGACGAATGGACTCAGGCGTTCCATTGGCAACATATTTCTGATGAAACTTGGCAGCGTTTAGGCTTTCACCTTGGGATGCCGCATCCTTGAGCGAACCAAACTCATTGACAGCCGCCTTATATGCGGGGTTGCTGTTCAAGACCGAATAGCGTTCTTTCACAAGTGCGCGGGCATCATCAGCCAAAGCCTTTAATTGCTTGGCTTGAGGAGAACCCGTTTTTTCCCCAAAGATCGGCAACTTTTCCAACTGATCGCGCACGATGTAAGCAGCAGCTCTTGCGTTTCCGTTGGAGTTGGAACGCATTTCGTTGGCAAGGTTCGTCCTCAAAGCCTCATAAGCCTCAAAAGTCGGGTTCTTGGTGAAGTCAGCAAGATCAGACGCGATTGACCCAGGCAAGTGGTTTGTCTTGAGATTGCGAGACAACTCAGAGGTGATGTTCTGGTTGAGCGCAGACACATCAATTGGGAAATTACCCCCAGCCGCATCAGTCAGTTTTTGGTAGGCATCACGGATTGCGTCAGTGCGGAGTTTATCTTTAGCCGCCAAAGCATTGATCTGCAACTGCCCCAACTCTGAAGCATCCGCAGTGGACGGAATGTCAGGGGCGTGACGTTCTTTGGCACGTTCAAATGCCGTGGAAATCTGGACAGGTTGCTCATTGAAATGATCTCCCAAGGTCTTAGTCTCACCGCGATTGTTCCATTCCTGAGAATAGAGTTGGGTGTCGCCAGTTCTTTGACCCCGAGACAGATTCACGCCATGCTTTTCTTCCAAAGCGCGAGTCTCCAATGCTTGCAGATTGACAGACCTTGGATTCTTAGAGGCAATGTGTGCCTGTAGTTCTGGCGAAGCGTTTGTCAGAGCAGCCTCAATGTTTCCGCGAATTACGCTCTCAGGCAATGCCGCTGCCGCGCCCGCGCTCTGCATCCCCGCTTGAGTCGGTGCAACTTCACCAGTTTTGAGTTCCTTTGCCCATGCTGGGGTTTCAGCAAGGGTTCTGCCAGCCATCTTGCCGACTTTAAGACCGCCAGCCAAAAGCAAGGGCGCATTGACCACAAGTTGCTGGGCATCAGTCGGGTTCATGCCCTGCTTGACCAAAAGCTCAACCGCTGGCTGTGCGCCATACTGATCAATCAAACCCATAATGCGCGACATGAAGCTCATGTCATAGGCTTTGCTTCCCTGACCAATTCCCGCCTGGGGATTCATGGCGGTAGCCAATTTTCCAGGCTCAAGATATGACAGGGGCGTTGCCACGCCCTCAGACAATTGCTGCGCTCTACCTGGTTCGGCGCCAAACAGACGGGTCACGCCATAGGTCAACCCACTTGCAACCTGCTTGGGAAGACCCGCCACCATGTCAGCGAGTGACATACCCGTGGCCTGAGTGCCCTGCCTAGCTTCTAAAGCGTTCTTAATGATGTTCTGGCTCAACGTCAACTTGGGTGCTGGCTTTGACGGAGTGACAGGCAAAGGCTTGTTTGAGAAAGCCGCAATCAGAGGGTCATTCTCGTAAGCATCTTGAGGCGCTGGTTGAGTCGCACCAAAAGCAGAAATCAAAGGGTCTTGCGAGTAATCAGCAGGTGTGCGTGATGTTGACATCAGAAATCACCCCTTTGAAGTTTGCGTAGATTGGTTGCCTTCTCACGCAGTTTAGCCAACTCCTGCTCTGTTGCAATCCCAAGAATGCGCTTAATGTCTTTTTGCTTTTCTTCAGGCTTGAGGTTGGAATTGTTGATGTTCTCAACCATAAATATTCTGGGATCGTAGTTGTCTTTCCAAGCCTGTTGGAATCGATCAGCATGAATCGCAGAATTCAATGGGTCGCGGGTCTTGTACTTGGACAAGCCTTCGTTGTACATCTGCACGGCAAGGCGTGTGGCATCCGCACGTTCCACAATCTTTGCCAATGCCCGTGGATCAATGTCGGCTGAACCGTTTGCAGTCTCAACGGTTTTTTGGGCGTTGACAGTATCAGCGCCCATCAGTTTTGCTTGTGCGAGTTGGTTTTGTGCCAAGTCTTTCAGCAGAGTGTCCAACTCTTCACTGCCCGCGACAAATTTGCCAGCCTGTCGGATCAACTGCCCAGGTCGGCTGCCTTGAGCTTGTGCAATGTTTTTCTTGATGCTGTCAAGAATGGTTTTTTGCTGGGCTGCTGCCTCATTGAGGTCTGATGCCTGAGCAAAAATTGCTTGACCTTGGTCGTATCGCTTTCTCTGCTGTTCGTTCATCTGGCGCAAATTACCAGGGGCAACAGGCATATCCTCCTGAACCAATTTTGATGGCTCAACCAACGGTTGATTGGGGTTGTACTGGCTCAGAGGCGAAGGCCCAGGCAGAGCGGAAGGCTGTGCGGGTTGTGCAGCAGGTTGTGCGGGTTGTGCAGGTTGAGGCGCAGAACCAGCAGGAGTCAAGATAGGAGCGCCACCAGCTTGTCTTGGAGGGTTGACAAAATATGTCACCCCATTGATTACCACCGTAGTTGGCGCAGGAGTCACACCGCCAGGGGTTTCATAACTTACTTTGGGTGGCTGACCATAAGTTTGAGGCGTAATGCGGATAACCTGACCAACAGGAGTGGCTTCAACTTTCTGAAGACCTGCTGCGCGTTTTTCAGACGCAGACATTCCGATGGCGATCATGTTCTGCATATACGCAGGAAAAGCCTCAGGGTTTCGCATAGCCGCAGCCAAAGCAGGAGCGGTGATCATGTCCACTTTCTTGGAGTCCATGCCTCGCGCTATCGCTTGCTCTTTGATCTCATGCAACACATCAACGGCGTTTGAGCCGTTTTTCTTCAAAGCCTCAGGAGACAGTCGCGGGTCATAAGCAAACCCCGACAGAATTTTCGTGAAGTCATCCTGTTGAGTCGCGTCAAGACCATACTGAGCTTGTAATTTTTGAATGAGCGCAGTTTCAGATTGCGTTTTTGCTTGGGTAATCCTTGGGTCTGCGGTTTCTCTTGAGACTCGCGTTTCAATCCCAGCTCTCTCAATATCAAGCGGTGTAATTTCAGTCAGCTTTTGCAGTTCCAACTGCTTTTGCCTCAACAGCATGGGGTTCATCTGTTGAGCTTGTTGCAATTGAGTGGCAGCGTTCGCCATGTTGAGCATATCGCCCAACGTCATAGACGGTGCTGGTTTAATTTGGAGTGCTACTGGTTCAGCCATGATGACTCCTTACCCAGGAATGTAATATTCAATGTTTGCAGGATAAACGCTGTTCATTGCGCCACCATAAGAACCACCAGTAACTGCTGGCACACCCATGCTAGAAGTTTTTGGTGCAAGCAATTGCGAAAGCATATATTGATTGGCAGCACTTGAACCTGCATTCGTGAGCGCATTACCCTGCGCCACTTGACCAGCACCCAACGCAGAACCCGCATTAGAAATTGCGTTTCCGATGTTCGCTCCAGCCGTTGTGGAAGCGTTTGTGGTCTGACCGAGAGAGGTTTGACCCAAACCAGCAATTGAAGCCAAGGTGTTGTAGATGTTGCCTCGTTGAGTCTGGAATCGATTAAACGCATTCTGATACTCTTGGCTTGCTTGGCCTTGGGTGTAGTCCTGCATCGCAGCAAGCGCATTTCCACCAATCAGACCGCCCGCTCGGTTCTGCTGGGCTTCCAATGCCCGCTGACCTTGAGCCAAACGGAACGCATACCCAGGGTCAATGTTCTGTTGGAAGTCTTGAGGGCTATATTGCTGGGTGAGGTAAGGCTTCATCCCCGCAATGTCAGACAGCGCAGAATACCCCGCCTCGCGGTATGGGGCTTGTTGAGCGTTCTGGATGTCAAACATCTGCTTTTGCAGTTGGGCAGATTCCCGTGCTGCATCAGCCTGAGTACGCGCACCTTGCGCTCCCAAAAGCCCACCAAGAATGCTTCCACCAGCAGAAATTAAACTAGCAGTCATCCAAGGCATATCAGTTCCCCTTAATCAAAACTTCATCCACTTTTGACGGGTCTTTCTCGTCAGTCGCATGGATGCAATACCAAACACAATCAGTCAAGGCTTTCACGCCATGATTCAGCCCCGCCTTGATCTCAATACAGGCTGGGGCTTCAATGATTTGACTTTCGCCAGCGTTCGCAAGAATCACCTTCCCTTTTGCCAACACACCAAAATGACTGTAGGTGTGCTGATGTTGCACTAATGTCTGCCCCTCGGAAATGTGCGTTTCCTTGGCATAAAGCTGGTCAGCAAAATGGTGGATGATCATGTCATTGATTGTAATAAGGGACTTTGAAATTCTGACCATTCACCGTGACATTGATGAACCCCACAGGGTTGGCGGGCAAGGTCGCAGACCCAGCCGTTGCCGAGGTCGCGGAAGAGAAGTTGATCAGGTTCAGGAAAAACTGCTGCCATGCCCGAGTCGGACGGTTCGTGGTCTTGTCCAGAAACTCCGCTTGCGGATACGGGTTGGTTTGGCTTGCGCCATAGAGTCCAGTTGCCATCAGTTATCTCCCACGCTTGCCTTGAGGTTTGCCGACACAATCACAGCGTTCACAGGATCGGTCACCACGACCTCAAAAACCCTGTCGCGGGCCATGCCCAAACGCCTCCAAATGGCTCGATTCTTGTACCGACCCTGCTGACCAATCGTCACCCAATGCTCATTTGACCAAGTAGACCCTCCATCGTTTGACCAGCGAAGCATCGCCTGGGGGTAGGTCGTGGGGGTGGTGGGCAGAAGTTGCGCTGCCGAACCAATTGTGTAGGTTTCATAAGGGCCAATCGTGAAAGTCGCATCTGACGCAATCACATAAATTGACCCCAAAAACATCCCGTTTGAGTAGTCCTGAAGGACTCCCGTAGTCCCAACCCCAGGCTGGAATTGAATCTGCAACTCGTCAAAATACCCGCGCTGGAGGTCGCTCACCAAATGGGGCGCTCTCCTCAATCTGCGGATTTTTTGACCAGAATCAGTGTAGTTTTGCTTGTCCAACTTGTAGATCGTGCCGTTGGCGTAGTCACCCACCAAAACCAACCCCTGGAAGACCGCACAGCAGTTCCCACGATGGCGCTCGTATTGGTTCATGTTGTTGCAATACAACCACTTATGCCACATATTTGAGGCGATATCGTATGCCCAAGTCAGGTTCAGGGTGGGGAACGAAATCACATAAACCTCATGCCCTTCCAGTTGATACGTCCAGGCAATCGCATCGTCCACGTACTGCCCCGTCAGGGTGTATTCAACCGCATGGTTTGAGATTCGCTGGGGGATGTACCCGTTCATCTGCATGATTTCAGCCTGACCTCGGTTGTTTCGGGACAGGTAGGCAAACGAATTCCCAAGGCGGGACACTGAGAAAGCCGCAGCAATGCCGTGCTGAGTGGAAGTCCCTGGGATGCGCTGGAATGGAAACTGAGCCGCGCCCACATCCACCCACACCTCAGAAGATGCCTCACCCAACAGGTAGACCTCGCGGTGATCCACGATCAGCGCCACCAAATTGTCAGGTGAGCCGTCCTTTGAGGAATACGAAGTCCCCACCGAAATGGGAGAGAGAGCGTTGCTTGACCCCCACTGTTGGGAGTTCGGACGGTTGTAGACGAAATAGTTGTCCACAATGTCCACGGTGTTTGCACCCGTGAACGCACCGTCCGTGCTGGGCATGATCGCAAAATTCAGCCCATAGAGCGTTCTGGAGGTCACAGTCTGGGAAGTGCTCACCGTGTAAGTTCCAGCGCCTCCTGTGCCTGTTCCGAGGGCTGTGATCATGGTGTTCGCGGTGACCGTTGACCCTTGAATCGTCTGACCCACGTAAAGAGTGCCAGAAGTGACCGAAGTCACGGTCAAAGTCGTGCCAGAAATCGATCCCGTCACTACCGCGCCCACGTTGACCGAGTTCATGAGTTCACTGCCCACGGTCATGGACTGATTGAGGGTGTACGTCCCAACCCCGCCAGTGCCTGTGCCCAAAGCGGTGATGACCGTCTCCGATGTAATCCCGACCCCGAAAAGCGCCTGATTGATGGCGATAGTCCCGTTGGTCACAGCCGTGACGGTCAGGGTTGTCCCAGAAATTGAACCCGTGAAAACTGCCGACGAAGGGCTGGAAATGCGCCATGTGTAGCGGTTTGTGCCGTCCACGATGTAGGCGTTGATGCCGTTGTCGGTGATGCCCACCCGCCCCGTGGAGGTCGCAAGCTGACCCACAATCGTGGGAGTAAGGGTTGAGGTCAGCGAGTAGACGTAAGGCCCGCATACTGCCATCATCTGAGTTCCACCCGAAAGGGTACGCATTCCGCGCACCTCTTGGGAGTTCTGGAACACAACTTGTGGAGTCAACCCAGGAGTCGGGTAAAGCGCCACCACGCCCCGATCACCTGGTTGCTTGTAAGGATCGATTTCAGGGTAGAAATTGATGCACTCTTGAGCGTCCTGGTAGCCAGACTGCGCGGTGTAGCTTGGGCCAACAAAACCAAAATCAGGCATACCTATTCCTTTGGCACATACGACTTGCCAGCCAGAAGCGTTTTGATTGATGGTAGGCTAATCCCATACTGTTTAGCAAGTTCTCTGGCTGAAATGCCTTGTTTGCGTTTTTCTCGTATTTCTGTGGCTTGTGACATTGAGAGTTTGCACCGTGGAGCTTTGCCACCTGTGTAGTCTGGCGACCTTCCTTTTGCCGCTTTGTCTGCCATGTTGTCAGCATGAGTCCCAACAAATAAATGCTTAGGATTGCAGCACGAAGGGTTGTCGCAAGTGTGGAGCAAAAAGCCTTTCTCAGAAGAGTTCCGAGGCGCATTAAGTTCAATTTGATTTGGGTAAACAAGATTGAAAATAACGCGATGGGCATAGTAAGAATATTCATTGATTTGCACTCTTCCATACCCTTGTATGTTTTTGAGTCCAAGCCAAGGCCAACATTCGTCCTCACCTTTTTTATCGACTTTGCTCCACAAGACTTCTGACGTGTTGGCTGGCCTTCCTGGAGGGCGAGGAGCTTCTCCATTTTTCCTTCTCCAGTAATAAGCCTTTGCATATTCACGTTGTTTCCTGCGCTTTTCTTCAGAAATTTCCTTGTTCATGGTTGCTCCTTTGTTAGAACAACCTCAATTTATCACAAAACCGTCAACGGAAGAAACCCCCCGAGAGTATCCAACCAGCATCCTTGGCTTTGCCCACTAGGAGGCTGTCGGGATAACGGGCAGCTTGGACAGGGCGCATATTCGTGCGCTTTACAGTCGCTTTACCTTGGGCGGCAAAGCCCTGAATCATGGCGATCTGGGTCGGTGAGTTCTTGCCGTACATTGGCATCAGACGTTCAGCCAAACACCAGCGAAGCGCCATTGTGAAGCCCTGAGGAAGGACAATCGGGTCATAGATGGAGGTGTACTGCCTGAAAATTGTGTCGCAGAACAGGTGCATCTCACCCTGGCTGGGGTTGGGCCACACAAAGATGTTCCCCAAAACTTCAGTGGGTTGGTAGTAGATCGCCTTGGGCCACGGGCCTGACAGGGTTTTCAACCCGATCATCTCGTATTCCTCAATGTTCAAGATTGCCACGGGGTAGTCAAGGCCACCATTGACAATCGGCTGACCGTTGGAATTGGTGTTGATCCGCACAAACGCAGAATTGATCACCAACGGGCGCTGATAGTAGGCATTCATCGTGGTGGACGCGACACTCTGGCTGATGTTGACCGTGTACGTGCCCGCCTCGTTGACGTTCCCGCCCGCGCCAGAACCAAAAGCCGTGATGGTTGTCCCTGCGGTGATGCCCGTCCCACTTAGGGTCTGACCAAGCGCAATCGCGCCCGAGTTGATGGAGGTCACCGTCAGGACGTTGCCAGAAATGCTGCCGACAAAGTTTGCGCCAATCTGCCCACCAGGGCCGATGGTGTATTGGGTCTGACCAGAAACGATGGGAAACACAACCTCGGTCTTGTAGTAGACCATCATGTCTTCATTTGACCATTGGTCAAGAAGATCGTTCAGCATTTCAAAAGCGTCTTGAGCAGCATCAGCGGTGGGCACTTCCCCAGCTTCCAATGCTCCGATATCCTTCAAAGCTCTGCTGATGATGTCAATCGGTGTTGCCATGAAACCCTCTTATAAATTTGGCGTGAAAATCTGCGGTAGCCAAGGGGCGACAACAACTCGATTCTTCTTCAGATACGCTAGTTGTTCCTCAAGTCTGGATTCTATTAAATTCTCCCCGTATTGGGTAGTCTCTTCCTTGATCCACTTGGCAACATCATCCTGGGTCACCTCTGCAAACGGCTTGATGATCTCCTTGCCGTTGAACCACCAGTTCCCCTCAGTCTCCACGGTTGTGCCGTCTTCATCCTCGGCAATCACATGATATTTGGCGTGGGTGATCAACTCACCATCGGCAGATACCTCTAGGATTTTCCAAGTAAAGCCAGCCATCTCACACCACCGAAGGGTCTGCTGCCCACTGCACCGTAATGGCTTGCTGAAGGGTCGGAATGTCCGTGGAAGCCGCAATCGCCTGTTTCACGGTCTTGGCCTGGGCACGAATGGCAGAGCGCCATGCCAGCCAATCAGCGGGAGGCGTGTACTCAGGGTCATTGGCCTTGCGCGAGTCCATGTAGTCGGTCTTCTGAAGCATCAGCCACACGGTGTCATCCACCCAACCTGTCCACTGTTTCTTGAGTTGGTCAAGGTCTTTGGGATTGTCAACGCCCCAATAGAATCGATCATCGTATGGTTCTGGATCAGGCACTTCAGTGATGCCAATGGCTTGCTTTTCTTCCAAGCTAGTGAGCCTGAGCCAATTGCTTGGGTAATGAGTTCCATCCACCTCAAATGGGGTGTCAATGGGGAGAGGGTTTCCGTTGAGCATGAACATGAGTTACCTCGCAAGGGAAAGTTTGAATGGATTTTCGGCAAAGGCAGCGTAGATGATTGTCTGCGCTGGGTTGATTGACCCGCTTGAGTCGCCTCTAATTTTGAATCCGTTTGAAAGAAAATCCAAATTATTGGCGGTCTGAGAACCCTCTGCGTCAGACAAGTCTGGCCTTAAATTAAGGTTTGTCACGTTGTATGTGTTGCGAGATGAATCGTACAAAAGCCAATCAAATCCAGCCGCACTTGAAACTTTCAGTAGGAGCCACCGTGGCCTAAATCCCAAATACACAAAAGGCCCGTCACTGCTTCCATTGCCCGTGTATGACCCAAATGCAGAGTAGCCACGAACTGCGCTGAAGCAGTAGGCGATGATGTTGTTGCTTGCGGTAAATGTGTAACCTGACTCAAAACTGAAGACGGTTGAGGTTGGAGCCGTGTTTGCCCATTGGCGTGAATCATTGGTCACTGCACCAGTGCCGTTCAAAAGCAAATAGCCTTGTGCCGTGTTGGAGAAACTTGAACTCCAAACCGCCCAAGAAGCCACGCCATCTCGGTTTTTGGTGATGATGAGGGAAGGTGCTACTCCAAGACCATGCCCAACAGTTTTGTTGCCAGCAGTGCCAGAATTGAAGCTCACCACACTGAACCCAGCAGTTGCATTGACGCTCACCGTGCTGGTGATTGAGCCACTGGTGTTGGATGAGGTTGTGCCAGCGCCTGCTTGCCATTGCCATGAAACGTAAGACTGACCATTTTGGTTTGTTGCAATGTCAGATGATGTGAAACTCTCTCCATTACTATTGAACGTCATGTAACCAGGAGCAGAAGCATCAGCACTTGTTGAGTTCGGGATCAAATAAAGTGATCCACCACGAACACTATCAACAAGAATGTGATTTGCCGCAGAACTTCTGTTTTTCTGCCAAACCAAATCAGGTTTGAAAGACACCCCATTCACTGAATTGACCAAGTTTGTGGTTGTCCCATTACCAGTGTACAGCGTAGCCGCCATGTACAACGCACCATTGCTGATGGTCGGTGCTGGCAGGTTCTGAGTGTTCAGTGCGACAAAGCCACTGGGCGGGGTGTAAGAGAATGGTTGTTGACCGAAGTTGGCTGCGATTTGTGATGATCCATAGTTATAAATGGATGGATACACGTTTGCTTGATATTGCGTTGACGATAACGTGTCAGATGGATTTGTACCAGTTGCGGGGTCGCCACTACCTGTCCAAGTTCCGTTTTTGCCATACCAAACTTTTCCATTGGATGAATCATAAGCAACCATAATGACATCATTGGTCGTATATGTTCCATGCCCACTAGAGTTAGTTCCATTAGCAAAATAGAAATAACCATCTGACCCATAGCCAGCAATACCAACACCACTAATAGAACCAGCATCAGTCCACAAACCAATTACAGGAGCGCCAACAGCATCGGTTGCCTGACAAACTACTTCATAATAAATCTTTATACCTGTTGCACTTTGTGTTGCAAGTACCGTTTTTGCAACACCCGCTGTTGAATATGCACGAAGATTGCCGTTATCAACAATCACACTTGTTTTTAACGGATTCAGCACCGCATAGTTGCCGCGCCCATTCCCACCATCAGCCCACATCGTCGGCACATCAATCATGGAGTCATAGGTCACCCCACTGGTCACGCTGATGTTGTTCGGTGTCCAGTTGTTGCCGTTGCCAGAGTAATCTTTGCCAATGGTCGTGGCGGTGTTTGAACTGTTGTCCGAGAAGTTCAGATAGAAGCCATTTGTGCCGTATGTGCCAGCGTACTTCTTTGGCTTCCATACACCAGTGACTGCATCGGTTTCACCGAATGATGCGGGCGTCAGGGCTTGACCGTCAATGAAGTTGATTTCGGTGAGGTAACCGTCAACGAATTCAGCACTACCTGTACCACCAATTCTATTTGACGAGCTTGCGGCATTAAAAATTGTTGCGGCATTTTGTGATGGATTTGTTCTACTTGAAAACGCAGTTACTTGAGAACCATTAACATAGAACTTAACTCGATTGTCAGCAGTTGCATTTGTTGTATCAGCGACAACCAAAAAATGATACCAAGCACTAGGGTCACGAAAAACTTGTGATGTTTCTAAAACTGCGCCACTAACAGCTTTAATTACAAGAGTTGCTCCACCAAAATAAATAAAATCTCCACCAGCACTAAAGATTTGTGCATTTGCTGTCAAGTTTCCTCGTTTTACCCACCAACTTAAACTCCATGTTGTAGTGCTTGTTGGTGTTCCAAATGTGCGATTGAAATAAGCAGACGCAGATGAGCGCAACCGCACAGAGCGGCTGATCGTGTAGCCACTTGGACGGGTGAAAAGTTCGTTCTTTGCGGCAAACATTATGAGAAGTTCTGAGCAAAAGTACCGTACCAATTCGTGCCATCTGCCACAAACGTCAGAATGTCACGCCCCGTGGTTGCAGTCGTGGTGATCGTTGGCGCAGTGCCATTAGGCCACTTCACCGAGGTGAACGTAGCAGTCCTACCACCCGTGCCGTCTTGCACCACAATCAAAATGAAAGACTTGCCAGCCGTGGCAGTGGGCATCGTGAACGTGCAGTTCCCCGTCAGAGTCACCGTCTGCACCGTGCCACTCGTCAACGAAAGGGTCTGGGTCGTGCCTGAGTTGCCAATCGCCACCACCGATTCGGTGTAGTTGGTCACCGTGGGATTGTTGACCGTGGGTGATGTTCCAAGCACCACAGAACCAGATCCCGTGCTGGTTGTGACCCCAGTCCCACCGTTGGCAACAGGCAATGTGCCTGTCACGCCCGTGGTGAGAGGCAGACCCGTGACGTTGGTCATCACACCCGCACTCGGAGTTCCCAGGTTCGGGGTGGTGAGGCTCAGACTCGCCGCCAACATCGTGCTGGTGACCGTTGCCGTGTCGCCAGAAGTGATCATGTTGCCCGTCACCGCAGGAACGGTGATGGTGTAAGTTGCGGCAGTGTTTGCACCCACTAGGCTGATTTGCCCACCAGATGCTGCCTGTAAAACCAGTGTACTCATGATTAACCCACCCTATACCAAGTTGTGTCAGCCGCCCTGTAAAGGTAGGAAGCAGCGCCCCCAGCCAACAGAGTTGTGATTGCGTTGCTCACACTCTGCCCTGTGTTGGGACTGAGCGTCAGCGCAGTAATCGTTTGCGTTGTTGAAATCGTGACCGTCATCCCGTCCGATGGCGAGAGAGGCATCGTCACAGTGCCAGCCGCCAAAAGCGCAAGAGGCTTGAGAATGACAACCTGAATCCCAGAGGCCACCGTGTAACTGAAGCCAGTTGTGGGGGTTTGGTAGTCAACATTCCTCAGAATGCCATCTTGACCGCTGATTGCTACCGTCACAACACCCTCCAAACAGATGAACTGCCAATGGTGACCGACACACTTGAATTCACAGTGATCGGGCCAACTGAAATGCCGTTTGTCCCCGAGATTATCGTGTAATTTGAGGCAACTGTGGCTGAATTTACCGCAATGCCGTTGGAGGAAACCATCTCGTAAGAGGACAGTTCACCGTTGCTCGGGTTGTATTGCAGCTTGGTTGAGCTTGTGTATTCCGTGCTGACCGTGCCCGAGGTCGCATTGGCAAACAGCGGATATCGAGTCGCGTTCGTCGTGGTGTCATCAGAAATCGTGACCGCAGTTCCCGCTGTCGCCCAAGTGAAGGCAGACCCGTTCCAAGTCAAACTGGTGCTGGCAATGGTCGGAGCGGTGATAAACCCTGTCGCGCCCGCGCCCGTCTGATAGACGATCTGGTTGACCGCCCCGCCACCCACATTGGTTGCGGTGGTCGCGGTGGTTGCCGTGGCAGCATTCCCACCAATGGACAGGCCAGAAGCCGTCCCCGTCAGCCCCGTGCCAGCCCCGCTGAACGCTGTTGCGGTCAGAGTCCCCGTGGAGGGCACATATTGGAGCTTGGTGGAGCTGGTGTATTCGGTGGTCAGGTTGCCCGTGGTCTGATTCGCAAAAAGCGGGTATCGGGCGCTGGCAGTCGTTGTGTCATCCGTCACCGTGGCGTAAGCCGTGGGAGTCACCCAGGTGGGGGCGCTTGTCCCGTTGGACTGCAAAACCTGCCCCGTTGTCCCTGCTGAGGTGAAGGCGTAGGCAGTGCCCGTCCCATACGCCACCGCACCCGCTGTGGGCGTTGCCGTGCCGTTTGTGCCACCTTGAGCAATCGCCACCTGACCGATGATGTAGCCAGAGTCAATTGATTTGTTGTCAGGAACAATCAGCAATTTGCCGTTGTTGGTGTTGGAGTAAAGGCACACCCCCATGTGAACCGCATAGTCTGGGGTAGATGGCTCAGTCTGGGTCAGCGCACCAGGGGTGGTGGCAGACAGGTAAATGTTCTGCCCTGCCGTGAGTCCGCTGGTGTTGATGTTCTCCACCGTCCCATAAATCACGACATAGCCATTGGTGTTGTTCGGGATGTCCTGAACAGTGATACCAATCACCTGCGAGGTGTTGTAAGCATTGGCCTGAGCCAGAATGATGTTGCCAATCTGCCCTGTTGAGCCAGAGATGTAGACAACCTGACCCTTGGTGATGGTTGATCCCGTCGAGTTTCTGACCTGCTGCTGAAGTTGTGCGCCAACCCGAACGATATTGCTGGTGGTGTCGTTGTAATAGGAGAGCGTGGCAGTCCCGCTGTCGTACCAGGTCGCGCCAACCGCATAGGTGGGGGCAGAAGATGGCGTAAACGCCACGTAATTGCTGACCGTGGGGTTGTTGAGGGTTGGCCCAGTAGCCAGTGCCAAAACCGTTCCAGACCCCGTGGTGCTGTAGCTCGTATTCCAGGCAGTCCCCGTGGAACTTGGAATCCCCGAGGGCGGGTAGACCATTGGGCTTGTGTTGGTGATGGTGACCGCTGCCGATCCGTTGTAGCTTGTCCCCGAAAGCCCCGACCCAATCGTCAGAGAAAACAGATTTGACCCAAGCGAAACACCAGAAATCGTGCTGTTTTGCAGTTGGGCGTTGGTGATTTGCCCGCTCAGGTCAGTCGTGGGGATCGTGGTGGAAGCCGTGAATGCGCTTGTCCCACTGCCCTTGACGTATCCCGTGAGAGAGATCGCCCCAGTGCCCCCATAAGCCACGCCCACGGTGCTTGCGTTCCAAGTGCCTGCGGTGAGCGTCCCGACCCCTGTAATCCCCGTGTAAGACCCCGAAATGAGGCTTGAAGAGATCGTCCCCGAGGTGATTTGACTCGCACCGATAGCGATATTTTGGGCAGAAAGTGCCGTCAGTTGACCTTGGGCGTTGACCGTGGCAGTCAAGGACTGAGAAGCCGATCCATACGACCCAGCGGTCACGCCAGTGTTGGCAATGCTGAAGGTGTTCGCGGCAAGGTTCAGCCCCGTGCCCGCAAAATAGACCGAATTCCCCGAAAACTGCACCCAAGGCATGGCGGTAACGCCAATCGTGCCTGTGTCGGAGGCGGTACACACCCATGAGGTGTTTGCATTTGCAGAGCCGTACAGGATGACCGTGTAAGCGCCTGGGACTTCCGACCAGACATCCATGTCCGTGGAGCGCGTCCACGCCCCAGAACCAGCGATATAGATGCCGTTTTCGGCTGTGTTGGTCTGGTTTTTCACCAATACCCTGTCACCCGCCAAAGTCGTGTATGTGTCAATGGTCTGAAGGCCAGAAAGCGTGATATTCGCAGTCGTGGCGCACTTGACAGCCTGTTTCGGACTCAGCCCTTGGGCGATTGAGTCCACATACAGCTTGTTGACGATATCGGTGTTGCCCACGGGCGAGGTCGTGATTTGACCCGTGGTGGTCAGAATATTGGTGAAAACCCCAGTGGACGGGGTGATTGACCCAATCGGGCTTGAGTCAAGGGTTGAATTGGTGATTTGCAGACCCGACTGAATCGGGTTCACCGTGGCATAAAAAGGCTGACCCTGCCCAATGAAAGTTTGGAACGTGCCGTCCAGTGCGAAATACGCCTGAACAGGCAGTAAGTTCTGGTAATTCGATTGAGCAGGGTTTGCCATCAGCTTTGATCAGCCGCAGGAGTCACATACAACACGCCAGCCGTTGCCGAATTGGACTTGGCTGTCAGGTAGTAAGGAGTGGTGGGAGTCGCCACGATCATGGGCAATGTCATGTTGGGGGGCAACACGAAATCACCGTTTGTACCGTCCGTGGGGAAAGTGGGCGCTCCAGGATCAGTCGTTCCCCATCGAACCGCAATCGGGGCAGCGCCCAGGTTGAGGAATGATGTGTAGTTGATCTGGTCGTTGGTGCTGTCATCAATCAAAACAGCCGCATGAGCGGTGTTTGTGACCGATAGAGCTACTGTCGGGCCAGCGTTACGCTGAACAGATGAGCTTGCCATGATTACACCGCAGTGACGGGTGCTGGGCCTTCCAAGCGCACGATCTGAAGGGTGTAAACACCAGCAGCAGGAGTGGCAGAGGAAGCCGTCAAGTTGCCGAACTGAATGCTCAACACGTTGGCGGTCAAGCAGTCAGCCTCGGCAACAACGATCCCGGTGGTTTGCGCACCGTTCAAACCGACAACCAAAACAATGTCCGTGGTCTGAAGACCAGGAAGAGCAAAGGTTTGGGCAGCGGTGGTGTTGGCAGCGACTGCAACGGGAGTCAGGCTAGGCTGAATGTAGAAGGTTTCGTGGGAGTTGCCACGGGTGACAGTCGTAGAAGACATGATTTCTCCTAGTTTGAGGAAATTGTACTTTGAAAAAAAAGAAAAGCCACCCCTTGTGAGAGTGGCTTTCCCTCGGTTTACATGAAATCAGGAATAGGTGCTGAAGTCATAGCCGTAGACGTAAACGTCCATCGTTGCGGCAGCGCCTTGTGCCGTGCCCACGTTCACATACAGGTTTTGACCCGATTGTGTAGCGGTAGCGGCAACAGTGCGCTGAGAAACAACGGTTGAACCCGTCAGTGCGGACAAAGCGGCGTTTGCCACGATAGCCGTACCACCTGCGCTAGGAGCGGTGAAAACACCAGCAGCGGCAGTGGTCAGGCTCGTCGAGGCGTTGGTAAACACCACGTTTGACACTGAGTAGTTCGTCGAGTTGATGATCTGCAAAACTGCTTGATCACCAGTAGCGTTCACGTTCACACCAGTTGCGGAAGCCAACAGACGGATCGCCTGATTGGATGCCACGTTCTGCGGGTGAATCGTGGTAGTTGATGCTGGTCCAGGATTTGCCATGATTTTTTCCTTTCAATGATTAGGCTGCGACACGGCAAGCCAGTTCGGGGTACAGGGGCGCCCAGCCATACAGCACATCAAGGCGAGTCGGGATCGAATCGTTGTTGATGGTGTACTGACGAACGACACGCATGGACAGACCGATTTCCTTGTCGGAAGCACGACCTGCGAAATGCACACCCTCAGGCAACTCAAGATCAGCCACAGCCAAGGTGAAGGCGTTGCGATGCATGATGATGTTCTGGGGCGACACAGTACCAGTGCTGTTGAACTGGGTCACAGCGGCAGAACTGGAGGTGGTGGGGATCGTCACGTTCTGGAACTGACCAGCGGTGATCACGGCAGGAGACACAACCACGCTACCAGACGAGCCAGAAGCAATGGAGGTGGTCTGCTTCACAACAAAGTTGCGGAGCTTGTTCGAGCCGTAAGCCTGACGGTTCTGGGGGTTGACAGCGTACACACCAGCGATGGTGATCACATCACCAGCGTTCAGGTTCATCGTGCCAGTGTTGGCAGCAGTGAGCGTGATGGTGGAGGACGATGCCCAGCCAGAGGTCAGGAAACCAGAGGCAGTCGTGGTGTTCACAGAAGCGGTCACAGTCGTGGTGGTATTGCTACCAAACGTCTGCGAAACCACGTTCTGATCCATCTTCCAGTTCATGCCAGCGGAATCACGACCCATCAGACCCTTGCGGTACTGTTCACCGATGGCCTCTTGGGGAACGAACAAACCTTTCAGGCTGTCCACGATGGTGGCAGAGGTGAAGGGTTCAACGATACAAGAGCGACGACCATCGCGGGGTGCGCCTTCAGCGTCCAGATATGCGCCTGCGGTGAGGTAGGTAATCAGGCCAGTGGGAGGCGTGCCAGCAGTACCAACAATGTTGGCGGTCTGGAGGGTTGCCATTGACATACCGTCACGGTCAATCTTGTTCGCGATTGCAGCGACAGCGGGCTTCAGGACGCGATCCGAGAACATATCCAGCGACAGAGCCAGGTCTTGGGTGGTGAACTGGGTGTCAACGTGGAATTGCGTCGAAAGGGTCACGGGCACGGAAGTTTCGTTGAAGTCTTCAACATTCAGTGCAGGGCCAGTCGTGCCGATGAAACGGCCAGGGCGACGAACGTTCACGGTGTTGCCGATTTTTGCGCCAACGACTGCGAATTGATCGTCATAGTTGCGGTCAACCTCCGAAGTGAAGGTCAGTTCGTTTTCCAAGACCATCAACGCTTCGTTGGTGATCTTGGAGATAGTTAGCAATTGGTTTGCCATTTGATTTCTCCAAAAAGATTAGGTTTACCTGATCTTCCCCGCTTTGCGGTTGGCCTTCCACTGGGCATAAGTTCCGTGGAACTCCCCATCTGAATTGATGGGCAAGTCCAGTGGTGCAGACCCGCCACGAATCGGATTGATCGGTGCTGGTGCTCTACTTTTGACCACAGGATCGGTTTTTACCTCTGGCTTTGCGCTCAGGCGCTCTTCCAGTTTCCCAATTTCTCGCAGAGCAGCCTTGGTGGACATACCTGAGATTTTCTTGGCGAGTTCGTCGTTTTCAGCTAGGTGATACAGCACTTGCGGGCCAACATCACTCTCCAGAATCGCATCGCGCACGTCATCATTCACGACAACATCGCTGGATGCCACGACCTCATCAAAATCAGGCAAATTCGCCTTGGCTGTCTGCACCTTACTCGCCCAAGATTCAATGACCTTTTGGCGTTCTTGTGCAGCACGTTCCTCTGCCTCTTGCTTTTTCATCTCAGCGATTCGTTTGTCAGCCGTGTACTCTGCGAGTGCTTTGGCATATTCAAACGCATCCTGAAACTGGCTGGGTTGGGGTTCTTGATCTTCCTCCACCACGGTGGGCTTTGGTTGCTCAAGCGCCTTGATCCTGGCTTCTAAGGCTTCCCTAGCTTCGCGCTCTCGCCTTGCTTCCGCTCTGGCTTCTTCACGTTGCTTGGTGATCTCAGAAAACCGCCTTTCAAGTTTGGGGTTCGGTTTCTTCTCTTCTGTGGTCTTGGCTTCTTCCTGCTCTTCAGGTTCACTCTGTTGTGCCTCTTGAACTGGCTCGGCTGGAGTTTCCTCTACCGCCACAGTCTCGTTTGCACGATCAGCTAAACCCAATCTCTCTGCATAAAATTCAGCCGCGTTTTCGCTGGTCAAAACTTGACCTGCTTCTTTTTCGGACATACGTATCCCTACGATTGTGCCCCGTGAGCCTCACGGGTAAGGTTTTGTGGTTTTTACCACGAAATTCACTGTTGCGTCAACGGATTCGCGCCCGACTCAATGTCAGAGGCTGCGAACTCCATCGTGGCACGTTGCTCTTTGTCCCGCTTGGCGATTTCCTGATTCAGGCGGGCAGTGTCCATGTGGTGGAGCAACAATTCCATAATTGCTTCAATTTCCATCTTGTTTTGCGAGGTGATGGCACGGGTGTTCTGGTCGTTGACCTTGACCTCTGCCATTGTCTCGGTATTGTGCGCCTTGGCGGTCTGACGGAGCAGTTCGCGCTTGGTTTCGGCATCCTGCTTGACCGACTCAATGTCCTGGCGCTGTTTGATGACCATCTGAAGCTGCTGAATCTGTTGAGCCATCTTCTGCATTTGGTCTTCGCTTTGCGCGAGTTGCATCTGCACTTGAGGCGGGATCGGGCTTTTCTCGTCCACTTTGGACAGCGGATTGAGGGTCGCCAGACGGTCAGCAATGATGTCAGCCCCAGGGAAATCCATGTTCCTGAAGATGAGGTCACCAGCAGTCTGCATGAGGGTCGGGTCTGCCTTGAGCATCCCAAGCATGGAGTCCACAGCCTCCTGACGCTTGGAGTTGTAGCCAGGGCCAGTTTCCATCACCACATCGTATTCGCCCACGGTGACATCGTTCAACACCTTATCTACAGCAATTCGCTCGTTCAGGGTGATCATTTCTGGTTTCCCATCGTCACCAATGATTCGCATCGCCCGCTGGGAGTCGTAAATTTTGGGGATTAGGTCGAGAATGATCTTGCCCGTGTGACTGATTGACCTTGTAAGGTTGTCGTAATAATCAAAGTTGGTCATGTCGATCTGCTGCTGCTGACCGTTCAATGCCTTCCCTGAAATGTTGCCCGTGGGCAGTTGGTTGGGGTCAAAAATCCCCATGATCGCCTGTAAATCCTGATTGATCGCACCAGCGGCAGTGATCACGCCAGCAGGAGGCGGTTCAGGCTGGAGGCGCTGGGGAGGAGGCGCAGGTTGCCCATCAATGTCGCGTTGCTTGTACCGCAGATAGGGTGTGGACTTGATGTTGGCCTGTGCCCACTCGTTCTCATGACCCTCGTCTTGACCCTCTGCCATGAGCCATTTGGCCTTTGGAGCGAGTGCAATCGACTCGGTGAGCGAGGTTTGCCAGAAGTTATACATCCGCTGAGGGTCTTTGGCGTGACGGATCATGCCGAATTTCTTGGTGCGGTTGCCCACTACCACCTTGCGCCCATAAACGGGAACGATGGGGATGTAGCGCCCAGGCCAATCGCGCTCCTCAATCACCTCAATCGCGGTCATTTTTTTCCACTTGACCGTCTTTTTGTAGGACTGACGCTCATTGATCACGGTCAGCCCAGAAGCCTCCACCCGCTCAAAGAATCCCGCGCCATCAGCGAATCGGGCAGTCCCGTCTGACAGCAGGTAAAGCATGGCGGGTTCGCGCACCGTGTAGAAATACTCGGCAAGACGGATGTCCTCTTTGGTGATCCACTCGGATTGGCTGTCGCCTGTCCCGCGCTGGGTGAAGCTTGTCCCATCGTCAAAGCCTGGATACATACTGCGGAACACATCTTTGGGCAGCATGGTGGTAATCAGGCACTTTTCAGCGTCTGAGCCATCAGGGGCGATTGAGTTCGGATCAAAGTAGACCGTGAACGGGTTATCCACAGGGTCAATGAAAATTTCCTGGTCGAAACTGTCATCACGGACGTATTTCGTATTGACCCGCCAGTACCCCCAGCCCATCCGCACGGCATAGTCAAAGCCGTTGTCGTAGGCATGGTCAGCGTTGGAATTGACCTCGATGTGCCGAATCAGCCCCGAAATGACCTGTGCGGTTTTGGCATCAGCTTGGGTGTTAGTGGCGTGGACTTTGATGCGGGGACGCTGTTGGCGTTGCTGGTTCGTGACCTGCCGACAGTAGGTGTCGAGCTTGTTGATGGTCAGAACAGGGCGAGATTCAAGGTTGCGGGAGTTCTGGAGTTCAACGGGCCACTGGTCACCGTTCACAAACTTGAGATCTTCAAGTGCCTCCTGGCGGTTGTTTGTGTCTGCGTCATTGCAGAACTTCAGAAAGCCTACTGCCTCTTCAATAATCGGATCGTAATCGTCCATGTTCACCCCATCCAACTGTTTGCCGAGCCATAAGACAGGATCGGTTTGGGTTTTCTGCGCTCTCGCGGCTCGTTCACCATCAGCCCGATGTACCGAAACGCATCAGCGCCATGCGAGAACTGGTCATGAAGCGGTTTCCTGCTGAACTGACCTGTCTCTGGGTCTGTTTCGTACCGATAGTGTCTGAGGCATTGTAGCCCTTCATGGCAATTTTCGGCATCAAAATAACACGACCTGAAGATGGTTCGGGCAGCATTGATTGAATCCAGGATCGGCACACGCTCCAAGACCCTCGTCTTGTACCCAGCCGCCCGCACAATCTCCTCAATGCTCCTGCCTTGGCTGGCAAGCGTCTTGTTCTGGGCATCATGGGGAAGCCAGAGAGTGTCGTAGACGTAGCCAAACCCCTGCATTTTGGCGAGGTAGTGGCTGATGGTCTGCTGGTTGTCCTCAATGTAGCGGATGAGGCGGGTTTCCATCCCGATAAATTGCACAAACCAGATGGCGGTGGCATCAGCCCAACCCAGGTCAAAGACCGCGTGAACGGGTTTATTTGCGTCATAGGGAACACGGGTGATGCGCCCCTCCATCTCGGCAAGCTGCATTTCCTTGGCAAAGATTGCCCCGTCCACCGTTTGACGGCAGAACCCTTCCCAGACCGTCCTGTGCGCTTCGGGGTCGCGGGCTTTGAGGGATTCCATCTCCAGCTTGAGGGTTTCAGGAAACCACGGGTTGTCCGACCAGTTGATTTTGGTCACCACAGCGTTTTCAGGGCGATGGAGAACGAATCGTTGGTAAGTCTCGTCCGACTCCAGTTCAGGGTTGAAGGTCACCCAGATTTCGCTGTTTTCCTTGCGGATGGTCGGGATCAGCACGTTCCAGGACAGCCTGGACACGGTTTGGGCTTCCTCCACCCAGCAGATGTCCACCCCTTCATAAGACTTGACGTTCGCCACGTTGTTCTTCAGGCCAACAAATGAGAACTCCGACCCGTTTTTGCCCCGAATCTGGGATTGGGTGATTTCGTAAAAGTCGGTGAGTTTGAGGTCAACGATCTGGTCACACAGGAGCTTGTGGACGGAATCTTTCATGGAAGTCATAAATTCCCGCGCACAGAGGATACGAAGCGGGTCTTTGGCTGCTTTGATGAGGAGCGCCCTGGCGACCCCCCAACTCTTTGCCCCGCCTCGCCCACCGTAAAGAACTCGGTATCGACTGCTTGGCGGGTTGAACAGACACTCCAGTTTTGCTGGAAACTGAGCGTTTGCGATCATTCTGGCTTCACGAAACTCACATTGATCCCAGTAATCAGGGGCGAACCTTCAGCGCCTGTCAATTCCTGTTTGACGGTTTCCGACCATTTCATCTGGGTTTTCGTCCACCAAATGAGGCTTGTTGTATCGCCAGAAATGGCTTTTGAATACAGCGTCTTGGCGATCTGCCCGTTGGCCTTTGCCTTTCCCGCATCCAGTTCTTTGCGGTAATGCAGCCTCAAGGTCTTTTCGTCAATGTCCACAAGAATGGCAATTTGTTCCTGCGGCAAGCCCAGACCGCTGGTCGATTCAACCAATCGGCGCTGCTCATCGGTGGGAATATGTTTGTCAGTCATTTTATAATCGGGAAGTGTTACATAAGTTTACACAGTTTCGGGTTCTGCGGTCAAGAGGGTGGCTTTCTTGCCTGTGAAGTCTTCCCAGCGTTTGACAATTACATCGCAATACTTTGGTTCCAGTTCCATCAATCTTGCGCGTTTACCGACCTTCTCGCAAGCAATAAGGGTGCTGCCGCTACCACCGAATGCGTCATAAACAATCTTTTTTGTCGGGTGATCGTTTAGCGCAAGTTCAATCAATTCAACAGGCTTCATAGTCGGGTGTACGGTGTTGCGCTGGCGCTTGACCTGCCAGATATCGCCACGCTGCGTCTTTTGTCCACCAAACGGGCCGTGATAGAAGATAATTTCGTGCTGTTTAAAGTAAAGGTCTAGATTTTGCGCTGGGTTGACTTTATCCCAAACAATCATCGCCTTTGCGGGTTTATCCAGTTCAGCCATCACCTGCTTGAATAGGTGCGCGTACTGCCAAGAACAGCATACATACATGATGTCGCAGGGCATGATGGTGGAACGCAGAAAATCCAAGAATTCATCGTCGTCCATCTTGTCATTTTTGATAGCGTCGTGAACTCCATTCATGTCTTTATAGCCAATGTTGTAAGGCGGGTCTGTGAACACCATGTCGGCTTTCTGCCCATCCATCAGCCTGTCCACAGCATCGATGCTGGTGCTGTCCCCGCACATCAGACGATGGTTGCCCAGTTGGTAGATATCCCCAGGTTTTGTTTTAGGTTCTTCAGGGATCGGTGGGGTTTCGTCCTCGTCCGTCAATCCCTCAATCTGTTCTGGCTCAAGCAGCGCGTTCAACTCTTTCGGGTCAAACCCCAGCAATTCCAGCGCAAACCCATCAGCCAACAGGTCGTTTAGCTCAATCGTGAGCATTTCATTGTCCCAGCCAGCATTCAGCGCTAGGCGGTTGTCGGCAATGATGTATGCCTTCTTTTGGGTTTCAGTGAGGTCTTTTAATTCAATCGTTGGGACTTTTTCATAGCCCAGTTTGCGAGCAGCCATTAACCTGCCATGCCCAGCAATGATGCCGTTTTGACCGTCTATAAGGATCGGGTTTGTCCAGCCAAATTCCTTGATGCTTGCCGCAATCTGTGCCACCTGCTCGTCAGAATGGGTGCGGCTGTTCTTGACATAAGGAATAAGCTCTGAAACTAGCTTATCCTGAATTTTCATTTTTTCTTCTTCTTGGCCTCGCGCTGGACGGAGTAGGCAATGGCTACCGCTTGTTTGGGCGGTTTTCCTGCCTTGATCTCGGCAGCAATGTTCTTTTCCTTGGCCTTTTCAGTCGGCTTTTTGATCAGCGGCATCTTTTGCCTCCATTTCGTTCAGAATCCACTGGCACTGCTGGAGAGCGCCATTGATCTGGTGCAGTTGTACCTCAAGCTCCTTGCCCTTGGCAATCAGGTCTTGAATTCGCAATTGAATTGTCTCTTTGTCCATCAGCAGTTCCAGTTCTTCAATGATGCCTTTGCCCGTTCTGCTGGGCCTTTGGCGTTCTTCACAACCCCTTCCATCCTGGCGCAGAAAGAGGCTTTCCTGCCCTCGTCCTTCTTGGTCTTGGGGTTGGGTGCAGGAGGCTTCAGATTGGCGTTGTTCTTGGCGTTGTATTCAGCCCGACCCTTGGCAGTCATCCCAGCACCCTTGTCTGTAGGGTTGTAGGTCTTGTCCTTGCCAGTGGTCTTATGAGGAATCGGTTTGTCGTGCTTTGCCATGATCACTTCTTCGCGGTTTTTGCAGATTCTTTGAACGCTTTCGCAGTGGGCGCTCCCTTTTCCCCAGGCTTACGCATCTTTTCTACGGGTTTACCCTTGGCTTTTTCCCGCTTGATCCGCTCCTGCTTGGCGTGGATGTTCGCATAAAGTCCTGATTTCATGTTTCCTCCACCACCGCGCAGATGTCGGCTTCTTGGATGATTTGATAGTCCTGCCCATCGATTGTGTGGACAGGCCAGTTCAGATAGTCACCGTTCCCGTATTTAATGAAATCCCCAACCTGGGTTTGCTGCACCTCTGGGCCAATCGCAACGACCGTCCCTTCGTTGAACGGTTCTTTGTTGTTGACCAGGATGATCTCGGAAATGGTTCTGACCCGTGGTTTAACTACAACACGGTCACGCAGAGGTCGAATCATTTTTCACCTCCTTTTTCTTGCGCTGGTCGGGCAATTTATGCTCACCGCACCACTCAGACGTTGATCGAGTCTGAAAAACGGGGAATCGGCGGCATGACCCCATCCGATCCCCAAAACCGATCACGAAGTATCGGCAACTGCTACAGTTCGGTTCAGCCATTCAAAGCTCCTTTCTTTGCTTGGTCAGAAACGCCCTTTGGTCTGATCACCATTGGGCGTTTCGCTTTACATACCGTCTTGTTCGTGGGCGGTGCGCTTGTGCTCGTACACAACCTTCTCGCCCATGTGACCCTTCATCTCACCCAGGCGACCATCGTTTTTGCCAGCATGACCACCGTCACGCAAGCCCAAACCGTCAGCCTTGCCCATGCCCACGCCACCACGGATGGGGGCTTTGCGCTCACCCGAAGTGTCGCTAGACAGTGCGCCCTTGGGAGGAGTTGCACCAGTGCGGCTGGGAACACCCATGCCTTCACGGTCAACGCGACTTGCGCCAACCATCTTTTCACCCGTGCGGTCACTGGATTTCACGCCCTTGGGGGCGACTTCTTTGCCGTAATAGCCCATGTTTTTTCCCTTGCAAGGTAAATGGAGATTTCATTCTACACATCGTTTTGGAAGTGCGTCAAGATCATCAGAAAAAGCGCCAAAAACCCAATTCCCAAGACCGCGCCCAGGAACAAAAGCAGAATGATTTCAATCATGTGTTCTTCTCTGGCAGTGAACAAGTGTGAACATCCCAAGCATTTTTCCCTGCCCTCTTGCCGCACCTTGGACAAAAGTTGCGCTCCTCTGGTGGTTGTGCCAAGACTTCTTTGATGGCATCCATCGCTGTATCAATTTCTGCTGGCAGACAAATAGCGTTTTCACCAACGCTCAACTTGTTAATGTCTTCCAACACCTCAAGCGCCAGCTTCAATGCTTTGTCTTTAGTCATTTGCGTCCTCCTCAACCTTCTTGTCAATGTAGCGGTAGTCACTCTTGTTCAGTTCTTGAATAATATCGCGTGATTCACCGTTGATGGTCAAGGTGACAGTAAAGTCAATGCCATCTGTGTCCTCTTCCCAATCGACCACAATCTCGTAATCCACCTCGGGAAGGGTGTACTCAAAATCCAATTCGCCCAAAATATAAAGCTGATTCATTTGCACATCCCCGCCAAAGTCATGATCCCGTGTTCTGCAATCTGAATCGCAGCTACGGTCACAATTGCCAGCAGCACAAAGAGTGCGACCTTCATACCACCGCCCATTCACGCTCTGATCTGCCAGACTTTGAGCGAACTCTGCGACCCGTCAGTCGGATGAAGCCCATTTGTTCAAGCTCAGATAGCCTCCGAGCCACCTGATTGCTGTCTAAGCCCGTGAAAGCGGCTATCCCATCCTTACCCATGTCTCCATGTTTAAGCGCCTCCACGATCATTTTGTGGTGCTTGGAGGCCAATTCCTTGGCAGACTCAGCAGCCTCAAATGATGTGACGGGATCAGATGCCCTGACTCTTGGGAATTCCAGGTCAGGAAAGAAAAGGTTTTTGAAAAGTCCCATGTTGCACCTCAAAAAGGAATGTCGCTTGGGTTGTCATCAAACCTAGGCTTTTTTTCTTGTTTTTCTTCAATATCGTAGCAATTCGCCCAGCCAGACCAACCACCATCAACCAGGGGAATGGTGTCAATCTTGAGTTTGAGGTTGTCATCCTTGTCCAGGAATACCGTGCCGATGGTTTGGTAGCGTTTTTTCTCTTCACCAGTTTTGTTGGTGTAAGTTCCAGTGACCACAACGATGTTTTTAAATTTCTGCATTTCAGGCTTTCAGTTGGTTGAGTTGTTCAATTTTGTTGTCAAGCTCTTGTAGAAAGAGAATGACCTCTTTCTCCAGCATGGAGACATATTCGGGATCAAATTCCACACGCTTGATGAAAAGCTGTAACCCTTCAGCCATGCGCGGGTCAAAGCTCACGAAATCACACCACCGACGATCCGTGCAGCACATCTGCCACTGCATCTGCGTGATGTACTTCTCGGGGATTTTTTGATCTAGGAGCGTCTGAATGTGGGTTGAAGTGTTGGGGCACTTGATCTCCACCAATCCAAACTCGCCCACCAATCCGTCAGGGCTTGCGCCTGAGTTCTGAATGATTGGATGAGGGATGAATCCCACCTCCTCAACCAGAACGTCCTTTGCGGATTCGTAGGCAGCACGTGCAAACGGTTCTTGTTCTGTCCCCCACTGCATCGCGGAGTTGGTAAATGACTCAGCGGGCGTATCCGTCATGCGCTCACAAACAAGTTGCGCCATGTAGTTGTCTCGGCTTGCGCTGTAGCCAGACTTGGTTCTTGCAATGATGTCCGCAACGCGAGAGGCAGTGACCTTGCCAGCGCGGGCTTTGAACCAATCTTCTGTTCGTTGTTCCATTATTCTTCCTTTTGTGCTTTAAAAATGGCGTAATCGGCTGTGGTTTTTGCACCCACTTCAATTGTGATTCTCATAACTGGATTACCGTCAATCCATACAGGCAAGGTAATTTGATTAGGCACAGGCACTTCAGCGCTTTTGTATGCCTGGACTGTCCTGGCAACAATGTCTGATGCTGCTTCATACAGCTTGTGCATGGGATGCTCTGTTGTGACCTTAGAGCGCAATCTTGTGGATTTCATACATTTACTCCTAGTTGTTCAGCAATTCTTTCAATAGCATCTGCACAGTTAATGCTCAATGCTTTGTAAATCAATCGCAAAGATTCATTGATAATTTCGTCATGCGTCCCTGGATCAGCGTCCTTGATTGCTTGAAGGGTAAACCGAGCGTCTTCCAATGCCTCAATATCTGCGCTGTTCAATTTAAAAAGCAAATCAATGTCTGATTGGTTACTCATTGCTGAGTCCTTTCTTGATCTGGTCTTTCTTGGCAATCACCTTTTTCTGCCAGCCTGGGTCGCCATTACAAGCAGCGTATGCAAGTTTGTAGGTTTTCTGAAGTTCCTCAAGGCTCTGGCATTCGTCCATCGCAATAATGAGGTCAGCAAGCTGGCTTTCATTGACCGACGATTTGATTTCAGTCTTACGTGAGGCCAGATTACCGTCATCGTCCTCTGGTGCAATACCGCAAGCCGCCATGAGCGAATATCGACGTGCGTAAGTCATCGCAGACCCAAACCCTTGCGGGTCGTGTTTGGCAGCAGGTACGTGCAGAAGTCCACAATCGATCACCTCGCCAGACTCATGGAGAAACACAGTCTCAACCATCACACCGTCCTGGCACTCATACGTCTTCTGCATGAGCGCAATACCGTTGGCGTTGAGTGCGTCAATCACAGCCTCCACACACGCACTGAGGTCTGCGTATCGTGACTTGAAGTGCGGGTTCGTTGATGACTTGAGCGCAGGGCCGAATGCCTTCTGAGCTTTGACAAATGCTTGGGCAACTTTTGCCCCAATAACTGCTTCCATTTATGGTCTCCAGATGAATGTGTCAAGAACCACCACAATGAGAGCGGTGAGTGAAACAACCCAAAGCGCAATGCGCTCCCAGTTGGTGGGTTTTTTGTAGTGTTCAATTTCAAACATGAGTTGCCTCCACGAACTTGGACAGTTGTTGAATGAGTTCTTTGAGTTGAGATTGTGTGAGATAGGTGGATGCGTGACCACCTGACTTCCAGATGCCGATGATCACTTCACCTGGATCGACACTCGTCTGCATGAGAATCGTGTCGTTGCCGTTGACATTGATTTGTGCTTCCATGATTGCTCCTTAAAGAGGGGCATACGCCCCTGTGAATTAAATGTATGCGTCTGATTTTTTGTGACCGTTGCCTTGTGTAAACATGGCTTGTGCTTCGTCAGCATAGTGACCATATTTTTTGCAGAAGGCTAGTAATTTTTTGCGGACGGCTGTTGGATGCCAGTATTCATGTTCTGCATGGAGATCAAGCTCATGCAAACACAACCAACAAAGGTCTTCAATAGTTTTGTGTGAATAAAAATCGTACCCGCACACATCAGGCAATTCGTTGAGTGCTTTGTCAAATGTCATTTGGTTTCTCCTTAAAGACCGCTTGCAAAACGCTACGGCATGGAGAGGATGTTAACCTATCTTTGCAGTCTTTGTCTAGGGACTTTCCCTAGTGTCTCTTTTTTGCTAATTTACCTTATCATTCGGGGATGACAAAAGATCAACTCGTCCAACTCGCTGGCTCACAAGCCAAACTCGCCAGGATTCTCGGGATCAGTCGAACTGCCGTGAACTACTGGAAACAGAAAATCCCACCGCTCAGGATGTACCAGCTAAAAGAATTGCGTCCTGAGTGGTTTAAGGCCAAATCTGATGTATGATGCGAACCGTCTAGAGTGGCATCTAGGCGCTGAAAGTTGTCAACGAAACCCCGCAGGGTACTGTGTGGTCTTGTCGTGTAGCAAGCGAGTCTTTTGGACAACTTTCAATCGCCTTGCTGCTGTTCTCGCCAAGAACCAAGACCACAGAGCATCTTGCGGGGTTTTTGTTTTTGGCCTAGACCGTCAGGGCGCGATAGCTGATGGCCTGAATGGGCTGAACCCAAGAAACACCGACACTGCGACACACCCCGCAGCTTGCCGACCAGCGTTGATCAAGCGACTGGTAAAGCACAGGATACATGGTGGAAACAAGGTCTTGTGTATAAGCGAATTGATCCGTCCAGCGCACTTGGTCGCTTTTGTTTTTTAAGGCAATTTAAGGTGAATGAAGATGAACAAAACGATGGAGCAAGGTGGTCTATCCACCCTTGGAGAACCTATGTCTAAAACATTTCAATGTAAACATTGCGTTGGGTTTTTTTCCAAATACCAATGTTCAGCAACTTTGTTTGGGGAATGCGATTGTCCAAAGTGTCAAGGTTTCTGCAAATGCAATCAGGTAGAAAAATTTGACGATTTTTGGCAAGCATGGCCTAAAAGCAATCGCAAAGGCGCAAAGTCTGAATGCAAAAAAAGATGGCTCAAAGGTTTTTATGACCATTGCGCTGATCAGATCATCAAACACGTGGAATGGATGAAAACCACCGATCAATGGCGTAAAGACAACGGTGCGTTTATCCCCGCTCCATTGGTCTACCTCAACCAACAACGCTGGGATGGCGCAGAAGTGCCTGAGATGCCTTCAAAAACCGCTGTTGACCCCGTACTCACCAGGATGGCTGAAGAACGCTCTAAAGCCGTTCCTATGCCCGACCACATCCGTGAGAAATTGGCTCAGATTCGGGGCAAAGTGTGACAGGCTGGCGCAAAAAGCAAATTGAAAACCTTGAACAGGAGGCAACCATGTCTATCTGGCAAAAGATAAACCGCTGGGCAATCCGTCAGGTCGTGAAGTTCTACAAGAGGAAACATGGACGATAGACTTTGGCACGAAGCCTGGAGGCAGGAATGCGAAGCCAGAGAATGGCTGAGGCGCTTTGACGAACAGAAAAAGCTCAGAGGGGTTGCCAAAGCAAATCAATGGTGGGTGATGACCATTAAAGACATTGAAAGACGCAGGGGGATTGAGGCAGCAGATACCCTGCGTAAAAACATGAACAGGATCAGGGATGCGGTACGCGGCAAGGGTTGATCAAAACAAAGACCAGATCGTGTCGGCACTGCGGGCAGCTGGGGCTTATGTGTGGGACTTGAAACTCCCCGTTGATCTTTTGGTGGGATACGCTGGTCACACTTTCCTGGTTGAGATCAAACGGGACAACAAAGCCCGTTTAACGACCTTACAGCGTGAATTCTTTGCGCGGTGGACGGGTGGCACTCTCGCCAGGATTGACAGCCCTGAAGCCGCTTTACGCATGATTGGGGTTGTCAAATGACCTGTGGTCACGAATCCTGCGAGGGTTGCGTCAAACAACTCAGCCGAAAGGAACTTGAGGACGCTCAAGCTGAAGACGAAGCATTTGCCATGATCCCCAAGACCTGCGACCAACTTGGTGTTTGCCAGAGTCGCAACCCACCCTGCCAAAACTGCCCGAGGCTCAAATGAAAGGCTCGTCATGAAAAAACTTCTTTTAGGGTTGCTTTTCTGCGGAATGGCACACGCAGATTCAATCGCTACGCTGAACAACAAAGCGGGCGGGATGATTGTTCTAACTGATGTGCCGTGCAAAAACGACATGGGGTTTTATTCCTATACGTCGAGTCAAACCTCATCCACCCAGTTTGGCTGTTGGTGGTCTGATGACACCATGATTCACATTGTCTGGCTGGCTGACAAGGATTTACGCTCCTACCCGATCAGCGCTTTTACCGTCAACATTGAGAAAGCCACCAAGCTCAAAAAGAACCAGGAGCGGTATTGATGAACCCAGAAGACCACGCAGAAGCCATCCGAGAACTCTCACCCCACTATGGCGAGGCAAAAGCCCAGCGCATCTACCTTGAGGAGTTCCGCAAGTCCAAAAAGGCCATGCTCATGCGTGATGCTCTTCTCAACGGGATTGAGGCCGCGAACCATCAGGAGCGTGAAGCCTACTCAAACCCTGAGTACCTGTCCCTTCTAAAAGGTCTGGCAACCGCGATTGAGAAAGAGGAAACCTTGCGCTGGCAACTTGAAAGCCACAGGCTGGAGATTGAAATTTGGCGCACCCGTGAAGCAACCAACAGACAAACGGACAATGCACACCGATGAAATGCCCTCGCTGTAACACCCAAGCCAAGTCCCTTGAAACCCGCACCCGCACAGACGGTGTGGTGCGAAGGCGCTACCAGTGCGCCAATTCACACAAATTTACAACCCTGGAGACATTCGTACATGATTCCGAAACACAAGTACATACGGAGTCCGAAGCTCCTCAAGCTCGTAGCAGGATTGGACTGTCAGAACTGTGGTTTGGGAGGAATGAGTCAAGCCGCCCATACTAATTGGGGCGGGGGAAAAGGGCGAGGGATCAAGGCTGATGATAACCTTGTCGCTGCCCTTTGCTTACGATGCCATTACGCCATTGATCAGGGCAAAGACCTGACCAAAGAAGAACGCCAGAAGCTGTGGGAGCAAGCCCACCGCAGGACGGTAGAGACATTGGTTTCTATGGGCGCATGGCCCGCCAATGTCCCGTTGCCTCAGTAAGACCGCATATTGGGCAGCGGTGCGTCTTTCTGGCTTTTTTGCTCATGGCTGCGGGGCGGGTGTGCCTGTTCCATGCTGGACTTCTCATGGGCTTTGAGTTCCTTTTCTAGAGCCGCCACTTTACGGGCCTCCTTCTTGAACTCACGCTCCACCACGTAGTGCTTGGGTTCTGAACACTTGCCCGATTCACGGGTGATTTTGAAGTTGGTTGCCATGATTTCTCCTCAGTAAGGGCGTGTACCCTGCTTGTCAATGATAAGGGCTTGTCTGCGGGGCTTGCCAGCAGAATCGTTGGGGATTGAGATGTGCGTCCAGCGGTCAAATTCTCGGATCACCTGATCAAACGGAAGACTGCTGTTAATGACTGCCTTCACAACTTGGTCAGGGGTCATGCCAGGAACGCGAATGTCAGCAGCGCACCCAACCCGATGTTGGGACGAATCCTTGCTCCCCACCGCATCGTTGACCTGCTTACAGCGGAAAGCCGAGTTCACCATGATGGGCTTCCCGTCCAACAGGTCTTTGACCTCCTCTAGGAACTCAGCCAAGCGGCGCAGGTTCGCAAGCTCTTGATCGTTGGGCGTGTTGTCAAACTCACGGTGATCGGTATGCGTAAGTTCCTCAAGGGAA
>Ga0255171_1000092_pt1 | contig 34858 bp, 52 predicted proteins | sample Atl_Yuk_RepB_8d_FD_183176 | JGI IMG/M metagenome (GOLD analysis project Ga0255171, IMG submission 183176) | Freshwater microbial communities from Altamaha River, Georgia, United States - Atl_Yuk_RepB_8d | ecosystem: Environmental > Aquatic > Freshwater > River | place: USA: Georgia | collected...
AACATCAAGTATTTATGTTGAAACATTTTGCTTTGGGTTGGAAATTTAAGTTGGATAACAAAAAGCCTGGTTCATGGAACACATACTGGTCACTCAGGCGTAGAGGTTTGGTGAACTCAGGCAGCATTTTGACAGACATGGGTAAAAAAGCCTTAAAAGACTGGAAGGACAAACAATGATTGAACAAGGAACACCAGAATGGTTCGCACAGCGCCTGGGTAAGGTCACGGCCTCACGGGTAGCTGACGTTATCGCCAAGACCAAAACAGGCTATTCAACCAGCCGTGAGAACTATATGGCGCAGTTGGTCTGTGAACGCCTCACAGGGACTGTGGCAGAGTCTTATATGAACGCCGCCATGCAACACGGCGTAGACAATGAACCACTCGCCAGAGCCGCCTATGAGGCCGCTAAAGACGTTTTGGTTGATGAGGTAGCCATGATTACCCACCCACGCATTGAACAGGCTGGCGCTTCGCCTGATGGACTTGTTGGGGATGATGGCTTGGTGGAGATCAAGTGCCCAAATACAGCGACACACATTGACACTCTGTTATCAGAAAAAGCGCCTGGTAAATACATCACCCAGATGCAATGGCAAATGGCTTGCACAGGTCGCCAATGGTGCGATTTCGTGAGTTTTGACCCACGGATGCCAAAAGAACTTCAGTTGTTTATCAAGCGAGTAAATCGAGATGACGAGCAGATAGCCATGCTGGAGAAAGAGGTTCTTTCCTTCTTGGAAGAATTAGACGAAAAAGTAAACAAACTCAATGACTTGAAAGGAAAACTATGAGTAAGTTCAAATATGAAGTCACCGTCACAGGCGGCAAGTACATGAAAGACGGCGTGGAAAAGACCAAGTATTACCGCATCGGCTCGGTGTTGGAAACAAAGAACGGCTTGATGCTGAAGCTGGACAATGTTCCCATCATTGAGGGTGGTTGGTCAGGTTGGGCTTATCTCAATGAGCCACGTGAAAAAAATGAAAAAGGTGAAGAAGTACCTTATTGATTAATGGGGTGAAAGCGGATGCTGTGCAAATCAAGAGGCACTGTGGCAATACGCCCTGTTATAAGTCCTGTTGGCAAAGTCGTAGCGAGTAGCCCCACCCTTTAGGAGAATTTAGATGGAACACATTAGAGCAAGAAACACAGACCCAATCACCAGCTTCATGGCTGCCGATTCAGCCAAAGAACTTTCAAAGCATCACTCGCATTTGATTGTTACTTGTCTCCAAATACATGGCGCTTTGGGTAAAGACGGTATCGCCAAGAGAACAGGACTTGACGGTAATCAAGTGGCCAGGCGTTTGAATGAACTTTTGAAAGAAGGTCTGATATGTTTAACAGGAAAACAAGTGAAATCCAACAGCGGTCGCATGGAACGAGAGTGGGCTTTTATTCCAGTTCAAGTGAGGTTGCTGTGAGTGACTTTGAAGTTCTTATTGGAATCGTCTTTGTGGCGTTAATCTTAGACTTGGCTTTTTGGGGGTGATATGAGCATAGAAGTAATGAAACAGGCGCTTGAGTTTATTGAGGAAACAAATAAGAGTTCATCTTTCTGGATGGTTCCTGCAAGCAAACTTAATCAAACAGCAAAAGCCCTACGCCAAGCCATCGCAGTCTACGAATCAGCACCACCAGAGTGCCAAACAGAAGCAGAAAAAACAGCATTTGCTTTTGGTTGGTGGAAAGCTATGGAAATTAAGGAAAAAAACACATGACTTGCAAACATCGTTATGAACCGATAGGCAATGTTGAAAGCATGAAGGATTACTATTCTTGGTTCTGTAAGCGCTGCGGTAATGTTATCTTTTCAAAGCTCAAGACATGAAAACAATACTCGCACCAGGCGCACCTTGGTACGAGATTGCCAAGGTCAAAGGGAAGAAAGTAGTTAAAAAGAAGCGTACCAGACCACCACAAATTGACGATAATTTCAAAACATGGCTTTTGAAAGAAGGGTTCGTTATGGAAGAAGAAAGTAACGGCTGGCGCAAGAGCCAGATTGAAAAACTCAAAGAGCAGCGCAACAAGACGCTAGAAGAAGTCGCTCAAGAGTTTGACAAAATGAAAGCTCTTGGAGACACAGCAGCTAGTTTTGCGGCTTTTGTAAGGAACATGAAAGATGAGTAATCTGTTCATCCTTTGCTCAATCCTGATACTTGGCGCAATCGTGGCTGTCTGTGTCTTTATGGTTATCTTGGCACTTAGCTCAATGGATTGATCTTTGCCAAACAAGCGTCAAATAATGCTTGGCGCTGTTCGTAGCCAATAAGACCGCCATTGATCTTCTTGGTCATTCCTTTAATGTCTGCAACGTCAGCAAAGGAAGAAAGATTGTTTGTTTTCCAGAACCACCCAGCAGAACGGGCAGCAGCCATTGGCTCTAAAAGAAGGTCTGGATTCTCAACCAAATCAACTCCCAATGATGCACCACAACGGGTGTAGTTGTCCTTGCCTGTGAGTTGTTTAAGGCCACGACCACGGAATTTCCATCCTTCACCAGACTCGGCAGGGCCATTACCCATGCGACTTGAATAGACCAAATTAGCGATAAGTTCAGGTTTGCCAGCAATTGAATTTGCAACAGCGGTAGGAATCAATTTGCCCTTATCGTCTTTTTTTGGCTTTTTATCTGGGCCAAGTTCAGCAAAACGATTAGGCCAACAAGCAGCCAACGTGGTCGCACGATAGTTCAGATTCTCAGAAAGCATCGTATAACCACCAGACTCATGTGAGGTCTGAGATAAAAACCCAGCAATTCTGTTTGGATTGTTAATCTCAAATTCCTCACAAGTCGCAACAATAGCGTCAATCCACTTTTCTGGATTTTTAATCTTTGCCGCCTGAAGGTGCTCGATGGTTGGAATCATTTGTCACCCTGCTCTTTCTGCTTTTGGTCAACAGCTTCTTGAGACTTGTTGCTAGAACCATAGAAGAAACGGATAAGCGAGTTAACCGCAGTACCAATCAAGAAACCCAAAATGATGTTAATGAAATCTCGGTTACGGTTCTCAATCGGCGCAAATGAAACGATAAAGAAATAAGCGAATGACACGATGGTGATGAACCAGGCATACATCTGAGTAAAGCGCTTGGTGCTGTCATCAGCCATATACATATCTGTGGCTCGCTGGGTGGACTTCTCATCCAACTCTGCCATAAACTCAGAATGTCGGTTTGCTTCTTCTTGGAGTTTTGCGTTGTATTCAGGAGTAGCCTCGCCCTCTGGCTTTAGCTCAATTCCTAGCTTTTGTTGAACAGCATCAACGCCTTTTTCAATCACCTGGTCTGCTACCTTGTGCATCCCATTGTTGATTAGATTCGATACGATTCCCGCCACGATTGGAAGCATTTGAGTCCTTTCTGAGTTGATCTTCAATCTTCTGTTTTAGTTGCTCTGTTTTCTTGCGGTCAATCTTTATTTGCTCGCTGAGAATCTTGTTGTCCAAATAGATAAAGGCAACGGCAGGGAGTGCGATAAAACTAACGGTGGCGAATAAGACCATGCCCCAAAAGTAGATTTTTGCATCGTACTCTGCGATATTAGCCATACAAACACCCAAAAGATAATGATTAGCCCAAGCGTCACCCAATGAGGAACACAACGATCAACCCTGTCATTCTCGGTCTTGATCTTGTTTATACGCATTTGCTTTTCGTTTCTTCTGTCCCTTTCCCTTGCCTTCTTCTGCTCGTCAAGAATCTTTGAATACATCACCTTATAGCGACTATACAAAGGCCCAAGTTGAGCAGGAGCCTCGTTCATCAACTCCCTCAGTTCCGCACCGCACTTCACCAACTTTGTCTCAATCGAGATCAATTCCAATGCACCGATGTTATTGTCTCCATGTGACGAACTAAAGACCTTTCTTTCTAAGTCCTCTTTGTAAGCAACGAGATAAGCCTGTGCTTTAAAAAAGTCTCCAACGTGTTTAATGAATTGGTCAATGATTGCATCTTCATCAGGAATGAACTCGACATATTCATCTTTTTTTAAGTTTACAGTCTCTGTTTTTAAGTTTACAGTTGGCTCGCTGTATGAACCACCAAATAAACCTTTTAACCAACCAAAGAATCCAGAAACATCCTTGACGATAGCCTTGGCATCCTCGACACCCTTTTTGATTCGCTGAATCTCTGCTTTGCCTTCTGACAGCATTTCACAGCAAGAGCGTATGCCCTTGAGTGCGCTGCCAAGCATGAGCATTGCAGAAATCGGGTCAATATCAAATCCCCAGAAGTTTCTTGAAGAACTCAGCCCCAACACCAGGGCCCAACAGGACAACAGCCATCACCGCATAAAGCAGATATTCAATCTTGCTCATGCGCTTTTCGCCGTGTTCCAGAGACTTTGTGATTTGCTCGTAGCGTTGAGCGCAAACTGCCTCATGGCTCATCAAACGAGCCTCAGTTGCAGAAACCATCTCAGACATTATTCACCCCAAGGCAATCCATTAGCAGACACAGGGGCCTTTTGAGCCTCAATTTGAGCCTCTAGAGCAGCTTCCACAGCCTCTTTGTCTACCTTTTCCCACAACCAACCAAGGACTGTTTCTTCAGTCAGGGTGTCGTAGTTCACGAATGAGTCACCTCGTTCTAGGGCTTGTGTGTTCACGATAGAAGCACTTACATCGCCGTCAACAGCAGTAGCACCCCAATGCACTACTGTTACAAGACCATCAGAGGTTTGGCGTTCTAGGTTATTGATTTTCCATGTGATAGTCATGCGTTACCTTTCAATGCGGCTACATCAGCCTGTAATTGAGTGATGATCGCAGATTGTGAAGCAATCATGGCTTGTTGTTCTTGGATGATTTTTTCGTGTGCTTGCCATCCAGCAACCAAGTGGAATGTGAAAGCTGTTTTGTCCACGGCCCAAGGGATGTAGCGGGTGGTTTCGTTGCCTTCTTCGTCAACTTCAACTTTGTTGCCACCAACAGACACAGCGCCGCTGAATGTCTCATGCAATTCTTGGGCGATGACACCAATTTGCGGTTTGTTGGCTTGATCTTCTTTCCATGAATACTCACGAATGCGTGTTGACTTCAAAATGTCAACCGACTTTGTGCCATCAGCATCGCCAATGATGTTTTTCAATGTTGCATCAGAGGTGGTGTTGTAACGAACAAGACCTGCGCCACGGTTGTAGTCGATTGATCCTCTGCCAGTAGCCGTTGCTTCTGTATAGAAAGAGCTAAACAGGTTGTTTCCAGATGTAGCGTTGTTCCAGTTAAAAGTGCATTCGTTACCGACACCGCCAGATGATTTAATGCCAAAAATGACACCGCCTGTTCCTTCCACAGAAACACGGGCAGTTCCTGAACCAATAGTGCTCGTAGTCCCCACCAGCAAGTTACCGCTGGAGTCGATACGGGCACGTTCTGAGCCACCGTTATAAAACGTAATTGGGCCTGAACCGCCAGTTTTTGTAAATCGAGCCTCAAGTCCAGATGCAATAGAAGAAATCAAGAAATCTACGTTACCAGTGGCAAGCAAACGCATATCGGCTTGTGTGGCGTTTTCAATGTCCAACATATAAGAAGGACTTGTTCGACCAATCCCAAGCCGCCCACTAGCATCAAGCGTCATGTGGGTAGTTATGACGGAATCACCATAACCAAAATACTGATTACCTCCATCAGCAAAAATATGCCTTCGCTGTGCGCTCGCAGAACTATCTTTTAAAATTAGATTTGGTTTATAGCTCTCAATAACAATTCCACCAGAGCCATCTGTTGCGCTACTGCTAACCTGAAGTTTTGGTGACCAGTTTGCATCAAGTGAAGATGTACCAATACCTAAGTTACCAGAACTATCAACCCTAACTCTCTCAGTTCCACCAGTAGTTACTGCAACAGTATCAGCAGCAGGGAAGAAGATACCTGTGTTGGTGTCTCCATTCGCTGTAATAGAAGGAGCCGAGGCAGTACCAGCAGGGTGAATGTAAACATCCTGACCACCGCTTTGCCATGTCTTTAACTGAGCCATCAATGTGCGAATGGCATCGTTAATCCCTGAAGGAGCGCAGCCTTCGTCTATGTTAATGCCAGCAATGTCCGTGTTTGAGTTTGCGGTACTGCTGTAATCGCTGATTTTGTCTTTTGCCATGATTTTCCTTTAGTCGTAAATTGGAAGCATACGATTCACCTCAATCCGATATGGCTCTGTGTCTGGAGCGATATTTAGGAGTCCAGGAGTTGTCGCATATTTCAACATTGGTTCAACTGGTCTTTCAAGATAGTTCATCAATGGGTCAGTAATGTTCAAACCCTCGTAGAAGTTTTGAATTCTTGGAGACAGATATGCCTTAGTAGCGACTGCTGGAGCAGCCAAACCAGCCGCAGTAGCCGCCAATGGAACACCAATAGCTTGACCACCAGTAACAACAGCGGCTAATTTAGCAGGGCCAGAAGTCAATAGGTTTGTCATAAAACCACGCTCTGATGTGAATGAAGAGCCAACTTTAGGTTTCAAAGAGGTCTGAGCCACATCAGCAAGGTCTACTAGTTGATTTGCAGCATCTTTGCCAAAGATTTGCTCAAATGTCATCGGAGTCTTTTCGTTAGACTTAATCACATTCTTGCCGAACTTTGTAATATCCAAATCACCAGCAGGATTCAAAGAACTCAAACGAATGTCAGACAAAACAGCTTGAGCCAAAGATTGTTTCTGAGCATCATCCATCAAAGGCAATAGAGTGTCAGACAAACGATTTGTGTTTGCAACTATCGTATTAACAACAGTCTTGTCGTTTGCTTTTGCAAATCTGTCATTCAATTCTCGTGCATCACCGTAACTTGCTCGTAACTGTTTAAGTTCCTTGGCATCATCTGTCAATCCCTCTAGCTTAAAAGTCTTGTCACGAGCATCGTCTAAAGCATCACGCAAAGTTCTAAACGCTTCACCAATCTTTGTGCCTTTATTTGCATAAGCAAGATCACCAAACAATTGACGTTGGTCTTGGTAGTCAGCACCAGGCAAAATGCCCTTCTGTGCATAACCTTGATATGAGAACTCAGGCTCACCAGAATCAATCAGATTCTGACGAACTTTGTCAGCAAAAGCCTTAAAGTTTGGATTGTCTGGTTTCATACCAGTTTGCGCCATTGCTTCAGCAACTTTTGCATCCAAATCTTTATTCTTAGCGCCAAAGTAGAACTGCTCGAAACTCTCAAATAGTGCGTCTTTACGAACTGCAGGTGGCAAAGACTTGAGCAACTCACGAGCCTTCATCACTTCATTTTTAAAGTTTGGAACTTGATCTAGACTAATGTCAGACTTTGAGGCAACTTCACGAATCTTTGAGCCAATAGCATCAAGATTGTTTTTTGCAGCAGTCTTAACAGCGTTTGCACCAGAGGCATAAGCAACAGATGGGTCACGTGGCATCCCGCCAAACATATCTGCAATCTGGTTAAAAATGTTTTCAGCCAAGTCAGACTGAGCCGCATATCTACGGGTAAATTGACCCGCAGAGCCTGGCAATGTGGAAGCCGCAGCCTCAAATATTTGTGCTGTTTTGCTTGTTCCAGCCTGTGCAGGAGTTAGCGCTGTCTCGCCTTCAAAGCCTAAACCTTGCGCTTTTGCGGCAACTTCAGCGGCTCGTTTCTCAGCGTTTGTCATGGCTCGTTTAACTCTATCAGCACCTGCCATAGAAGCACCGCCAACAGCCACGCCGCCCAACATACCTGCTAGAGTACCACCAACTTCACCTAAATACGGTTGAGTTTTTTCTCCAACAAATTGGCTTGTAGCACCCGCAGGAACAGCAACGCCTAATTGAGCGATTGGTCGCTCTGCCATTTGACTAGCAATTGCTCTACCCATTGGAGTGGCTGCACTTGTTGCCATCTTCATAAGTCCTGGCAATTGGGCGGCAGTACCACCCAAAGCGCCAACACCAGTTTCAACCATTCGTTGACCTGTTGTCTCAGGTTTGGCAACTCCAGCACGAGTTAACAAATCCTGAATCATTTGCGATGGTGGAGTAACACGACCAAGCTCTCTGCCAGAAACAGCCTCTCCACCTGCAGCAATAGCGTTGATAACTGCCGATAAAACATCACCAGCAGGAACAGCCAAAGAACCTGCCAACATACCAACAGGGCCAAAAGGCGCACCCATAGCAGCTCCAACCATAGGAGCCGCCATGCCACGAGTAACCGCACCAGCATATTGCGTCAAAGCCGATTTAGGCAATATCTTTGCAGCCATTCCCTCACCGAATTTAGCGTCAAATCGAGCCGCTAGTTCAGGATGTGCTTTTAGATAGTCGATTTGTTCTTGCGTTGGTTTTGCCATGACTATCCTTTAGAAAGGTGCATTTTGTGCAGCAAATGGGTCAGGTGGTGGAACGAATTGGAATCCACGCATTGACTTATTATTTTGGTAGAAGTAATTTTCTGCTTGGTTGGCATACGCACGAGATTTTTGACCCAAATATTGAATCTCTTGCAAAGCCTTCTTTTTAGCGTCTAATGTAATTTTTGGATTACCCAAATCACCAACAGCTTTATCGTAGCGTTTAGCATCTGCGTCAGAAGTAGGGCCGCTAAATCTTGGAGCATTTACAGCAAGAGTTTGCGAGTATCTTTCTAGTTCATCATTTGCAGTCTTAGCGTCAGCAGTAAAACCAGGTATTACAGCACTACTTACGCCTTTAATAATAGCTTCTGCTTGACTTCCGTAAGCCTGAGATAACAATGGAGCAGCTCGTTGAGCAATAGATGCGTTAGCTTCAGCCTTTTTTGCTTCTTGACGAGCATCCACAATATCGTCAAATTCTTTCTTTTGTGAGTAAGAGAATGTTTCAGGCTTGTTTGCTTCTTGCTGTTTACGCAAGTTAACAACTTCTGACTGAGTAGCCGCATTTTGAGCAGCAACATTTTGCATAAATTGACGATTTGCTGCTATATCTGCTTGGCTTTGTTGGAATTGTTGAGCAGACTGAACACGAGCGCCTAAGTCAGCCAAACGCTTATCGGCAGTTTCTTGGTCAATTAAACCTCTGGCGTAGCTCTGCTGATAGTTAGCAGCAACTTGACGCAAAGCAGGTGGAACACTTGGGTCATTTGCATAAACAGAGAATGGGTTTTCCATTCCTTGCATACCACCAGTAAAGCCAGCCTTACGCAAGTCAGGAACTAACTTTGACATTGCAGTTAATGTCTCTAAAGGATTAGATGACATAGAAGTTAACGCCAAAAGTTTGTTTGTATCAACGTTAATTGTTCTTTGCGCTGGAGTTACGCCGCCGCCAGGCATCAAATTACCCTCATCGTCACGGATAACGCCTTCAGTTGGCTTGCCGTACATTGTGAGTTGTTCTGGTGTCTGAGTAACTTGAAAAATCTGCGGGAACATCTCACGCATACGCTGAGATTCATTCAACTTACGCATTTGTTCGCCAAGTTGTAAACCGACCAGTTTTTCTTGCAAGCCTTGGTTCAAAGCCTGACGATAAGCCTGTTGGCCTTGTTGCAGACCTTGTGCGATAGCCAAAGCGCCACCGCCAGGAGTGCGGCTAGGAGCGCCAGCCTGAAGCAAAGCCATTGCTGTGTTCAGAGTTCCTTGCTCTTGAGCCTGTTGGCGTAAGCGAGAAAGCTCATCTTCACCCAACAAGCCACCAAAGTAGCTCGGGGTTTGTCCAAACATTGAATCGAGTAATGCCATGATTACAGTCCCACTAATTTGCGAGTTTCAGGGTCAAGGCCAAATGCACTACCACCGCCTGTTAACCAGTTGTAGCCACTTTGAATATATGGAGAACCTTTATCCAGCAATGTAAGACCAAGCAGACCAGTTCCCAAATTAGTAGCCAATGGGTTAGTGTAGAAAGGTGTTTGAGATGTTGTAGTTTGGCCTTTTGGAATCAAACCAATATTTGACAAGTAGGTTTGCAGTTGTGCTTGTGGAAGGTTCTGCTCGTACGCAAATTTTGCTTTAGCAGCATCCAAAGCCTTTTGCTCGTATCCTTCACCAAACTGACCAGCCGCCAGCATCTTGTTAATGTCAGCGTAATCAGCCGCAGCCATCTCAGGAGCCGCCATTGTTGCGGCCTGTTGGCGAGCACGTTCAGCAGCGTAATTCTGATACGCCAGTTGACCAGCGGTTCCTGTCAGATTCTGAGCCAAAGTGTTAGCCGCTTGATTCTGAAGGTTTGTCATCGCACCAGAGCCATAACGACCAGCCCTTGAAGCGGCTGAAGTCACATCGCCAATCGCCTTGTTAAAAGCGCTTGTGGCGGCTTGGGCAGCAGGTTGGAAAGCACCCTGAAAGAAAGGATTTCCACCAAGATAGTCACCTTGGATAGTACCGTAGAGTTGATTCTGCGCTGCGCCTGTCAATGGACTACCAGCAGCGGCTCTGGCTTGAAGTGCCGCCAAACCTGTTTGTGTGGCTTGAGATGGGCCGACATAGCCTTGACCAGTAAAGAATTGGGGCCCACCAGCTTGGTAAAGGCGTTGCGATTCTTCTAGACCGTACTTTAGGAACGGCTGAACGGTTGGGTCAATCTGTGTTGTGGATGATGTTGTTGCGGTTTCGATTGCCATAAAAGCACCTTTCTTTCAAAGGACTCCGAGGCGGGTCATCCACGGAGCCATTATATACATTAGCCTACCAAAATGTAAGCATAAGTTTTGTCTGAATCTGAGTTCGCAAAGTGGGTTAAGGTCGCACTTCCCTTGGTCTGGGCGCTGGCGTAAACCCCATAATCTCCTGCGGCATTTGTCCCGTTTGACGAGGCAAAGTTCACCGTCAGAATCGCAGACGGTGTGGCGGGTCTTGTCGGACTTGTCTGGGCTGGAATCTGCTGGATAGACACGGCTGTGCTAGTCGTACGCCACATTAGCTCAAAATAATCGTCTGCGTTCAGTTCAATCCAGAAATTCAATGCGGCAATCAAATGCCCATCAGTTCCACCATGAGAGTTTGGTATAGAGAAACGACTGTTTGAGTTGGCTATATTTGTTCCATTTTTCTTGAACCAAACATCCACATCCTGAATCTGGGTATCAGTATTTACGAACTGAAGGCTAAATTGTGCGTTGTAAATTCCGTAACTTTTAGCCGTAATCCGAGAATTACTGGCAACAGAAATCCCGTTAGAAAAGTCTGTGGTGTTAAAAGTTACCGCATAAGCCGCCGTAGTTGATGACGCTGTTTGGTCTGTGGAGTCCTGAAAAGCTCCGTAAGGAGTTGAATCAGTAAAAGCCGCAGCGGAGAATGGAATCAAATAAATCTTTGTGTCTGGGCTGATTCGCTCGTCATAAAGCGTGGTTGTCGTGGCGTTTCCCGTGGCAAGCGTGACAGTACCGTGATTATTGGTCTTGCCATTCATAATGCCGTTGACTATCTCGGCAACAGCTCTTTGATCTGCGCCAAATACGGGAAGTGTGCGAAACATTAGCGCACCCCCTGCGGGATAACATCCACATCCACAGCCACAGCCATTTTCCAGTTGTCACCAGTAGGCGTGATCTGAAGACGATGGTAATTACCGCCACCTCGGATTGACACACGGTTGTCAGAGTTTGCAGCAGAACTTGTGCCGAATGTCACAACCTCATTGAGCAGACCACGAGAAGCCAAGGCAATCGAAGCAGATCCGTTATCCACCTGTGGTTTTGCCATTGTCACCATTGACCTGCCACCAGTAGAAATGTCGCCTGTTTCAATCGTTGCTGTCTTATTCGCCCCGTTGAATGTCACAACCTTAGTCCCAGATGTGCCGCCAAGGAAATACTTTCCACCAGCGTAAATATTGGAGTCCAAAGACACAGCCAAAGCGTCTAATGAGGCGTTAATGTCATCCAGTTGTTCAACAGTCACAGATGCTGTTGTAGCGTCTGAAATGTAGTCAGAATCAGCCACAGCAGATGACCACTTCTTTGTTGAGAAGCTGTAAATCAGCAACATACGCTCGGCAAACTTGTTCTTGTAGTTCCACATCACCAATTTGCGAACTGGGTCAACAGCCGATGACATGGTTGTAAAGTCTGGGTCAGCATCGTTGAAGAAATACCGATCAACCTTCTCAGCGCCGATTGGTACTACTTGCTGACCATCGCACATATAAAAACCATCGTCAGACAATAAGAAGGTAAGACCCTGATACTGGCTTACAGAACCTGACGCAATACAGCCCTTTTCTCGGCTGATGTTGTCAAACTGGAAGATAAAAGGCGTACCAACATAAGTCATGCGGTGGATAGCCTTCTCCATCAGGATAAGACCAAACTCACCACCTCGGATGCCAGTAATGTGACCACCATCAGGAATGTCTTGGTAGTCAGCCTGAGTGATTTGGCTTGTTGTCCAAGTAGTCTCGTCATTGATTCCAGACCATTGGACTCGATAAGGATGATCTCCACCTGCGCTTGTCGTGTTGGCTGCAACAACAAAATCCCGCACTACGGTCACAAACTTAGCAATAGGCGCATCGTCTGCAAGGTTTCGGAATGATGTGCTTGTGTCAGCAACGAAAGACTGAAGGCGGTCACCAAAGTTGGCTGCGATTGTCCTGTTACCGAATCGAGTGAAGCGGAATCGCTGATTTGTAGGTGTGCTAAACCCTGTCTCAGTCGCAGAGATTCTGACATTGCCTGTGGTTGTCGCAGATGTCGTTGTTACTGTGAAACTATCAGCGTTAATCTTTGTGATTGTGAACTGACCATCAGTTGCAGTACCGCTTGTGAAGTTCAGATAAACAGAATCTCCAGTTTTCCAGCCATGAGCCGTGGCAGTCACGGTCAAAGTGGTAGTCCCAGACTGAGCATAAGTACCAGATGTGTACCAAACCTGAGTCAGAGCACCAACAGAATCAACCGAATAAATCTTGTCTGTGCCAGCCGCAAATAGCTTGATCGTTCCAGATTGGTCTTTTGAGAAAGCCAATGAAAGGAGATTCTCGTCAGCCGCATCAGAAAAGTAAGCCTCAGACGGGAAAGGCGCATAGCCTGTTGCAGTCGGATAGCAGTTCTGAGCCTTGGTAATTCCACCGACCAAGCCTGGCTGATCTGGTAGCCACTCACCTAATGGGATTCGTTGAATTGTCATTGCATTAACCAAGTGTTTGAACTTGAGGCAGTCTGCGCCCAAGTGTTTGAATTACTCGCCACATCCGACCAGGTATTAGTGTTTTCACTTACCTCTGTCCAAGTGTTGTTATTTTGCGACACATCAGACCAAGAATCAACGCTAATCGGCACGTCAGACCAATTATCGCCCACACGCACCCCATTACAAGTAACAGAAGCGTTGCAGGAAATATTCCCAGAGAAGTCGAATATTGCATAAGCGCTTGCCTCTACGGTTGCCTCACAAGTGATGGAAGCCACAGCGTCAGCGGTAATCCCGCCAAGAGCCGTAACTGTTGCCGAGGCAGAAATCTGAGCGTCAGCAAGGCGAACTCGGATAGCTTCAGCAGTTACTGTGGCAGCGGCAGATATATCCGCAATACCATTTGCAACAATCCCACCAAGGCAGGAAACTGTTGCGTCAGAAGTTATCGAGGCATCGCCAAATTGGACACGGATACCAGCGGCAGAAACCGATGCTGAAGAATCAATAGCGGCAGCGCCAAATTGAACCCTTATTCCAGAAGCAGAAACAGAGGCTGAAGCGTCAACACTTCCAGCACCATACTGAACCCGTGTAGCATCGCAGGAAACGCTTGCAGAAGCGCTTACAGAGGCATCGGCATACTGAACCCTAGTCGCATCACAAGAAGCGCTTGCAGAGGCGCTAATTGAGGCAGAGGCTAATTGAACCCTGATTGCGTCAGCAGATACGCTGGCACTTGTGCTTACAGAGCCGTAAGCATCCCACCGAGTTACAGACGTTGTATAGAGTGAACTATCTAACGAAAGTGTGAGTGAATCTAGACTTGCCTTGAGGTTATCAAGGCTGTCTATTGTCCACGGTGGGAGTAAATCAGCCATCTCACGCCAAGGTCACGCTCAGAGAACCAGAGGCAACACGGAACACATCGCCTGTGGCAATGGTCTTAGAAGCGTCTAGTGCGGTGTGAAACAGCAAGTTACCAGCGGTTGATGCGTCACGGATACCAACGTGGGTAATCGTTCCCCATGAGCCACCAGCTTGCGGAAACTCAATAGCAGATGAGTTTGTAGTCACACCATTGGAAGGCGAGCCAAATGTGATCGCTTGACGAGCGTAAGAAGTGCCAGAGCACTCAGTACCAGAATCAGCGTCTGTCGGGTCACTTGTATAAAGAGCCAGATAGACGGTGGTTGGGCTTGTGTAGCTTGTATTGCGGAGAACTGCGTTAACTAACGCATTTTCCAAGTAATTCGACATTTCAGACATAGTTACCTCGTTGCAAGAGTCATTGAAAGTGGCACACCAGAATACTGAGATGATTCATCAGACCTGGTGAGCGTTGAAATTGCTCGGTCATACATTCCACCCCAAGTATTCACACGGGCATCGTTCATCAGATACGGCTCTGCCTCAAGCAAAGAAGCATATAAAAGCGCATCAGGAGCGTTTGCCAGAAAAGCGTTACTTGTGTTTGAGTCGCTCAAGAATGTAGGAGCAGAGTAGTAAAGCAGTTTCAGGGTGTATGCAGAATCAGGCACAGGAGCCAACTGGAACTCACTCGCCAGAATCGTATAGTCCAATGGCTTACCGCTTTCGGTTGTCCGAGTGTTTCGGCTAAAAGCTGATGGGCTTGAGTAAGTCAAAGGCTGAACAGGATTCGTCACCACGATAAAGTCACGAATCTCTAAAAAATCACTTGGCAACTCAACAGTAGAGTCACCACTTGTTGCGGTTGTTGTAACAGACTTCAACATTTGGCGAATACGCAACTCACGGCGCAAACGAAGTTCAGCAAATCGAATGAAATCCGTGATTTGGCTGGTTAAGTCAGTCCGAGCCAAGTAATTGGCTACCGCTGTCTGCAATTCTGAATAACTTGCAATGCTCATACATCATCCCAACCATATTCGTAAGTTCCAATATGCCTGATGTGCTTTGATAGATCATGGTCTACAACAGTCTTGAAACCAGCATCTACCGCTTTTGCACAAAAGTAAATATCTTCACCGATTGTCCCACCTTTGTCGGTTTGCTCAAACCAGAACCAAGGTTTCGGAGTCTTTTGGAACACTTCCTTGCGGATAAGCACCATCCCAAAACCAACCCCTAGAACTTCCTCTAAACCAGTCTTATCTTTGCTCGTTACCTTAACCAGATCGTTTTTCTCTGGGTCAATGTCCAAAGCTGTCGGCAAGACAGGAAATCTGCGAGTCGTTGCGTTCACACCAACAATGGGCAACTTACGGGAAAGCAAAATCTGAAGCGCATCCTTTGGGAAACGCATATCAGAGTCAATCCAAAGAATAGCGTCAGCGCCATCTTTAATCGCTTCCTCTGCAAGCCTTTCTCGCTGGTTAAATATCAATGTGCCAGGCACTTGATAAATCAACAACGAGCCACCTTTAGCGCATCTCGTCACACCTTCATAAGCACAGAGTTTCGCCAAGTCAAAGGCGAATCCCGTCATTACTGTGTCACGGCATGGAACGCAAATGGCAACCTTCATATCTGTCCTGGTCGAGTTCTGAAGAACCGATTATCAGGGTCATTTAAGAAGATTCGGAATCTTTTTTCATCAACAACGGCAAAACCTCGCATGATTCCCTGTTTGTTCAGGTCATCAATCACCACGTTTGGAAGGCTTGCGATCTTTGTCCACTCGCCCCACTTGGCACGTTCATCAATAGCGTTGAACTGAGCCTTGTTGTTTTCCAGAATGGCTGAAATGTCTTGCTTAGTCTCAATGAAGTGATTTCCATCTAAGTCATGGAAATTCGTAGTTTTTCCGTTTTGTGTTGCTATGTGTCGCATAGAAAAAGGGGGGTGATTAGCCCCCCGTGTGATTAAGAAGTAGACAAGTCAGCGGCGATGCCGTGTGCTGCTTCGTTACGCATTTCCAAAGTCAACTCAGCCAAAATCTGAGTCTTCTCTGCGTCACCAGCCTTAGCCAATTCGTTTGTGGCGAATGGGCGCAGGTAAGCAACTGCTGCGTACTCGGGGTCAAGCACCAAAGCGTCACGGGTACGCATGAAGCGGTTAGGCACAACAGACATAGTGCCGAAATCGCTCATGTACACATCAGCAGCACCGATGATGGTGGTAGGCATATCGCCAGGAGCCATGTAACGCTGTGCAGCGATACCAGCAAAGCCAGACACGGTTTGCTTTTGGAATGGGCCAACCATCAAAATCTTGGGGTTGCCGCCAGAAGAATAAACCTTCTGAACCACATCCTTCAAGATGGTTTCGGTGAAAGCACGTTGAGTGCCATCGGTACGGGTAGACACACCGATAGTGGTGGGGTCAGCACCAGCGGTAGTGCCAGACGACTTGCTAGTGTTGGTCTTAATCCAAGACAGCATTGCGCCCATAGTGCGAGCAGTCGATGCGTCACCAGCAGAACGGCCTTGGTTGGCAGTCAAGATGGTTTCGATGTCACGCTTCAATTCAGCAGAGGCTTTGCTCAACTGATAGGCTTTTTCGCTCTTACGGCCTGCTTTGTCAACAGACTCCAAAGTGCCAGAAATCTTGATGGTTTTCTGAACGATTTGGGTGTAGTTGCCCAAGCGGGTTGTGGGCGACATGGTGGCATCAGAAGCGTCAGCACCTTCAACTGCGGCGTTAGCAGTAGTTGCAGAAGCCAAGCTGTCAGTTTGCCACTCGTGGTAAACAGCAGTAGCCTTTGCACGAGCCAAAGTGTTCAACAGGGGAGTGTCGGTGGGGCTGATGTTATAGATAACATCGGAGAGGTCTTCACGCTGACCAATAGCGGTGTAGGTTTGATAAGTTGCCATTTTAAAGCTCCAAAATTACAAGAATTTCTCAAAAAGTAAGGCTGCATCACGGACTTTGCCAGTTTGCTTGAGCCTTTGCGACAGTTTTTTGTTCTGTTCCATATCCGCATTACGGGGCGCTGAGTTACCAGCCTTCAACATCTTAGGAGCAGCCTCAACCTTCTTTGCGATTACTGGCTTCTTACTCTGAAGTTGTTGATACTTCATCCCATGATACAGATTCAAAACAGCCCTAGAGTCATACAAACTTGCAAGCTCTTGGTCACTCCAACCCACAGACTTAGCGTACTCACGAATATCCTTGCGGATTTGGTCGCCTTGCTTGGGGTCGCCATAACCAGGAATTAGGCTAGTCAACTTTTGACTTTCTTCAGCGAGATGTTGTTGCAAACGCTCAGATTGCTCCGCTTGTTGCTGTTGTGCAATGCGTTGCTGCTCTTGTTGCAGGATTGCTAACTGCTTCTCTCGTTGTGCCTGTTCAGCGACTTTCACGGCATAGCCGATTGGGTCGGTTTCCTTGAGAACTTCCAAATTTTCACCCTTGTTCTGTTGCTGGAGAAATTGCTCCATCATTTGCAGACGTTGGGCGTACTGATCTCTTAATTTGTTTGCTTCCTGAATCTTCGCTTTTTCTGCCTCAACAGCTTTGCGTTCTTCAGCAAGTTTCTGGGTTTTCTTGGTGTAATCTGCGCCAAGTTGGTAGCCCTCAATAAGTTCAGTCTCAGTTACTTCACGCTCCTCGCCAGCGGCTTTCACCTTAAAAGTGCGTGTAGGCTGTTCCTCAACTTCTTCAGAATCTACCAACTCAGACTCATCGACCTCAACATATTCCTCTGGCGCTTCCTCAGTTTCGGGTTGGCTCTCGGCTCCCTCTGCTGCATCCATCATCCCAAGAAAAGCTGCTGCGGCTGTGTCCACCGTCAGCGTTCCACTACCTTGCGGTGTCGTGTTCTCGCTCATTTGATTCCCAATTTTTACAGTCTAAACCGTAGACCACGGATTACAGGATTTTCCACTTCTTCTCGCTTATCTGCTTTGTTGCAGCCAACGATTCAAAGTGCCCTAGAATTGATTGTAATGCGTTTATCTTCATATACGCAACCTCTCTTTCGTCAATCTGGTGGGATTGCGAATGAATAATCTTGTTCATCTCGATGGTTTTCAGGGCTTCAATCTCGCCCTTGAAAAAGTCATCGTTCAGCAGATTTTTAGCTAGTTGTGGTTTGTCCAAGGATTGACCCCACGATTTGATTTATGTCCACAGGACTGCCCATCGGTGTCTGCTGCTGACCAGCGGCGAACATCTCGTTAAATGTCTGGCTCCGAGGCAGATTCTGCCATTGAGTTCCCTGCAAGGAAACGCCTGGGAATAAGTCCTCGAAAGTGACATTCTGGACAGGGCTGTAAGTGTAGGTAGGTGAAGTCCAATCTTCTGGAATTGGCACTTGGGCAAATCCTGGTGGCGCAGAACTTCCACCACCACCAATATCACTTAATCCAAGCGGGTCACCAGTTAGAGCGTTGACCAAAAGACCAGCCCTAGCTACATCTAAAGCATTTTTTAAAGTTGCTCCACCAGAAGCTACGCTAGAACCTGCTCCAACTCCAGCGGCTTTATCTGCGTTTCCAGCTATTGTTGAAGTTACAACATCAGCCGTAATTGGTTGCGCTAATTGATTTGTCAATAATTGCTCTGCTGCAACAGCGCTAGCAACTTCTGGAGTCATTCCAGCAGCAATATTGGCGGCAACAGGGTCGTAAGCCATAGCCAAATCGCCAAGAGTAGCTGTTCCAACATTAGCTCCAGCAGTCGCTGCGCCTGCGGTTGTTGCTTCTCCCAATGCGGGCAAACCATAAGCAGCGGCAGTAAATAATGCTGCAGCTTTTAAAGGGTCTCCGCTAATCCAGTCGTTTACAGCACCCAAAGTATTGTCAAGAAACCCAAAACCACCGCTGCTTGGAGAAGAGACAATACTTACTTGATCTTGTGTTTGTAAAGGAGAAAGAGTACCTGTAGACGGATTTAATGTTGTATTGATTGTGAAATTCTGGTTTGTACCATATTCTGCTGGTGCGGCAGTTTGAAGAATAACCTGTCCATTACCTATATCTTTAGCGCTTACATTAGGAAAAATTGTTCCGTCTTTAGACACCAATACTTGTTGCCAAGAGCCAATATCATCAGGCCCTGAACCAACAATTTGCCATTCTAATTTTGCATCACCAGAATTTACAGCTTCCAAAGCATCTTGAATAAGTTGCCTTTGTGTGTTTGTAGTGCTGTAATATTTTTTTTCAGTAGTAGCCATACTTATCCTGGTATTTCAACGTTAGAAGTGATGCCAGCGCCGACCTTCATGGCTTTCATTTGGGCTTCGGCTAAGAATTCCTCTTGTTTCAACTGGAGTTCAGCGGCTGCTTTTTCACGCTCAAACTGGAGTCGTGCGGCCTCTTTTTCACGCATCAACTGAATCTCGGCAGCGGCCTTTTGTTGGGCAAGTTGAATGTCAGCCTGCGCCTTGGCCTGCTGTGCCTGAATGTCGGCCTGAGTCTTAGCCATGTAAGCCTGCACTTCTGGCGGGACTTGTTGCTGTTGAGGTTGCGGGTTGGAAAGTTGTTGGTCAAGTTCAGGCGGGATTGCCTTGTAGAACTCGGCAGAATCCTTGAATCCTGCGGCTTCCACCATCCGACCCAAAGTGTTGCGGTACTGACCCATCGAAACCAGCGGATTGGCAGGGCCCATTGTCTGAAGAACTTGCTCTTGTTTGGCAAGAACCATGTTCAGCATTGCCATCTGTTCTTGACGGTTGCCAGCACCCAAGCCAACGTTAATGTCCACATCGTACTGATTCGACCACTCACGTGGGTCAAATTGGACATATTGACCACGCATCCGAATAATACGAGGCTTGTCTTGGTACTTGCAGAGCAGGTGCAGAATACCTTGGAACAGCGACTTAACGCCAGTTTCAGCAAAGATTCTGGCAATCATCTCAATCTTGCCAGCGGCAGACTGTTGCATAGACGCAACAGCGGCGGCAGTCACATTCTGCAAGATAGACGGGTCAAGACCTTGTGAAGCCTCTGTCACGCCTGTGCGTTTCTGTTGGACAGAATCAAGATATTGCAGGAATGGGAAGGTTTGACCAGCGATTGATTGAACATTCAACTGGCTGACAGCTCCAGCAGACTTCACACGAATCACGCCACCAGCGCTTGAGGTCAGCAGGTCATCAAGGTTTACCTGACCATCCACAGCGGTCACACGAGCGTTGTTTGTCAGATACAGGTTGTCCAGAATCTGACGGGTCAGAGTCGTTTTGATTAGCTGAATGTCCATTGTGCGATCTGCCATAGATTCGCCAAAGAACTTGTGTGGGGTAGGAATCGGGCAGAGCGAGTGGAAAGGAATGTAGTCGGTTTCCTCATCGCTCAGAATCTCGTTTGAAGCGTAGAACACTTGGCGCAGTTCAGCGATACCGTCACCATCAATGTCGGCTCTGACATAGCACTCAAAGACCTCAACAGTCTGCATTGCTTCGTCAATCGAGATTCCATCGTCAGGATTCTCACCAGGGCTGACACGAGCCAGATACTCAGGCGAATAAGTCAACGATTCAGATGTTTGAAGGCCGTTGACAATATCCTTATCAAATCCCATTGCGATCAAGTCACTACGGGTAATCAGTCGGCGATGGGCAACGAAAGGCGCATCAGACGGGTTGCGCTTGGCTCGCTTGGAGATGAGAAATTCCTCTGGTGGGATGTTCTCAACAACCACATGGCCTGATTTCTTCTTCTTTTGGACTGTGACGCTGTTTGAGGTATACATCACAGGCTTGCCCATTTGGTCAAGAACTGTATTCCCAAGCGGGTCTTTCAGTTCGTTTTCAACCACATCCTTTTCAACGATTTCCATCGTTTCATCGGACAAAAGCATCGCCAACTCATCGTCAGACAGGTCACGATACTTCTCTTTGGTTACATCCTCTTTGTCTTCCCAATAGGCTTTGACCACGCCAACCTTTTGGAGCAGCGCATCCTTAAACCAATCGTGCATGATGATGAGGCCATCGTTGTCACGCATGAATACCCAATTACAGTATTCAGTAGCCTGCTTCGCACCAGCCTCGTCTTGTGGGCCACGAGCATCAAAGCGCACAACCTCATCACTTGAGGAGAAGATTCGCACCAAAGGCGGCAAAGCGCCATCAACAGCTTCCGCAACTTCGCCAGTTACGATCTGAGACTTGCCTTCAATTTCTGTGCCATAGGGTTGACGCAAATATCTTTGTAAAGCCTCGGTTCTTTGTTGAGTAGTTTCCGTCTCAATAAAGCCGATAGCGTTATCTATCTCAGATTCAATGATTGATTTTAACTTTTGACCATCAGTTACAGATGTTGTAGCCATTCATTTCTCTCCGTGTAAATCATCCTATTTGATTTGCTTACGTTTAGCAATTCAGGAATAACTTGGATGTTGTTTGCACAATGAAGTCCGCTGGCTAACGTGGCTTGTAACGGTATCATGTGATCTATGTGCCATTTTATGCCAGTTATCAGCTCTCTTTGCTTTGCCAATCTGTAAGATTCGTGCATAACAAAAGCATCAAATTCCCCATACCAAGATGGAGTGGCATTTATCTTAGTAGACCTTCTTTTATGAAAGTCTGAAAGCACTTTTTCTTTGTTAGCCGCCTTCCATCTTTTGATGTTTTCAGCGGCTTTTTGTTTGTTTCTTAAAGACCAAGCATCTTTGTATGCTTTCATCTTTTCAGGATTTGCGTCTCGCCATTCTTTATTTTTTTGCTTATTCTCAGCAGACCAATTTTTTTTGACAAGTTTTGAAAAGTCTAAACAAGCGTCACAAAGGCAGTCTCCATTGAGTCTGCGCTCTGCAATTCCACCACGCTTACACGGCTTACCAGTAAAGTAAGTCTGTAAGCCTAGTTCTTTAGCCTGTTTGCGATTCTTTGGCTTGTTCATCCTTGGGCTTCGGTGGTCTGCCCATCTTTGGGCGTTGCTCAGATTGTAGCGCTTTTACCACATTTTCAAGCAAATCAATTCTTCGCTCAAGAGCGTCAATTCGGCGCTTGTCGGCAATATCACCCTGTTTAAGTAAAAACATTAGACTATCCACTTTCTTTGTTGGTTAAGAGGCTTATCCCATGAGGATGAGGATTCGTTTAATCCGATTGCCAAGTATCGGAAAGCATCAGAGCCGTGGCTTGACCAATCATGTAGCGGTCGGTCATAGAACACTTTGCGCTTTTCGTCATACTCACGGCGGTAGTTTCTCAGGCAGTCCAACCCGATATTCACCGCAGGAACGTTGAACCAGCATCTCGGTAGAAGGCGGCGCACAGCCTGAATCCCATCGTCTACGCTCATCCTGTTCGCCACTCGGATATTGAGTCCAGCCTCTTGCAGCATCTCAAGTCGGCTCTTTCCAGACCCCAATTCCCTTACCTGAACGTCATGGGGAAGGATGTGCTCGGCCTTGTCGTAATCGTTGTCTCGCAGCCAATGGACATATTTATCCAGCCCGACACCATTGTTTTCGTAGTAGTCAATGAGCCTGACCTCTGAGCCTGCTAATTGAGCCACCCAGATAGCCGTAGAGTCACCCATACCCAAATCCCATGCCGTTACTGTGCGGCAAATGTCATCTCTGGGGATTTCCTGAATATGGTTCTTGGCCTCAAGCTCGTTTAAGAGTTGTCCGTAGTAAGACCCTTCCACAGCGGCATTGAATGAGCACTCAAACTCTTGGAGATACTTATCTTCTCCCATCTCATCCTTGGCAGCATCCAATTCGGACTGAGCGATTACACCCGTCTGGCTGGCCTTGAACTCCAAAAGCCCCCAATCAGCCTCTTTTTCAGCCCTGTCTCGCAAGTCCTTAAAGTGGTTGTGTCCCTTTGGTGTGCCGATAAAAAGACACCACCCAAGTCGGTCTGCCAGAGCAGGTCGGACAATATCAGTCCAAATCTTTGGGTTTTGGTCGCCAATCTCATCAAGAATCACGCCATCAAAGTATTGACCACGCAAGCTCTCTGGGTTGTCTGAGCCGTAGAGTTGGATTCTCCTTCCCCAGAAGTCAACCCGCAACTCTGAGATGTTTTCAGTCCCGCCCATAGGCATGGCATACTTCACCAGATAATCCCACGCCACCCGCTTGGCTTGTCCATAGGTCGGAGCGATATAGGCATATCTGGGGCTTTCCTTGTCGTTCAGGATAGCCGCCTTAATCAAGTGGTTGATCGCAGAGACAGTCTTGCCCATCCTTCGGTGAGCCACCACCACAGTAAACCGCTTATCGTCTACTAATTGGTGGATTCTTAACTGCTGTTCTCTGGGTTTGTAGGGAATGACTATTTCGCCCATGTAACCTTAAGCTCAATGGGTTGGTCAGAGTTGCCTGTGTGCTCAGTCCTTGATAGCTTCGGAGCCGCATACTCTGCCAGCTTTGCCATCAGGTCTAGCGCTCGATATGGGTCTGGCTTGCGGTCTGTGGTCGGGTCGCCGTCTGCAACCTGTTTAAGCCACTTCTCCACGTTTTCCGAGTTGTTTGATAGCAGAGCACTAATAGTCTCTCTAAACTCGGTTGTGGCCCGATTAGGTGTCCCCTTGGGCCTTCCTCTGCCTCTATTGGTCAAGTTGGCAGAATTTCCACTCTCTACTTTATTCATGTTTACCAATTCCTTTCGGCTTGTTGGTCTTATTTATATAACTTTAGTTCACCATTTCGTCTTGGCTGCCCAAAATGCTGCGCTCATCTTACCCTTGGCTATATTCTCAGCGTGACGAGCCTTGAAAGACTTTCTACGGGCTTTATCAGCCTCGCTTTCGCCTTTCTTTGGTGGGCTACCTGTCACGCCTTGCTGTCCAAATCGAATCAGTTTCACCTCGTCACCTTCCTTCGCAAGAACCGCATGGCTCTTGGTTGGGTGGTTTGGCGTTCTCTTAGGTTTGTTGTAACCAGAGAATGATTCGTTGCCTCGTTTCATAACAGTTCCACGGGAATAAAGACGTTATCAGACCAGACTCGCTCCGCAAAGTGATAGCCCATGCGTTGAATCATTATAGCGATTTCAGGGTCTGACATACCATTTTTTCCGAGGCGCTTTTGCTCAATGATGATGATCGGTCGGGCCCGCATGATGGTCTTTCTCGCACCCTTCAAAGCGTTTTCCTCAAAGCCCTCAACATCCAACTGGAGAAGGTCAGGGTCTAAGTTCAGGCTGTCAATCGTCATCATGGGGATACCTTCTTCGGCTTCCTCAATCTGAAGCGCACCTGCGTTGGCCTCGCCATCACCCTCAACCATCCGACAAAATCCAGCCTTATCAGACAGTCCAGCCTTATAAATCTCCACATTCTCGTTATTTACGTTTCGCTTGAAACACTCAAAGTTAACGTCATCAGGCTCAAAAGTCACAACCTTGGCGAAAAGCTCGGCGTAAATCTTTGACCAAACACCACAGTTACCGCCAGCATGAATCACCAGGTTTCGAGTAGGAACCCACTTAACCAGTTCTGGAATGGCTTGCATTTCACGAGGAATCCACTTCCAAGCCTCAACATCAGACTTGGGCCACCACCATCCATCACGGTTTTCAATTAAATCTTCCACTCTTTAGCCCTTTCATAGCCAACAGTACTTCCCCAGAATTGGGTAGAGAAACAATGTCCGTTACCCTCGTACCGATAGCCTGAAAAGTGATCTCTTGTGAAGAAATGACTCGGATATATGGTCAGAGGATAACCTGTCTTATTGTAAACCTCGGTTATCAGCATTGGGCCAGTTGTTTGCCAAGCTCTCAAGTCTGTGACTGTTTCTTTTTGGCGGAGTTCCTCAATACATTGACCAAAGAACGGGTTTTCTTTTACCGACCCCATCACGCTGACGTTAATCAGTCCTGGGCGGGTTAACTCTTGTTCCCAATGGGCAAAAGCGTCAGGCTTGAGTAGCCAATCTTCCAGAGGAGCGATGCAGACAGAATCAGCGTCTAGCGTGATTCCACCTTCGTTGTAGAGGATTTCATACCGAATCAGGTCGGCTACTCCGCAGAGTTCATGGCGGGCCATTTCCTGAATGTGCTTGGCGTTAAACCAGCGTGTGTTTTTTAGATCATCATTGCCCCAAATCCTGACTTCGTAATCAGGATTCAGGGTTCTCCAAGTGTCAATGCAATGATCTGGGCGCTTGGATTCGTCACCGACCCAAACAAAGTGAAGCCTTTTGGGAATCACTTTTTCTTTTTCATTACTTTCTTGGCTTCGCTCAAAGCGATAGCAATGCCCTGCTTAGGGTTCTTGACGATTGGGCCCCCCTTGCCAGAATGAAGCGTTCCAGATTTGTATTCTTTCATCACAGAGCCAACTTTCTTGGCTCCAGCTTTAGTCATCTTCATATTCAGCCTCTTTCATTACAGGAGCCTTTTCCCAAGCCTTGCAGACTCGCAGATTGTGGCAAATGAACTCAAATTTATGGCAGTAACCACGACCACCGCCATCAGCGTCAAACTCGTCTTGAGGCACGACTTCCATCGCCTCCAGAGTTTCGGGTTGGTCATCGAAATATTCGCAGTTTGCACACAGGCGGCGCTTGGCTTGGTCTGGGGAGATACGCCAGACGTTTGCCAGACCACGCCAGAACTCTGTATTTGGAGCGTCAACCTTGACAGGGCCGAGCATCTGAGTCTCAACCAATGTGTCACGGGTTTTTGCGTTTGATTCTGCTGTCAGACCTTCAATCACAGGCTTTTCTGCCTCGATTTCTTCAATCTCAACTTTGATTTCAGCAGCAGGGGCTAAAAGTCCAGCCATAAGAGCCTTTCAGGGTTTTAGGCATTTTACGAAAAAAAAGGCAGTTCGTAAACCGCCCAATGCTGGCAACTGCTCACCAACACGGCTGAGGACTGTAAGGCGTTACTCGGTCATAAAACCCACCCCACCCTCTCGGAACTGCAGCAACAGTCAATCCTCATGCGTCTTGGTGTAAGTCAATTTTAACCTCAGAAGGCCACTTTCCAGATTGTTGTAATTCAGCAACAGTCTTTCTCCATGCCTTTTCCCACAGTTCTCGTCTTTGTTCTTTACTGAGAATCGTGCCTTGGTCGATCTGGAAGTGGCATCGGACACATAACGCAGCGGTAAATTCGTCAGATGCCTTGATTCCTCTAGCCTTCCCGCCAAGGTCAACCCAATTTGAGTGAGCCGCTTGTGTGTGGTTGTCTACACCGCAGTTTTGGCACTCCAGCGAGGCAACGTTTTTCAGGTGTTGCTTGCTTCTAAAGTATTTGAATTTTGGAATCATATCTCCACCACTTCCTTGCCTTTAGATTTGATGTAGTTTCTAGTCTTTTCAATCATGTCCTCATAGACTGATCTGGCAACGCTTGTCCTCTGAAGGTCGTGCCAGGCATGAACCTCTTGGAGCGCTCCGATTCCTTGCCCATCTAATCCCATCTTCTTGGTCTTTTCGTAGCGTTTGGCAGCGTTATAGAGGCTTTCCTGAGCCTTGTCGCAGTCCGCTTTAGCCTCAATGCCTATTCCATGCCGAACGAATGTCTGGCATATATTAAGCATATCAACGAGATAACGCCAATCCTCTAGCGTTCCCTTTCCTGTTCGCATGGCCTCAAGTGAGGAAAGTTCAGCCAACCTGAGTTTGTTCAGGCTTGCCTCGTCTGTGATGGTTGCTCCAGCGATTGCGTGAGAAATTGGATTGATCTGGGTTGACCAAATCTTGCGGCGGCATTGTTTTCTCATTGTGCGGCCTTGTCTGTCAATCGGTTGTTGGCTTGTTCGGTTCTCCAGATGTCTGTTCTCATCCGAGCCGCCTCAAGATTCCACTTCAAGGTTTCTTCCACTTCAATCGCCTCGGCAAGCCCCTTGAGAAGCTCTTGGTATTCAGGATGGGCGTAGGCTTCCCTTTCCTGTGCGTTTGCCGCCTCAATTCCCATCGTCAATGCGTCTTTCATTAAAAGCGCTTTTTTGGTCTTGCGAAATTCCTCAAGATAAACACGCTGGCTTTTAGCTTTGGCGTACTTGGCTGAGTTGGCAAGAATGAAATCAACTGCTTTGTTTGGGTCTGACATTTTTAATCCCCACAGAAACAAGCAATTGATTCATCATCAAACAAGTTTTGTTGGTTCTTTGAAAAAACAGCCAACTCTGAATATGAAGGATGATCTTTTCTAAAAAGGTTGCCAGTTCCTTGGTGTTTTGGGTTTATTTCTGTCACCAGTTTTTCCATGTTTGCCCACCATACTGTTTTTTCAGGGTTTTCCCTTGCAATGTTCATTTTTTTGTCCATGCTTTTCAGAAAACACAAATCACAGTTTCCCAGCAGACTTTCGCCCCTGTGAATTTTTAATTCCAAATTAAAAGGTTGCTCAGACCAGAACTGATTAACAATTTCCTTAGTCACGCCAGCGGTAAACAAGGGAATCTTATGTTTTGGCATCTTGGCGGCTCGTCTTGGCTCGTCTGCCCTGATTCCAACAAAGTCATCGTTATCGGTTTCGTGATGCTTCCAGCCCAAACTTCTGAGGTATCGGTGGATTGTGCGAATCTTCAGCTGACCAGTACACCAACGCTGCGCTGGGTTCGGGAGTTTTTTGTAATGCCTGATGCAACCCTCAAAAGGCTCACCATTCCTTGAGGCGGTTTCGTAATTGACAATCTTAAATTTCGGCTCTTGGTCGCCAGCCCACTCAAGCCAAACTATCGGCACATTCCAGTTTGTTTCACAGTCACGCACAAACCTTAAGGTTGCCTCATCTTCTTTGCCTGTGTTAGCAAAACAAACGACAGCATCTTTTGGCAGGCTCATCTGGTGAGCCTCCAGAACCCGATAAAGCATATACGCCGATGTTCTGCCACCAGAAAAGCTAATACAGGTTTGTCCAAGTATTTCAAACGGGTTCATCTAATTACTCCAATCATTCGTAAAGCGGCTTCAGGGCCATCAACTCGGCACAGCGTACCTCCGCACCAATTCTCGAAAAAGTCCTCTTGTAGCTTCGTTAAACGCTTTTTAGGGCCATCTTTAACTTCCATCAGGAATGTGTGGCCCTTGTATCCCACCAATAGGTCAACAGGAAGGCCAATAATCCACACATAAGCGCCAGCGGCTCTCAGGGCTGAGACAATTTGGGTTTGGTTTGCGTCTACCCTTGCTGCGTATCTCATTTTTCCTCCAAGCAGTCTTTGCAAATCCAGCGGCGCACACCTTGCTTGGTTGTGATTTTTCCACCAAGGGCAGACTTTGATTTGTTGCAGATGGCACAGATTCGTTTTATGAAGTTCATTTTTTATCTTTCAGTCGGTTCATGCGTTGTCTCAAATCCAAAGTAGCGGACTCTCCTCTGATTCGTTCCAAGTCCCTTAACACACCCTGCCACCAAGCAAACGCTTTGTTGTAGCCAAGAGTCGATGCTTTCTCTTTGAATCTCCGAGTCCACTCTTGGGCCTCGCAGTTCTTCATGTGTTCCAGTTCCGATATTCCACGCTTTTTCGAGTTCATTCATCACACAACGCCTCGTCTTATGGCTTCCATCTTTGCTTTAATTTCTGGTGGAATAGGTACTGCCTTCTTGCGATCTTCTTCAATCTTTCTGAGCGCAGGGTCAACGTATTCGGTAGCGGGTTTTTCTTCTGGAATCTCAGCGCCATCCCATCGTTGTTGGTTTAGATAGACAAGAGGCGCAGGGATAAAAGCCCCGTCTGACTTTCGCCATTGGTCGGTGGTTTTCATCCATTCCACGTGCTTGATGATTTGGTCGGCGTGAGTCTCGCAGTACAGCTTGACCCACTTCTTTTGACATTCAGCCTTGCCGCCCTTTCGGGTTGATCTTGGCCAAGCATCCCAGAATCTCTCAAAGCCACTCTTAAATAATTCAGGCATAGGTTCTCCAAGGGTGGAATGAACCACCTTCTCCATTCTTTTGTTCATCTTCATTCCTTCTAAGTTCATCTAAAACAACAAAAAAACCAAGTGCGCTTGACGGATTGATTCGCTTATAGAAAGGGCCTTGTTTCCACCGTTGTACCCAATCCTTTACCAGTCGCTCAATCAACGCTGGTCGGCAAGCAGCGGGGTGTGTCGCTGTGTCGGTGTTTTCTGACTTGGCAGCCCATGCAGGCCCTGTAACGTTTCGTGAGTCACTCGGTCTGCCAAAAGAAAAAACCCCGCAAGATGCTCTGTGGTCTTGGCTCTTGGCGAGAGCAACAGCAAGACGATTGAACAATGTCAAAAGACTCGCCTGCCGTACGACAAGACCACACAGAAACCTGCGGGGTTTACAACATTGTTCATCGCCTTGATGCCACTCAAGACAGGTTGGATTATACACAGATTTGAACCTTGTCAAATGTTTGTTTTGTTTCTTGTGCGCATTTTTCTCAAAACCTCTTGGTTGATTTCCCAGCCCGTCAACTCGTAAGACCTTACAGAACCGTTGCGCCAGGTAATGTGAACCATCGAGGAATCGCTGAACCAGCACCCAAACAAAGTGTCCGCATTGGGACTGCTGGAATACACATGGAATTTGTTAGTTCCCTCGCAGGGCACGTCTGTCAAAACCAACAAACCACCCGCATTGTTTGGAGCCGTGGCCAATGTCTCGGCTTGGGCAATTGACAATGTTGCAAAAATGATACAAATCAGCTTTTTCATTCAATTACCTCAAACCATTCTGGGCGCAAAACCCGCAGTTGATAAACCCGCAGCTTGGGAATTTCTTTCCAATTACACACGGCGGCACGTGAAATCTTTAATAGCCTGGCAAGCTCAGCCTGTGAGCCTGCTAGTTTGATAAGCTGTTCTTTTGTCATGCCACTAGTGTACATCTAGGTTTGCAAAAATACAACACTAGGGAAAATACTTGCAAAAAAACCTTGAAAAGCGTTAATCTTGGTGTACAGTCTAACCCATGCGCTGAATGTCTCGGCGTTAACTTAGGAGAACTTAGATGGAAGTTTTGAAACTCACACACCACGACTCAAGCGCAACGTTTGAGTGTCACTTTGAAGAATACACAGGCGCTCTGTGGCACGTCATGATTGGTGATGACTGCATTTACAACTTGCTTTCACAGTCTGTAATTGAGCAGTTTGAACAGAACTACCTTCAGATTGTTAAACGCCGCAATGCTGATTTCGCCCTTGACCTCGCTTTGGAAAAGGAAATCGTATGACTTTCCGCAAATACCCACGCACTCTCAATGAAGCCTTTCACAACACGATGGAATATGGCGCAGCAATCGAGAAGCCTTACAACGGGCTTCATTTGGTTGACAAAGTAATCATCACAGTTAGCGTCTTGGCGTTGGTTGTGGTTGCCTTAGATGTATTTTTTTGGAGCAAGTAAATGGAAACAGTAACACCTATCGGAAAACAAATTGCCGCAGCTTTTGTTAAAGCACAACTTGCATTTGGCCCTGCGCTTAAGTCATCAACCAACCCACATTTCCGCAGTAAATACGCAGACCTTTCAGCCTGCGTTGAGGCGGTGATTGATGCCCTCAACAAGAACGGCATTGGTCTGATGCAGAAAACTTACGAATGTAAAGATGGCGTGATGGTTGAGACTGTGTTTGTCCACGAATCTGGAGAAATCATGGAAGGTGGACTTCTTCATGTTCCCGCAACTAAACACGATGCTCAGGGCTTCGGGTCGTGCTTGACCTATGCCCGCCGTTATTCGCTTATGGCAGCCACGGGCCTCGCCCCAGAAGATGACGATGGTGAGGCCGCTGTTAGACCAAAAAGAACAATGGTTGATTCCTCAATGATGGCAGACCACCTGGTAGCCATTCAAGACGCTAAGAACTCAGATGAACTGAAGAAAGCCTATACCGAGGCGTACAAGGCTTGTGGGACTGATGCCAACTGGCAGAAGAAAATCATTGCAGCGAAAGACGAAAAGAAAGCGAGTTTGACATGAAGAAGTTTCAAACAGTAAAAGTGACGTTTGAAGCATATATTGCTGTTACTTCAAACACCAATATGGAAGCGCTAAAAGAAACGCTTTACACCAAGTTGTCTGACAAGATGGAAATGTATTGCACAGACAACGCTTTTGGATTGACAGAAAACAGCATTACTTTGGAGCAAGAAAATGACTAAAGAAGAATTAATTGACCATTTTGCAACAAATGCAATGACAGCTCAAATTCAAAAAAATGGCATGATGGATAGATTTTCGTTGGCTAATTCGTCTTTCAGAATGGCGGTAGCAATGATTGAAGCCCGTGAACAAATATTGAGAGAGTGGGAAGAGGAAGAAAAACGCCAAGAGCGTTATAAAACCGCAGATTTAAAAGACCTTGACCTACCAGTTAGATATTTCAGATGCTTACAGGCAGAAAATATCCTAAGCAAACAAGAATTGTGCGCTTGGACTGAGAGAGATTTAAGACGAGTCCCGAATCTTGGCTCAAAAGGGATTCAGTTTATCAAACAAGCGTTGGCTGTCTCAGGGTTGCGGCTAAAAGGAGACGAATAATGGCAAAAATTCAACTTAGCCAACATCAAGTATTTATGTTGAAACATTTTGCTTTGGGTTGGAAATTTAAGTTGGATAACAAAAAGCCTGGTTCATGGAACACATACTGGTCACTCAGGCGTAGAGGTTTGGTGAACTCAGGCAGCATATTGACAGACATGGGCAAAAAAGCCTTAAAAGACTGGAAGGACAAACAATGATTGAACAAGGTTCACCAGAATGGTTCGCACAGCGCTTGGGTAAGGTCACCGCCTCTCGGGTAGCTGATGTGATTGCAAAGACCAAAACAGGCTATTCAACCAGCCGTGAGAATTACATGGCACAGTTGGTTTGCGAACGCCTTACAGGGACTGTGGCAGAGTCCTACACCAACGCAGCAATGCAATGGGGCACAGACAACGAACCACTCGCCAGAGCCGCTTACGAGGCTGTTAAAGACGTTTTGGTTGATGAGGTTGCCATGATTACCCACCCACGCATTGAGCAGGCTGGAGCCTCTCCAGATGGTCTTGTTGGGGATGATGGCCTCGTGGAGATCAAGTGCCCAAATACAGCGACACACATTGACACTCTATTGTCAGAAAAAGCGCCTGGTAAATACATCACCCAGATGCAATGGCAAATGGCTTGCACAGGTCGCCAATGGTGCGATTTCGTGAGTTTTGACCCACGGATGCCAAAAGAACTTCAGTTGTTTATTAAGCGAGTTAATCGAGATGACGAGCAGATAGCAATGTTGGAGAAAGAGGTTCTTTCCTTCTTGGAAGAATTAGACGAAAAAGTAAATAAACTCAATGACTTAAAAGGGATACTATGAGTAAGTTCAAATATGAAGTCACCGTAACAGGCGGCAAATACATGAAAGACGGTGTCGAGAAAACCAAGTATTACCGCATTGGCTCGGTGCTTGAGACTAAAAACGGCTTGATGTTGAAGCTGGACAATGTTCCAATCATTGAGGGCGGTTGGTCAGGCTGGGCTTATCTCAATGAGCCACGTGAAAAAAACGACATGGATTTTTGATTAACGGGGGAAAGCGGATATTGGCAAGATTTGATTGGACTCCTTGACAGCCAAACGCAGCGAGTACCCCACCCTTTTAGGAGCATTTAGATGGAACACATTAGATCAAGAAACACAGACCCAATCACCAGCTTCATGGCGGCAGACGCTGCTCAACAGCTATCCAAGCATCACGCCAATCTCATTGTTCATTGTCTCCAGGTGCATGGCGCATTGGGTAAGGATGGTATTGCCAGACACACGGGGCTTGACGGCAATCAAGTCGCAAGGCGTTTGAATGAACTCATGAAGGATGGTCAGATATGTTTAACAGGAAACTTGGTGAAATCCAACAGCAACCGCATGGAACGGGAGTGGGCGTTTATTCCAGTACAGGTGAGGTTGCTGTGAGTGACTTTGAACTTTTGCTTGGGATAGTCTTTGTGGCTTTACTTTTAGACTTGGCTTTCTGGGGGTGATATGACTGACACGCAATTTTTGACAATCCTTGGAACAATTTGGATTGCCCCTCACATGAACAAGTGGTATGGACAAATGGTGGGTTTAGTTTTTATTTGCTTTTCTGTTGCAAAAGGTTTGGGCACACTATGACTTACGAAGATGAAGAATTTGATCGTATTGAACGGGAGTCTGCAATGGGTTGGCGCAAGCAGCACATTGAACAGAAAAGAGAACTAGACCCTTACCGCAATCTAGTCCTTGAGGAAGTGGCGGCAGAGTTTGAAAAGATGGTTGTCTTTGGAGACACCGCCGCTAGCTTCGCCACGTTTGTAAGGAATATGAAACGATGAAAACATTAGACGAGCACAATAATGAAGCCTATCAGCGTTATGGTGCATCAACTTATGCGGTAAAAGCTGGCGTTGCTTGCCCCAAGTGCCAAACAGAAATGGAATTGAATGGCGACCCAAACATGGTTTTAGCTTGTTGGCCGCCAAAAAGAACAGTTATATGCCCGAATTGCGGTCACTTAGACTACAAAGTTTCTTAGGAACATGAAACAATGACTAACATCTTTATGCTGTCAGCAATCTTAATCCTTGGCGCTGTTATCAGCGTTGCCATTGGCGTGTTTGTCTTGGCTTTAAGCGCTTTAGACTGACTTGACCTTTTGGTAACGGGCTTTTCGGTCTGCAATCCCGATCAGTCCACCATTGATTTTTTTGGTCATGCCTTCTAAATCTTCCACATCGGCAAATTTAGACAGGTTGTTTGCTTTCCAAAACCAACCAGCAGAACGGGCGGCATAGAGGGGTTCTAACAAAAGGTCAGGATTGCCCACAAAATCAACGCCCAAGGCTTGACCACATCGAGTGTAGTTATCCTTGCCTGTGAGTTGTTTTAAGCCCCTTCCACGGTACTTCCAGCCTTCACCAGATTCAGCAGGGCCGTTGCCCATACGTGACGAATAAACCATGTTGGCAATCAACTCAGGTTTGCCAGCGATAGAGTTGGCCACCGCAGAGGGTATTAGCTTGCCGTTGTCTTTAATGGGTTTTTTGTCAGCGCCAAGCACAGCAAATCGGTTTGGCCAACAAGCCGCTAGGGTTGCCGCTTTGTAGTTCAGATTTTCTGTCAGCATTGTGTAACCACCAGATTCATGGGCGGTCTGAGCAATGAAGGCAGCCACCCGTTCAAGGGTGTTTATCTCAAACTCTTGGCAGGTCTGAACCACGGCATCCAGCCATTTATCTGGGTCTTTCACCCCAGCAGCTTCTAGATGTTTGCGCTCTGGAATCATTCTTTTTGTTCCTTCTGTTTCTGGTCAACCGCTTCCTGAGACTTATTAGAAGAACCATAGAAGAAACGAATCAAAGAGTTCACCGCAGTACCGATTAAAAAGCCAAGAATGATGTTAATGAAGTCACGGTTTCTGTTCTCGATGGGCATGAAGGAAACCATAAAGAAGTAAAGAAACGACACCACAGTTAAGAACCACGCATAAAGTTGAGTGAAGCGTTTGGTACTGTCATCGTTCATGTACATATCAGTAGCCCGTTGGGTGGATTTCTCATCCAACTCAGCCATAAACTCAGAATGACGATTGGCTTCTTCTTGCAGTTTGACGTTGTATTCTGGAGTCGCTTCGCCTTCGGGTTTTAACTCCATGCCCAACTTTTGTTGAACAGCATCAACGCCCTTTTCAACCACTTGGTCGGCGACCTTGTGCATCCCGTTGTTAATCAGGTTGGCAACGATTCCAGCAACGATTGGCAACATCATTCTTCCTTTTCTTTGGTTAACTTCTTTTCCAGCTTCTCAATCTTCTTCAAAGCAATCTTGGTCTGTTCGTTGATGATTCTGTTTTCCAGATAAATAAAGGCAACAGCGGGGAGCGCAATGAAGCTGACGGTTGCGAATAAGACCATGCCCCAAAAGTAGATTTTTGCATCGTACTCAGAGATATTAGCCATATAAACACCCAAAAAATCACAATCAACCCAAGCGTA
>Ga0255171_1000098_pt1 | contig 34612 bp, 32 predicted proteins | sample Atl_Yuk_RepB_8d_FD_183176 | JGI IMG/M metagenome (GOLD analysis project Ga0255171, IMG submission 183176) | Freshwater microbial communities from Altamaha River, Georgia, United States - Atl_Yuk_RepB_8d | ecosystem: Environmental > Aquatic > Freshwater > River | place: USA: Georgia | collected...
TGAGTTGTCTAATGGAAACGGTTACACCACGGGTGGCAACACGTTGACATCAGTTACGCCGGTTGCAGACGGCACGACTGCTGTTTGTGACTTTGATAACACTACATGGAGTGGTGCGACATTTACCACTTCTGGAGCAATCATTTACAACGATAGCGCCACTGGTGATCCTGCCTGCGCAGTGTTGAATTTTGGTGGTGACCAGCAGGTGAGTTCGGGCGACTTCCAGATTCAATTCCCGGCTCCTGCGGCAGCAACTGCAATTATTCGTATTGCCTAATAGGAAGAGAATGTGCCAAACCTTGTCAAGGCTTGGGGTGAAGGTGCGTGGGGGGATGCCACTTGGGGCGGTATTCCTACGACCAATACATCAGGATGGGGTATCGGCACATGGGGTGAGAATGGTTGGGGCGGCATCATTGAAGCCAAGATTGTCACCCCAACAGGAGTATCAGGAACAGGCAGTGTAGGCAGTGTCACTCTAGTTGTAAGCCCATCGATTACCGGCGTTTCCGGTACGGGCAATGTAGGGAACGTAACTACAACAACAGGGGACATTGTGATCCCGGTTGGGGTCGAAGGAACGGGTCAGGTTGGAACAATCACCCCGTTTATATCCTTCACCACCACGGGTGTGCAGGGAGTTGGTCAGATTGGCAACTTCTCTGTACAGGTTAATGACTATGTCATACCGATTGGTGTTGGAGGTGTCGGAGCAGTAGGAAATGTAACTGTTTCGTCTGGGCTTATTTATCCTGTTACCGGAGTATCCGGAACTGGATCGGTTGGAACGGTAACCCGCCAAGTTAGCATCACGGCGGTTGGTGTAAACGGAACAGGATCAATTGGTTCGGTTTCATTCTCGATTAGCTCAACCTTTGTTGCGACAGGGGTTGGCGGGGTCGGGGCGGTAGGTCAGGTAACGCCATTCTTTGGAACAGCAGTTGAGGTTACCGGTGTTGGAGGCACAGGTTCTACAGGAACGGTTCGCCCAACACCACAGAAAACTCCAACAGGGGTTTCTGGAACAGGAGCAATAGGCACAGTCTCCTTTAAGACTGACGATAGCGTAGTAGTAACTGGCGTATCTGGCACGGGGCAGATAGGGTCGGTAGTAATAGGTGGATGGACGGTAGTTAGTAATACGCAAAATCCAAACTGGTCTGCGATTGGCAACTACCAAGATCCTAATTGGGTCGAAATTCAAGCGGCATAAGGAAAGAACATGTCTAGTACATACAGCAATCTAAAAATTGAACTGATTGCCACTGGTGAGCAGTCAGGTACGTGGGGTATCACAACCAACACGAACTTGGGCACTGCGCTTGAGGAGGCAATCGTCGGGTCTGCTGACGTTACCTTTGCCAGCGCGGACGTTACCCTGACTCTAACGGATACCAACGCTTCTCAGACGGCGCGTAACTTCCGTTTAAACCTGACGGGAACGTCGGGCGGGGCAAGAAACCTAATCGTCCCTGCCATTGAGAAGGCTTACATCGTTTACAACGGTGTCGCCGATACAGTCACAGTCAAGAACTCCACCGGCACCGGCATCGCTGTACCGACAGGCAAGACCATGATGGTCTACAACGATGGCACGAACGTCGTTGATGTGACCACATACGCATCCTCCATGACACTGGGAGCAGCCCTCCCGGTGGCTTCGGGCGGCACGGGCATTGGCTCTGGCACTTCTGGCGGTGTCCTGTACTACTCAGCTAGTGGAACCCTTGCAAGCTCTGGTGCGCTGGCAGCAAGTGCGCTGGTTGTGGGTGGCGGTGCAGGTGTAGCCCCCTCGACAATCACGACAGGCACAGGTGTCACGACGGCTCTGGGGGTCAACGTCGGCAGCGCAGGATCGGTTGTTGTTAATGGTGGAGCTTTGGGTACACCAAGCTCTGGAACCCTGACGAATGCCACAGGTCTACCTCTTTCAACAGGTGTCACGGGCACTTTACCGGCTACGAACGGCGGTACTGCACAGAGTACCTATACCACTGGTGACCTTCTGTATGCCTCTGCAACTAACACTTTGAGCAAGCTGTCAATTGGTTCATCGGGTCAGGTTCTCACGGTAACAGGTGGTGTTCCTGTATGGGGCGCATCAAGTGGTGGTATTTCAACAGGGAAAGCCATAGCTATGTCCCTTATTTTTGGCTTCTAAGGAGTTATCAAGATGGCAAATCCTAACATCGTTAACGTAACGGCAATTTACGGTAATACCGCGTACGTTATCCCTTCGTCTGCTGCTACAGCCACGACTTCGTGGACGTACAACGGTACGACTTCCCTAACTGGTTTGACTCCAGCTGCGAATACGGTCAACCGTGTGACTTCAATCACTGCGGCGAACACGACTTCCAGTGCAGCGACAGCTACGATTGCAGTGGGCAACAACGCCACGTTTGGTTCAGCCACGGTGGTTACTTACCCGGCTTACCAGATTTCGGTGCCACCTAATGCGACGCTGGTGATTGTGGACAAGACCAATTCTCTGTACATCACGGAGAACCAGTCTGTTGCTGCATATTCCGGTACTGCATCTGCCCTGACCTTCACGGCAACCTTTGAAGCTATTACCTAATAGGTGAAACATGCTTTACAGCAAAAACGGTTCTATCCCGTATCCCTACACGGACGGCACTGAAGGCTGGATTGAAGTCGAGGAGCCGCCTGTTGCCCCTGAAGGCAAGGAAGTTGTCTGGTGGTATCCACCGGGCTGGGTTGTGCGCGATCCTATGCCGGTGAAGGAAGGGTTCAAGTATTCGTGGAGCCAGTCTGAAGAGAGGTGGGTGGAGCACGCTCTGCCTGTGGTCGAAGAAGTGCCGCAGGAGCCTGCTGCCAGTGAGCCCGAGGTTGTACTGAGCAGCGAACAAATACCAGCGATGACATCTGCTGACATTTCTGCATTGGAGTAAAGCATGGGCCTGCGTTATCTGGGCAACATCAACAAGCCGGGCTATAACCCGCTTGCATCGAATATCACGACCAGCCCGAATACTGTCCAGTATCAGGGCGTATTTACGCTACAGCAGCAGGCACAGGCTATTACTACAGGGCAGTGGGCTACAGACCCTCTGTTTGACTACAGCACGTTGCTGCTTCAAGCTGACAACATCGCCAACGGTTCACAGAACAACACGTTCTTAGACTCGTCTACCAACAACTTCACGATTACTAGGAACGGCAATACTACTCAGGGTGCGTTCACGCCTTTTAGTTTGCAGCCGGGTGCGTGGGGGAATTATTTTACTGGCACCAGCCACCTTGAAACTTCTTCTACAGCAGTATCAAATTTTGGAACCGGCGCGTACACGCTAGAGTGTTGGATATACCCTGAGTCATTTACTGCCGGAGTGGTTCCTTTTATCTTCGGGTGCCCTGCTGTTGGTGGCCCTATTCAAATAAACATTAACTCAACGGGCACCATAACCATAGCTGCATCGGGTGGTTCTAATGTGGCTACCTCGACGGGCGCACTGACTTTAAATACGTGGCAGCACCTAGCAATTGTAAGAACATCAACATCGACAAACGGACTTGCTTTTTACATAAACGGTGTTTTAGCTGGTACTGCCACAGATGCTACTAACTGGTCTGCAACGCAGCCTTTTCGTATTGCTTCCTCCAGTTCTGGCGGGTCAGACTGGAGCTTTAAAGGTTACATGTCTAACGTTCGGGTATGTAAAGCCGCAGTTTATACTTCCGGCTTTATGCCTTCAAACGCGCCTTTTACAACAACGAGCCAAGGCGCATCTAGCTGCGTTCTTCTTTCCTGCCAAAATAACAGGTTTGTTGATAACTCGGCTACGGCTTCAACGTTTACTATAAACGGCTCTCCCTCCGTCCAAGCCTTCTCTCCGTTCGCCCCACAGTATCAGTGGACATCGAGCGTGATAGGTGGGTCTGGGTATTTTGATGGGACGGGGGATTATGTTACTGCGCCCGCAAATGCCGCTTATGCAATGGGGACTGGGGACTTCACTATTGAATGTTGGTTTAATACTGCTTTAACGGGCGCTCGATATATTTTTGATATGCGACCATCTGGCACGCAAGCTATCGGCGCTTATGTAAGCTCAAGCAGCCTTTACGTAAATAACGGTTCTACGCTTGACATATTGGCATCTTCAGCTTTTGTTTTGGGGGCGTGGAATCACTTTGCATATGTGCGTTCTGGCAGCGGAACAAATAATGTTTCTATATTTTTAAACGGGTCGCGTGTCTATCAAAGAACCGACACCACTAACTATTCTACTAATCCGATAGTTTATATTGGGACAGATAATACTGGTTCATACTCTAATGGTGGATATATCTCTGGGTTCAGGATATTAAAAGGTACAGCGCAGTACTCTGGGGCTACTTATACAATTCCAACAGCACCACCTACTGCAATCACCAATACTTCGCTCCTCCTCAACTTCACCAACGCCGGTATCTACGACGGCACGATGAAGAACGATTTGGAGACAGTCGGCAACGCACAGGTAAGCACCAGTGTCGTGAAGTATGGCTCAGGGTCGATGTACTTTGATGGGAATGGGGATTATTTAAGACCAAACAGCGGCAATATTTTTAACTTCGGCACGGGAGATTTTACCGTCGAGTTTTGGCTGTACTTAAATGCTACAACAGCACAAACGTTCATCGATTGTAGACCGGGCTCTGCCGGTGATTACATACTATTTGATTACGACCCTACCCTGCGGTTGTATGTTGGGTCTACTACGGTATTGTCTGGCAAATCATTGTCTACTGGACAGTGGTATCACATTGCTCTTGCTAGGTCTGGAAGCACGGTGAAATACTTTGTTAATGGAGTACAGGAAGCTAGCGCGACAATGACAACAAATCTTTTGAGTGCGTCTAATCCATATATTGGAAGTAATTATATCCCGAGCGCGTATCTTAACGGCTACATCGACGACCTTCGCATCACCAAAGGCATCGCCCGTTACACACAGAACTTCATCCCGCCCAGCGTGGCACTGCCAAGGCAATAAGGATAGGACATGAGCAACAAATATCCCGGTGGAATAATTACTTCAGGTGCTGCGGCTGGGTACTCTGTCTTTTTTGATGGGACAGGAGATTATTTAACTTGGTCTGGTTCTACAGTTGGAACTGCTGCATATACATTTGAATGTTGGTTCAATGTTTCAAGTTTTACTGCATCACCTGACAACCAAATATGTTTGATTGGGCCTGATTCAACCGTAAATGGCGGGTTGAACATAAACATAACAAGCAGCACAAATGTAAACATTGATCGTTATGGTGTCAGTGCAGACTCTTACACGGTTGCAACAATGTCATTGAATACTTGGAACCACATAGCAGTTGTAAGAAATGCTAGTGGAGTAACCACTGTATTTTTGAACGGTGTCAGGTCATCGACTGGAACAAGAACTGATACATACAACTACGGAAATGTGAAATCTCTTGGTCGCGCAAGTAGTGGCGCTACGAGGTATTTTCCGGGGTACATGGCAAATGCAAGGTACGTCACTGCGGCTGTATATGACCCTACGCAAACCACAATCAATGTACCAACGCAGTTGTTCAATATTACGAATACACAACTGCTGACCTGCAACTCACCGGCTATCGTAGACCAGAGCAGCAACGCTTTTGCCATAACATCTTATGGCGATGCCAAGGTCAGCACGTTCACGCCTTTCACCGGGTACACAGCTTACAACCCCGCACTGGGAGCATCGACCCCCGGCATATGGTCAGTGTCTGATGCTATACAAGCCCGGCAGACTCGTCGGTGGAACATGTACGACCCGTACTTCCAGAACACGACACTGCTGCTTCACGGTAATGGCACGAACGGAGCGCAGAACAACACGTTCCTAGATAGCTCGTCCAACAACTTCAGCATCACCCGCAACGGCAACACGACGCAGGGTACGTTCTCGCCGTTCTCGCAGACGGGGTGGAGTAATAACGGGAATGGAACAAACTCGTATCTAAGCACGCCGTACAACGCAAATCTCTTGTTGAACGGCGTTGATTCCACGATTGAGTGCTGGCTTTATTTGAATGCAACTCCGGGTGGACCGGGTTCCACTCAACCTATCATAGTGCAGGGTACCGGGTTCGTGGGTGGCGTATACGCAGCAAACTGGGCATTTTTTGCTGATTCAAGCGGCCTAAATTTTTACGGCCCTGGTGCGAGTGCCGCAACTATCCCGTTAGCCAGTGTTCCAATTAACCAATGGTTCCATGTTGCTGCTGTTGTTACGGCTGGCACGTCGGTTACTTTGTATTTAAATGGCGTTTCCACTGCCACGGCCTCAATTACGGCTATTGGTAACAATACTGGGTACGCCAACAACATAATGGGGAATTTCTCTACCGGAGGCGGTGGAGGTACAAACAACTTCTTAAACGGTTACATCAGCAATCTTCGCGTGGTAAAGGGAAGTCGCGTTTACACCAGCAACTTCACGCCAAGCACGACCCCACTGACGGCAATCTCCGGCACTGCACTGCTCACCTGTCAGTCAAACCGTTTCATCGACAACAGCACAAACGCATTCGCCATCACGGTCAACGGCACCCCCTCCGTCCAAGCCTTCAGCCCGTTCTACCCGGTTGTTGCATACACGCCAGAGACTATAGGCGGCAGTGGGTACTTTGATGGAAGTGGTGACTACTTAACTAAATCAAACATAAATTTTTCAACGAATGCGTTCACGATTGAAGGTTGGTTCTATGTAACATCTTCTGCTGCAAATGTTAATTATTGGGGTCAGGATAATGGCGGTGGAACAAATCCAAAAATGCTGCTGTACGGCGACAATTCCGGTAATTTTGTGTTTGAAACAGGGTCAGTTTCTGGAGCGGTTATAAGTGTATCCAGAACTACATATATTAAAGTAAATGCATGGCAACATATAGTTATTGCTAGAGGGGGCACGGGCACCAATCAGACAGCCATGTTTATTGATGGTGTTAGAGTTGGTACAGGGACATGCGCTAGTTTAAGCGCAATTACTGCTGCTTTTAATCTAGGATACATTGGTGAAGCATTCGGTGTTACGTTCAACGGGTATGTATCAGGTTTTAGAATAGTTAACGGTACGGATGTTTATGGCTATAGCAACACCACAATCACCGTTCCTACTGCACCCCCTACAAACATAACCAACACTAATACACTGCTTAACTTCACCAACGGCGGCATCATTGATGCCACTGGCAAGAACGTGCTGGAGACTGTTGGTAATGCTCAGATAAGCACAGCGCAAAGTAAATGGGGAGGAAGTTCTATTTTATTTGATAATGTTGATGATTGGTTATATACAGTAAATCCAGTAGTGCCAGCAACAGGCCAATTTACTATTGAGGCATGGATATACCTTAACTCAACAACTGACGAATTAATTTGGTCCCAATTTACTAATGCAGCAGCAGACAGAAGTAGTTTAAGAGTCACTTCTGGAAAACTTGTTTTTTATAACATTAATACAAGTAACGTTTCATCAACAAATAATGTTTCAACTGGAACTTGGGTTCATATTGCTGTTACAAGAGATTCATCAAATAATTTAAGACTTTTTATTAATGGAAATGTTGAAGCAACAAGTGCAAGTTATACATATAGCATTCAACAAACAAGGGCAACTTTTGGCGCATTTTATGACAATAGCTCAGACTTTGATGGGTATATGGACGATATTAGAGTAACGGCAGGTTACGCTCGTTATACCGCAAACTTTACACCGCAGACTTCGCAGTGGCAGGATCAGTAAGGAGAGGCCAATGTGGACCCGATCACCATTGCAGCGTGTTTCAAGGCAGCAACAACTGCGATAGATCTAGCCAAGCGCGGCATAGCTTTTTACAAAGAAGTTAAGTCAACGGCAGGAGAGGTAGGAGATGTTCTTAAAGACTTAAAAGATCAATACCACAAGATTACCTCTCCAAGCCCAGAGCAAACGAGGCAATACAACGAAGAGGTAAAGAGAGTCCAGAAGGTAGCAAACTCTCACCCAAACGATGCTTTAAACGATGTATGGGATCACCTTGCGGTATTTGTTGGGGAGTACGAAAAGTTAATGCAGGCGTTCATAGAAGAAGAAGGGAACGCCAAGAAGCTGTACAAAGGCAATGAATCCGTAGCGATCAGAGCGCTACGTAGAATTAGAATCAGAACGCAGTTAGATGCAATGTTAGCAACTGTGCGGGAAATGATGGTGTATAACACCCCGCCAGAATTGGGGGATGTGTGGACTCGTTTTGAGCGTATGTGGCAGCAGATTGTTCAGGAACAAAACCAAGCCCTCGCTGAAGAAATGAGAAAAACACAAATCATATTATGGCGACGCAGAAGGGCAATAAATCAAATCAAAGCTCTAACAACATGGATTGGGGCAGTTCTGTTCGTAGTAGCGTGGATGTGGGGCGTTCTAATTCTAATAAGGACGAGTCAGACGTATCAGTTGTTGTGGTCATCTGTCTCGCCATCATGGCTTTGACGTTTGTGCTTGCCATACCCCTGCTTGGCATGGCATATGCAGACATGAAAGCCATGACGGACTTGGCGGCAGAGCAGTACAAGCTTATGAAAGAGGAAACCCGCAAGAGCCGGGAGTTACGTGCAAAGATTTTACTGGGTGAATGATGTCTATTTTTGTGGCTCGGGATGATTTAATTTTTGTTGGTCAAAAGCACGGACACGATATAGTTTTGCCAGAAAAAATTAAAAACCTTATTAAAAGATACGGCGCATGGTATGAGGGTGATGGTAAAGATAAGATAAAAAGTGTTTCTTATATAGGCTCTTGGGATGACAAACTTGCAAACTTTGTAAAAGGTTACCCCAAAGAGTTTTTGTTTGTTATTTTTACAAATACGGATGTTAATAAACAACACAAAGTTTTGGTTGGTGATGGAACAATATTTGACAGGATATTAAATGCTCAAAAAGAGTTTGGGTATTTTAGAAATAAAAGATTTGATGCAAATGATCTCCGTGCGTTTTTATCATCTATGGGTGGAAATTTTTTAAAACGCAGCAAATTACAAGCAACACCTGATAATGTTATTTCTTTTATAAAAGATGGCGAAAAAGAAATGTGGGATTCTGGAAATACGTCGGCAAGAAAAATGGCTGACAAAGCAAATAAATATCGAGATATGTGGCTGTTATCAAGAGACAAAGGAGTTTACTTTGTTGGTTCAGATCATATTGAAGAACTTAAAAAACTGATGGCGTATAAAAAAAATAATATAGAAAAAGTAAATGTAAATTCAAAAAACTCAAAGTTAATATAGCAAACAAAAATGCTTACCATTAAACAGTTCAAAGAGTTTGCGCCCCATACCAAGTACCCTGAGCAGTGGCACGATGCCTTGTTCGCTCCGCAGAAAGAGTTAAACGGAGCAACCCTTTTAAACGACTACGACATCAACACGCCGGTTCGTGTCGCTGCCTTCATGGCGCAGTGCCATCATGAGTCTGGCGGGTTCGTATACCTCTCTGAGAACCTGAACTACAAAGCCTCAGGGCTTCTCAAGACGTTCCCCAAGTATTTCCCAGACATGGCAACGGCTCAAAAGTACGAGCGTAACCCCCGCGCCATCGCCAACAGGGTCTATGCAAACCGTATGGGAAATGGTCCAGAGGAGTCTGGCGAGGGTTGGAAATTTGCCGGAAAAGGTCTGATCCAATTGACCGGCAAAGACAATATGACCCGGTTTGCGATGAGCTTGGAGATCACTCCTGAAGAAGCGGCAGAATACTTACAGACCTTCGAGGGAGCAGCCCAGTCAGCCTGCTGGTTCTGGGAGAGCAACAATTTAAACAACTATGCCGATTCCGGGGATTTTCTTACCCTGACCAAGAAGATCAATGGTGGAACCAAAGGTATGGATGATAGGGAGCTTCAACATGCGCGTATTCGCCGTATTCTTGGTATTTAGCCTACTGGGGTGCGAGCGGTTCAGATACCCCTGCCAAGACCCTGATAACTGGGAAAACAAAGAGTGTAAACGACCCTACTGCGCAGTGACAGGAACCTGCCCAGACCAGCTTATGAAACCGGAGGAAATGAAGGATGAACCCGTTAAAGTTGATAAGCCAGTTTCTTGCAATGACGCAGGAGCAGCACGATGCAGTAATTAAGTTCTGCATCGCGTTTACCTTTTGCTGCACTGTGGTCATCATGGTGGGGGTCAGCCTTTATAGTGTCGTTTTTGTAACGCAACCCATGAACGGCATGGCACCTGCGGACAAACAGTTTTTCCTGATCCTGTCCGACATGTCCAAGTACATCCTTGGATCATTAGCAACTCTCTTGGCAGTTAAAGGCAAAGATGCTCTGCCACAGTTTGTGCCTCCCAATCTCTCGACCAAGGAAGAGCGCGAGGACAAGCCCATGCCTATATCTAAGCGCCAAGAGCCAACCCTTGACCCCGTAAGCTCTGCGCCGCCAGTTCAACAAGGCTACAAAGGTAAACCAGCCCCAGTACAACCACCGCATCCGGAGATCGAATAATGAAGCTTATCAAAATTGCACTGTTAACTCTTTTGACCCTGACTGTAAACTTAAGCTGGGCTGGCGGTGAGATCAAAGAAGTCTGCACCAAGGAAGTAAAGAAGGGCAAAGAGGTAGAGGTTTGCAAAAAGATTAAGGTTCACAAGAAGCTTGATGGCACCGCTGTGCCCCCTAAGAAATGATGAACCCTTGGGTCATCCTTGGCGTTGTATTAGCCGTGATTGCGGCGTTTAGCACCGGCTATTACAAAGGGGATGAATCAGGTCAGGCTTATGTCCAACAGCAGTGGGACAAAGAGAGAGCGGACTCCCTAGCCCTATACACCGCAGAGGTTGAGAAAGCTAGGGAAAAAGAGCAGAATTGGCAACAGGCTGCGAACAATATCAGGCAGGAAAAAGACCGTGAACTCAAGAATCTTAATGCTCGTGCTACCGCTTTGGCTAACGGCTTGCGCGACCGCCAAGCCCGCCCCACTGATGGTTCCGTGTCCAGTACTTCCGGCGCTAAACAAGGTGGATGTACCGGCAAAGAGCTTTACAGAGAGGATGGAGAATTTCTTGTCAGGGTCGCCAGAGAAGCCGACGAACTCAGAGCAGCCCTCAAGCAATGCTACGCCCAATACGAATCGGTGAAATAAAATGCCATTAAAGAAACTTCTTTTCAAGGCAGGTGTAAACAGGGAAAACACACGATATACCAATGAGAATGGTTGGTATGACTGTGACAAGGTCCGGTTTCGCCAAGGCACACCTGAGAAAATAGGTGGCTGGGAAAGAATTTCTGAGAACACTTTTGACGGTGTCTGCCGGTCTTTGTGGAACTGGTCAACTTTAAACAGCACCAATCTAATAAGCCTTGGCACGAACAAGAAGTTTTACATCTCTCAGGGCGGGGAATATTACGACATTACGCCCATTCGGGAATCTGTCACGCTGACCAATCCCTTTGATACCACCAATGGCTCTTCAACTATCACCGTTACCGATGGTAATGGCGGGTATCAAGTTGGCGACTTCGTAACTTTCTATGGGAGTTCCGCAACAGGAAACCTGACCATTCTTGGCGAACATGAAATCCTTTCCATTAGCGGGAACGACTACACCATAGCAATGTCTTCGGATGTGGTGATTACGGCAGCAAGTCCTGCTGTGTTCACAGCATCGTTTAAACTAGCCAACAACACTCCGGTCGTTTTATCTACTACCGGGTCTCTCCCGCCTCCGTTTGTTGCCGGAACGACGTATTACGTTGTAAACACATCAAGCTATACGTTTAACCTAGCGGCGACTTCTGGCGGCACGGCTATCTCTGCAATCGGCAGCTCTCAGGCTGGATCTCACACAGTTACCGCCAAGGCAACTTCCACGGTGACCAATGGCGGCGGCACAGTTCAGGCTGTTTACCAAATCAACATTGGTTCAGAGATTGCTGTGCCTATTACCGGCTGGGGCGCTGGGGAATGGGGCTTTGGCGAGTGGGGGATTGGGACTACTTCTAATCAAGCATTGAGGCTTTGGAGCCAGACAAACTTTGGTGAAGACCTTGTTTTTGGACCACGGAACGGCAAGCTCTATTACTGGGATGCCAGCGTTGGTGTCTTTGGCACAACGGCTTCTATTACCATCGCCAGCCCTGCGGTGATGACGACAGGATCGGTTTTAACCGATGGCATGGCAATTACCCTAACGACCACGGGAAGTCTTCCTACAGGGCTTTTACCGGGGGTTGTCTATTATGTGGTCAATGCCTCCGGGGTAACCTGTAACCTAGCCGCCACGGCAGGTGGAACGCCTATCAATACATCCGGAAGTCAATCTGGAACCCAGAGAATCTCTACCAGAGCGATTGCCGTAGAGGACATGAGCGGCGCGTCTAATGTCCCGCTCAAGCAAAACTATCTGACGGTCTCAGACATTAGCCGGTTCACCTTCTGCTTTGGCTCAAATGATTATCTTGGGACAACCTTTGATCCTATGTTGATCAGGTGGTCTGACCAAGAGAGCGTCACAAACTGGACTCCCTCTGCGACCAATCAGGCAGGTAGTGTCAGGCTTTCTCATGGATCTCAAATTGTTACTGTTCTCCAGAGCCGACAGGAAATTCTGGTCTGGACAGACACATCGTTGTATTCCTTGCAATACCTTAATCCTCCGATTGTCTGGGGTACCCAATTACTTGGCGACAACCTCTCCATCATCGGGCAAAACGCTACGGCATTAGCCAGCGGCGTGGCTTTCTGGATGGGTGTGGATAAGTTCTATAAATACGACGGTCGCGTACAGACCCTGCGATGCGACCTCAGGAAGTTCATTTACAGCGACATTAATCTAGATCAGGCAGACCAGATATTTGCCGGAACCAATGAAGGCTTCAATGAAGTCTGGTGGTTCTACTGCACATCAGGATCAACCGTGATTGACCGGTACGTCGTTTACAACTACGTAGAAGACATCTGGTACTACGGCGACCTTGGAAGAACAGCGTGGCTTGACTCCCCATATCAGCAGGGACCGTTGGCAACCACCTATATTAACAATACTGTAATCCACGAGATCGGCAACGATAATAAAGAGACAAGCTCAACGCAGCCTATTGAGGCATACATTAATTCTGCGCAGTTTGATTTGGATGACGGGCACAACTTCTCCTTTGTTTGGAGGGTTCTGCCAGACATTACCTTTGTGGGATCGACCGCCGACAGTCCAACCGCGACGATGTATTTAAAGCCATTGAAGAATTCAGGCTCTGGATATACCACCCCGCCATCGGTGGGCGGCTATGCCAGCCATTCGGTTACAAGGACAGCGACTATTCCTATAGAAGAGTTCACGGGACAGATTTACACGCGGGTCAGAGGCAGGCAGATGACGCTAGAGCTTCGGTCTACCAACATTGGTGTGGCATGGCAGCTAGGCTCCCCACGACTTGACATTAGACCTGATGGGCGCAGATGAGTACTCAAATTGTTACTACGGAATCAGTGGAACTTTATTCCACCAAGGCTCCTGCATTGCCGTTTGCGCCAAATGAATACAGCCGGGAATATCACAACCAGCTAAACAGTATTCTGCGTTTGTACTTTAATACACTTGATAACTTTTTGGCGCAGCTTATGGCTAACTCATCGACACTACCCATCTCAATCGGGGGCACCAATACGGATGCCTTTGGGCGGCTTCGAGTAAGTCAGCCATACACCCTGTTTGACAGCCAGAACAGATACGCGGCTGACAATCAATTTGATATAGCTACAACCGGGACAGGCACAACTTCCTTCCTTTCTAATGAAGCAGCGGTGCAGATGCAGGTGACCGGCGTAGGTGTCGGATCTGTTGTCAGGCAGTCTTATCGGAGTTTCCCCTACCAGCCCGGAAAAGGCTTATTAATTCTTGCCACCTTTGTAATGGATGGGAACGCCAGTACAAATCTTACGCAGCGTGTGGGCTACTTCAACACTCAGAACGGGGTGTTCTTCCAACGTGTGGATGGTGTGTATTCGTTTGTCTTGCGTTCAAGCTCTACCCCAAATCCGGGAACCCCTAGCGATATACGCACGGTCAATCAAGATGATTGGAATGGCGACAAGCTAGACGGCACAGGTGCAAGCGGTTACACGCTAGATCCTTCCAAGGCACAGATTCTGTGGATGGACTTTGAGTGGTTGGGCGTAGGGTCTGTTCGTTGCGGCTTTATTATCAACGGCGAGTACATCGTTTGCCATACATTCAATAATGCCAACGACATCACATCCGTTTACATGACCACGGCGATTTTGCCTATTAGATATGAGATCACAAGCTCTTCAGCAATAGCGGCTTCAATGAAGTCTATTTGCTGCTCGGTGGTTTCTGAGGGTGGTTTTGAGCAGACATCGATTGACCATGTAGCGCGACGCACAACAGCGTTTTCCAACATTGATACAGCGGCAACCTTCTACCCGATTGTGTCGATTCGTCTTGCCTCTGGCAGAACAGGTGCGGTTGTATTGCCAAATCGTGTTCAGTTTCTACCCCTGACTTCCCAGAACTATGAGGTGGTTCTGTTAAAGAACCCAACCTTAACGGGAGCAACATGGGCTGCTACGGTTCCTTCAGACAGCAATGTTGAATACGATATTGCCGCTACAGCAATTTCTGCCACAGGAAGTATTGTGCAAACAGATTACGTGACCAGCACGGGAAGCGGCGGGGTTTCGCAAACCAGTGCGCCAACGGGATATAACTGGGACTTGCAGCTAGGCGTGTCATTAACCAGTGTGAGCGACATTTACACGCTGGCAGTTAGAACAGTAGACGGTGCGACCAAGGGCAGTGGACTTGGGTCGATCTCTTTCTATGACTTAACGCAATAGGTTTAAACATGGCATATACCGCCGTCAAACTGGCAGATGTACAAAAAGCTATTGCTGCGGTCACTGCTGCGCAGAAAAAGTACACCGATGCCCAAGCCAGCACCAAGCCTAGCCAAACGGCAGTTACTACTGCCCAAAAAGCTTTAGATGCTGCCCGTTCCAAATTAGAAAGTCTTCAGGCTGCGTTTGATGATCAATCTTACCTAACAAAGAATTCTGGCTATACAAACGCACAGAAAGCTTCTACTGCCGCAGAAAAGGCGCTTAACAATGCCCGTGAATTTTTAGATTCTGGAAAGTTCTTAAACGACAATTCATCTTATAAAAATGCTGTAACTGCTATGCAGGCAGCAGAAAAAAAGTTAAATGAATTCCGTAATTACAAAGATTCAGGTCAATATGTAAATAACAATTCGGGCTACAAGTCAGCTTTAAACAATGTTTCTAATGCTGAAAAAGCAAGAGACACAGCTCAACGCAATCTTGATAACGCAAATGATAAGAATAGGGCTTCTCTTGAGAGAACTCTAAATTCTGCAAATACAAACTTAGATAGGGCTAATCAAGCTCTGGACAGAGCAAGAGAAGCTGCTGAAAGAGCCGCAGAAAGCAATCTGCAAAACTTAGATAAGATTTTTTCTGCGTCTCAAACTAACGTAGACAAAGCTCGTCAAGCCGCTGAGAAAACGGCTCAAGCATCCATTACGTCAGCAGAGAAAACTTACAACACTTCTATGACTGCCTTGGATAACGCTCGTGCTGCGGCTGAAAGAGCCTATCAAAACGGCACAATCAAACCTGCGCAGGCTGCATTTGACAAAGCCAATACTGCGTTTGATACCGCACAAAACAAGTATCAAGCGGTCATGGATTCTATCCAGCCATTGGTAGACCAGCGCAACGAAGCGATTAACAATGTCGGTAGCTACATTGACAATATCAGGGGTAGTCTTGGCGATGTTACCAAGTTTGCTGATGCCAAGTCAGTACAGACTCTTCTGGGTCAGATACAGACTGCCGTTAAAAACACCAAGCTTGATGATCTTATTAAGCCAGTAACATCCATGATTTCAGAGATTGATCCTCTGAAAATGGCGAATATTCCTACGGTTAATCTGCCCAAAGCCAATCCTGATTACTTTACAAACATTGACCAAAGCACAGGACTTCCACTGCTTGATCAGGGTGCGCTGGATTCTGTGCTTAATAAATACAAGAGCGACACCCTTAACAAAGATCAATATCGAGACAACTACAATGCGTTTGGTTGGAACGTAAAGTCTGACGGATCTTCTGTTGCCCGTGGTGCGGCAATCTTTGGTCTTGAAAAAACGCAGGCATATGGTGGCGGGGTTTCTTACACCGGAGACTTTAAAAAGGCGGCAGAACAAGCTGGCGTTGATATATCTGGTCTTAAGACTAATGAGGAAAAGTACAACGCTATCAATGATGCAACTAAGGATTTTTACGTTGTTGCCAATGCGCTTGATAGGACTGGTGCAGGAGCCAATCAAAAAGCCCCTCATGCTGCTATTTTGTTTAAAGCAGACGGTAGCGGTAACCTAGTTCCTGTTACCAAACCTGATGGTCAACTTGCTGCCAACTATTTTGATGCGGTGGGCGTTAGCCATGCGGGATGGAGAGGACAGCTTGCCGAACTTGCCCCTGTAATCCAAATTGCTTCTTTGGTATTTGCCCCGCAACTTGGTCAAGCTCTTTCATCTGCATTAAGTGGTATTCAAGTTGGTACAGCAGCAGCAGTTGCTCCTACCGCATTTACAGTAGGCGCTCCAGCAACTGCGATCACTTTAGGTCAGGTTGTCGGTCAAACCGGTATATCTGCGCTCACAAGCTCCATCATGAATGGCGGCATGGCTGCGCTTACGGGTGGTGATGTAAGCAAGGCTATGCAAGCTGGATTGGTAAGCGGCGCTGTTTCAGCCAATACCTCTGACATTGCAAAAACCGTTATGGGGGGTGGAGCAACAGGGGAAGCCAACATTAAAGAGTTAGCAAGGATTTCTAATCTGTCTGTAGATCAAACAGAGAAAATCATTGCAAGCGGCGTGACCAGTGGACTTGCCTCTACCATTTCAGACCCATCCAACATTGGTGAAAACATTGCTTATAGCATTGTTGGAAACTTTGCTTCAGAAGAAGCCAAGAACTTTATTACAGGCAGAATAGATCCTAAAAGTTTAAACGGGCTAGAGACATTTGCTAGTAACGCAGCAGGTGTCGCAGCAACTGCCGCTGCCCGTGGTGATGACGTAGTAAAGGCATTAGAGAACGCAGGTAAGTCTCTTGCAATCAATGCCGCGAGGGCACAAAAGAATTATGTCCCGCCGGTTGGGTCTGGAGCTTCTGGGTTTCCTCTTACACAAAGAGATGCAGATGCAGAAATACAAGATTACTACGATGCAATTATTGCTTCTGATTTTGATGAAAATGCCGTCGAGCAAATAAAACAGGCAATACCAAATATTTCAAATGAAGATGCTTTAAGGATTGCTCAAAGTTTATCTGGTAATTACGCAAAATTTTTGCAAGATACGCAGATTGGACCTGCCACGGCAGAATTAACTGGCGAACTGCAAACTCAACTTAAGACTCTTCAACCCGGAACGGAAAACTTTAACAGGGACTTTAACAGACTTGTTGAAAAGGAAATCGACCTAGGCAATGAAGGAAACTTTAGAAAAAATGATGACGGCACGTTAGTAAATGTCACAAACCCAAAAGTTTCTTGGTTTAAAGATGCTAATGGAGACTGGAGATTTGTAGACAACAGAGTGAAAGCTTTGTTTGGTATTGGAACGCCAGATCCAAATTCGCCCTATGCTACCTTGTCTTCTGCCTATGGAACAGGTGGAGCGTCAGGAGGCGATGCTGAAGATTTTGTTTTAATTGCAAGAGACAAGCTTGGTGAAGATGCGGCTAAACAGTTTATTGATCTTTCGCCAATTCCTGAAACAAAAAAACAAGAACTTCTGACCAAGTTAGAAAATAATAAATTAACTCCGTCGGAAAATTTTAAATCTTCACAAACCAACATAGAAAGCTATCAGGCAAAGCAAGAAAGCGGCACTGCTGGCGCTGGCGGGGGCTATGGAAGCGCATTCTCTTCCTTTGCACAAACTCCAACTGAAGAGTATCAATACGTACAAAGCTACACCGATCCAACTTCATCATTGGATTTTTTGGTCAAGCAGTTTGCTTCAAATTCCTCTGTCATGAGCGACTATCTAAAAGATGCAGAGATAGTCTTAAGAAACAGCGGTATTTCTAACCCAAGCGCGGAAGACATTAGAAAAACCGGCATCAATATGATGCGCATGGATTTGGCAGGAGTTTTTGGCTCTACTACTGGAGGCGCTACTACTGGTGGTGCAGGCACTGGCACACAAACCGGTGATGTAGCTGGCCCAGGATCTGGTACAGGATCTGGGGCAGGAATAGGCCCCGGAACAACGACAGGCGCTCCGGGAACCACCACAGAAGGTCCGGGAGGGCAAGGAACTGGGACTCAGGGCACTGGCACAGGGGATGCTGCTGCTCAAGCTGCTGCCCAAGCCGCAGCACAAAAAGCCGCATTGCAAAAAAGGCAGCAGACTTACAAAGCTCTCATGGGGATTGCGGCACTACCAGCTATTCAACAAGCTGAAGCCAAAACCTCTGGTCCCTCCGAGGCTTTCTATTATGGCAAGGAATTTAATGCTCCCACCCAGCAGATTGGTTCCAAGGGGGAATTAATTCAACAGCAATACCAACCTCTGAGCGTCACCATGCCGGGTAAAGAGCCTGAGTTTCTTAAGGCAAGGCAGGTTGTGCCCGGAGAGAAAACAGATGAAAATGATATATCTTCGTTAATTGGCTTGGGTGAGGATATTGATTTAAACGAGCTAATTGATATTTTAGGGCGAGGCACATATGGCATATGATTGGAGCGGGAACTACATCCCAGACCCCACAACTTCCACTACCGGTGGATCTACTACCGGCTCCTCCTCAAGTATTGGGGACTTCTTCTCCAATATCTCTAGCGGGAACTGGGGTAATGCTTTAAACACTATCGGCAGTGTCCTGTCCGGCGGTTCCGGGATAGGGACGCAGATTGCCGGTGTGGCTGGGTTGTCCTATCTTTTAAATCAGCTTGGCGCTGGAGGTGGTGGAACTCCCTATCGCGGTTATACAGGTGGCATCCCAACCTACACCGCAACAAGAGAGCAGACCCCTTACTCCACATCAACGATGACAACCGCAGAAGGCAAGGTTGTTCCTCGTCGTCCCGGTTCTGGCGGTATTACCTACTTTAAACCTACAACCTACACCAAGGCTGCTGAAGGCGGTCTTATGGATGGTTTCCCGTCTGAGAATATTATTAGGATGAATGAGGGGGGTATCTCTTCCCTTGGCGGGTATTCAGATGGCGGTCAGCTACTAAAAGGTCCCGGTGATGGGGTCAGCGATTCTATCCCTGCCACTATTGGAGAGAAACAACCTGCCCGTCTTGCTGATGGCGAGTTTGTTGTCCCGGCGCGGATTGTTTCAGAACTAGGCAATGGAAGCACAGAAGCAGGAGCAAGAAAGCTCTACGCCATGATGGAACGTATCCAGAAGTCCCGTGGCAAGACGGTCGGCAAGAACAAGGTTGCCGTCAACTCAAAGGCAGATAAACATTTGCCCGCATAAGGAAATATCATGGCAGATACCACTTCCACTGGCGTGACTGGAACAACCAACGCCCCAAACACCTCTCAAAGGGTAGGTTCAGAATCCTCCACCCTATCTGAATGGGCAGGTCCTTATGTAACGGAGATGCTTGGCAAAGCCAAAGGGCTTGCAGAGACTCCGTATCAGATCTACCAAGGACCCATGACTGCCGGTCCATCCGACCTACAGTCAAAGATGTTTCAAGGTCTGGGGAGTCTGTCGTACCCTTCGTTGCTTGGGAAATCCTTTGGTGATGTTTCCCAGCAATACATGAACCCGTATCTTCAGTCGGCTCTTCAGCCTCAACTGGATGAACTGCGCCGTCAATCTCAAATTACCCAAATGCAGAACGCTGCCAAGGCAACTGGAGCAGGGGCTTTTGGTGGCACCCGTCAAGCTTTGATGGACACCGAGACCCAGCGGAACCTGATGCAAGAGATGAATAAGACTGTTGGTCAAGGGTATGCCACGGCGTTTGATAAAGCCATGCAGCAGTTTAATCAAGAACAAGCCCAAGCCAAGACCCTGTCAGATATTCTGGGAGAGGCAGGAAAGTCCCAAAGAGACATCGAACAACAAGGTGTCACGGCAGATTACAACGAGTTTCTTGCCCAGCGCGACTACCCACAAAAGATGCTTCAGTTCCAGCAGTCCATGCTACAGAACCTTCCTATCTCCACGGTTAGTTATGCGCCGGGTCAGCAAAGCAATCTTGGTCAGTTTTCCTCGACCGTTGGTGGTCTAGGTAGTCTGCTGGATTCCTTGAAGGGTCTGGGCGTGAACATCGGATCTATTGCCAAATAAGGTAAAAAAAATGAACCTTATACAAATTCAAGAGCGTTTAAAGGGTCTGCCTACGCAGGCGGTTGTTTCTTACGCTAATGGCGGGAACCCTGATGTTCCACCTTATCTTGCTCTTGCTGAACTGCAACGCAGGAATGATGTTGAACAAGCTGCCAAGAAAGCAACTCCCCCAGACATGTCTGTCAAAGACCGGGTGGAACGCAAGGCTATGGAACAGGCTTCCAATCAATTGATGGCAGATCAAGCCCGTCAACAGCAGGGCGGTCAGCAGTTAGCCCAGCAACTAGCCCAGCCCAGAGAAGAAATCCCTGAGGGAGTTCCCCAGCCAAACCAACTTGAAAGCGTACCCACATACGCAAACGGTGGTATTACAAGATTACCAACCGGCAATATGTTTAACTTTGACAGCGGCGGTATTGTTGCCTTTGCTGAAGGTGACTACGTAAAAAATCCTTTTACGGAAGAAGAAAAGCCAAAGCAGGAAAAGAAATCACAGCCCAAAGGGATTGCAACACAACAGCCCAAAGCTTCCCCGGATTACACAAGGATGGCTGTGGAACAAGCTATGCAGGATGTGCCTATGCCGCGTAGCCCTATGGAACTTCTTGAGGAGCGCAAGAAGACAAGCCCAATTCTCCAAAAGCCTCTTGGGGCTGACTATGAAAGCCGTCTAAGAGGGCTTGAGGAACAGGATATTAAGAACCAACAAGCTTTCCAAGAGCGCCAAGAAGCCCAGAAGAAAAGGGATTTTTGGAATTCATTGATTGCTGCTGGTGAAGCCACAAGAAGTGGCGGGAATGTATTTGGCGGTTTTGGTTCTGCTTATAACGCAGCCCAAGCTGCTGCTGATGAACGATACGCCCGTCAAGAAGCCCAGCGCCGCCAACAGTCTATGGATATGGCAAGGCTGAACTTTGAGATTGCAAACCTCCGCAGAGCAGAAGAGCGCGGCGATATAGAGGCTATGGCAAAGCATGAGCAGAAGATTGCTGAAATCAAACAAAACATGGCTCAGAACAGGGCTACCGTACTTGGTCATGCAGCAACTGCCCAAGAAGCTGAAAGATCGCATCGTGCAACAGAAGCACTTCAAGCACAGCAGATTGCTCAGTCCGCTTCGGCATCTAAGGCTTATGCTCAGACTGAGATTCAAAAGAATCTTGCTCTTATCCAACAGCTTTACCCCAACCTTCCGATTGATCAGCAACTTGATAAAGCCAAAGATCTGTCTTCCGCTGCCATTAGATCAGAAGGTGCATTGGATGTTGCCAAACAGAAAGAAGAGGCAGCTATTCGTGCTAAGTACCAGCCATTGATACAAATGGCAAAGGATGAGGCAAGCAAACAAAAGCTCATCCAAGAAATGGAAGAAGCCATACGTAGATCCAAAAGCGGTGGTATCGCATCAATTCCGACAGCCCCGCCTAATACTGGCAAGGGACAATGGGGACCAGCACAAGTGGTGAGATAAAACATGGCGCTCTATCAGATTAAAGCACCTGACGGAAAAACTTATCGTATTGAGGGTCCTGATGGAGCTTCTCAAGATGATGTTATCCGCGCAGTCGTAGCCCAGCATCCTTATGCTGGTTTCACCACAGAAGAACTCAAGGATCAGCCCAGAGCGCCGATGTCTTTAAAAGACACGGCTAGAGCCGGGTTGGCAAGTCTTGTTGGTTCTGCTGGGTCGATTGCGTCTGCGTTTGGTGCTGAGTCTGCCCCTGCTAGAGGTCTTAGGGAGTACGCTGCTGAGATTCAGGCAGGGATGTCGCCGGAGCGTTTGGAAGAGATGCGCCGCCGTGAAGAGATAATGAAGCGGGCAGGAGAACAGGGCGTTGGATCTGAGATCATGGCAGGTCTAGGAGCGGTCGCTGAAGCTCCCCTCCAATCCACCGTCTCAGGTATTGCGTCTTCTGTCCCTGCGATTGGCGCTGGTCTTGCTGCGATGGTTGCGTCTGCTCCCTTGGCGATTGCCAGTGCAGTTGCGTTTACAGCAAGGCTTGCCTTTGGTGCCCTACAAGGAGCTGGTGAAGCTAAAGGGAACATCTTTGATTCCGTCACCCAAAAACTGATGGATGAGAAAGGTTTGTCTCGTGCAGATGCTGAAGCCCAAGCCACCAAAGCCCAAGAATATCTAAGCTCTAATGCCCCCGGAATCATGGGCAGTGCTGCTGCCGGGATGTTGGATGCGGTGACCGGCGTGGAATCTGTTTTAGGAAAGACAGCCAAAGCCAAGCCAGCTACCCGCCCGTTAACCCAGCCTAGCCGTTTAAAAACAGTTGGCGGCGCAACTTTGGAAGAAGCCATCCCAGAAGGTATTCAAGGCGGGGTAGGTCAGATTACCGAGAACGTCGCGCTACAGAATGCCGGGATCAATACCGACACCTTCTCTGGTGTGGCTGGAGCCGCTGCACGGGATGCCTTGATGGGTGCCCTAACCGGTGCGGCAGTCTCTCCTCTCCAGTTATCTCAAGCCCGCAGGGAATACGAGGTAGAGAAGCAACGCGAGAGAGATGAAGCCGCCGCCAAGCTAGACCAAGAGATCGCCCAAGAGCAAGAAACCCTGCGTCAAGAACAGGAAGCCAAACAGCAAGCCGAGGAACAGGCAGTCATGTCTGCCCCGCCGGTAGAAATCAAGGCTCCGACTAACGTCCATCCCATCCGTAATCCATTGGGGGACATCTCCAAGGAAGATCTACAGGCAGAGGGGATTGACCCTTACCTGAACCAACACATTGATGAGTACCGCAAGACGGTGGGTCTGCCCCCGATTAAGAGCTACTCCATCGAGGACATTGCTGATGCGATGCCCGGTGTAAACCCGGCAGAAGAGCAAAAACAGATAGACACCATCCTTAACTCCCGTACCGGGTATCAGGGTGAGCGTTTAACCGCACGGGATGTGATTGACCAAGCGCAGGCTAAACAGATCCCCACAGACCAAGCTTTCACGGACTTCCTGACCCGAACCACCGGGACGGGGGATCTGAACTCCATGTCCCAGCCGCAGCTATTTGCTGCGTTTAAATCTATCCAAGCCCTGCCGGAGAAGGCGGAGCTGGAGACAGGAACGAATGCCATAAGGTTTACAGATCAGCAATACAACGCTGCGATTAAGTCTTTGGACAAGACGATGGGTGACAAGCCCATCCTGACCGCAGAAGCCTTGTCGGATATTCGCCTCTCCACCGGACTAAAAGAGGATGCCTACGCCAAATCGATTCTGGACGAGGCGGTACGCCGTGGGGATGTGGATAGGCAGGGAGACCAAATATCGCCTCCTACGAGCGCCGCAGTCCTGCCAAAGGGCTACAAGATCCAAGAGGGCATGTTTGAGCGGGGCGAGAAGCCAGAGGGCTACCAAATCCAAATGGGTGATATCACCTTGCCTGAGGTGTATGCGACCGAGGAAGAGGCTAACGCCCGGTCTCAGGAGTACGTCAAGGGTCAGGGTAGGCTGGTCAAGGAAATCAACAACCGGATTGAGCAGAACGAAACGACCCTGCAAAAGGCTGAAGAGAAGTTAACCAACATGCAACTTGCTGGGCAGACCGGCATTGAGTACGACAAAGCCCAAGCCACCCTTGGGAAAATCCGTGTCAAGGTTGCTGAGAATCTTGATCGTTTAAACAAACAGCTTGAACGCGTAGATCCGGAGAAGGCTCCTGTCTCTGTAATCAAGGCGAAGGCTAAACGGGTCAAGGGCAAGGGCTATACCCTGTTCAAGGACAACAAGGCGGTTCAGGTATTTAAATCGCGGGACGAAGCCGAGCGGGCAATTGTCCAAGGTCTGCCTGAGGAAGAGATCCAAGCCCTAACCCAAGCCAAGGGTCGCCGCACCCTAAAGCGCAGGGCAGAGGAAGAGATCCAAAGAAAGGCAGAAGAGAAGCGCAAAGAAGAATACGCCTCCGTAAGCCAAGTCCTTGAGAACAAGGTAAAGCCACCTCTACGTGCGTTGCTTGACCGGTTTGGTCTAAAGGATGTCGCGCTAGAACTTGAGAAGGACATGAAGGCAGAGGGGGAGTACTCCAAGTCTGTCATCAAGATCGCCCTTGATTCGGCTAACCCTATCAGAACCCTGCGCCATGAGTCCATCCATGCCTTGAAAGAGTTGGGATTCTTCACGCCCCAGCAATGGAAGGCGTTGGAGAGAGAAGCTAAGACCAAGTGGATAGACACCTACCTCAGGCAAAGAAACATCAATGGTGACCCCCTAGAGGCTGGTCAGCAGTCCCGGTATGACGCATACATGAGCGTCTATAAGGGAGACCAGAACGCCATTATCGAAGAAGCCATCGCAGATGCCTTTGGCGACTTTGACATGACTAAAGCCCCTCCGGGGATGATGTCTGCCATCTTGAAGCGTTTAAAGCTGTTCTTTGAGGCGCTGAAAAATGCTTTTGCCGGGGCTGGGTTCCAGACCTCCGAAGACATCTTTGGCAAAGTTGAGCGCGGTGCACTTAAACCGACCAAGCAAGTTGTTAAACCATCCGAGCCTAAGTTTGATCAAAACGATGCTTGGCGTGCTACCCCCCAAGAACGTGAAGAAGCCTTGGACATGTACGCCACGGACGGATTCTTGCCTTACACATCACAAGGGCGTTTAAACGTACCTATCGATGAGGTTAAATACTCGTTACAGAAGTACAACCCTGAGAAGCATCTGTCCTTTGACCCGGCGTTAAATCTTCCCATCAATAAGGACGGGACGATCACCCTGTACTACCACACCACCAAAGATGAGTCTTTGGCGATTAACAGTACCAAGGTTATCCCGGCGCAGGGTCGGAACCGAATCCATTTAACCAATGAATCCTCTGGAGCCAAGATCTTGGTTGAGAAGGGGGACATGGAACAGGATGTGGATGGCAGCACCGTCTTGGTGTATGTCACCCCAGACATGTTGCAGGTAGACAGAATGTACGACGATGGCAGGGTGGATGTGTACATCCCCGTTGCTCAAGGGGAGTACTTCAACAAGAAGATGAAGCAGCATTCCATCCAGAAGGCTAGGTCGGATGCTATTGCCAAGTCTTTTAGTTATGACGACCATGAGAAACGTATTACGGATGCCATAAAACAATACAAAGCTGCCACCGTTGCTGAAAGAAAAACTTTAGTAACCAATGCAAGAAAATTGTTGAAACGGGAACATAATGTTGGTTCCTTATTAACGGAGAACGGTAAGCTAGAGAAGACTCGTATTGGTGATTACAACCTTAACTACGATGGGTTGCCTGTTGCTTCTCAGGGTTTAGGTTTGGCTTCTGCCCAGAAGATTACTGAAAAGACTTCTACCTGCCCTCGTTCTGCCATTTGTGAAGGTCTTTGCTTGGGCGAGACATCTGGCGGGAACTTCATGTTTGGCGGCGCGGCGGCTGAAGACGTTGGCAGCATCAACAAAAGTTCTTTCCGCGCAGGGGCAAGGATGGTTCAGTACCTAAAGACTGAAGCATTGATTGTGAACCCAGAAGCTTTTGCGGTCATCCTACAGTCAGAGATTGACTCCCTGAGAAAATGGTCTGCTTCTCCGACTGTCCGCAAGAAGAACGCGGAAACCGGGAAAATGGAGAACATCGCCAAAGACATCTACGCGCCCGCTGTGCGTTTAAACGTCACATCCGATTTCAAGCCCAGCATGTTCCGTGGCGTTATAGACGGCAACAAGGATGTGATGTTCTATGACTACACAAAGATAAACAGCGACTCTATTGCGCCCAACCATCACCTGACTTATTCCTCCACAGGATTTGGTCAGATTGTTGACGGCAAGCCCGTGTTCTTCAAGAACAAGGCTGGCAGGTACGACCACAACTGGGAGACAGTGAAAGACCGTTTAAACAATGGTTTCAATGTGGCGATGGCTTTCTCAAGCAAGTCTGCCCTGCCCAAGTTTTTGAAAGACGAGAAAAGCGGCAAGACCTATCGCATCTTGGATGGTGATCTGTACGATGCCCGTTATCTAGACCAGTACAGTAAAGAGAAGGAAGAGTCTGAGGGTGCCGGGGTCATTGTTGGATTACGCAACAAGGCAGGTACATTAAGCGAGAAGAACGCCACAGAGAAGACCGATGGTTTCTTTGTTAAATACAACCCGGAAGATGGAGACACCGTCGTTGTTCCAGATCAGGATCAGTTTAAAACGGCAGAGCCACCACAGCCTGAACCGATTAAAACAATTCCTATCGCCAAAAAGAAATTTAGCCTACGGGATACAAAAGAGTTTAAACAGTGGTTTGGCGATAGCAAGGTTGTTGATGAAAACGGCAACCCGCTTGTTGTGTATCACGGCACAGGCAAAGATTTTTCAGAGTTTAAATACGACCCAAAGAAAGCTTTGGGAATATGGACATCTAGTGACCCCAAAGTTGCTTCTGAATATGCTGATATATCTGGCAGATATGTTGGACATCCATCTGTCATGCCTTTGTATCTTTCTCTTAAAAATCCTGCCACAAGAAAAGATTATCTAGAAACAAGAAATATTGCTCAAGCGCAAAGTGAAAAAACAGGATGGGGCGATCATGATGCAAGACACAGAAAATTACTTCAAGATCGTGGTTTTGATGGAGTAAATTTGGGCGAAGGTGTGTACATCGCTTTTGAGCCAAACCAACTCAAATCTGCCATTGGCAATGTAGGCGCATATGACATAACAAACCCTGATATTCGCTATAGCCTACGCGACACGCCACAATTTAAACAATGGTTTGGCGACTCGAAGATAGTCAACGAAGATGGCACTCCCAAGGTCATGTACCACGGGACTGCGCGTGACATTACTGAGTTCCGTCCCGGACAAGCCAATGCGATCTTTTTGACTGACGATCCTAAATTTGCCGAGAGCTTTTCGAGCATGTCCGAAGATCGTATGACTTTCGATTTGGCTCAGCAGTTGGATGAGGACCCAAAAGCCAAGCGCGATTTGTTAATTCCTATTATTGACCAAGCAATCAAAAACAAGGACTTGGGGACTGATAAAAATTCTCGTGGTTTAATTAAGACAACAAGAGAAGAGCATATAAAAAATTACATGGGGTTGCCTCTGGATCGAGCAATGAATACAGTTGGCATCGGTGATGCGCTACGTGCAAAAATTAAAGAACAGCTCCCTTCTCGCGGAAACATCATTCCGGTTTACGTCAGTGCGCAAAACCCATTTGATTTTGAAAACCCGGCTCACATTAAGCTAATTAGTAACGAACTTAATTTTAAACCAGACGTTCTTGATAATGTTATTTATGACATAAAAAATGGAGAGTGGTCAACCATTGAGTCTGGGGCTGTTCAAGACGCTATACAGTTTGTTGGGTTTGATTCTTTTTATGTTAAAGAAGGTGGTGTAAAGAATCTTGCTGTTTACAATCCAGAGCAGTTAAAGTCTGCCACTGGCAACATTGGCACGTTTGATAAGTACAACCCTGACATTCGTTACAACCTGCGTAACACCACTGACCCTGCCATCATGGCTGATGTGGACAGGGTGACTACGGCTCGTGTTGAGCAAGGGTTTGTTGAACGCATAACCAATGCTCTTTCCCCGGAGTCCTTCTCCTACTTCCGCGAGAAGGCTTTAAACCGGTACAACCGACTGGGTGAATACGACAGGGCGCTTGTGCAAAAGATGGGTGGCGCAAAGCTCATGGCAGATTCCAGTGCTGAAGCTGCTGCCTTGATGTCAGATCTTGGCGCGGGTCTTACCGCATCTGCCCTTGGTGTTCATGACCGAGTAGGCGGTGTCCCTGTTTATAAGAACGGGGTAACCACGGTCAGCAATTTGAACAATACGGTCAAGGGTCCTGTTGCCATCTTTGCCCCGCTCGCCAAGTATGGAGATCCCACGATCTACCAGCTTTACCAATACTGGGCTGGAGCCAAGCGCGGCAAGAGACTGCTGGCAGATGGCAGGGAAGAGGTTTACACCCCCGCCATGATTGCTCGCGCCCAAAAGCTTGGACAGCAATATCCTGAGTTTGACCAGATCCAGAAGGAATGGATCAAGTTCAATAACGGTCTTGTTAAGTTCCTCGTGGACACCGGAGTCCTGTCCAAGAACAAGGCTGACGAGTTCACCCGGTACAGCGACTATGTCCCCTTTTACCGTCAGTTTGACGGGGAGAAGACCATTGGTCCGAACCTGTTCGCCTCGATCTCCGGGGTCAAGGGTCCTAAGAAATTAAAGGGCGGGGAAGCTCCTCTGGCAGACTTCCTTGAGACCGTTGTCAGGAATACTCAGTCCTCCATCCAGATGGGGATCAAGAATGTCGCGGCACAACGGGCAGCAAATGTGGCAACGCAGATTGGGCAGGCTACACGTTTAAACCATGTATCTTCAGGTCCCGATGTCTTCACGACTTTGGAGAACGGCAAGCTGACGTACTACCAGAGCCATGATCCATTGTTCATCAATGCGATCAAGAGTCTGAACCTGCCAGACCTGCCGTTCCTTGGCTTATTGTCTACCCCGGCAAATGTCCTGAGAAACCTTGTGACCAAAGACCCCGGCTTTATGCTGGCAAACATGGTCAGGGATTCCATGTCGGCATATGTGACCTCAGGGGCAAACATGAAGCCCGTGGTCTCAACCATTGCCAATTTCGGTAAGGCAATATCCAACTCCTCACCGGAGTACGCTGCCCTTTTAAACGCTGGTCTGATCGGCGGTTACGAGTTCTCCCAGAACGTCGAGCAGTCAGGCAAGACGATGGAAGAGGCAATGCGGATCAAGGCTGGGATCAAGAAAGGCACGGATTACTTTACCGGTGTCTGGCAAGCCCTTGAAAAGGGCACCACAGCCTCTGACGCAGCCACCCGTATGGAGGTGTACAAGAACACCCTAGCTGAGACCGGGAACGAGGCAGAAGCCCTGTTTAGGGCGATGGAGGTCATGAACTTCAACCGCAAGGGAAGCTCTGCTGTAATCCGCGTCCTGACAGCCGCCGTGCCGTTCCTAAACGCCCGTATTCAGGGTCTGGATGTCCTGTACCGCGCCGCCTTTGGAAGAATGGGGAATGACCCCAAGGCAGTCCAGAAAGCGTTTATCGTTCGCGGCATGACCATGTTCGCCCTGTCCTGTATGTACTGGGCGCTCACCCATGATGACGATGAGTACAAGAAGCAGGAGCAGGAAACACGGGACAACTACTGGCTGGTTCCATCCTTGGGTGTCAAGATCCCTATCCCGTTTGAGGTGGGTATCCTGTTTAAAGTCATCCCCGAACGGATCATGGGGGTCACCTTTGGCGACGACACAGGCAAAGACTTTGCCCGGTCAATGGGACGGCAGCTTTCCTCCACCCTTGCGTTCAACCCTATCCCACAGACTGCCCTGCCGCTTGTGGAAGTGGTTACCAATCATTCCTTCTTCACCGGTCGGGACATCGTTCCTCAGGGTTTAAAGGATGTTGCCCCGGAGTTCCAAGTCGGTCCCGGAACATCGATGTTTGCTCAGTGGATAGGTAAAATGGCAGGGCTTTCTCCCATCCAGATTGACCATCTGCTCAAGGGCTACACAGGCACGATGGGTGGATATGCGGTGGATGTCTTGGATATGGTCATGGACTTCAACGGCGACTCTCCCAAGGTCTCCAAACGTCTGGAGCAAATGCCCATCATCAAACGGTTTGCCCTTGATCCGGAAGCACGGGGCACCGTCACTGCCTTTTATGAAATGAAGGATTCGGTGGACGAGGTTACCCGCACCATCAATCTCTTGGAAAAATCCATGAACTACAAGGACATGGGTGAGTACATGACTGACAATATGAAACTATTGGCAACCAAGGATTACATCCAAGACCTTGAGAAGCAGATGAAGGAGCTACGGGACATGAAGAACATGATCCGCAACTCCCAGATGAGCGGTGATCAGAAGCGCGACGCAATCCTAGACATTACCAAAATGGAAAACCAGCTTACTCAGAATATGCAGAATCTGAAGAAGATGGTCTCAGAATAAGAATGCTGTTGTCGAAGAGCCAGCCCACGGTCTTTCTGTGGGCTTCTTCCCATACGTTTAAACGCTCCTGCTTGGAGAGTTTACTTCCCTGATCTATTTCGTAATGGCATTTATGGCATAGGGCTGCGATTCTGTAGTCATGGGCTTTAATGCCTTTGCCCTTCCCATCCCTAAGCTGATTGCTATGAGCCGCCACGACAGTGCCATCTTCTATACCGCAGTGCTGACATGGTGAATGCCTGACGGCTTCGAGAAGTCTCTTGTTCCTATAGATCACTTCTCTTTCCACTTCATCACGGACGGGCTGACCACAGATGGATTGAACTGTGGTGCTTGCCGACCCAGACTCTCAATGCCTTGGGCGCACTGGATTCTGAAGTCTGCCCATTTCTTTTGGTACTTTGGGTCTTCTGTCGGGGGAGTCCATCCGGCTTTACGCCAGCGGATCGTAATGTCTGTTGTTGACGGCGTGTAAACGTAGTTATCGTTTAGAGTCATTCCGTTTTTAGTGTTCATCTTCATACCTCTTACTTAAGTCAATCAATTTACGAATCTCTTCAACGGGGATGTCTAGCTTTTCATGAATCAACAATATGAAATTGGCAGACACTCCATTCTTTCGATTGCGTACCTTGCTTATAACTGACGGTGGCATTTCAAAGTAATTCGCCAGTTGCATGTCTGTCTTTAGATTTAACTTCGACATCAAATGGTCAAGCAATACATGAGGCATCAGATTCTCCGCTATCTGTCGTTTTCTCATATGCTCTCGCTGGCTTGATTGCTTGAATGATAAACGCAAACTTATCTTTGTTCTCATCGATCATGATGGGCACAAAGTCAGCCTTATATATATCACGAAAATCACTCATTGCTGTCTTGCCAACGCCAGATTCATATGCCTCTTGATTCAAGAATATCAGTTGTTCTTTTTGCATGATCCTTGTATGACTTGGATCACCGAATGCCCAAGGTGAATGTCTTGATGGACATGTTGCCAACAGCTTGCCACCGGGCTTTAGGATTCTCCAAAACTCAGAGAACTGTTTAAAGAAGAACCTGTAGTCCCCTTGCGCCCCGGTATGTTCCAAGACTTCATACGCATGTATCTCATCAAACGTATTGTCATCAAACGGCAGGGGCATATCCATCAAATCCCATAGAACATCAGGATTATGCAAATTGCAATGATCAAGAGTAATGAGATAGTCGAATCCATGAGTACCATCCGCAGTGATCTTCTTGCGTGTGTCGGAGCCGCATCCAATTAAGAGTTCGCGCTTCATTCTATGTACTTTGCAATGATGTAAACGATACCCATGAGGATAAACATGCCAATCCCCAAAGCCATTAAGGTCAAACCAACATATTCAAAAGCGTTCATGATTTCGCCTTCCACTTCGTCATCTTCTCGCCAATCCAAAAACCATCCTCGTTCTTGGACATCCCTTTCTTTATCATCTCTTCCGGAGTAAGACATCTCCTGCCACCCCCATAGTTTCCCGTCCTGTGTTTCTCAAACGCTCCAAGACTGTTGAAGTACTCATGACAACCGCCGCATTGGTTTCTACTCTTCCCCAGTAATTTCATCTTTGAGCAGCCTTTCCAGATCTTCGTTAATCAGTTCGGCAAAGGATTTCCCTGACGGGAAACGCATCTTGGTGGCGTTGTTCTCTTCTACAACTATCATCGCTTTTTTCACCGCATCGTTAAACCCGGTGACGTAAGGCTTGTCATCGGTCATCCTTTGTTCAACTCCCTCCCTGATTAGTTGGTTCATGGACATACCGCGCTTGCTGGCAAATGCCTTTACGCGCCGCATGGTTGGTTCGTCAAAGTAGACGACAAATTGTTTATTTAAAGGGGTCGTCGCCATATTTGAAGTCCTCGTATTCCTTGATCAACGAATCAAAGATTTGTTTGGCGTGTTCATTCCCATGAAGCTCTGTTCGAGATTGAATCCCACATCGTCGGCAGAGTTCATTGGCTGCCGTGATCTCTGAATCAGCGTCTAGGAATTCCCAGAAACTTGGGTCCCGGCAGAGCATCCCTGCCTTTTGAACACGGTTGTTATATTGGGTTGGACTCTCATCATCCTGAATCCTGACCAAGGCGCACCCATATCGTGCCCCAACAAAATCCCTCAACAACTCTTCAGGGATCTCGTCAGGGTGGATAGCCAAGGTCAAAACAAAACCAGTACGGTCTTGCTTAAGAGCAACCTTCCTCGCTTCAAATTGGAGTGCCATCACAGTTTCTCTAGTTTATGTTCAAGGAAGCTGATCACCGCTTCATACCCAGTAATCTGGTGATGCAGGTTAGCAATCTGAACCTCCAGTTCAGATATTTTTAAACCCTGTGCATGTATCGTCTGGCGCATCATTGCTTCCTTAGATTTGTCTATCGGAATCACAACCTTCTTAGCCTTCCTTTTCTTGTACTTGCGGGGTTTTGTCCCAGCCTGTTCGCGCTTCCATTTGGAGATCCATGTCTGCGCGTAAGCGATTGGCATACCTGAAGCTTCTGCTACTTGCTTTGCATCCGCTTCAGGATTGGATTGTTTAAACTCCCTAGCAAGTTGTGCCTTGGTCTTCTCCATGATGCCTCCTTAGAAACAATTGGTAGTGCAGCTAGTCCCATAGCAGCAGGTTGTACAAATCACTGTCTTCCCGTTGATGAAGTAAGAGTGCGTGGTGCAGTTAGCCCAGACCAGAGTTGCAGTGGTCAATGCCCAGATTGCGATCAATGCTTTCATGGCTTCTCCTATTTATTGAATATGTTTTCCCTCAGAAAGGGATGTCGTCGTTCATGTCGTCTTTGGGTGACGCTTGGTTTACGTCGTTCTGGCTCTTGCGTTTGATTGCAATAGACAGATACGTGTTCCCCGCTTTGGACATCTTCTTCCAGCCGGATATAGCAAAGATGTAATGACCGTCGGGAGTCTTGGTCACGTTCGTCATATCCTTGATATCGATACAGATCTCACCCCAGTAGTCGGGGGAGTTCTGGCTCTTCTTAGACTTCGATGCATTTAAACTGCCTGAATCTTTGTAGTACTTCTTATCCATTGTCTTTCTCCTTGGTTTTGTCGTCGTGGTTATTTACTCTGGTTGCTCCAAATGGCGCACAGGGGTAAATGTGTTGCTTCTGGTCAATTGTCATGTCGTACCCATACCGCATTGCATTGACTAACTGTGGCGTTAGAGCAGTGAACTGTTTAGGGTTAGGTTCGTCAGGGCATATAGTGATCTTGTAAGGTAACTTAGCCATCGTCATCCTCCTCTTTATTAAACTCTTCTGCGTACTTGCCCCATACATAGTCGAGCATGTCAGCAGCCTTGTTTAGTTTAAATATCAAGGTTTTGTGTTCGTACTCATTCAGACCATCTGCATAGCCTCGCAGCCATGCTGCCATTGTGAAGTACTGTAATTTCCCGGCATCAATCATGTGTTCTCCTTCTTGATTAACATCCCGCAAATTTGGCAATGGTCATATGCACTTCTTTCCGGGTACTCGGTGCGTATCAAGTGCCCGGTCTTTGCACATAACCACATAAGCCAATCAATCATGTGTTCTTCTCCTTCAGCTTGGCTTCAACTACACGGTAAATATCCTCAGTGCTAAACGCACCCATGCCCTTCACTTTAATTCCGTAATGAAGGTCTTTAATCTCGTCTGCCGTCAGCCCCTGCCATTCGCGCTGTGGTGGGGCGGTGTAGAGCTTTGTTCCTATCGGCAACGACTCCATCCACTCGGGGTCTGCAATAGTGTCCCATCCTCCTTCTTGTAGCTCCCAAACCGCCACCGGCTCCGGTTCAGGCTGCGCGAGTCGGGCGCGGAGGGTTTCGATTGTTTGCGATGCTTTGACAACACCCCCCCATGTATCAGGCACTCCATAGGTAACAGTCATCAGCGCATCCAGCGCCTGCTGCATCAGTTCGCGGTCGGTCACGACTTCTCCTTCAGGGCAGACTTAGCCTGTTTAAACAGATCCACGACCTCGGCAAAGCTGTCAGGCAAAGCCGCCTTCAGTTCGTCCAACTGGGTCTGGTTGTTTTTCCAAAAGGAAACTAGGTCAGCATCACTGGAGCAATGCCCGATGAAATCCCTGATCCCTTGGACGAACAGGCGCAAAGACTCCATATCCTTTTCAGCATCCTCGGATTGCTCCCGTGGGCGCGCTACAGGCGGTTTTTCTGCGCCTTCGGGTAGATCCTCACCGGAGTAGATGTAAAGCCCTAATCCGTGCAGCGCAAGCGCCTTGGTCAAGC
>Ga0255171_1000099_pt1 | contig 34577 bp, 52 predicted proteins | sample Atl_Yuk_RepB_8d_FD_183176 | JGI IMG/M metagenome (GOLD analysis project Ga0255171, IMG submission 183176) | Freshwater microbial communities from Altamaha River, Georgia, United States - Atl_Yuk_RepB_8d | ecosystem: Environmental > Aquatic > Freshwater > River | place: USA: Georgia | collected...
GGAATGATGACCTGATCACTACTGCATACTATGACAGCCCTGCTGATCCTTCTGATGCTGTGGAATTTGATGTATCCAAATTTGTAAGTACTCAATTCACCTACACCAAGGGATTCTATGAGACTGCTACTTCTTCAAGTTCTACCAATGTCATCAAGGGATATTACCTGAAGTGCTATGAGTACTATGAGGTAGATGGGGACTATGTGATAGTCCTAGCAAGTGAAGTAGTGAGTGAAACCAAGTACGCTTTTGCAGGTGCTTTCCCTTTGCTTGAATTGAAGAATTGGTATGCAGATCACGCTAAGTATTGGGGATCTAGCAATATTATCTACAAGCCTTTGACAGCATGGGATACTATCAAGGTAAGGGAGACAGATGCTCAGGTATTCGGCTTCATAAATACAGGGCTTTTGACAAATGTAGAACTATTGGTAACCTACAATAACGCTACTACACAGACCTACTATATCACACCTACAGCAGTAGTAACTCCTAGCATTACCTACATTCAAATCACACCTTTGACCTATGGAGGCAATGTGGCATCTATTCAACTATTTGTAAATTGGAATAACGGATTTGCAAGAAGGTACAAATTTGCTACCCTATATACTCAATCTTGTGGAAGATACGATCCTATGCGGATAGCCTATCTAAACAAGTACGGTGCTTTTGATTTCTTTAACTTTGATCTAGTGAATAAGACTAGTTTTCAGATTGAAAAGAAAGGATATGAGAGAAACTACTCTGGTGATATTTATGAAGCCAATGGGATAGTAGTAAAAAATATTAATCCTATCTACTTCACAAATGAGACTCAGACCTGGAAGATAATTTCAGACTATGTGAACGATCTACAGGCAGAACTTCTACGGGAACTATACTCTAGTCCTTTGGTCTTTTTGAATGTGGTGAATGATAACTATATCACTCCTTCTTGGATACCTGTCAAGCCTTCAGCTACTAGCTATGAAGTAAAGAAAACGGCTTCAGATAAATTGTTCAACATTGAACTAGATGTAGAATTTCAACTTTCTAACCCAAGACAGGTGATATGAGTGCTAGACTATTTGTAGAAGGAATTGAGGCAGATACCCTAGGTGATATTGATGTAGACTTCACCTTCTCTGTGGCTGATGTCACGGATATTGAGAGGCGAAATACATCCTATTCCAAGACTATTATCCTGCCAAACACGGCAAAAAATCAAAGCCTTTTCGGGAATATCTTTGATATCTCTGTGAATAATGACTTCTATGAAGAAGATGTCAATATTGGGGTAAACTTTAACCCTGCTAAACAGGCACAAGCACAGATCTTCCTTGAAAATGTCAAAATATTTGATGGAGTTTTAAGGATGATGAAGATAAATTCCAAGGCAGGAGATATCACTTATGAGGTGAATATGTTTGGTAGGCTTCGGGATATCCTCCACGAATTAGGGGATAAGACTCTAGCAGATCTAAATTTTGCAGACTATGACCATGTTTGGAATAGAACCAATATTGAGAACTCATGGAATCGTACAGAGTGGGTAGAAGGAGCGCAGAACTATGTCTATCCTTTGGTAGATTATGGCTATTCAGTTGACTCAATCACCTACCCGATCAAGAACTTCAAGCCTGCTGTTTTTGTAAGTGAGATATTGAAACGGATCTTTGCAGAGGCAAACTTTCAAATCACAGCACCTTTCTTCAATAGCTTCTATTTTAGAAAGCTACTTCTGATCACAGCGGAAAAGACCATCACTAGGGAAAGCACTACATTACTCAATCAAACTCCAAACCTTCTTCAGATAAATGTCACAAATGATCCTGACTATTCTACCATACTGCGCTTTAGTTCGGTGGAGGCTTCAGGATTTACTATCTCTGAACTAGGTTCAAAATTCACATGGACTAAGGCACAGCCTTTGAACACGGGATTGAATTTGAATCTTAGAGTAAATTTGACTGCGCTTCAAGCCTACACAGATAATGTTTGGACTATCTCTGTTTTGAAGAATGGATCTGAGATTCTATATTCTTCTAGGAATGTGACCTTCATTCAACAGGGTCAATTATTTGTTTGGGATGTAGCTATCACCGGAGGAATTGACCTAGCACAAAATGACTATTTTCAGATCAGGCTTACAGGTGAAGTGGCAGGAGGAGGAGGATATGGGGTAAACTTAGAAACGCAGGTAGTAGTAGCACCTATGGGATCATTCAAGATAGGGAATACTGTCCCTGTCGCTGTAGAACTTGAGGAAGGGGATATTATGAAGATAGGCTATACATTGCCAAAATCTTTGAAGCAGAGGGATTTCTTGAAGTCTATCATTTCAATGTATAACTTATACATAACGCAGGATAGATTGCGGAGAAATGTCCTAGAGATAGTGCCATATAATGAGTTCTACCAAACCTTCAAGGATCAGGCATTAGATTGGAGTGACAAGCTAGATCAAAGCCAAGACATCACCATTACACCACTTTCAGAATTGACTGCAAAGGAATACAGACTCACCTTTGATGATGATAGTGACTATTGGAGTACTTCCTATAAGACCAAATTCAATGAGGCATACGGGGAAAGTAGAACGATTATAGATAATGACTTTGTACTAGATACCAAGACTGTTAAGGTGGTATTCAGCCCCCCTGTAATGCGTGAACAGGTAGCAGGTAGAATCATGATTCATCTTTACAAAGTAGAGAATGGGGTGAAAGTACCTGATAACTTCAAGCCTAGAATAGCTTATTGGAAGCCACAGGTAGAATGCCCTTCTTGGAATATTGGATACACTACAGGGAATATAGCATACACTACCTATCCTTATGCAGGTCACTTAGATGATCCTATTGAGCCTTCAAATGATGTGCTATTCTCTTTCCCTAGGGAAGTCTATTTCTCTGTTGGTTTATATCCACAAAATAGCAACCTATACACGGGATACTATGAGGGGCTAATCACTTCGATAGGTGATAGGAATAGCAGGCTTTTAGAAGGCTATTTCTACCTAACTCCTACAGATATTTCAAACCTTGATTTCAGGAAAATCGTGAAGGTAGGCAATCACTATTTCCAACTTGAGAAGGTGGATAAATATAACCCTATTGCAAACGGGTTAAGCTATGTCTCCCTATTCAAGATACTTAGAAATGTTAGCCCTGTGGACTATGACTACATCCTTCTTGAGAATGATGCTTACATGTTGCAGGAAAACGGGTCTTCAAGATTTTATATTTAAAAAGTATGGCAGATAAGAGAATAAGTCAACTGATTGAAAGGGTAGACATTGCAAATAATGATGTACTTCCTATAGTAGCAAGTGGTGCTACCACTACCAACAAAGTAACTGTTTCAACCTTGCAAGATTGGATGCAAGAGAACCTAGATGTAGGGGTCACTTCTGTAGGTCTATCTATGCCTTCCGCTTTTACGGTTTCCAATAGCCCTGTAACTGCTTCAGGAAATATCTCTGTAACGGGTGCAGGTACTGTCTCTCAGTACATCCGCGGTGATGGTAGCCTTGCAGACTTCCCTTCTTCTACCGGTGGCGGATCTTCGGTATCTTACTACTTAAATGGTTCGGTAAACCAAGGAACTATTGGAGGTGTAGCGTATAGAGAACTAAGCAAATCGCCAATCATTGGAGCAGGGACTGAATTTACTATCAATGCCAACGGATATATAGCTTCATTCATTACAGATGCAGGTGATCCTAGTTTACTTGAAATCCCAGGAGGAAATTGGAATTTTGAAACCTATCTTTCTGCTTCTTCAGGTGGTGGAAGTCCTAGCTTTTATGTAGAACTTTACAAGGTAAGTTCAGGTGGTACAGCTACCTTGATAGCGTCTAATTCAGGAAGCCCTGAGTTGATAGCTTTTGGAACTACCATTAACCCATATTTCTCAAGTTTGGCAGTTCCTACTACTACTCTAGCCTTGACAGATAGGCTTGCTATTAGGTACTATGTGACTCACTCAGGTAGAACTATCACATTACACACAGAAGATAATCACCTCTGTCAGATCATTACCACATTCACCACAGGCTTAACAGCCTTGAATGGGTTAACTGCTCAAGTTCAGAACTTTGCTACAGGTACTAGCGGATCTGATTTCAATATCTCAAGTTCAACTTCTACCCACACCTTCAATCTACCTACTGCATCATCTACGAATAGAGGTGCTTTGTCTTCTGCTGATTGGGTAACATTTAACGGAAAGCAAGATGCAGGAAACTATGTGACTACTGATACTACTCAGACTATCACAGGAGCAAAAACCTTTTCAGGTTCTTCCCTTAGATTGGCTGCAAATGGAAATGCCGATGCGGTAGTTTTGCGTAATGTCTCAGGCACTACAGGATCAGATGCAGGGGCTACTACTATCGGTTTCAATGGATCAGATAATATCTTTGTAAACACCCAAAGCAGAGGCGGTTTTATACTCGGTTTCAATAACTCAGTAGCGAACAGAGAATATACCCTTCAGGATGCCTCAGGTACTTTGGCTTTCACAAGTCAAATCCCTACTAATCCTGTAGGCGGCACAGGTACTACAAATCAGATTCCTAAATTCACAGCATCTAGCACTATAGGGAATTCTAATCTATCAGATGATGGTTCTGCGGTAACTTGCTCAACTGAGTTAAGGGTATTAGGTGCGCTAAATGGTACAACGGCTTCATTAACTTCAACAGGTACTCACCTTTCTTTAATCCGTAATACATTTAACACCTTCACTTTTGCGGTTGGTACAGCCTCTGGAATTAGCGGTCTATTAATTGGTAATAATACAGCAGGAACTACTCCTTTGATTATTAATCAATCAAATGGAGCAGTAACTCTCTCAGGTGCTTTAAACGGGACTAGTGCTACTTTTAGTACTACTTCAGGTTTTGGAATAAATAATAAATATACATCTGAAAATTTAGAGTTGTTTTTTGGTACTGTTGCAGGTGGTAAAATTGGTATTCAAGCAAAGGTCATAAGTAGCGGAAATACTTATCCTCTTTTTTTGAGTCCTCAAGGAGGTGGAATAGATGTAACAGGTGCAGCTACCTTCTCAAGTAGCGTGACGGCTAAAAGTCTAAAAGTAGAAAATACAGGTACTGCTTCATTCCTATATTTTAATAACACCTCTGCTCCTGCTTCAAATTACATAGCCCTTGGAAGTGCAGCAAATGAGATGTACTTTCAGGTAAATGGTGCGGACAGATTGGTAATTAAGGACAACGGCAACGTAGGCATAGGCACGGCTAGTCCTATGTCTTTTGGAGGTTTTACAAACTTGACTATTGCAAGTTCTACAACTACAAATCAGGCTGCACTATTCTTAGTAAATTCAAACGCAAGTATTCGGGGATCATTCTACACAAATGGCAGCACAAATGTAAGGCTTGGAACGGCTACTTCTCATGATTTGCTTTTTGATACTGCAGACACCGAACGAATGCGCATCACTTCGGGGGGGTACTTGAAGGCTACTAGTGATGGAACTTATGTAGCATCTGGAAGTAACTTTCATGAAATGACTGCTACTGCAAATGGAACAGATCTTTTATTGATAAGACATAAGGGTACTGATCCTTATGGTTTTGAAATGCAATTTTCTGGAGCAACTCCAAATAATGGAACAAACTGGTTTCAATATTTTCAAGATGCTACAGCCGCAAGATTTATAGTTCGTTCAAACGGAGGTTTACAAAACTATCAAGCAAATGATGGAAACCTTTCGGATGAAAGAACAAAGAAAGACATTGAGCCTCTTGAATCTTATTGGGATAAATTTAAGGCTATTGAGATAGTTAAATTCAAATACAAAGATCAGACTCATGATGATTTTAATATCGGGGTAATTGCTCAGCAAGTTGAAGCGGTAGCACCTGAATTTGTAGATGTAGATGGATGGGGTAAGCCTGAACTAGATGAAGAAGGTAATGAGATAGTAAGCGAAGAAGAGCCTTTAAAATCTATTTACACGGCTGATCTTTATCATGCTACTATCAAAGTACTACAGGAAGCAATGGCAAAAATAGAAAAACTAGAAGCAGAAATAGATTCACTTAAAACCAAATAAAAACAAATGAAAATCACGCTAACAGAAGACCAAATCAAAATGCTTGAGCAATGGGCAAACGAATTGCCTACCAAGTACGGGATGTCCTTCATCCAATTCCTAGCACAGCAAGTGAAGGAGCAGAACCCGAAGGAAGAAGCAGAATAAAAAATGGGGAATCAAAACGATTCCCCAAACCTTTAAAAACCCAATCCAATGGCTGAAGAAAATAAAATCATTTTAGATGCGGATGTTAAACCACTTAAGAAACAATTAAGGGAAGCGACACAGGAATTACAAGTAGCACGGCAGAGATTCGGTGAGTTCTCTGATGAGGCGGTACAGGCTGCCCAAAAGGTGGCTACTATTCGTGACAGCATTGAAGATGCAAATGAGGCAGCACAGCTATTTGATCCAGGGAAGAGATTTCAGGCATTGACTACGGCAGCCTCCACAGCAGCAGGAGGAATTGCAGCAGTTCAAGGTGCAATGGCTTTATTCGGATCTGAATCACAGGATGTAGAGAAAGCACTCCTAAAAGTTCAGTCTGCAATGGCCTTATCTCAAGGCCTTTCTCAGTTGAAAGATATTGGAAAGGTAGGTGATCAGTTAAGCATCACTTTCAAAGGCCTTACAGCAGGTGCAAACGGCTTTAAAAAGGCTTTGATCACTACAGGTATCGGTGCTTTGGTAGTAGCTGTAGGCCTTCTAGTAGCCTATTGGGAAGACATCATGGCCTTGGTAGGTGGTGTAAGCAAAGAGCAGAAAGACTTGAATGCAGATACCTTAAAAGACCTAGAAGCACAGAAGGAAAAACTTGATGCAATTGATGGCCAAACCAATCAGCTAAAACTTCAGGGCAAATCTGAAAAGGAAATCCTTGACTTGAAAATAGCCCAAACAGATGAGGCTATCAGGGCAGCGGAGATAAACCTTCAGAATGCACAGGCTACCAAGGACGCACAGGTACAAGCAGCGGAAAGAAATAAAGCAATTCTTGCAGGTCTATTGAAGTTCATGTCATTCCCATTGACAGCAATCCTTGGGAGCATTGACTTAATCACAAAAGGATTGAGTGCTATTGGTGTATTAGAGGAATCTACTTCTTTACTAGATCAAAGCACTAATTACCTTGCATCTTTTGTCTTTGATCCTGAAGCAGTAGGTGAAGCAGGTGATGCTACTATCAAGGAAGCACAGGCAGGACTAGATAGATTGAAAGAGCAAAGAGCAGGATTTACACTATCCCAACAGGAAGCGGAAAAGGCAGCAGGTGAAAAGTCAGCAGCGGAAAGAGAAAAACAGGCTAAGGCAGAAGAGGAAGCACTTGCTATTTTACAGGAGGCAAAGAATAAAATGGAGGAGCAGCAGGTACAGGATAGACTTGCCGTAGAAAAATCTTACCAAGAAAAATTTGCTAAGTTAAGAGAAGCAGGGATCGAGGATGACGGCAGTCTTGCAGAAGCGCAGAGAAGAGATCTTCAAGCGATTGATGACAAATACAACAAGGAGAATGCTGAGAAAGAGGCTGAATTCCAAAAGCAATTAAATGAGATCCGGACTCAGATTAGGCTTGAAGGTATTGTGGATGAAAACGAAAAAGCAAGAGAGCAGATCCTAATCGAGTTTGAAAAGCAGAGACAGGAGATACTTGAGAATGAGAAATTCACAGCGGAACAGAAAACTGCACTCGTATTGGAGTTAGCCCAACAAGAGCAACAATCACTTGCAGCACTTCAGTTAACCATTGATCAACAAAAGGCTGCGGAGGATCTAGCGGAACTTGAAAGAGAGATGGCACAGGCTGATCTATCATTCCAAATTCAAAGGGATTTGCTAGATCAAAAGGAAGCACTTTTAACAGAGCAATTAGAAGCAGGTCTTATTACAGAAAAAGCCTATACGGAGGCGATCAGGGAAAATGTCGATGCAAGGATAGAGTTGGATAAGAAGGAAGCAGATGCTAAGTTGGAAAACGCTGCCCGGGTATCCGGTCTACTTGCCGGAATATCCGATCTAGTTGGGAAGAATACTGCTGCCGGTAAAGCGACTGCTATTGCAGCAACAACTATTGACACTTATCTTGGGGCGCAAAAGGCTTATGCTTCTCAGTTAATACCCGGAGATCCATCTTCCCCTATAAGGGCTGCCATTGCTGCTGCAATCGCTGTTGCCGGTGGTATAAAAAATGTTAGGGCGATCGTACGAACTCCTGTTCCCGGTGGAAAAGGTGGTGCATCTGCACCGGACATTTCTGCTGCTGCACCACAGGTGGCTTCTGCTGTACCTACATTGGGTTCAAGCCCTGTTACAGCACTTGGTCAGGCTATGCAGAATCAACCTCCACTTAGGGCTTATGTGGTAGAAAGCGAAGTTACCGGTACTCAGAAGAGGGTAGCGGATATTGAACGAAGAGCAGGTTTTTAATACTTAAAGACATGGATAAGAAACTACCACTATATGAAATGATGATAGGTGATTCTATTCAGGATGATGAAGAAGTTGACTTCATTGCCTTAGTAGAATACCCTGCGATTCAGAAGAACTTCCTTGCTTTCAAGGATCAATTTGTAGAACCTGCACCAAACGAATCAAAGGAGGACTTCCTTCCTAGATGCATTGAATATGTGATCAATGAAGGTAAGGAGTCAGAACAGGCTGTGGCTATTTGTTCCAATCTTTGGGAAGGTAGATTCCAAGAAGAATCCTACAATGACTACCCACAAAGTGCAAAAGATAATGCAGAGCGTGGAATCCGTTTGAATGAAGAACTAGGTAACAAATGTGCTACTCAGGTAGGAAAGGTCAGAGCAACTCAGATCATGAAGGGTGAAAATCTATCAAGGGAAGTAATTCGCAGGACTTATTCCTACCTTAGTAGGGCAGCAGAATACTATAACCCTGAAGATACAGAAGCCTGTGGGACTATCTCCTACCTTTTATGGGGTGGTGAGCCTATGCTCAGATGGGCAGAAAGCAAGATGAATCAGGAAGACTTCCATGCGGTAGGCTTCAACAAATTCAACATCCAAAATCCTGAGCAGCGGATCGTGACAGGTGCTTTGATGATTGCAGATTTGCCGATCTACAGAAGGGATGGAGATGAAGAATACTATGTGACTTTCTCTGCTGCCGAGATCAAAAAGATAGTTCAAAGATTCTTCAAGAAAGGCTATCAATCTAGGGTAAATGTAGAACACTCTACCCCTGTAGATGGTGTATTCATGTTTGAATCTTACATCATTGATCGGGAGAAGGGCATCATGCCTCCTAAAGGATTTGAAGATATCTCAAATGGATCTTGGTTCGGATCTTTCAAAGTGGAAAATGATAAGATTTGGGAAGAGGTGAAGGCAGGTACTTTCAAAGGATTTTCTGTGGAGGGACTTTTCCGATATGAGAAGACCAATAAAGTGGTGACAGAGGAAGAGCAGATCATGCAACAGATTTTCAAAATCCTAGCACAAATTGAACATTAAAAACCTATTCAATATTTACAATTATGAACGCAAAAGAAGCACTAGTAGAAATTAAAAAGCTACTTTTCTCAGAAGCAGAAAAGGCTGCTGCCTTCGCAATGACTGAAGGTAAGCTAGTAGATGGCACAGTAGTAGCCTATGACCTTGAGACAGGTGAGATCTTTGTAGTAGGAGCAGAAGGTGAATCAATCCCTGCACCTGTTGGAGAGCATCAACTTGAATCAGGTGAGATCGTAGTAGTCCTTGAAGAAGGTAAGATTGCAGAGATTAAGAAAGCAGAAGAAGAGCCATCTATCGAGGTTGAGATCGAAGCATCTGCTGAAGAAGTACCTGCTGAAGAACCTGTGAAGGATGAAGCAATGGCCAAAGTAGAACAGGCCATGGGTGACCTTGAAAAGAAAGTTGAAGAACTTGCTGCCAAGGTAGAAGAAATGGCAAAGAAAAATGAGGAGATGAAACAAGCAGTACAATTGTCTGCTGTGGTTATCGAATCACTAGCCAAAGAACCAAGTGACAAAGCAATCTCTGCACCTAACTCTTTCCACAAGGCAATCAAAGTAGAGAAGGAAGACAGATTTGCGAACATTCAAAAAGCATTTCAAATTTTAAAACAAAAATAAAATGGCCTTAGATTTATCAGCTTTAACTAACTATGTGAAGGAGAATGAATTGCAGCTTACTTCTGCTGCTATCTTCTCTGCAAAAACTGCTTCCTTGATCGAAGCAAGAGGAAATGTCCAAGTAGGTATCAAATCTGCTGAGACTATCAACATCATGACTACCGATGCGGTATTCCAAGCAGGTGGAACTTGTGGTTTCAACTCAAGCGGAACTACTACCATCACTCAAAGAACTTTGACAGTAGGTAAGATCAAAGTACAAGAATCAATCTGCCCTAAGACTTTTGAAGCAAAATACACTCAAAAGGCTTTGCGTGAAGGTTCTTCCTATGACTACATGGCTTATGCATCTGAGTACTCTGCACAGAAAGTACAGAGAATTGGTGCTGCTTTGGAAACTGCTATTTGGCAAGGTGACACCACTTCTCAGACTGCGAACCTTAACAAGTTCAATGGCTTGATCAAAATCATTGATGACCTAGGTTTCGGTGGTGCAGGTGATCCTGTAAAAGGAAATACTTCCAACTTGACTACTTTGACCAAGGCAAACGTAGAACAGGCTGTAGATGAGATTTTCGCCGCTATCCCTGCTGCCCTTTTGGACAAGGATGATGTAGTGATCTTTGCAGGAAATGACACCTTCAGAGAATATGTACTTGCATTGCGTGATTCTAACTTGTACCACTACCCTGTAGATGCTGCCAACATGGAACTAGTAATCCCAGGTACTTCTATCAAATTGATTGGTGTGAATGGATTGAACGGAACAGACAAGATGTTCGGTCTTTCTATGAGCAACTTGTACCTAGGTACAGATATGCTTAACGAGCAGGATCGATTCGAATTGTTCTACGCTAAAGAAGCGGATGAAATGAGATTCGTAGTTGAATTCAAGCTAGGTGTTCAGGTTGCATTCCCTGATGAGGTAGTGTATTGGAAATTGCACGTTGCTTAATTAAAATTTCGGGGAAGGGATTGGCCTTCCCTATTCACACTCTAAATTGAAAAAAATATGCCTTGTGCCTTAACTCAAAATTATACCCTTGACTGCAAAGATTCTCTTGGTGGTTTGAAGGAAGTATACTTTGCAGCAGTAGAGGATGTGGCTTCTTGGACAGGTTCAAATGGCACTTTCACAGGTGTCACTATGGATGCTAACAAGTATTTTTGGAAGTACGATCTTGTAAAAGAATCTTCCAACTTTGCTGAAGCAGTCAATACCAATGTTCAGAATGGCACAGTATTCTATGCTCAAACTATTGAAATCATCCTTAACAAATTACAAGTAAACACCCGAAATGAGATCCTTCTACTTGCTAAGAATAGACTCGTAGCAATCGTGAAAGATAACAATGACAAGTTTTGGGTACTTGGTAAGGATAACGGCCTAGATCTTACAGGTGGCGGATCTGCTACAGGTACTGCCTTCGGTGATCGTAATGGCTACACATTGACCTTCACAGGCAATGAGAAAGAACTAGCACCACTATTCACAGGAGTTCCTCCTTTGGATTAAATATTTGGTTTGTAGTTTATGTGAAAAGCACCTTCCTAGTGGAGGTGTTTTTTTTTGTGTACATGGGTAGGCTTTTTAATATTTAAGGATATGGTTATTATTCAAAAAGGAGAAGCGAGTACTATCTATATTGCCCTATTCGATAAGAGGCAAACGAGCAGCAACACCTATACCTTCCTATTTCAGCATGAGGTGACAAAGGAAGAAGTGACCTTAAACCTTACAGATGTGAGTCAATTTAAAGATAGATACTCAGAATTCAATATCCTACTAGCATCTTTTCAGAATAGCACTGTAGGCTTTTGGCGGTACTATGTAACTCAGGCAGGAAGTGGTGCAAATATTATAGCCACAGGCAAAATGGAATTGACAGCACCAAACCTAAGTACTTCAGGAGTGGTCAGATATGACGGCTACAATGGAAACTACAAAACATACACAACAGCATGATAAAGTTTTTCAAATTTGACCAAGTACCCCTACCTATTTACAAGGAAGTAAAAGGAAAGGATTGGATATACTATGGGGAAAGAAATGACTATCCAAACTACCTACTAAGAATCTACAATAATTCAGCAAAGCATAACGCTATTGTTACAGGTAAGGTAGACTATATCTGTGGGAATGGATGGGATGTGAAGTCTGATGATCTGATGGAGAAAGCCAAGGCTTATGGATTAATTGACAAGGTCAATTCATCTGAAGAATCCTTGAATGAGTTAACTAAAAAGATAACCACAGATTTGACCATATTTGGAGGCTACTATCTTCAGGTGATTTGGACAAAGGCAACGGGTGAGATTGCAGAACTCTATCATGTAGACTACTACAAGGTCAGAACGAACCTAGACAATAGTGAATTCTATGTATCCGACAATTGGATCAAGAATGATAATGTCAACCCAAGACCTGATTTTGAGACATTCCCTGCCTTCGATCCAAACAATAGAACAGGATCACAAATTCTCTACTTCAAAGAATACAGAGCAGGTGCAAATACCTATTCCCTTCCTGACTACAGAGGTGCGATCTCCTACATTGAACTAGATATCTCTATAGGTGAATACCACCTGAACACTATAAACAATGGGATGTTCTCAAGCAAGTTGATCAACTTGAATGGGGGTAAGGTATCCCAGGAAGAAGAGGATAGAATCGAAAGACAATTCAAAGACAAATTCTCAGGGTCTAAGAATGCAGGGAAATTCATGTTGGCATTCAATGACAGCAAAGAGAATGAGCCTTCAATAGTAGACCTATCAGGTACTGAATTGGACAAGCATTTTGACCTTTTGAATAAGACTGTACAGCAGGAGATTTTCTCAGGTCATAAGGTGACAAGCCCTATGCTTTTTGGTGTGAAGACTGAAGGGCAACTAGGCGGTAGAGCGGAACTCAGAGAAGCATCTGAACTATTCCAAAACACCTATGTGAACGCAAAACAGCGAAGCCTAGAAGAGACCATCAATTATTTGTACAAGTTCAATGATGTTACGGCAAAGCTAGAACTTAGAAAGACTGAGCCTATCAACTTTGAATTCTCTGAGGCTATCATTTCTGCAAATATGACACAGGAAGAGATCAGAGAAAAACTAGGTCTTTCTCCAATTGAGAAGAAGGAATCAGCAGGATCACAGGACATCATTAACTCTTTGAACAGCCTTTCTCCTTTGATTGCTACCAAGGTAGTTGAATCAATGGATGTGAACGAATTGCGTGGCCTTATTGGGCTTCCAATCAAAGCAGACATAGTCACACCTACGGCAATCAATGAAGCCCCTGTAGGAGAGCCTAATGCCTTCCATGACCACAAGCACCTGACCTGTTCAATCTCTGATCATGATGCTGAGATCCTCAAGAAGTTTGAAGGCAAAGGATTGTCTAGAGATAAATTCAAAATCCTAGAAAGCAATAAGATGTTCTTCAGCAGCATGGATGAGTTTGTGAAAGAAGAACTCTTCGCAGAATACATCTTGAATGAGGTGCAAAGAAATATCTTGAAGCAGATTCAGAATGATCCTGCGGTAACAATCCCACAGATTGCAGAAGCTACAGGAATTGATGAAGCATCAGTCATTGGAAGAATCAACACCTTGATAGATGACAATGTGATTGAAGAAAAGATTGACAGGGTAGGTCAAGTGACTCGTAAAGTTACCCGGACAGGTGAAGCAGCAATCAAAAGACTTCAACCTGTGACTTCCTTCCGAGTGCTTTACTCCTATGAGGAACGCAAGAATGTACCTGCTGCAAAAAGCGGAAGCAGACCTTTGTGTGATAAGTTGTATCAAGATGGAAACAGCCTTCTATTCACACGGGAAGAGATTCAAAACATCTCCAATCAACTAGGATACTCTGTATTCCAACTTTGTGGGGGATGGTATAGAAATCCAAATACAGGCAGAACTACCCCATACTGCCGACATGAGTGGGTTCGTAATGTAGTAATTGAAAAGACATCAAGATGAGTGCAAATGTTCTAATGATTTCGGAGCAGTCCTTCAAGGACTTCACAGTAGCAAGTGCAAATATTGACTTGAAGAATGTGACACAGGTCATCAAGATGACGCAGGATAGATATATTCATCCTATTCTAGGGACTGCACTCTATGATAAGATCCTGTCCTTGATTGTGGCAGGTACTATCGGGCAAGGTGGCAATGCTGTATATAAGACTTTGCTAGATTCCTACATCACGGATACCCTATTCAACTATGTCCTAGGTGAATTGCCTATGGCATTGCAGTACAAATTCGTAAATAAAGGGGTAGTGAAGCGGAAGTCTGAGAATATTGAAGAGCCTACCTTCGCAGAATTGCAGTCAATCAGCCAATACTACAAAGGATATGCTGAGTGGTATGCTGAAAGGACTATCAATTATCTGTGTGCGAATTCTACCCTATACCCTGAGTACCTGAACCCAGGATCTGATGTGACTACTATTCAGCCTGTATCTAATCAGTACAAGGTAGCTATCAATCTAGGACGGGGTGACTATGAAGATCACAGACCATACTCAGAAAGATACCAAGGCAACCGATACAAAAAACCTTTCTAAAATATGGCCTATTCCAAGAACGAAAAGAAACTCAAGGAATATCTAAGCAAACAAGATGACTCTAAGCGAACTAGTAGCAAAACTAAAGGCAATACAGGAAGCCCATCCAATGATCCGAACCTTCGGAGAGGGTGATATCTATGACTATGTAGATAATGGCGGAGAGATCGAATACCCTGTCCTTTGGGCTGTGGTAAGACCTGCCCAATATTCTACATCCGTAATCAGATACAGGGTAGTCCTTTTGTTTGCTGACTTGCTAACTGAAGATAAGTCAAACAGGCTACAGATACAATCCGATCAGATGCTTGTGGCTTTGGATGTTCTAGCTAAATTAAAGCTAGATACAGCCTTTTCCTTCAACCCTTCTACAAACGCAAACATTGAATTCTTTCAAGAGCGATTCGATGACTTCACAGCAGGTGTATCTATAGAGATAGAGATATCATCTCCTGTACCTTTGAACCTTTGTGCAATTCCTACCACTTAAAAAAAATGAATGTCTTCCAAAAGGATGAAATAGGTCTTCCCTCCACACTAGTAGCAATTATTGCCAACATCTTTCAGGCTATTGACTTGATGGATTTGAATGTCTTCTTGACTATCATCATCTCACTCCTGTCAATAGTGTGGCTAGTGTTTAAAATCAAAAACGAGAAAGCAATTTTTGAAAGCAGAAAGAAAGATGAAGAAGGGAAGTAGTGTTCAGATCAAAATCACCTTTGGAAAGAGAAAAGGAGGCAAGGCTAAAAAGGCCTATTCAAAGGCATTGAATAAACCTAAAAAGTACAGAGGTCAAGGAAGATGAAAAGAGCCATAAAATATATTGCCATACACTGCACCGCAAGTCCACAAACAGCAACTGTGGCAGCGATTCAAAGATATTGGAGGGATAGCCTTGGATGGAAGTCCCCAGGTTATCACTTGCTGATAGAACCTAATGGAACGATCCACAGGCTGCTTGATTTTAACGGCATAGCAAACGGGGTAAGGGGATTCAACAAAGAAAGCATTCACATCTCCTACATTGGTGGTGTAGATAAGAATGGAAGACCTGTAGACAATAGAACTGCTGTGCAAAAAGAAGCGATTTTATTGTGCATAAATGAGGTTCTTGAGTGGTCAGATAATAAGTGCCTGATCATCCAAGGTCACAGAGATTTTCCAAACGCAAATAAGGCTTGTCCTTGCTTTGATGCAAAGGCAGAATACAGAGGCATAGTATGAAAGCAATACTAGAATTCAATCTACCTGAAGAGGATCATGAGTTCCTAAATGCTACACAAGGTGCAAAGATGAAGTCTGTGCTTTGGGAGATGCGTGAATATCTACGGCACAGGCTAAAATATGAGGACTACAACAATGATGAATTTGAAGTCCTAAATGATTGCCAATGCAAACTGACTGACCTTCTCTTTGAGGAGAACATAGACCTAGATCAATGAAGATAAAGAACATAAAAGCATGGAAGACTACAGCCCTAGGAATTATACTAATTGGGGCTTCTATTGCATCCGTATTTGTCAAAGGCTTATCTTGGTCTGATGCATCCTTCGGGATCGGTATAGGACTAGTCCTAATCTTCAGCCCTGATACCATCTTGAGCAGGTTTGAAAAGTTTGTAAAGTAGAAACCAAACTATTCCTAAATGGAATTAACTAAAATAGCACGTAATGTGCATTCCCTTGCATTAAGCAAAGAGGAAAACCGAATTGCCCTTTTGTCTGACATACACTGGGACAATCCAAAATGTGATAGGGATATGCTCAAGAGACATCTTGACTATTGCCTAGAAAATCAAATCCCTGTATTTATCAACGGAGACTTTTTTTGTTTGATGCAGGGTAAGGGCGATCGAAGAGGAAACAAAAGCGACATCAGGCCTGAACACAATAACGCAAAGTATTTGGATAGCATAGTTGAAACGGCTGTAGAATGGTGGTCACCTTATGCATCAATCTTGACTGTGATCGGGTACGGAAACCATGAGACTGCGATCATCAAATACCAGGAAACAGATTTGCTTCAAAGATTTGTAGATCTGATGAACTACAAAAACAAGAGCAACATCTTCACAGGTGGATATGGTGGATGGATGATATTTAAATATGAGGTAAGACCAAGCACTAACATGACCAAGCACATGAAGTACTTTCATGGATCAGGTGGAGGTGGAATAGTCACCAAGGGTGCAATCAACTTGACACGAGCCTTGGAGACCTATGAGAATATGGATGTATTTGTGATGGGTCACATTCATGAGAACGCTAGTAGAAATGATGTAAGGGATTGCCTGTACTATAACCAAGGAAAGAGAGCCTACGAACTACAGCAGAAGCAGATCCACCTTGCTATCACAGGAAGCTACAAGGAAGAATATGGTGATGGTAGTCATGGATGGCATATTGAAAGGGCTGCACCTATTAAGCCTGTAGGCGGTAGAATTCTTACCCTACATGGCAGAAGATTTGTGAAGGATGGATCTGAGAATCATGAATTATTGGTAGACTCACATAAGTTCCCACTATGATAGACAGCGACAAAACCAAGATAGCAGCAGTATCATTTTTGATCGGGGTGATAGTAGCTATTATCCTATTCCCTAAGAAGGAGATAGAGACAATCTACAAGACCAAAATTGATCGATTGACTGATACCCTATACATCACAAGCAAGGACACCATCTACATCCCAAAGACTAAGATAAAAACCCAGGTTATAAGGGATACAATACTGATCGATTCTAAGCCTAAAATTAAGGCCTTTGAGACCACTTTTCCTTTTGAGCATGGAAGTACTAAGGTAAGCGGAGAAGTCCTTGGAGAAGTCCTTAAAATGACTGCTGTGAATGATTACACTTTACCTGTAGTGACTAACACTATCACAGAGACAAAAAAAGAGACCATAGTAGTCAAACCAAAAGGAATCTACTTAGGTGCAGGAATCAATTCCTTGCTTCGGCCTAGTGGGAAAATTATCTACCTAGATAACAAGTACCTGTTTGAATACAACTACAGCCCTATGGATGGTGTGCATCATGTGGGTGTATCTAAAAAACTATTTTGATGTGGATTGAAATAGATGTAATGCTACAAGGCACTTCCCTAGATTGGAAAGAATTAGGCCTTGACATCAAGCATGAATTTGTCCGTAGAATGGTCAGGCTTCAGGACATTGCATATGTGCAGGAGTTAGTGCATGACATTCAAATCATGTACTTCTATGACAAGACTAGCTGTCTGATCAGAGGGGACTATCAGAGCATCAGGGATGAATTACTCCACCTATCAGATGAAGAAGATTAAATACCATCAAGGCAGATGTCATCATAGAACCACTTCCTGCCTTCATCAGTCATGATCTTATTCAGCAGTTCCTTCTGCTTTGCTTTCTTTGCTGAGTACTTTGCCTTCTCTTCTTTTTGCAGGATCTTCAAGATCACTAAATAGCCTATCAGGTCATTGATCACATCCTCATCATCCTTGTCTAGGCTTCCATTCTTGATTCTTTTTAGTTTGTCATCTATCCGTACCTTCAGCCCTTCTTCAGGGGATAGATTGGAAAAGATACCCAGGGGTTCTATAGCTGAGTTCCCGTACTTCTGATTTTTGGCTATCAGCATTTCTGTAATCTCTGACAGCACTCTGTAGACTTCTTCATGAAAATTCATAGGATACATTCAAATAGGTAAATGATAGCAAGTGCAAAGATAAGGGTGTAGGCAATAAATAGAAGGCATCCCTTAAGGTCTTTCATAGTTCTGCCTGAATGATTTAAAACTATCGCCAATTAGGTACTGAGAACTCCTGAACTTTGATCTACCCTTCTTGACTAGTGATCCATTACTGAATAAAACATAGAATTCATTCTCTTCAAATTCTTGATTGATCTCGAGGAATTCAAGCCACCATTCACCAGGCTTTCTATTCTCATCTATAATCCTTGATGCCTTTCCGTACCCAAATGGATTAATGATCTCTGATTCTTCCATAGTTTTTTTTGCAAGTTATATGTATAAAAAATAAGAGTTTAGGAAATTGTCACATTTTGTTTAAAATTTTTTCTTGAATTTATTTTTTTTTTAATAAATAGTTTATTTTATTTGTGTAAACAAATCCAATAAAACCATGAAATACGATTCAGAAACTTACTATGATCAGGAGATCACCTTCACTTATGAAGGTCAGGACTATGTTTGGACAGGTGATTATTCAATCGAATCTACCTATGAAGATGAAAGCGAATATGCTCCTGCCTATGGAGAGATGGAGGTCAGAATAGACCACACTTATAGCATTTATTCTTACCAGGATGATGCTGAGATTATCCCTACAACTTCTCTTCTGATGGCTGTAGAATTACACATTGAAAGAAACTATTAATCAAACAAATACAAACCAAATGAAAGAACTAATTAAGATTCAAAGCGAATTGAAAGCACCAAAGAATCAATTCAACTCCTTCGGAAAATACAAGTACCGATCTGTGGAGGACATCCTGGAGGCGGTAAAGCCTTTGCTCGCAAAGTATGAATGCACTTTGACTCTTCATGATGAGGTCAAAGAAGTAGGTGGTATTACCTTCATAGAGGCTACTGCTTCAATTCAGAAGGACATGGAAGGCAGGACAGTAACTGCACAAGCAGGGATAGATATAAACAGGAAGGGTATGGACATTGCTCAGTCATTTGGATCTTCTTCATCCTATGCTAGGAAGTATGCATTGAATGGTCTCTTCCTAATTGATGATACCAAAGATCCTGATGCGACAAATGATCATCAGCCAAAATCACCTACTAAGGTATCACCTACAGAAGAGCAGTTCGCATACATTGTCAGATACCTGAATGGCACAGATGCACAGAAGAAACAGGCAAAGGAGGCTATGAATAAATATACCTTTACTCAAGATCAATTAGATACCTTAGAAGGATTAATATGAACCTATACACATTGACACAAGAGGCACAGTACTTAGCTGTGCTTCTTGAAACGGAAGAACTAACTCCCGAACTAGAAGAAGCCTTGATCATCAATCAGAATGAACTTCAGGCAAAGGCTGTAAACTATGCAAAAGTGATAGCAAACTATCAAGCAGAATCAGATGCCATAGACCAAGAGATTAAGCGACTCAAGGCAATGAAGGAAAGCAGAGAAAAGAAGATAGAATGGCTGAAGGAATCTGTAAAGAAAGCCATGCTAGTGAGCGGAATTGAGAAGGTAGAATCACCACTATTCAAACTATCTGTTAGGAGATCAGAAGCGGTGGAGGTAGATCTAGTAGAGGCTTTGCCAAATGCCTTTCAGAATGTCAAGAATGTGGTCACTGCTGATAAGATAGCAATCAAGGAAGCTATCAAAAAAGGCGAAAATGTAACAGGTGCTAGACTAGTAGAAAACTTCAACTTACAGATCAAATGAAACAGACAGCAGTAGATTGGTTATTTAAAGAACTTTTGGATAGACCAAAGGATAAGATGATTTGGTATTACATTTTAGAGAAAGGCAAGAAAATGGAAAAGGAGCAGATTGAAGATGCATACTTCGAAAAAGCATTTGATAAACATATTGGATTTGAAGAATATTATCAAGAAACCTACGGAGAGAAATGAAATACCTAGGAAAGAAAATCGAAAGACCTGGAGACCTAGCACCCAAAGGGGTTAAGTCTACCTACCAAACAGAAAAACTTCCATTCAATGAAACCTTTGAAAGACTATGGCAGCTGACAAATTCCAAGCAGTAAAAGATACCATCTTTGACTTGTATCTAAAAGGATATACCAAAGCCAAACTAGCAGAGGCTTTGAATATGAAACATAGTCAGGTAGCCTACATCTTGTACACTATCCTGAAGGTACACGAGAAGAAGCCTAGGAAGATGTCATCCACAAACCTAGTGGAATCAATGCCTAGGGATCAGGTCAATAGAGTGATCACCCTAGCGTCCTGGGGATATAATGGTAAAGAGATCGCAGAAGATACCTGCCTACCTTACAACAGGGTACAGGTTCTTATTAGAGAAGCAACTTCAAAAAATTTAATAAAAAAAATGGTGTAGTATTTGTTTGTTATTTAATAAATAACTTATATTTGTCTATTCAATTACATCAACAAACCAAATACCATGAAAAATTTAACAGACTTACAAGCCTCACAAAGCATAGAAAAAGAACTTTTGTTTCTTTACAGCAAGGCTTTAAAAATGATTCCTAATTCACCTAATCAATTAAAAGTAAGATCTAGAATTAATGAAATTTTATCAAACAAATAAACTAAAAAACCAATGAAAAAAGCACTTCAAATCACAGGCAAGATTCTATATTTTATCATTGCCATGTCTCCAATCTTTGCCCTGGGCTACATGCTAGGAATGAAACTTTAACCAAAAACCAAATACACCTATGGAAAATCTGAAAATCAAAATCAAGCAAACTCAGGAAGTAGAAACTGAGGTATCAATCCCGAAGTACTTTTGTATCAATAAGTACAGATACTACAAATTGCTGAATAATTCAGCCTGTATGCTAGTCGATTACTACACTACAGATATTGGGACTATGGCTGCCCTAGAATTGTGGCCATGCATAAAGGTGGAACATATCAGGTATGTCTCTTACATTCTCAAGGAAGATAACCTGGAAGAGATCACTGAAAAGGAATTCAATAAACATCTAAATGCTGCAAAAAAATTAATCTGCTCGCTATGAAAAATGATTCTCAAAACGCACTGATCAAGGGATGGCTGTTAAACGGCCATTCCATTACAGCCCTGGATGCCTTGAATATGTTTGGATGCTTTCGGCTATCTGCTAGAATAGCAAATCTTAAAGATCAGGGAATGAATATCATTACAGAAATGGTAGAAATCAATGACAAACGGATCGCTAAATACAGCCTGAAGAGATGACTAAGGAAGAGATAATTAGGGAACTGCAATTTAGGGCTACTCAGAAATACTTGATTTACCTGGCACTTCAGGAGATCATGCTTGACAACTATGAAGATTGCACCTTCCTAAAGGACTACGATCACCACATTACTACCAAGCACAAGAACATGATCAACAGCCTACAAAGAAATGCCACCAAGGCATTCAGATTCTTGGAAGGATATGATGAAGGTGAGGCTACTATCAAGCAGTTCCATGAGTTTGTGAGGCTTTTTGAATTGCTTCACGAATCGATCGACCTGGGAGGGGATGTATTCCATAATTGCATAAATGAAGTTGAAATTGTACTGAAGAAATATGGCAAAGAAATTAACTGAAGAACAGCTAGACAAAATGATTGACCTGTGGAGGGATAGACTTTCCATCAAGGCAATAGCAATAGAACTAGGGGTATCCTACACTACTGCTTATCAGCAATTAAAAAAACGCTCACTTGTAGGATAATTGGAAAAAATTATTATCTTTGAAAATCGAATCATTCCTGTGTGGTAGCTAGAATGATTCCATAGGTTAAATTCAACCTAGCCCGACAGTCTACCACCTGTTGGGCTTTTTTATTTTCTATGAAAAAGGAAGCATACTATTTCTCCCATGATGCCAATGCAAAGGATGATCCAAAGATCCTTCAATTAAGGATGCATCTAGGATGGGAAGGCTACGGCCTATTTTGGGGACTGATTGAACTGCTAAGAAATCAGCCTGACTACCGAATGCAAAAGCATTACATGAGCATTGCATTTGCATTGCAAACGGATCAAAAAAAGATTGAAAGCCTAGTCAATGACTTTGATCTATTTGCTACGGATCAAGAATTCTTTTGGTCTGAAAGCCTTTTGAAACGGATGGAACTTAAAGAAGAGAAGTCAGAGAAGATGCGAAATGCTGCGAATAAGCGGTGGAATAAAGATTCGGATGCTAAAGCAATGCATAAGCATAGCAAAAGCAATGCACAAGCAATGCAATTAAAGGAAAGTAAAGTAAAAGAAAGTAAAATAGATGTAGAGTCACACAATCAAATCTTTAGAGAATTGTGGACTAGTAGAATATGGCTTGAAGGAATAGCAATGAAGCACAAGGTGACTACCAAAGAAGTACAGGATCACCTAAATGAATTTAGAACTGAATGTATCCTGAAGGATGAACTGAAGGTGAATGAAAAAGATGCAAAGGAACATTTCATTAATTGGATAAAAAGAGGGAATCCTTTCCCTGATAAGAAAGCAGAAGTACCTGCATATCCTAAGTCAACACTACAAGATAATTGGTGGTAATGGAAGCGAAGCAGATAAAAGAAATGAATGACCTGAATAGGGATATTTGGGGAATGATAGTTCAGGCACAGAAGACAAAGAACTGGGCTTTGATTGAAGTGAACTTGAAGAGGCTGTACTCCTTACAAAAAAAGTATATAAATCTTATCAATATCATGGATTATGAAGTAAAAGGTACTACCTTGATGCTTCAAGATGAAATCAGGTTCAGAAGTCAATTTGAGAAGCAATGGTTCAAAGATGTGGCTGAACGGAATGGTCACTACAAATCAATGAAGGAGAACATAGATAAATACTTTGGAAATGAAGAGACAATCTGAAAAGACATTTGACCTAGATTTCTGCGAGGCTTCTATAAAGACCTTTGCAGCCCAAAAGGATTCAATGCTTAAGAACTTCCGTAAAGGAAAGGAATCAGGATCAAAGACCTATGTGAGGGACATTGACCACATCACTAGTGGAGGGATGCAGAATAAAATGTGGTCTTGGAAGGCAGGAGAATTTAACCTGTGGACAGGCTACAACAATGAAGGCAAGTCACAATTCCTGATCTTTCTTTGTGTCCTAAAGGCAATAAATGAAGGGTGGAAGTTTGCTTTCTTTAGCCCTGAGAACTATCCACCTGATGAGTTCTTTGATGACATCATCCACACTATCCTCGGAAAAAGCACAGATAGGCATTATAAGAATTTTGATGTGCAGGAAGATGAATATCTCAGAGCCTTTGACATGGTCAAGGATAACTTCTTTTTTGTGTACCCTGAAAAGGATGGAATACCCGACTTCAGGATAGAACAGATTGAATCTGTATTTGAATTCCTTGTATGGGAGAAAGATGTGAAGGCTGTGATAGTAGATCCATACATCAAGATCAGGCATGAGATGAGTGCAGGAGAGCCTGAGCATTTGTATGCATCTAGATTCATGATGGACAGGATAAACTTCACTAGGAAAAACAATGTTTCCTATCACCTAGTGATGCACCAAACCACACCTAGGAAGGAGAAAGATGGAAACTATCCTCCACCTTCCCTGTACCAAATCAAAGGTGGTGGAACATTTGCGGATAGCACAGACAATTCTATCTCTGTATGGAGACCAAACAGGGCTACAGATCCAAATGATACAACAGTGATTATCAAAACGGATAAGATCAAGAAACAGAAATTGGTAGGTATCCCTTATGAAATCACAATAGACTTCAACAGGAAGCGGAATAGGTACACGGGAAAGGATGGCTTTGACTACTTTGAAAATGCCTTGATAGGAAAAGAACCTGATCCTAGGGTGGAGAAGTTCAGCACTACAGGAATAGATGACTTCATCTTCCCTGATCAATCACAAGAAATACCTGCACCTTTCTAACATGATAAAAGATAGATATTCTGTAAGGTCAATAGATCCTTTTTTATGTAATGAATGGCTTCTAAAAAAGCACTACCTAAAAAGGAAAACATCTTTCACCTATTCCTTTGGTCTTTTTGTTGATAAGATCCTAGTAGGGGTTTTGACATTTGGCAATGCTGTACCATTGAATATGAAAAAATCTTTGTTTGGTGAAAAATACATGGGCTTGGTTTATGAATTGAATAGACTTTGCACGAATGATAACCTAGATAAGAATGCAAATTCATTCTTTATTTCTCAGGCATTCAAGATGCTGCCAAATCCTATGATCATAGTATCCTATGCTGATAGATCAGTAGGTCACACGGGATACATCTATCAGGCTTGTAATTTCATGTACACAGGAGAGAGTCACACTCAGATGGATTGGAAACTCAAAGGATATGAGCATATCCATTCAAGGACTTTGATGGATGAATTCGCATTTCAACCTGATAGAATTAACAAATTGAAGGAAAAATATGGTGATCAATTGTATCAAGTGAAAAGAGAATCTAAGCATAGGTATGTGTATCTTATTGCAGATAAAAAATCAAAAAAGGAAATCATGAGCCACAAACTATTTGAGATCAAAGAATACCCAAAAGGAGACAATAAGAGATATGATTCAAACTATCAGCCATCAATTCAAACTCAATTATTTTAACCATGAAAAAAGAAGACCTATTCAGCATCTCCTCCACCTTGTTAGCCATCTTTGGCTTGATGCAGGTGAACATTTCAAACCTTTTCCTGTTCGTAGTATTGGTGGCATTGTACACTATCGGGATGGACTTTGTATATAGGGCTTGTAAATGATACAATTCAAAATCAATGAAAAGCCTTTGTCAGTCAATCAGGCATGGCAGGGGAAGCGGTTCAAAACACCTGCCTACAAGGACTATGAGAAGGCCATGCTTTTGATGATGCCCAAGGCTAAGGTAGACACGGAAGAGATGCTACGAGTGGAATTCATTTTCGGATTCAGCAACAAGGCATCTGACCTAGATAACCCTGTCAAGTTATTGATGGACATAGCCCAAAAGAAGTACGGCTTCAATGACAAGAATGTATTCGAGATGAACATCCGCAAATGCTTGGTAAAGAAAGGCGAAGAATTTATACAGATGGGCATCTATAAGATGCTACCATTTTAGACAAATTCACCTGTATTCCTTTGATATTAATTTTAAATGTATATTTGACAAAACGCAAACCAAATGAGCCTAGAAGAAGGAAGATTGATAAGACAAGCAAGAAAGAAAAGCGGATACACTCAGCTAGAACTATGCAAGAAATTAGGACTATCCCATGCACCTATAAATCAGGTGGAAAATGGGTGGGAATCAATCAGCCTATTCAATCTTAGAATGATCTGTGAGGCTATCGGTCTAGAAGTAGTGATCAAAGAGAAGAAAAAAAATGCCTAGAATGCTGCCTACATCCAAGCCTGACTATTCTTTAGAGATGCGATTCAAGACATCTTCAGGGGATTGGTCTCAATGGATTAACAAAGGCAAAGGTCTATTTCAAAGCATAGAAATAGTTCAGCATCAAATCAGGCTTATTACAGCACCACACAGGGGAAAAGAGATTGAAGTCAGATTCGAATGGAATGGATGGCTATGTGATTATTCAGGTCTGCCTACAGGCGAAGTGATCAGGCTAAAATGAAGGCTATTGAATGGCTATATGACAAGGAGTTTGAATATGTCTTCAAGAACATAGGAAAGGACTTGTGGGAAGATTTGAGGCAGGAAGTAGCAGTCATAGTCCTGGAATATGATTCCGACAAACTAGTGGAACTGCAAAGCAAAGGAAAGCAGGTCTTTAAGTTTTGGATAGTTAGGATCTGCTGCAATCAGACCAATAGCAAGTATGGCAAATTCGGCAGGATGTATGCAGCCCTTGTACCTGTGGAGGATGTCATTAAATTTGTCAAGGAAGAAGAAGAGATAGACAACAGCCAAGAGGTAGCCAATAGCATTGAAAAGATTATCCCTTCCCTATATTGGTACGATCAAGAAATCCTGAAGATGTACATAGAACTTGGATCGGTAAGGAAGGTAAGTAAGCAGACAGGCATTCCTCACACATCTATTTTCATCACAATTAAAAACATAAGAAAATGTATATTGCAGCAGTTGGTGTACTAGGATCTATTGGAATCACCTTGATCTATTTCTACATCCTAAATATTCCTAGGGTATTCAAGAAGATCACAGGCAGGAATTTGGTCAAGCCTTTTTCCTGCTCCTTCTGTATGTCCTTTTGGATCAGCATGTTTTTTCTAATCTTAAAAACGGATTTGCTTTCTGCAATATTTATAGGTAGCTGCACACCATTTGTGTACCTAGTCATTGAAGATTATTTCACCAATAAATTTGAACTATGAAAATTCAAGAAATTAAAAATGAAATCGGTTTTTTAATGCAATGGCTTCATGATAATCATGACCCACATTCTAAAATAATTATTTCACAAACAAAGGTTGATTTAATTCAAGAAATTGAAGGATACACCTCATATAATGTATTTGAGCAAGAAGAAAAAGAAAATCTATTAACAAGGAAAAAACATGAATGTAGACCTCCCGAAAATGCTAGTTCCTACGCTTATGGGTCAGCGATATATGAGTGCTATGAAAATGATGAAGGTCAATTAATTGCAACCAATGATGAGTATGCTAGCCAAGTTGATTTTTGTCCTTATTGTGGATTTGAGGCAATAAATAAAATTAAATAATTATGATACAGATTTCACCTGAAGATTTAGAACTATTTAAGAAGCACTTCCACCTTTATGAGTGCTACAAGAAACACGCATTCATTCGCAACTACAGCAAAGAAGTATATACTGAATTGATATACCTATACACCAAGTACATCAATGAGAAGCATCAGTTTTCCCATTGGTGCAGTAGCTGTAGAGCAGAACTAGTCAATTACCTTTATGCATGGTTCGTGAATGAGACTCACACCACTTGGTACAAGAAAGATGAGCCTGTAGTGGAGGAAGTACCTGCAATCATTGAAGAGCCTGTGATCGAAAACAAGCCCATCAAGAGAAGAAGAAAATAAACCAAACCAAATACACATGAATGACAAACCAAAAGTAAGGCTAGGCAATGGCAAGAAGAAAAGTGCCTCATGGCTGACTGCTGCCATCTGCATAAGTGATGCAGAGACTCATGCATACACCTACAACGGCAAGAAGTATGTGAATGTGAATATCAATATCTATGACAAGCCCAATGAGTACGGGAAGGATGTTGCTATCACCTTGAATGATTACAAGAAGGAGGAAGGTGCTGCACCACAGGCAAACAAGATGCCTACTGCACCTGTACCTTATCAAGCCGAAGAATACGATCTACCATTTTAAAAACCACAAATCATGTCAAACTTTCAATTGAATTTCAACAGCCCTAAGAAGGTAGTGAGTATCACCCTAGATGAAGAAGAAGGAATCTTTCAACTAGCTTACTTGTTTAAGAAGTTACTAGATGATGCAGGGATAGCAAACAAAGTAGAAGAAAAAGAAGTGGAAGCAGTAGAGGCTACAGAAGTAGGAAACGAAAAATTAGACTAATGGATATCAAAGTAGTCAAACTTTCAGAGATCAAAAGCAATCCGAATAACCCTAGGATTATCAAGGATGATAAGTTCAGAAAACTAGTCAAGTCTATTCAAGAGTTTCCAAAGATGCTCGAGATCAGACCTGTGGTAGTTAATGCTGATATGATAGTCCTAGGGGGTAACATGAGATTAAAAGCCTGTAAGGAAGCAGGACTTAAAGAAGTTCCGGTGATCTTTGCCCATGATCTAACAGAAGATGAACAGAAGCAATTTATTATTAAAGATAATGTAGGCTTCGGTGAATGGGATTGGGATATGCTTGCAAACGAATGGGAAGAAGATCTATTAGAAGAATGGGGTGTTGATATTCCATTTCTAGAAAATACAAATATTGAAAATGATTTAAAGAGTTCTGAAAATCCATATAGTTTAAAAATCGAAGCACCAAAATATGAACCTAATGGAGAAAAGCCTGAATTTGTTGAATTGTATGACAAAATAAAATTTGAAAGTTTAGTTGAACAAATTGAATCTTCTTCATTAAATAAAGAACACAAAGAATTTTTAAAACTTGCAGCAACAAGGCACATTGTTTTTAATTATTCAAAAATTGCAGATATGTATGCTCATTCAGATAAGCAGATGCAAGAATTAATGGAATCAAATGCATTAGTTATTATTGACTTTGATAAAGCCATAGAAAATGGATTTGTAAAAATAACAGAAGAACTTAAAGAAATGTATCAAATTGATGAATAATCAATATACGTTTGTTAGACATGGTCAAACATATTGGAATAAAAATGGAATAATGCATGGCCAATATGATATTCCATTAAATTATACTGGATTTATACAGGCTAATAAAATTTCAGAAGAATTAAAAAATCAACATTTTGACATATGTTTTTCATCTCCACTTCAAAGAGCAAAATCAACTGCATTTCAGATTTTAAAATATCACAAAAATGTAAATTTAAAATTTGATGATAGATTAAAAGAATTAAATAAAGGGTTGCTAGAAGGAAAACATCTTAATAGCGAAAAAATTTTAGCAGATGAAAATTCTTATGTTTTAAAAAAATTCAATATAGAATCAAAAATTGATTTTTTTAAAAGAGTTAAAGATTTCATAAATTTTACAGAAACAAATTTTAAAAATAAAAATATACTGATAGTAGCACATAGTGGTACAATTAAAATGTGTTTTTTTTATTTTGATTTTCCTAAAATACCAATTCACAAGGCATATTATTTAATACATGTTAAAAATTGTAAGGCTTATAAAATAAATGATTTTAAATTAAATATAAAAAAAATGAAAATAGGTTTTTTCCCAATGGTAGCGGACATTCTTCATTCTGGTCATGTAATAGCAATAGAAGAAGCAAAAAAATATTGCGATTATTTAATTATTGGACTTCATTGCAAACCAAATTATAAAAATCCACAGCAGTCAATATATGAAAGATATATGCAGCTAAGAGCAGTAAAATGGGTTGATGAAGTAATACCTTATGAAAATATTGAAAAGGATTATGATTTATTTAAAAGCCTTAGTTATGATGTCTATTTTCTTGGAAATGATCATAAGGGAAATGAATGGGAGTTAAAAAATGAAATAGAATCATTAGGAAGAGAAATTGTTTATTTAAAAAGAAATCATAAATATAGTTCATCAAAAATAAAAAATGACACAAAAGAAAATATCAAAAAATGATTACGCTGTTTTCATTTTAACTCACGGCAGACCAGATAAAGTAATTACTTATGATACATTAATAAATTGTGGCTATACAGGACAAATATATATCATTATTGATAATGAAGATAAATTTAAAAATGAATATTATAAAAAATTTGGGTCTAAAGTAATTGAATTTTCTAAAAGTGATTATAAGGGAAAATTTGATATAATGGATAATTTTAACAATAATAAAGTTATTGTTTATGCTAGAAATGCATGTTATGATATTGCTAGAAAATTAAATCTTAAATTTTTCTTTGAGTATGAAGATGACTATACTAGTTTTTTATATAGATATATAAAAAATGATCAATTAAAAGGAATAACAGTTAGAGATCTTGATAAAGTACTAGAATTAATGATTAATTGTTTAATAAATACTAAATCAGATACAATAGCATTTTCTCAAGGTGGTGATTTTATAGGAGGAGCAGGATCATTTAAAAGTAATTCATTTAAAAGAAAGGCTATGAATAGTTTTTTATTTAAAGTAAATGAAGATCCTAAAAATGACATAATATTTGTTGGAAGAATGAATGATGATGTAAATACTTATTTATCAAAAGGAAAAGTAGGTAAATTATTTTTTCAAATTTCAAATATTAATTTAAATCAACTTCAAACACAGAGTAATTCTGGAGGAAATACAGAAATTTATCAACAATTCGGAACTTATTCAAAATCATTTTATTCAGTTATGATTGAACCATCTTGCGTTAAAATTAATTTAATGGGCAATATTCATAAAAGATTACATCATACAATAAAATGGGAAAATGCAGTACCGAAAATTATTTCAGAAGAATTAAAAAAATAATTTTTTTCTTAGATTTTATTGGTTTATTTAGCATTAACAAATAATAACAGCTATGAAAAATCAGTATTATTTTGACAAATCAATATCAAGATTTAGAAAATTAGAAATTGGAGATCTAGTAAAATGGAAAGTTGGTGATAAAACCAGAAGGGGAATTTTTAAGCAAATCAAAGATAATTCAGCTGAAGTAATTACTACTTTTGTTGAATCTCAGGCAATCAATCTTAAATGTTTAGTTCCTTTATATTTAATTGAAATAGACTCATAAAAACTACAAAAATGGACATACAAAAAAGAGCAATGATAGAAGCCTTAGAAAAAGCATTAGGAGTTGTAACAACAGCCTGCAAATCTGTAGGAATATCTAGATCAACTCATTATTTATGGATGGAAAATGATCCAGAATATCAAAAATTGGTAATTGATCTTCAAGATGTAGCATTAGATTTTGCTGAATCTAGGCTTTTTAAATCTATCGAAGGTGGATCTGATACAGCAACAATTTTTTATTTAAAAACAAAAGGTAAAAGAAGAGGCTATGTCGAAAGGCAGGAGATCACAGGAGCAGACGGCAAGAAAGTTTTTGAAGTCACTATTTTAGATGACAGCGAAAAGCATTAAGACAAATAAAGTATTTAGGCACCTAGAAACTAGCAAAGCTAAGATAATAGTAGAGCAAGGTGGAACTAGATCAGGGAAGACCTACAATATCCTTCTTTGGATCATTTTTTCATATTGCGAAAAGAACACAGGGAAGATCATCACTATCTGTAGAAAGACATTCCCTGCTTTGAGGGGTACTGTCATGCGTGACTTCCTGCAAATCCTCAAGGATCATGAGATCTACTCAGAGGATCTGCACTCAAAGACAGCAAACGAATACAGGCTAAATGGCAATGTAGTAGAATTCATATCCCTTGATATGCCTCAGAAAATCAGGGGTAGAAAGAGGGACTTGCTATTTGCAAATGAGGCCAATGAACTAAGTCAGGAAGATTGGCAGCAGCTACTTTTCAGAACGAATGAGAAGGTGATCCTAGACTATAACCCTTCAGAAGAATTCCATTGGATCTATGACCAAGTACTGACTAGATCGGATGTAGAATTCTATCAGACCACCTACAAAGACAACCCCTTCCTGGGGGATGTAATCAAGCAAGAGATTGAAAGACTCAAGGAGATAGATGAAAACTATTGGAGAGTCTATGGCCTTGGAGAAAGGGGACAAAGCAGAAGCCTTGTGTACACCTTCCAAACTTGTAAGGAGATACCAAAGGAGGCAAAACTAGTTTCCTATGGGCTTGACTTCGGATTCTCAAATGATCCTACATCTTTGGTAAGAACCTATCTTCTAGGTGATGATATGTACACAGAAGAACTGATCTACCGAACAGGCATGACCAATCAGGACATAGCCAATGAGATGAAGGTGCTAGGCCTAGATAGAGCCACCGAGATCTTTGCAGATTCAGCAGAGCCTAAAAGCATTGAGGAGATCTATCGAATGGGGTGGAATGTAAAGCCTACCATCAAGGGAAGCATCAATCTAGGGATAGACACTATCAGGAGGCATAGGCTTCATGTAATGGAAGGCAGTTTCAACATGATCAAGGAACTCAGAAACTACAAGTATATAGAGGATAAAAACGGGCAGATCACCAATAAGCCTGTAGACAATTTCAACCATGCCTTGGATGCACTCAGGTATTCGGTGGTGAATAAGATCACGAACAGCCACCTTGGGAAGTACTCTTTCAGATAAATACACGAAACCAAATAAATATATTTCTAGCTATGTGGGATAAACTTACAGTAGGTCAATTCATCAGCATCTATGATATCGAATTAAATGCGAATTTGAATATCATTGAGAAGCAACAGAAGATGCTTTCCATTGTGGAGGGGAAGCCTGAAAGCTACTATGACAATTTCAAGTACAGAGACTTGATCAGCGAATACGGGGAGAAACTTTCTTTCTTTGACAATATGCCTGAAGCGAAGCCTGTGGACTTCTTGCAGGTAGGGGATAAGCGGTACAAGTTTGTGCATGAATTGCACGAGATCACAGCAGGTCAGTACATTGATATCCTAGCATTCAGTGGGGAGATCATGCAGTTGAATAAGATAGCTGCCTGTTTCTTTCTACCTATGGAAGGCAAGAGATATCAGCCATATGGGAAGATTCCTCATGATGTGGTGGCGGAAGATTTGCTAGATGCAAAGTTCCTAGATGTGTACGGGTGTATGCTTTTTTTTTGTCAATTATTCAACGAATTAATAGCAGATACAATAATCTCCTCAATGACAAATCAGGAACTAGCGAAGAAGGCAGTGGATTTATGGAGAGATGGGGGTGGGTCTATTCCACTAAGCAGGTGGCAGACTTCCAAAATATTAGCGTAGCACAAGCCTTTGATTTGGCAGTAGTAGAGTACCTGAATACATTGGCATATTTAAAAGATTATAACAAGGACAAAGAATTACAATATAAAAAATGGTCGTTGCAAAACAAGATAAAGTAGATGGATTGATCAATGTAGGAGGCTACAGGCTAAAAGGAAATGAACTTGTAGTAAAGGCTGAAGAGATACTTCTTCAGAACATTGAATCTGCTTTGTTTAGGCTAGGACTTAGACTTGCTGATAATCTTGAGATGAATGCACCAATGGGTGCTACAGGGAAACTCAAGTCTACATTTGGTCAGCCTGTAATTAGAGAAACAAAAACAGGGTATAGTATTGAGATTAAAACTGATGCATACTACTTTGACTATATAGATAAAGGGGTGAGGGGTGTTGATCATGAATTGAAAAACAAAAAGGTATACCCAAATGCTAAAGGTAAATTTTACCAATTTGAAACCTACTTCATGCCTCCTAAAGCCTTGAAGGAATTAGAGGGATGGATGCAAAGAAAGAATATAGAAGTAGAAGCAAGGAATATGAGAATATCAGCAGGGGATGAAAAGTTGAGGGGTAGAAGGATGCTTCCACAGATTTCTAGTTCAGCCCAAAGAATGGCCTACTACATCAAGAAGTATGGTATAGCAGGAACTAATTTTATTCAAAAATCCATAGACCAAGCCAAACCTGAATTTGACATAGACATTCAAACAATAGGGGCAGATTCCCTTGTTTTAAAAGTAAGAAAATGATAACACTCACACAGCCATCCATCAGCATCCTTCCTGCTTTCAATAGGATTAATTATCAGATAGTATCTACGAATGCAAACGAGGTAGGCTTCAAATATGTGGTCAAGGTCTATGACGGGAATGATGACCTGATCACTACTGCATACTATGACAGCCCTGCTGATCCTTCTGATGCTGTGGAATTTGATGTATCCAAATTTGTAAGTACTCAATTCAGCTATACTAAGGGATTCTATGAGACGGCTACCACATCAAACAGCACCAATATCATGAAGCCTTTCTACCTGAAATGCTATGAATACTACGAGATTGATGGGGAATATGTGATAGTGCTAGATAGTGAGGTAGTATCTTCTGTGAAGTACGGCTTTGCAGGGGCTTTTCCTTTGCTAGAATTGGATGATTGGTATGCAGATGTGAATCTCTATAACGGGGTCAGCAATACCACATACAAGCCATTGACGGCATGGGACACGATCAAGGTCAGAGAAACCGATGCACAGGTATTCGGGTTCATCAATACAGGCTACCTGACAAATGTAGAACTGCTTGTGACCTATCAGAATGCTACTACCCAAACCTACTACATCACCCCTTCAGGAATTGGCGGTGTGCCACAGGTGTCCTATTTTCAGATCACACCTTTGACATATGGCGGTAGTATTGCATCTATTCAGTTATTCGTGAATTGGAATAACGGATCTGCAAGAAGATACAAATTTGCAACCATGTACACCCAAGCCTGTGGGAAGTTTGATCCTATGAGAATTGCCTACCTTAACAAGTACGGCACTTTTGACTTCTTCAATTTTGACCTAGTGAATAAGACCACTTTAAGCATTGAGAAGAAGGGCTACCAAAGAGACTACAACGGCAGCATCTATGAAGCAAATGGGGTAGTGGTAAAGAATGTCAATCCTATCTACTACACAAAAGAAACGCAGTCATGG
>Ga0255171_1000100_pt1 | contig 34560 bp, 41 predicted proteins | sample Atl_Yuk_RepB_8d_FD_183176 | JGI IMG/M metagenome (GOLD analysis project Ga0255171, IMG submission 183176) | Freshwater microbial communities from Altamaha River, Georgia, United States - Atl_Yuk_RepB_8d | ecosystem: Environmental > Aquatic > Freshwater > River | place: USA: Georgia | collected...
GGATAAATTTATAAAATTTGTCGAAAAAGTGTGGCCGACGTTCATTTCGGGGCGGCACCACAAAAGAATGGCTGAGGCGTTCGAAAGAGTGGCGCGCGGGGAGTGTAAACGGCTGATTATTAACATGCCGCCACGTCATACCAAGTCAGAATTCGCTTCTTACCTGCTTCCGGCGTGGTTTTTGGGCAAATTTCCGCACAAAAAGGTAATTCAAACGTCTCACACAGCCGAATTGGCTGTAGGCTTTGGTCGTAAGGTCCGTAACTTAGTTGATACGGATGTATACCATGAAATTTTCCCCAAACTTGAGCTCCAAAGCGACTCAAAAGCCGCTGGACGATGGAACACCAGCAAAGGCGGTGACTATTTTGCGATTGGTGTGGGCGGTGCGGTGACGGGAAAGGGTGCCGACCTGCTCATTATTGACGACCCGCACTCAGAACAAGAGGCTGCGATGGCCGCAGTCAACCCAGAGGTGTACGACAAGGTATACGAGTGGTATACATCAGGTCCGCGGCAGCGTCTGCAACCGGGTGGTGCGATTGTTATTGTGATGACGCGCTGGGCTCAGCGTGATTTGACAGGACAGGTGCTTAAAAATGCAGCGTTACGTGGTGAAACTGACTGGGAAGTCATTGAATTTCCTGCAATCTTGCCCTCGGGCAACCCGCTTTGGCCGGAGTTTTGGAGTCTGGGCGAACTTTCTGCGCTACGCGAAGAACTGCCTAACGCGAAGTGGCAAGCACAGTATCAACAGAACCCAGTGGGCAACGAGAGCGCTATTGTCAAACGTGATTGGTGGCAGTGGTGGGAAGAGGAAGAGCCGCCCCGCTGCGAGTACATCCTCCAGACTTGGGACACTGCGTTCGAGAAACACCAACGCGCCGACTATTCTGCGGGCACGACTTGGGGCATATTCACGCACCACAAAGACAACACGAAGAACATCATTCTGCTGAACACATATAAGAAGCGGGTGGAGTGGGTTGACTTGAAGCGAGATGTACTGCGTGAGTACAACGAGTACGAGCCTGATGGTCTGTTGATCGAGAAGAAAGCCACCGGGGCACCGCTGATCTATGAGCTCAGAGCGATGGGCATACCCGTGCAGGAGTTTACGCCCAGCAAGGGACAGGATAAGATAGCGAGACTGAACTCAGTGTCTGACTTGATTGCATCGGGGAAGGTGTGGGTTCCACGCACGCGTTGGGCGGAAGAGTTGGTTGATGAGATTGGCGCGTTCCCCTCGGGCGAGCACGATGACTTGGTTGACGCGACGACTCTTGCGTTGATGCGATTCAGAGCTGGTGGGTTCCTCCGTCTGCCGATTGACGAGCCCGAAGAAGTTCAATGGTTCAAGAACTACCGCAAAGAGCGGTACTACACAGTGTAAGGAAACAATATGGCAATGGACAAAGGCTTGTACGCCGCACCACAAGGCTTGGCAATCCTCACGGACGCCCCAGAGATTGAAGTCGAGCTGGAGCTTGAACCTACTGAAGAAGGTGAAGAATTAACAGAGGAAACCGAAGGCACTGCCGACGACTTTGATGCCAACCTCGCTGAGTTCATGGACGATGGCGTGCTCGACACACTGGGCAAGGACTTGGTTGAAGACTTCGACAAGGACGTTGGTGACCGCAAGGATTGGATTCAAACCTACGTTGATGGCCTGAAGTTGCTGGGCTTGAAGTACGAAGATCGTACTGAGCCATGGCAAGGTGCTTGTGGTGTGTTCCACCCCATGTTGACCGAGAGCGTTGTGCGATTCCAGAGTGAGTCCATGATGGAGACGTTCCCAGCCATGGGTCCTGTCAAGACGCAAATCGTTGGTGCGATTGACTTGTTGCGTGAAGAAGCCGCCGCGCGCGTGCGTGATGACATGAACTACCAGCTCACCGAAGTGATGACTGAGTATCGTGCCGAGCACGAGAAGCTTTTGTGGTCCCTGCCACTCGCAGGTAGTGCGTTCAAGAAGGTGTACTACGACCCAAGCAAAGGTCGTCAAGTTGCTACGTTCATCCCCGCTGAAGACATCGTCGTGCCCTACGGCGCAAGTAATTTAGAGGACGCCGAGCGTGTTACGCACGTGATGCGTAAAACTAAAAATGAACTGACTAAGCTGCAACACGCTGGGTTCTATCGTGACTGTGATCTGGGTGACCCAGTCGTTGAGTTAGACGACATCGAGAAGCAGAAAGCTGAAGAGAACGGCATGAGTGCGATCCAAGATGATCGCTATCGTGTGCTTGAGATGCACGTGATGCTGGACTTGGAAGGGTTCGAGGACAAGGATGACAAGGGCGAAGAGACCGGTATCGCTCTGCCATACGTGGTGACAGTTGAAAAAGGCACAGGCAAGGTCTTGGCCATTCGGAGAAATTGGTATGAAGAAGACACGCTCATGCTCAAACGACAGCATTTTGTGCATTACCAATACATTCCGGGGTTCGGTTTTTATGGATACGGACTCATTCACCTTATCGGTGGATATGCAAAATCCGCGACGATGCTCATTCGTCAGCTCGTCGATGCTGGTACGCTCTCAAATCTCCCCGGAGGACTCAAATCTCGCGGCCTCAGAATTAAGGGCGACGATACACCTATCCAACCCGGTGAGTTCCGCGACGTAGACGTGCCGAGTGGTTCGATCCGCGACAACATTCTCCCTCTGCCATACAAGGAACCAAGCCAAGTTCTGTTCACTCTGTTCAACCAGATCGTGACGGAAGGTCGTGCGTTTGCTTCGAGTGGTGATATGAGTGTGAGCGACATGAGCTCGCAAGCGCCGGTGGGCACAACTCTGGCCCTCTTAGAACGTACCCTCAAAGTCATGTCCGCTGTGCAGGCGCGCTTGCACTTTGCGATGAAGCAGGAATTCAAACTGCTCAAGGTCATCATCGCCGACTACTGCCCAGAAGAGTACAACTACGAGCCTGCGAACGGTGAACGTCAAGTTCGCAAGAGCGACTATGACATGGTGGACGTGATCCCAGTGAGCGACCCCAACGCCGCGACCATGGCGCAGAAAGTTGTTCAGTATCAAGCGGTTCTTCAGTTGGCACAAAGCGCCCCTCAGTTGTATGACCTGCCCTTGTTGCACCGTCAGATGATTGAAGTGTTGGGTGTGAAGAACGCCGCCAAGCTTGTGCCTGTGGACGAGGACGCTGTGCCGACCGACCCAGTGCAGGAGAACCAGAACTTGTTGACTGGCAAGCCTGTGAAAGCGTTCATGGAGCAGAACCACCAAGCTCACTTAGGTGTGCACATGGCTGCGATGCAAGACCCCAAGATCATGCAGATGGTTGGTCAGAACCCACAAGCACAGGCGATCCAAGCCGCGGCTTTGGCGCACATCAACGAGCACATTGCCTTCGAGTACCGTCGTCAGATGGAGGAGAAGATGGGTATGGTGTTGCCGGGTGAGAAGGAGCAGAAGAACCTCACTCCAGAGCAAGCCGACCAGATCGCGATGGTGGCTGCACAAGCAGCGCAAGCTATGCTCCAGCAGAACAAAGCGGAAGCTGCACAACAGCAAGCCGAGCAACAAATGCAGGACCCTGTGGTCCAGATGCAGATGCAAGAACTCCAGATCAAGCAGCAAGAGTTGGCACTCAAGCAGCAGAAACAACAGATCGACGCCGCGGCCAAGGCCGACCAGCTTCGCATCGAGGAGGAGCGCATCGCCGCACAGAAAGAAATCGCAGCCATGCAGGTGGCTGCTACGGCTGCCGCAGCTAAAGACAAAGCACAGCGCCAGCAAGAAACTGAAGGTGTACGCATGGGCATCGACGCTGCTAAACATCGCGCTCAGATGGCCGTGCAACGGGCTGCTCAACAGAGCCGCCAACAACCGCAACCACCTAAGAAAAAGAAGGAAGACTAATTGAACGACTACAAGCTGCTGAGCCACATCGTCCGGGAGATTGACAAACTCCGGGCCGATCAGCAAACCCACCTCTCAGGAGGCGGTGCCAAAAGTTTTGACGAGTATCGTCATGTCACGGGTGTGATCCGGGGTCTCACACACGCTGAATCCATTGTCAAAGACCTTGTGCAAAGAATGGAGCAATCCGATGAGTGAGTTTGATGTTTCCGCCGTGGACCTATCCGGCGTGCTGAATAGAAGCAACGAAGAGAAAGCGAAGCAACTGCCCGACCCCAAAACGTTCCACTTGCTCTGCGTGGTGCCAGAGGCGATGGAGCAGTATGCCGACAGTGAGATTGGTATTGTCAAGTCAAGCGGTGACATCTGGCGTGAGGAAATGCTCACACCGGTGCTGTTCGTCGTGAAGCTTGGCCCTGACTGTTACAAAGACCCGACCCGCTTTCCCAGCGGTCCGTCGTGCAAGGAAGGTGACTTTGTCATCGTCCGCCCCAATTCAGGCACCCGCCTGAAAATCCATGGCCGTGAGTTCCGCATCTTGAATGACGACTCAGTTGAGGCTGTGGTTGAAGACCCCCGTGGTATCACACGTGCATCGTAAGGAGTAATACATGCCATTGCCAAAGTTTGAAGGCGACGAATTCGAGTTTCCCGACGAGAAAGAAGCCAAGGAAAAGAAGCAGGCCGCTGCTGAAGACGATTTCTCATTTGAAATCGAAGACGACACACCTGAAGAGGACCGTGGCCGCAAAGCTGCGCCCCCTCCAGAGGACCCAACCGAAGACGAGCTAGCCTCGTACGACGAGAAGGTTCAGTCGCGTATCAAGAAATTCACCCGTGGGTACCACGACGAGCGCCGCGCCAAGGAAGAAGCCTTGCGTGAGCGTCAAGCCGCTGAAGCCTACGCCAAGCAAATTCTTGAAGAGAACAAACGCCTCCAACAGCAACTTGCTACTGGTAGTCAAGCGTACATTGAGCAGTCCAAATCGACCGCTGAGATTGAGCTGGGCGCCGCCAAGAAGAAGTACAAAGAGGCCTATGAAGCAGGTGACGTTGACGCTCTCGCCGACGCACAAGCCGAGATTGCGCGTGCTACGCTGAAAGTCGAGAAGGCCCAAGGCTTGAAGCCAATCGAGGTGGAAGAGAAGGATGACTTCAAACCTGCCGCCGAAGAATCCGCACAACCTAAGCTGGCTCCACGCACACAAAAGTGGATTGAAACCAACAGCGACTGGTACGGAGTTGACGACGAGATGACTATGACTGCGTTAGGGCTTGACAAAAAGCTCGCGAGGCAGTATGGTCCTGACTATGTAGGTACAAAAGAGTACTTCGACACCATCGACAAAACGATGCGCAAAAGATTTCCTGAGCATTTTGAAGATGCTCAGAGCCATGAGGAAGACGAAGATCCTCCAAAAAGATCGTCAGAACCGGCAGATGAGGAAACTCCCCGCCGTGCAACAAAACCCGCTAATGTTGTGGCTCCGGCCTCACGTAGCACCCCGCCTAACCGTGTTCGGTTGAAGGCATCCGAAGCTGCGATTGCTCGCAGACTTGGGGTTCCTTTGGAACAGTACGCGAAACAGGTTGCTTTGCTTAGAAAAGGTGAATAAGAATGGAAAACGTAACTAAGGCCGAAAAAGGTCAAAACCGTTTGGCTCGTGAGTTGGATACCCGTCAAGTGATGCAGCGCCCAGAAGCGTGGCGTCCTCCCGAGGTTCTCCCAAGTCCCGATCCTCGTGATGGTTGGTCACACCGTTGGGTGCGTACCGCTACCATGGGGGCAGCCGACCCATCTAACATTTCTTCTAAGCTTCGCGAAGGATACGAGCCCTGCAAAGCAGAGGACTATCCCGAGCTCATGATGCACGCCACCACAGAAGGTCGCTTTAAAGGCAACATTGAAGTGGGCGGACTGTTGCTCTGCCGTATTCCGGCTGAGTTCTTGCAACAACGGGCAGCGTACTACGCTAACCAGAACAAGGCTCAAATGGACTCAGTGGACAACAACTTTCTTCGTGATAGTGATCCGCGGATGCCTCTTTTCTCTGAGAAGAAGTCCAAAGTCACTTTCGGTTCTGGTAATTAAATTTTGGAGTCCTAAATGGCATACCCTACCGTTTCGGCACCTTATGGCCTGAAGCCTGTCAATTCGATTGACGGCAAGCCATACGCTGGTGCCTTCCGTCAGATTCCTGTTGCCGCTGGTTTTGGCACCGCTATTTTCAATGGCGATGTGGTTGAGATCAACAGCGACGGTTATCTTGTTAAAGCAACTTCTACCAACGCCGCTACACCCGTGGGTGTCTGCATGGGCGGTCAGTACGTGAACTCTAACGGTCAAACCGTGCAAGGTCAGTACATCCCCGCTTTGGCGTCTACCGCTTCCAACTTGGCTTACGCCTACGTTGTGGATGACCAACAAGCTTTGTTCAAAGTGGCTGTCGTGACTAGCGGCACTACCATGGGCACTGCCGGTCGCACTGTTGTGGGTTCTAACCTGCCTCTGGTGTTGAACGCTGGTTCTACCACTACTGGTGATTCCGCTGTTGGTGTGACATTGACCGGTGCTGGCACTACTGCCACCATCCCAATGCGTGTTATCGACGTGGTTCCCGAGACCGCAACCGCCGCTGACACTTACACCGAGTTGTTGGTGAAGATCAACACCCACCAGTACAACAGCACCACCGGTGTTTAAGGAGTAAAAAATGGCTATTTCACGCGCACAGTTACTTAAAGAACTGCTCCCCGGCTTGAACGCTTTGTTCGGCATGGAATACGCTCGCTACGGCGAAGAGCACAAAGAAATCTACGAAACAGAGACATCTGAGCGTAGCTTCGAAGAAGAAACCAAACTGTCTGGTTTCTCTGCTGCTCCCGTCAAGAACGAAGGTTCAGCGATCCAGTATGACAACGCACAAGAAGCATGGTCAACTCGCTACAACCACGAGACTATCGCCCTCGGTTTCTCCATCACTGAAGAAGCTGTGGAAGATAACTTGTACGACAGCTTGTCTGCCCGCTACACCAAGTCTTTGGCTCGCGCCATGGCTTACACCAAGCAAGTCAAGGCTGCTTCAGTTTTGAACAACGGCTTCAGCGCTAGCTACCCCGGTGGCGACGGCGTTGCTTTGTTCAGCACTGCTCACCCCTTGATCTCTGGTGGCACCAACAGCAACACTCCTTCTACCCAAGTTGACCTGAACGAGACTTCTTTGGAAGCCGCCGTGATCCAGATCGCTGCTTGGACTGATGAACGTGGTCTGTTGATCGCTGCTAAACCCAAGAAATTGGTTGTGCCCCCAGCATTGATGTTCACTGCTAAGCGTTTGTTGGACACCGAACTCCGCGTGTCTACTGCTGACAACGACATCAACGCTATCAAGCAAATGGGTGCAATTCCTGAAGGCTACACCGTCAACCACTTCTTGACCGACAGCAATGCTTGGTTCTTGACTACAGACGTGCCTAACGGTATGAAGCACTTCGTTCGTACTCCCTTGCAGAACAGCATGGACGGTGACTTTGACACCGGCAACGTGCGCTACAAGGCTCGCGAGCGTTACAGCTTCGGTTGGTCTGATCCCCTCGGTATGTGGGGTTCTTCAGGCTCCTAAGCCAACTAAGAAAAGCTCCTTCGGGGGCTTTTCTTTTTTCTAATTTCGTGTATATTCAACACATCCCCGGGGTCCCCGGTGTATCTGACTAGTCCCGGCTAGACGACATGCAGACAGATACGCCTAACTTGCATGTAAGGAAAAGACATGGCACGCACTACATTCCAAGGCCCAGTTCGTTCTTTGGGCGGCATTTACCAACAAGGTCCCGAAGCTGTTGTTGCAATCACAGCTAGCACCACATTGAACCCCGTGTCACACGGCGGTCGTATCCTCACTGTTGGCGGCTCTTTGGCCTCTACTTTGACAATCACTTTGCCTGCGATCAATACCAGCGCAAACCCCTCTTCTTCTGGCCCCGGTCAAGACCCCAACACCCTGAACAACGAAGGTGTTGTGTACACCATCTGGGTGCCCACCACTATCTCTACCAGCTCTTTGAAGATTGGTACAAACGGCACCGACAAGTTTGTTGGCACCATCTTGGGTGTGGACACTGACAGCTCTAACGCTTTGGTTGCCTACACTGCTGGCTCTACCAACGACTTCATCAACTTCAACGGTACTACCACCGGTGGCGTTGCTGGTACTTGGGTCGAGATCGTTGCAATCGCTGCAAACAAATATGTGGTGAACGGTATCGCTTTGGGTTCTGGCACTGTCGCAACTCCATTTGCTGACGCCTAATTAGGAGGTCTTCATGACCATGCAAACCGACGTCCTTAGTGCCACGGCTACGGCTGATGGCACTATGGTAGCGGGCCCAGCCCGTGTTAAAGGTATCCTTCTGACCACAACTACCTCTGCGGGTTCTGTGGTTTTGAAGGACGGCGGTGCTTCTGGCACCACCCTTGTAACGCTCAACACACCTGCTGTGGCGGAAATGTTCAACGCTTTGCTTCCCGGCGAAGGTATTCGTTTCAGAACAAACGTCTATGTGGATGTGACCAACGTTAGCAGCGTAACAGTGTTTTATGGCTGATACCGAGAAGAGCATTAACCTAGCTGGGCGCAAACTCATGGTTTGCGTTCCGGCTTACGACAGCAAGCTGAATATTGATTCAGCCTTTGCGTTGGCCAACCTCGCCGTCAAGGCGGGGAACTTGGGGGTTAAGCTCTACCTCACCCATATCTCTGGGTGCTCACTTATCACGAAGGCCCGCAACGGTTTGGTTGCCGACTTCTTGGAGTCCGATGCGGACTCTATGTTGTTCATCGACGCCGACGTGGTTGTCAACGCTGACGCTATCCTGCGTTTGTTTGCGTTGAGCCTAGATAAAGACATCACCGCTGGCATCTATCCTCGCCGTGGCTCCGACCGTAAGTTCTTTTTGGACTACCACTTGGACGACAAAGGCGCTCTGGAGTTTGATGCCAACGGCCTGTTGCGTATCAGTCGTATTGGTACTGGGTTCATGATGATCCAACGCCATGTGCTTGAGACCATGATCGCCAAGCACCCTGAGTGGGCGTACGATAACAACGTAACCAACCGCACTGAACACGCAATTTTTGATCTTGCTATCGTCAATGGTGAGTACTACGGCGAGGACTATTTGTTCTGCGACCGTGCAGCCGCTGATGGTTTCACAGTTTTCCTTGACCCCTCTATCAGCCTTCCCCACGTTGGCTCCGAGAAGTTCACCCGTGACTTTGAGGCAGATGTGTTGAAGCCGCTGTTGGAGCAACATTGCACCCCGGTGCTGAAAGTTGTAAATGGCTAAGTCACCAGCATGGCAGAGAAAAGAAGGCAAATCCGAGAAGGGCGGCTTGAACGCGAAGGGGCGCGCCTCCTACAACAAAGCCAACCCCGGAAAGCCCGGTTTGAAGCCTCCACAACCGGAGGGCGGAAGCCGTCGCGACTCTTTCTGCGCCAGAATGACTGGGATGAAGAAGAAGTTGACTTCCGCGAAGACTGCGAAAGACCCAAACAGCCGGATTAACAAAAGCCTGAGAGCATGGAATTGTTGAGATGGAAAACGTTTGGAACATCATACTGACGGCTGGCTTGGGTCTTTTGAGCTGGGTGTTGAAGGAAAAATCAGATGAGCTCAACCGAGTCACAATCCTCCTCAACCGTACCCGCGAAGAGATCGCGAAAGAGTACGTCACAAAAACCGAAGTCCACGCCGACATCAACCGCGTCTTGGACCGGCTTGATCGCTTGGATGAGAAACTGGATCGCCTTATGGAGAACAAGCATGCCAGCGGTAAGCAGTAAACAAAAGCGTTTTATGGACGCCGCGGCGCACAACCCAGACTTTGCGAAGCAAGCGGGTGTGCCTCAAAAGGTGGCCAAGGAATATAGCGAAGCTAGCAAAGGTCTGAAGTTTGGCAAAGGTACCCAATCCCGCGCCGATCTACAGAAGGTAAACGAGCCCAAGACACATCAGGGCAAATCTGAACTTTTTTCAAAAGGAGGCCAAGTCATGGCTAAATCATCTGGTAACGGTATCACTAAAGCAAAAATGGGTGCAGTTCGCACCGCAGCTCCTAGCCGTGACGGCTTGGCTGCTAAAGGCAAAACCAAAGGCACTCAAGTCAAAATGGCTGGCAGCAAGCCACTGGGTATGAAAAAGGGCGGCAAGGCCAAGTGCTGAGCTAAATAAAGGAGCCGATCATGGCACGTAAAAAAGACCTAGCTGGTCTCGCCACGCTGGCGGGCATGGCTTATTTGGCGTCTCGCGACAAAGAGGGTGGTGGCCCAGTGCCTTCTACCCCCGCAGCTGCTACTCCTGACACCGGTGGAGACTTCATTGAAGCTGGTTCGGGTGCGGCGTCAGAAGACGCTGACTATGGCAACGAAGGGCGCCGTGAGGGTTATGGTGTTGGAAAGGTAGCACCCAGTGCTACACCTCGTCCTCGTCCAGCCCCCAACGCTGGTATGTCTATGACTCGTATGGACCCTGCTAAGGCAGAAGAAGCACGACGCATGGAGCGCCAGATTGTTGCCCGCGATACCGCTTTGCGTATGCAAGAAGGTGAACGTGCCGTGGCTGCCAACAAGGCTAAACGTCTGCGCCAGAAGGAAGCCGACGAAGGCGCGTCCTTGGGTGGCTACAAAAAAGGCGGTTCCGTCAAAGGCTGGGGTGCCGCGCGCGGCGCTCGCAAGGCAAAAATTTACTAAGGAGCCAACCATGGCAGACGACGCAGAAACAAGACGTGCACGAGAAGAAGCTCGTGAGATGGCCGAGCAAAAGAAGCTTGACCGTGCTTACGAGAAGTCTCGTACAACTCCCTACGCCAAAGGCGGTACTGCTTCAGCTCGCGCTGACGGCTGCTGCTCCAAGGGTAAAACCCGTGGGAAGATGTACTGATGATGGCGAGCCGTGGGATGGGCGCAATCCGCCCCTCCAAGATGCCTGAGAAGAAGGTTATCCACCGCAAGGATAACCCGAACGACGTTGACTACTACGCCGAAGGCGGCAGTGTGAACGAAGCTGGCAACTACACCAAGCCAAGCCTGCGCAAAAAGATCGTTGCCCAAGTGAAAGCCGCTGCTACGCACGGTACAAAAGCTGGTCAATGGTCTGCGCGTAAGGCACAATTGGTGGCCAAGAAGTACAAAGCTGCTGGTGGTGGCTACCGAGACTGACATGAAAGCGCCGCAACAATCGCTTAAAAATTGGGGCGACCAGAAATGGAGGACCAAAAGTGGAAAACCGTCTAGCAAAACAGGTGAAAGATATCTTCCTGAAGCTGCGATCAAAAGCCTCAGCCCTGCTGAATACGCTGCGACAACGCGTGCAAAACGTGCTGGCAAAAAAGCCGGGAAGCAGTTCGTAGCTCAACCTAAGACTATCGCCAAGAAAACATCGAGGTTCAGATAATGGCAATCACATCCGGTACCGCAGCATTTAACCTTGACCTAGCCGAGCTGGTCGAGGAAGCGTTTGAGCGCGCCGGTCGTGAGCTGCGCTCTGGTTATGACCTGCGTACAGCGCGTCGTAGCCTCAACATCATGTTCGCCGACTGGGCTAACCGTGGCATCAACATGTGGACAATCGAACAGGGTCAGATTGATCTTGTTCAGGGGCAGAGCACCTATGCGCTCCCCAACGATACCGTTGACTTGTTGGAGCATGTCATCCGCACACAGGCGGGGCAGCAATCCAACCAAGCCGACCTGACAATTACCCGCATCAGCGTTTCGACCTATGCGACCCTCCCAAACAAACTTCAGCAAGCTCGTCCGATTCAGGTTTGGGTACAGCGCCTTGATGGTCAAACGGCAGCGGCAATCACGACTCTTGCGTCTGGCATTTCGGCTACAGACTCAACTATCTCGTTGACATCCACTCTGGGCATGCCAGCAGCGGGTTTTGTGAAGATTGGTAGTGAGACCATCAACTACACCTCAATTAGCGGTAACGATCTGATTAGCTGCTTCCGTGGGCAAAACGGCACAACCGCCGCTTCTCATTTGGCAGCAGCCCCTGTATCTGTGCAGAGCTTGCCAGCCGTGACCGTGTGGCCCACACCTGATGCAGCCCAGAGCTATCAGTTCGTTTACTGGCGTCTACGCCGCACTCAAGATGCGGGCGGTGGTGTGAACGTGATGGACGTGCCTTTCCGATTCATTCCCTGCATGGCCGCTGGTTTGGCGTACTACATCGCTGGCAAGATTCCCGAGGGCGCCGAACGCCTGATGATGCTCAAGCAGCAGTACGATGAGGCTTGGGAGTTGGCGGCTTATGAAGACCATGAGAAGGCAGCGATTCGCTTCGTGCCACGTCAACAATACATCGGAGGTGCGATGTAATGGCTAACCGGTTTGCTTCCGGTAAGTATGCGATTGCGCAGTGTGATCGTTGTGACGCTCGCTTCAAACTGAAGCAGCTCAAGCGCGAGATCATCAAGACCAAGAACTATGAGCTCTTGGTTTGCCCAAGCTGCTGGGACCCCGACCAACCTCAACTTCAACTGGGTATGTATCCGGTTGATGATCCACAAGGTTTGCGCAACCCACGCCCTGATCGCAGCTACATTACATCTGGTACAACCGGACTTCAGATCATCAACAGCAACAGCACCGACGTTCTCGCTCAAGGTTACCAAGGCGAAGGCAGTCGAGACATTCAGTGGGGGTGGAACCCTGTGGGTGGCGCGAGCTTAGACGATGACGGATTAACGCCGAACTACTTGGCTTTAGTCGTGGAAATTGGTACAGTCACTATTGCAACGACATAAGGAGTCCCCCATGGACAAGAAAGACCTCGCACAAGACAAAAAGACCGCTGCAAAGGCCGTGCATAAGCACGAGAAAGCCATGCACCCCGGTAAGCCTATGACCAAGATGAAGGCCGGTGGTAAGACCAACGCCGACATGCTCAAGTATGGTCGCAACATGGCCAAGGTCATGAACCAGCGTTCTTCTGGTCGCGGAGGCTAATATGGCTACATACAAAACACCAAAGAAGGTCAAGTCTGTTGTAGTGGGCGAAGAGCCCGCGAAGAAAACCATGAAGGACGCAAACGTGTCCGTGGCCAACACACGCAGCCAAGATTACAAACCCACCAAAACTTCGGGCATCAAGATTCGTGGCACAGGCGCTGCGACTAAAGGCTTGTACGCTCGCGGACCCATGGCTTAATAATGACCTACGACGAACTCTACGCTTCGATCCAGTCTTACACGGAAAACCAGTTCCCTGAGACTTATCTTGCTGATGGCAGTGCTGTGTCTACCCAGACGCAGATTGACACCTTCATCAAGCAGGCGGAACAACGCATCTTCAACACGGTGCAGTTTCCATCGTTGCGTAAGAACGTCACCGGTACTACATCCCTCAACAACAAGTACTTGTCCGCGCCCAGCGACTTCTTGGCTGTCTATTCTTTGGCGGTCATTGATGCCACCGGTGCGTATGAGTATTTGTTGAACAAGGACGTGAACTTCATCCGTCAAGCGTATCCACAGCCAACAGATACCGCGATCCCTCGGTACTACGCGCTGTTTGGCCCCACAACTACCAACGATGCAACGCCTGTCATCACTGACGAGTTGTCTTTCATCTTGGGCCCCACACCTGATGCAGCTTACAGTGTTGAGCTGCACTACTATTACTACCCCGAATCAATCGTTGATGCGGCTGACGGTCGTACATGGCTGGGTGACAACTTTGATTCCGTGCTGTTGTACGGCTCGCTGGTTGAGGCTTACACCTTCATGAAGGGCGAACAGGATATGGTGCTGCTGTACAACACCAAGTACAACGAAGCACTTGCGATGGCTAAACGTCTGGGCGATGGTATGGAGCGTCAGGACGCATACCGTTCTGGCCAATATAGACAGGCGGTGACCTGATGGCTATCACTCAAGGCGCAACAAACACATTCAAGCTCGGGTTGCCAAACGGCGACTTCGACTTTGGCACAGACACATTCAAGATTGCGCTGTACACCGGTGCAGCGTCGATTGGTCCAGACACAACTGCGTACACAACCGACGGCGAGACTGTAGCTACGGGTTACACTGCTGGCGGCGAAACGCTTACTGTTACGCAGACACCTACAATCGGTAACCAAACAGGTAACGCCACGGTGTACTTGTCGTTTGCTAACGTTACATGGACTTCAGCTTTAACTGCACGTGGCGCACTGATCTACAAATCGGGTTCTGGTAACCCAACGGTCTGTGTGCTGGATTTCGGCGGCGACAAAACATCAACCACAACTTTCACGGTGCAGTTCCCCGCTGTCACCAACACAGCGGCGATCATTCGCATTTCCTAAGGAGCCAACAAATGTTGACCAACAAAGCTAAAGCCGGTGGCGTTTACAAAGTGGTTTGCCACGACGCCGATGGAAACCTTAAGTGGGAAGAAACAACCCACAACCTCGTGGTGAACACAGGTCTGCAAAACATGAACACTCAGTTCTTCAAAGGCAGCGCGTACACTGCTGCTTGGTACTTGGGTCTGATTACTGGTCCCGGCTCGGGCACCACAATCGCTGCGGGTGACACTTTGGCTACACACGCAGGCTGGACTGAGTTCACCAACTACTCGGGTAACCGCAAGGCCGTGACATTTGGCACAGCTACAACTGCTGACCCGTCAGTGATCGACAACTCTGCTTCGCCTTCTCAGTTCACCATCACTAGCTCTGGCGGCGTGGTGGCTGGCGCGTTCTTGTGTAACGTTGCCACAGGTACATCAGGTATCTTGTTCTCGGCTTCAGATTTCCAATCGCCCGGCGACCGTACAGTTGTGTCTGGTGACACATTGACTGTGACCTACACCTTCAGCTTGGATGCGGCTTAATCATGGCAACGCAATTCAAAAAAGGTGACGTCGTTCAGCTGAAAACCGTGGCCCCACAGGGTCCGGTTCAAGCACTGCGCATGTTGGAAGACGGTACTGTTCAATGCTTGGTTGCATGGACAGACGCTGACGGCAATGCACAAGAACGTTGGTTTGACGAAGATGCTTTGACAGGGGTGTAATTTATGGCGTTCGTACTTGCTGATCGTGTCCGTGAGACCACGACGACTACGGGTACGGGCACCGTCACCCTTGGTGGAGCCGCGACCGGCTTCCAAACCTTCGCTGCGATTGGCAACGGCAACTCGACCTACTACACCATCGCGGGTCAAGGCACGAACGAATGGGAAGTGGGTATTGGTACCTACACTTCCAGCGGCACTACGCTCTCACGCGACACGGTGCTCTCATCGTCCAACAGCGGCTCGCTTGTTAACTTCTCGTCTGGCACAAAGGACGTGTTTGTAACGCAGCCTGCTGGACGCACTGTGTATGTGGGCGCAAGCAACCAAACGATCTACGGCGCAAACAACGCGCAAGGTAACGGCGGCTTGCTTGTGAACGCTGACCTCATCAGCAACAACTACACATTGCCGTCTGGGTTTAACGCACTGTCTGTCGGCCCCGTTTCTGTGGCTAGCGGCGTGACGGTTACTGTTACCAGCGGCCAAAACTGGGTGACCATCTAATGTCTACGATCAGCGCATCAACCACATCAACAACCGCGTTCAAGATCACGACGGACACCACAGGTGCGCTTGTCTTCCAGACAGGTGCTTCGCCAACTACGGCTGTAACGATTGATGCCTCGCAGAATGTGGGTATTGGTACATCAAGCCCTGCAACACCTTTACACATATATGCAAGCACACAAGAGCAGGTTCGTTTGGGGCGCAATTCAACCGCTAGCTCTGCCTATTTAACATTTTTTGCAAACAACGCGTCTTCTGCGCAAGTGCAGTACGCTGGCATCTTGGGCGATGTTGTTTCATCAACTGCGGGTTCTCATGGCGGCGCATTACTGTTCTATACAACAGGCTCGGGCACATCTGCAGAACGCGCCCGTATCAACTCCAACGGTAACTTTGGTATTGGAACAACGTCACCAAACAGAATTGGTTTTGATTCAAATGCTCGCGTACTGACCACTTACGGCCCCCAGCGAGGCTTTCTTGAGCTGGGAAGCGATGCGGCAATCAACAACGACATTCTTGGCGGCCTTTGTTTTGTCTCGTCCACAACAAATAAAGGGTATATCTACTGCCAACTGGACGGCAGTGCGAACGGTAGTTTATCGTTCGGAACCAACAATACAGAACGAATGCGCCTTGACGCTTCTGGCAACCTTGGCCTTGGTGTTACACCTAGTGCTTGGGGCGGGTCGGTATTCAAAGTATTTCAGCTTGGTGGGGGCGGAGGTAACTTATCCGCTGTTAGCGCTGGGGGTGACGAGCAAATTCAACTTGTGTCCAACGCTTACTACGACGGTTCTGCATACAAGTATGTGGTTTCCGCGCATTCAAGCAGATACATTCAAAATAACAGTACCCACATTTGGGATATTGCAGGCTCAGGCACGGCAGGTGGAACAATCACATACACCTCAGCAATGACGCTTGATGCTAGTGGGAATTTGGGTGTTGGCACTACAAGCATTAATGCAAAATTAGTGGTTTATCAAAATAGCGGTGATTCTGTCCCTATGCGTGTCAGATCGCCTAGTAGCACAACAGGTTCAACAATTGGCTACTCTGACGGCAACAGCACCAATGATTATGCAGTTCGTGCGGGAGCAATTGGGACTTCGTTTGGAATGTGGACTGCTGACACAGAACGCGCCCGTATCGACTCCAGCGGTAACGTGCTGGTGAACATGACATCTGCGCCTATTAACTCTTCAAGGGGGCTGTATGTTGGCGGTTTGATTTCTCCTACCAGTAACTTCTCGCCTTCTTCAAATATTGGTGGCCAAATTGCTTTTGCTGGCGCGCAAGGGTCCCCAGTGTGCGGTCGTGTGTATATGGGTGACAACACTGGATGGCAGTGGGAGTGGGGTCCTTACGGCGGTAGTGGCTGGGTTCGTCGTTTTTACTTTACAGACCAAGGCGCAGCTTACAGCACCACGGGCACATGGGGTACGATTTCTGATGCGACCCTGAAAGAAAACATTACTGACGCAACCCCCAAGTTGGCTGAGTTGATGCAACTGCGCGTGCGCAACTTCAACTTTATTTCAGAGCCCGGCGTCAAGCAGCTTGGTTTTGTTGCGCAAGAAGTCGAACAGATTTTCCCTCGTTTGGTTGACACCACACGCCCAGACGAAAATGGCAACTCAACCAAAGCAGTCAAAACAACCGTGTTGATACCAATGCTCGTCAAAGCCATACAAGAACTCAACGAACGCCTTGAAGCACTGGAGGCTAAATAATGCCCGCAATCATTCTTTCTGACAACGGCGCGACCAGCGGCTCGGCTGGGCTGAAGACGTCCGGCGGCAATGACGGCGTATTGCAGTTGCAAACGACAACGTCGGGGGGAACTCCGACCACGGCCATTAGCATTTCAAACACACAGGTCGTCACATACACCAACCAGCCAACATACACAGGCGGCACAGCCAACGGCGTCTTATATTTGAACGGCAGCAAAGCCGTAACAAGCGGCACAGCGTTGGTATTTGATGGTACGAACTTGGGTATTGGTATTGCAAGCCCAACGCAGAAATTGGAAGTTGCGGGTACGAGTTCTGCTACAGCCATTCGTGTTTCTACAACCGGTGGCGCAGCTGCATTTTATGAAGCAAGCGCACAAACCGGGACTGTGGTGTCTCGTTTGCAGTCAAATGTAAACGCCGCTTTTGTTGGGACGCTTACAAACCAACCATTCTTTTTTCAGGTTAACGGGTCTGAGGTTGCCCGTTTTGATAATAGCGGCAACTTTGGCCTTGGTGTTACGCCTAGTGCATCAAACGGCGGGTGGATTGAGCTAGCTAACGGCAAGGGAATTGTTTCGCAGTGGTCGATGAACGTGGGTTCAAACTGGTACTACAACGGCACAAACAACATCTACAAAAATACAGGCGCTGCTTCGTACTACAACCAAAACGCGGGGCAACACATTTGGTACAACGCCCCATCTGGCACAGCAGGTAACGCCATCACCTTCACACAAGCAATGACGCTTACAGCGTCTGGGAGGCTTGGTATTGGGCAAACAAACCCGGGGGAAACATTGCATGTCAGTGGCTCTATCCGTGCGGATAACGGGTCTGGTACGGTTACCTCTTTGATTACTACCGGTGGCGGCAGTAACTTCCAAGTTGTTCACACATCTGGCGATAGCGTTTTATCGTTGCTGAATTCTGCAACCGCCTACGGCGGGTTCAAGCTGGTTGGAAGCACCGGCTCCGGCATGACGCTAACTGGCGCCGAGGGAATTTTGTCCGCAGGTAACGTGCCCGCGTATCAAACGCTTGGTTACTTCCGATTTAATCTGACAAAAACAGAAGGCACTCAAATCTTCTGCGTGTCATCCTACCCAACGGTAAACGAAGATTCGATGAATCTTTATTCCGTTACTGGCGGGACGGCAAGCAGCGCTGCTACCGCAGTTCGTTTTGCAAAGAACTCGTCCACAAACCGATCAATCAACGCCGCAGGTACAGTCAACCAGAACGGTGCTGACTACGCAGAATACATGACCAAGGCAGGTAATTTCGTTATCGCCAAGGGTGATGTGTGCGGTATCGACAGCGAAGGTAAAGTAACAAACGTATTTGCTGATGCTATTTCGTTTGTTGTTAAATCGACAGACCCCGGCTTGGTTGGTGGAGACACATGGTTTACCGAAAAGCAGCCCGTCGATGAAGAAATGAAAGACATCGTCGAAGGCCCTGAGTACGACGCATGGAAAGAGCGGCTTGAAGCAGCTCGTGCTTTGGTTGACCGTATTGCTTTCTGTGGACAAGTGCCAGTCAATGTCACAGGTGCAACGCCCGGTCAATACATCGTACCCGTGGACGACAACGGCGCAATCAAGGGCGTAGCCGTAAGCAATCCAACGTTTGAACAGTATCAACAAGCTGTGGGCAAAGTCATTGCAATTGAGCAAGACGGTCGCGCACGCATCATCGTAAAGGTAGCCTAAACCATGACCGTCACCATCAACGGCACCACAGGTTACACCGGCCCCATCGGGGCTATTGGTGATTTATCGACCACAGGAAACACAACGCTGGGCGACGCGTCAGGCGATACGCTGACCATCAACGGCAGCACAACAACATTCACCCAAGGCACAGCCAACGGGGTTGCTTATTTGAACGGCAGCAAGGTGCTGACCACAGGTTCGGCCTTAACCTTTGACGGCACTACTTTTGCCACGACTGCTGTTGCATCCTTCGCGGCGGGTTCTGCTTCAGCGCCAGCGCTTACAAGAACAGGGGACACCAACACAGGTATCTTCTTCCCTGCTGCTGACACTATTGCCTTTGCTGAAGGCGGTGTTGAGGCTGCAAGGTTTGATAGCGCGGGTAATTTGGGTATTGGTACTACCTCCCCCGCTGCGCGTCTAAATGTTGTTGACACGCAATACGCCCTTAACGCTGGTGGTGCGGCTGCATTCATCCGTCAATCAAGTGCGGCAGGTAATAACGGTATTGTTGTTGACGTTACGAGCACCCCCGGCGCTTATATCCAAGATTGGCGTATTGCAAACAGCAGTGTTGTTCGTATTGATGCTAGTGGGAATTTGTTACAAGGGACTACTGGTGTTACAGGCGGTTTGAACGGCAAAGTATTTAACTTGTTTGATACTGGAACTGTTCGCAGCATTGTTCAATCAACAGGCACATACGCTGTTTACAACATTGGTTCTGGTGGCACAAGCACAACGCCTACAACCGCAGGATATTTATTAACTGACAGTAGCGCCAACACGCTTACTTTGGCATCTAGCACAAGCACTCCTTTGGTGTTTGGAACAGGCGGTTCAGAACGTGCCCGTATTACCTCTGGTGGAGCGTTCGTTGTTGGCGGGACTTCAGTTGTCAACTCCGCCGTGATTACCGCCACAAAGTCTGGCTCGTCTATGGGCATATCCTCGTATTCGGGGTCCAACAACAATACGATTAACACTGTTGCCACTAGTTCTGGATCAGGCGGTGGGCTTGTTGTTGTAAGTGGTGTGAGCTTTGGGTCTGGGCAATCATTTTCTCGACTTTATCTTGCAGGCGTCAAAGTTCCGGGCGGCGCTACATCGGTTTTTTCATCAGCCATAGCATCGGTGGGTGAGGCGGGAGTTTCGTTTTCATTTACAGAATCTGGCGGGTTTGTTACCTGCACCGCCTCGGGCCTGCCCACCGGAGCATGGACCGTAATGTTCCTCAATTGTTAAACCAAAACCCATAAAGGAAACAAAATGTCAGCAACAATCACTTGGGTCATCGAATGGATGAACGCATACCCCCAGTACGACGGTCAGACCGACGTTGTTATTTCAGCCGGTTGGCGATGCAACGGCGAGCAAGTTGAGGGCGACAACACCTACAACGGTAGCGTGTATAGCTCTGCTTCATTTACACTTGACCCCGAACAGCCGTTTACCCCTTACGCAGACTTGACACAAGAGCAGGTTCTGGGATGGGTGTGGGCGTCAGGTGTAGACCAAGCTGCTACTGAGGCCGCTGTTCAGCAGCAAATCGACAATCAAATCAATCCGCCCATCGTGCAGCCACCGCTGCCTTGGGTGACACCACAGGAGTAAACATGAAAGAAATCACACTGCCTATCGACTTGGCCAACGCTGTCTTGGGCTACCTCGGCAAACAGCCATACGATCAAGTGTTCCAACTGATTCAGGGTATGCAGCAGGCTGCGCAACAACAGCAACAAGCACAGCCCACAGACGTTATCACTGAGTAATGTTTGGCATATCAGCTTACGCCCAGTCCCCCTACGCTAGTCTAGGGGGATCGTCTTTTGTATCGGCTATTGCCGAGGGCGTAACTGCGTCTGATGTCGCCTCTGCGCAGGCGGCGTTTCTTTCCTCCATCGCTGAAATAGCCACCGGCAACGATCTGGTCTACCCCAACGTAGCCTTCGTCAGCCAAATCTTTGAGAGCATTACTGGTGCAGACAGCGTTTCAACGCTGACCAACTTCTCAACAGCCATCAGCGAATTAGCCACCGGTGCCGACACGGTTGCCACGGCGCAAACATTCGCTACCCAGATTTCTGAAACAGCTCAAGTCTACGAAGCGGCATACGCTGGCGTGGCGTTTATTGGCCAAATTTCCGAGCTGGCTACAGGCACAGACCTGTACACCCCCGCAGGCGCATACTTTGTCACAGTGCCCGAGACATCCACAGCCGCAGACTTCGTGTACCCTACTGTTAACTTTGTGGGGCAGATCGCCGAGTCCATCACAGGCACAGACACCACGGCCACATCCGCCAACTTTGCCGTCTCAGTTTCTGAGGTTGCCGCAGCCCTTGATACGCTCGTTGCGCAAGCTGCTTTTCTTGCCTCGGTATCTGAATCAGGCGTTGGTGCAGACACCATCCTTGGCGCGTTCCTGTGGAACATTATCAATGACAGCCAGACTGCAAACTGGCAAAATATCAATGACGCCCAGACCCCCGGCTGGCAGACCATCAACGACGCCCAGAGCACGAACTGGAACGTCATCAAGACTCAAACTTAAGGACGCAAAATGCCTAGTTCCTACAACAACGCCCTACGCTTAGAGATGATCGGCACCGGTGAACAAGCCGGTATTTGGGGCGAGACGACCAACAACAACCTTGGTACTCTGCTCGTAGACGCAGTAGCGGGCTACACCTCAGTTTCAATCACAAGCTCAAGCCAAGCGCTGACGGCTATTGATGGTTTGGAAGATCAGTCACGCAACGCCATGATTGCGTTAACCACGGTGACTTCTGCCAACTTCTCGGTGTTCATCCCCGCGTCGTCTAAGTCGTACATCTTTTACAACGCCACTTCTTATGTGGCGACAATTTACAACTCGACCGTTACTGGAAACACAACTGCTGCGGGTACCGGCGTAGCCATCCCTGCGGGCAAAGTCATGGCAGTGTGGAGCGAAGGCACAAACGTCGCCCAGCAAAACACACATCTAAATTCGCCATCGTTCACAACTCCTGCGCTGGGTACTCCCGCTTCCGGCACTTTGACCAATGCTACCGGCTTGCCAATTTCCACGGGTGTGTCTGGTTTGGGCGCTAACGTGGCTACATTCTTGGCTACACCATCAAGCGCTAACTTGGCCGCCGCGCTGACCGACGAAACCGGCACGGGCGCAAACGTGTTTGCCAACAGCCCCACATTGGTGACTCCCGCTTTGGGCACGCCCTCTTCGGTCACATTAACAAACGCTACTGGCTTGCCTATTGACGGCGGCACTACTGGAACTTTGCCTGTTCTTCGCGGTGGCACGGGCGTAACGACTTCTACTGGTTCAGGCAGCAATGTGCTGTCTAATAGCCCTACCTTGGTTACACCTGCTTTGGGCACACCGTCGTCGGGCAACTTGGCCAACTGCACATTCCCGACCTTGAACCAGAACACAAGCGGTAACGCTGCTACAGCCACTGCGCCACAGTCCGGCGGTTCGTTCATTACAACGAGTAACATTGGCAGTCAATCGGTTAACTACGCAAACTATTCGGGCTATACAACAGGCAATGCTGCCACCGCCACCAACGTGGCGTGGAGTGGTGTAACAAGCAAACCAACGCTTTTGTACCGCAACTATTCTGGTTCGGTGACTGGTTCAATCAACAGCTCTTCTGCCGCAGCAACCGATACCATCGTCATTACAACAGGCGGCACTCTGGGCGTTCCAGAGGTTGCTTTTGACTACTGGGTTTGGTGGGGTTCATCATCGGTGCCCGGTGAGTTCTACATTACTTCTTGCCGAAGAAGAATCACCGCCATTTCTGGCGGTACAAACCAAACCGTCGTGGATGTCTACCATATTGCAAACGGTGGCCCGCACGCACTCACAGCCTATATTTGGCAAGGAGGTTAAACATGAACGTAGCTAAAGTAATCAACGGTATTGTGTGGGACCACGGTGTTGGTACAGAAGCCGACATTGTTTACGCCGACCATGATGGCGTGTCGATTGTGCCAATGCCTGATTGGGCGTTGCAACTGCGCACGAGAAACCTTGAGGCCGGTGAAGCCCGTCAAATCCTGAAATGGAACTACGAAACCCGTCAGTTCCAAATGCTTGATCTGGGTTCGTTCGTCGCATGAAGCCGCAAGCTACCCTGCAAGGGCCGGAGGTTCAAATCTCCTGCTTGTCAAACGTTTATGTGCGCCGCATGTTCTTCCCACAGGCGGGTATCGTCGAGGTTGGCCACCGCCACCCTTACTCCCACGCTAGCCTCTTGGCCACAGGTTCGATCACAGTTCAGCTGTACGACGACAACACAAAAGAGCTGTTGGAGCCAGTGACATACAAAGCGCCAGCCATGGTGATGATCGAGAAGGATGTTGCGCACCAGATCACTTCGTTGGAAGACGGCACGGTTGTTTGTTGTATTCACGCACTGCGTGATGAGACCGAGACCATCATCGACCCCGAGATGATCCCTGTGCCGCTGCCTTTGCGAAACACGATTGAGACGGTGTATGCCCAGACAGGAAAGAACCTGATGCCACCTGCTGCACCATTCGACGACTTGACACCAAATCGTGTGCCAAGGATGTTTGACGCTCGACAAGCCTTTTAAGATGTGGACCCTTTCAGCCTTCTCATGGCGGCTCAGGCGACCGTTGCGGCGATACGCAGCGGGTGTGAGATGTTGTCTCAAGGTAAGGCTGAAATTACAAAGACGAAAGCGGCAATTGAAAAGGCTGTCGGGGACGGGAAAGCTATATATGCCGAAATCGTCGGTCTTTGGAGCTGGATTTCCAGCTTATTCGGTGGTTCAAAGAAAAGCAACGCGCCTGCGTCTACGGTCCAAACAAGTATTGCGAAACCTTCCAGCCGAGCCGTTAACTACAAACCAAAGCCTGTTGAGCAACTGAGTTACGAGGAATACCAAACCCAAGCCATCCACCAGATTTGCGAACAGCTCAAGACCTTCTTCGAGATACGCAGGCAGTTGCAAGAATACTGTCACGAGCTTGAAGAAGAATCGAAAACCACAACCGACATTGAAGGTGCCGCGCTAGACAGGATACAGATCGAAATGCAGCTTGAACAGATGACAGTTCAGATTCGAGAGACCATGATTTACACGCCCAAGGACATTGGGTTGCAGTCGATCTACACACGGTTCTTGAAGATGTACGACCAGATTCTGGAAGAGCGCGAGTTTGACAGAGCATTGAAGCGCAAACAGGAAATCGACGCAAGATGGCAACGCGAGTACCGCAACAATCTTCTCAAGGCAAAGCTGGGGTACGCAGTGGTAATGGCAATGGCCGTGCTGTGGATGACGGGACTGTTTTCTCTTCTATGAAGGAGTTCTACTGGTGGGTTGCAATTGTTACGTTGCTGATCTTTTTGAACTTTGCCACATGGATGGGGCTTGTGTACATGGACAAGAAGCTAAAGCACACAGAGGCAATCTGCCTCCGGGCGGAAGAAAAAGAAAAGAAGCAAAAACTTTTTAAGGACGAATAAATGTTACCAATCGTTGCAGGCATCGTAGCCAACCTCATCAACAACGGGATGCACAAGGTCGCCGACCAAGTCATCGAAAAAGGCGTGGACGCCGTGCAGGAGAAGCTGGGCATCGAGCTCAAGCCAGAAGGTGAAGCCACACCCGAGTACAACGCCAAGCTGCAAGAGGAAGCCAACCGCCACGCGGAGTTCATGGCTGAGCTGGATGAGAAGTCTGCGCAGCGTGCCACTGATATGCAGATGGCAGCAATGATGTCGTCCGACCAATTTGTGCGTCGCTTCCTGTACTACTACGCTTGGTTCTGGGGCATCTTTGCCTGTTCGTACTTCTTTGCCGTGTCATTCCTAGAGGTGCAGAACCGCAACCGTGACTTCGTCAACATCATCTTGGGCTTCTTGATTGGTACGACTATCCCAGCGATCATCGCGTTCTTCTACGGTCAGGCTAACAAAGCGCGTGAAGACACCATGAAGCAGATGAAAGAATTGAAAGGTGACAAATGACACCTGAACTCGCCGACTTGCAAGCAGCCAAGATTAAAGACCCAGCCAAGTGGCTGGAGGCAGTGCGCGTCACCTGCCGAGAGTTTGAGATCAACACACCCCAGCGCATCGCTGGGTTCTTGGCGCAGACTAGCCACGAGTCTGGCGGCTACACCATGCTGTCAGAAAATTTGAACTACCGCGCCGCTACGCTGGCTGCATGCTGGCCCAACCGCTTTGCGGTGCTCGGCCCCGACAAGAAACCCGTCAAGGATGAGAAGGGGAAACTGACTCCCACCGCTGTGGCTAACAGCATAGCCGGTAAGCCGGAGCTCATCGCGAATTTGGTTTACAGCGGTCGTATGGGCAACGGCCCCGCCGAATCTGGTGAAGGGTGGCTGTACCGCGGCAGAGGTCTGAAACAGTTGACGGGCAAATTTAATTATGAAAAATGCGGGCAAGCTTTGGGCATTGATCTTGTTGGTAATCCTGATTTGCTTCTTGAGCCTATGGCTGCTGCTCGCTCGGCTGGCTGGTTCTGGAAAGCAAACAACTTGTCTGCGTTCGCCGACGTCGGTGACATCAAAGGTATGACCAAAAAGATCAACGGCGGTTTGATTGGGTACGAGCAACGCCAAGCGTTGTACGATGCGTGCTATGGACAGTGCCGCGCCTAAGTAGGAAAATACAGCCATGCCGTTACAAAAACTTCAATTCCGCCCCGGTGTCAACCGCGAAGGTACAACTCTAGCCAACGAGGGGGGCTGGTTCGAGTGCGACAAGATTCGCTTTCGTTCGGGCTTTCCCGAGAAGTTAGGCGGCTGGATTCTTGATACTGGCACATATTACCCAACTGCCCCTATAGGCACACTCGTGGCAAGCGGCACAGAAATATCGGCGACTCCCCCAGCTGGCGCATATTGGGGCGTGTGTCGTTCGATGTGGAATTGGTATTCGTTGGCTGGCAACAACTATTTGGGCATGGGCACGAACTTGAAGTTCTACATCCAAAACGGCCCTAACGGTTATTTTTATGATGTCACACCTATTCGGGATACAAACACAACTTCGGCTGGCACTGCGTTTACAACGGTCAATACTTCCACCACCGTGACTGTCAACGACCCCGGGCACGGTGCGCAGACTGGTGACTTTGTGATGATCTCTGGTGTGGGCGGCGCTGTTAACGGCATTCCCGCTTCCGCGCTCAATCGCGAATTCCAGATAACATACCTGAACGGTAACCAATACAACATCACCGTTAGCGCCCCCGCTACATCGACTGCCACTGCGGGCACTGCCACTTTGACCTATCAAATTACATCAGGTTCGGCTACATATACTGTGGCTACTGGTTGGGGCGCTGGTACTTGGGGCGGCACTACAGCGGGTTCTATCACAACCACTTTGAATGGTTCGATCAACTCTAGCGCCACCTCTATCACATTGACATCCGCAGCATCCTTTACTGCGTCTGGCACGATTGTTATTGATACCGAGTCCATCACATATTCCGGCAAATCAACAAACACACTGACTGGCTGCGTGCGCGGTGCAAACGGTACGACTGCCGCAGCTCACACTTCCGGCGCTACCGTCACTCAAGTCGCTTCTTCTTGGACCGGCTGGGGTCAGGCTGCTGCGACGGGCGTGGGTATTCAACTACGTATTTGGAGCCAATCAAACTACGGTGAGGACTTGATCTTCAACCCCCGTGGCGGCGCGCTGTATTACTGGTCGGTGAACGCTAACCCCAACGTATTTGATCGTGGTGTGGTTATGCAAGCGGGCACAACTGTTAATGGCGCACTCATGGATAGCACATCGCCATCAGTTGCTAACTTAGTCATGGTGTCTGACTCATCGCGTTTTGTGATTTGTTTTGGTACCAATGACCCATCGGGCGTTTTGTTTTCAGCAACCCAAGACCCACTGCTTATTCGTTGGTCGCAACAAGAAGAGTTCTACACATGGACACCTTCAGCAACGAACCAAGCAGGTGATTACCGACTGAGCCGTGGTTCCGAGATTGTTGCCGCACAGCAAACCCGTCAGGAAATCTTGGTGTGGACTGATGCCGCTTTGTATTCTATGCAGTACCTCGGCCCCCCATACGTTTGGGGCTTCCAGATCATGGGCGACAACCTGTCTATTGCTGGGCCAAACGTGGTGTCTGTGGCGAACAACGTGACCTACTGGATGGGCACCGACAAGTTCTATATGTATTCAGGTCGTGTGGAAACACTGCCATGCACCTTGCGTCAGTATGTCTTCCAAGACATCAACATGCTTCAGTCGTATCAATTCTTCTCTAGCACCAACGAAGGCTACAACGAGATTTGGTGGTTCTACTGCTCGGCCAACAGCAACACAATCGACAAGTACGTGGTGTTCAACCACCTTGAACGCACTTGGTATTACGGCACGATGGCGCGCACTGCTTGGCTTGACAGCCCCCTGCGTACTGTCCCCATGGCTGCCGGTTACAACGGCCAATTGATTTACCACGAGACAGGCAACGACGATGGCACCACAACACCCGTTTCGCCGATTGAAGCGTATTGCCAATCTTCTGACTTTGATATTGGTGACGGACACAACTTCGGTATTGTGTGGCGCATTATTCCTGATGTGACCTTTGACGGGTCAGATACCGCAAGTCCGTCATTAGACTTCACTGTTCGTCCACGCCAAAACCCCGGCACAAACTACGGTAGTTCTGACAGCCCGACGATCACCAGCGGTAATAACTACTCAGGCCAACGCACATACAACGTGCAGCAGTTCACAGAGTACGCCTATGTGCGTATCCGTGGTCGTCAGATGGCATTCAAAATTAGTTCCAATGACCTTGGTGTTGCTTGGCAGCTCGGTACGCCGCGCCTTGATGTGCGCCCAGATGGACGACGCTAATGGCAACGAACCAACGCAATCAGCTACAAACAGTGGCCCCGCCGCGCTTACCTGCGGCACCGGTGGAGTACAGCCAACGATATGGCGATGACCTCACCAACGTGCTTCGTTTGTTCTTTAACCAGCTCAGTAACGGGTTGGCATCGGTGCTTGCGCCAGAAGGCGGTAAGTACATTAACAACGTGTACGCAGCCATCCAACGCACGACTGACAAGACCTTTACAGCAAACACGGCCACGCAGATTACGTTTGACCAGAATGATTACATCAACGGCGCTACCAACGACGGCACCGACGGCATAAGAGTAAATCAAGCGGGCATTTACAACTACCAATTTAGCGTGCAGTGGAAAAACACTGATTCTCAAGAACACGATGCTTGGATTTGGTTGCGTGTGAATAATGTCGATGCCACCGGCACTGCAAGCCAATTTTCCGTAATTGCAAGGCACGGTTCTGTTGATGGCGCCGTTATTGCTGCGGCCAACTTCTTTGTGGAGTTACAAGCTGGAGATACTGTCGAGATGTGGTCTGCGGTAAGCAATACTAACGTCAGAATGGACGCTGCCGCTGCACAGACTTCACCCTTCCCCATGCCTGCAATTCCGTCGGTCGTGGCCACCCTAACATTTGTGTCTTCTATCTTGACATGATAGACTCTGTAAACCCCCAATTCGCGAGGCTTTAATGGGCTTTTTATCTTCACTGCTCCCAACAATCGCTGGTGCTGGCCTTATGGCCGCGTCGGGCGGCACCATTAACCCAATGACCGCTGGTTTGATTGTGGGCGGTCTTCAAACTGCGCGTACTGGCGACCTTAATAAAGGTTTGATGGCCGGTCTGGGTGCTTATGGCGGTGCAGGTATTGGGCAAGGTTTGGCAGCTTCCGCAGCTACTACCGTTCCAGAAGGCGCGCAGATGGCCGCCGCTGCGGGTGACCCAACTGCTGGTATCAACGCAATGGGTGGGATGGACAAAATGACAGCCGGAGCTCAGGGGTTGGGTTCACAAGCTGGACGTGATGCCTTCATGGCTAGAGTTGGTGGTGGTTCTGGTTTACTCAAAACTGGACTTGCAGCTACGGCACCAATGATGATGCCTACAACTGAACAACCTCAAATGCCTGTCGGTGACAGCACAATGCCCCAGCGTTTGAAATACAACCAAGGCACCGCAACACCTTTACCCGCGCCAGATGTTCCCGGTTATGACAATTTGGGTCAAGACTTTGGCCGCCAACAACGCTACTTCCCCGGTGCCGGGTATCAACAAATTACCCCCGAAGAAGCTAAGTCGATCCGTGGCTATGCCGCAGGTGGCTATATGAGCGGCGGCCCAGTTGAAGCCATGTCTCAAGCTAACGCCGTGGGTCAGAACACCGGATACCCACAAGCCGACATTACTGGCCATGCCTATGCAACACCATGGCAAACACCCGTGAGTCAAAACGTAGTGTCAGGCACTGCCGATACCGGCGTGAACCGCATGACTGGCCAGATGCTGGCCGAAGGAGGCGCAGTTGAGCCGACCCCCGACTTCCAAGAACCGTACACCGCTATGGCGCGAGGTGGACTCTCTGACTTGGGTTCTTATTCTGATGGTGGCCGACTGCTTCGTGGGCCCGGTGATGGTGTATCTGACTCTATCCCTGCTGTGATCGGCAAAAAGAAACCTGCGCGTTTAGCTGACGGGGAGTTTGTGGTACCTGCACGTATCGTTTCTGAACTCGGTAATGGGTCTACTGAAGCAGGTGCACGTAAGTTGTACGCCATGCTTGACCGTGTGCAGTCTGCACGCAAGAAGTCAATCGGTAAAGGCAAAGTGGCTAAAGACAGCCGCGCCGACAAACTCTTGCCAGCGTAAAGATGCCTCTGTACCACATCCAGCCCCGAGAGCTCCCACAGGTGTGGCCCGGCGTCGCACCCATGCTCCAGAAAGCGATTGATATTGACCCCTCAGCCGTGACCATCGAGCAGGTTGAGTATGCGGTGAGAACAGGCCAATCACACCTCTTGGTGTGGGACGAACCCGGTGCAGGTGTGACCGGTGCAGTGACAGTTGAGTTTATTGACTACCCCCGTGCGCGTGTAGCGCATGTGAATTTGATGGGTGGTAAAGGCATCGTGAGGGACCACGTGTTTGCCGAGGCTATGAATTGGATGCGCGCGCACGGGGCCACGAAAGCTCAGTGCTGGTGTAAAGATAACTTGGTGCCCATGTACGAGAAGATGGGCATGACAAACACCCATAAGGTGATGAGGATCGAGCTATGAATATTTTGGATTTAAAGCGTAAGTTGTTGCCCTTGAGCAACTACATGGCTGACGGCGGTGGTAGCTCCAGCAGTGGCGGCGGTACGCAAATTCAAGAGCTCCCAGAGTGGGCGCGTCCTTACGCCAAATCAACCTTAGAGAAAGGCGCGGCTCTTTCTGAAAGAGGGTACCAAGCCTACGATCAACCTCGTATCGCTGGGTTTAGCCCAATGCAGTTGCAAGCGCAACAAGCCGCTGCGGGCATGGCCCCATCGGCTGCCACCGGTGCAGGTATCGACGTAGCCGCAGAAGCCGCAATGCGTGGGCTCGGCACTAACTACCAAGCTGGTCAATTTCAAAACCAATTCCAAGCCCCTGACCAGTACCAAGCAGGTCGCTTTGGTGCGCGTTCTATCCGTGCTCCTCAGTTGCAGCAGTTTCAGATGGGCCCCGCCGAGCGCGTTAGCACAGAGAGTTTTGTGCAGCCGGGTACAGCCGAAGGTTACATGTCACCCTACATGCAGAATGTGGTGGACATTCAACAGCGTGAGGCTCGTCGCGCATCTGATATTGCTCGTCAAGGTCAACAAGCCCAAGCCGTCGGCGCAGGTGCGTTCGGTGGTTCTCGTCAAGGTTTGATTGAAGCTGAGCGTCAGCGTAACTTGGCTACACAACTTGGTGACATTCAAGCTACTGGTCAGCAAGCCGCGTTCAACGCCGCACAACAACAATTCAATGCCGAGCAAGCTCGCAACCTCGCTGCACAACAAGCCAATCAAGGCGCCGGACTTACCGTGGGCCAACAAAACTTGGCTGCGTTGCTGGGTGTTCAGAACCTCGGTGCACAACAAGGCTTGCAAGCACAACAGCTCAACCAAGCAGCACAACTGCAAGCTCAACAACTGGGTGAACAGTCACGTCAATTCGGCTACGGCAAAGGGTTGGAGGCTGCTGGCCTCGGTGCTCAATATGGCCAAGCTGCACAGCAGCTCGGTGAGCAGTCACGCCAATACGGTGCAGGTCTCGGATTGCAAGGTCTTCAGGCTGCTCTGCAAGGTGCAGGGCAACTTGGTTCTCTGGGCGGTCAGCAGTTCCAGCAAGGCATGGACATCAACAAGTTGCAATCGGCTTACGGTGGTCAGCAGCAGGCACTGCGTCAGCAAGGTCTGTCTCAGGCTTACGAAGACTTCCAGAACGAGCAGAACTACCCATACAAGCAGTTGGGCTTCATGTCCGACTTGATTCGTGGCCTGCCTCTGGGTCAGCAAACAACTCGTTCCATGTACGAGCCAACCCCCGGTATGGCGCAACAGATCGGCTCTATCGGTTTGGGTGCTTACGGTCTGAGCAAGTTCATGGCCGAGGGTGGCATGGCCTACGCCGACGGCGGTTCTGTGGACTCTCCCGACAACGTGGGGCGCATCGTAAGCAAACTGTCAGATCAGCAGCTCCAACAAGCAGCGCAGGCTGCACAAGCCCGTGGTGATATGGACCAACTTGAAGCCATCCAAAGCGAGATGGGTATGCGCGCTTCTGAGCGCCGCGGTTTGGCTTCCGGTATCACACCGCAAGTTGCCGACCGTATGGCCGGTGGTGGCGTGGTTGCGTTCGCCAAAGGCGGTGTAAATGATTACATGGATACGCTGAGCGAGCTAGGCAAGAAGGACATTTCTCAGACGCCCGAGCAAATTGAAGCTGGGATCAGTGCAGCGATGCCCGCTATTGAAGCGAGATACGGAAAAAGTGCGTTGACTCCCTACATGGAGGACGTCAAAAAAGAACGCGCTGGTTTGAGCAAAATGTCTGATGAAGGCGTCGGCCTTGGCGCACTTGCTGCGTCTCAAGCTTTGCTGCGTCCCGGTAGTACTTCTCGTGCTATTGCTGGCGCCATGGGTGCGTTCGGCCAAGAAGTTGTGAAGATGAAGAAGGAACAGCGCGAAGCCGACCGCCTCTTGCGTCAGTCCGAAATCACTTTGGCTACCGCAGAACAAGCGCGTGCAGACGGTCTCAAAGGCAAAGCCGAGTCCCTGTACGACAAGTCAAGAGCGCAGGAGAAAGAAGCCCTCGACCGTCGAATTGGCATCGCCGAGAAGCAAGCTACCATCCAAGCAGGTATCGAGAACTCCAAGCGTCAGGCAGCGGCTTCTATGGCCAGCGTTACAAAACCCACCGACTTGGACAAGCAGGCCCAAGCTCTGTACGAAGCAAAAGTGGCGAAAGACCCATCTATCGCTACCGACCCCGTCAAGAGAGCGGAAACCATGGCTACGGCTCGTGCTACTGCCGCCGACCAGCTCGGTCGTTACCCCGGTTCTGTTCGTGCTGAAGATGCTGCCGCTCTTGCCGGAGTTAAGGCTGAGAGTGCGGAATTGAAAGAAGCTTTGAGCGTTAACCGTCCATACCTCAAGGCAATGCAAAACAACGACTTTGAAACCGCTGCACGCATCCGTGAGCAAGTGGCTGCCGTTGTTGCAAGCAAGAAAGCGCAGGGTGGCGGTAAACCTACTGAAACCCCTACCCAACAAACACCTGCTGCGCCTACAATTAAACCCGGGCAAATCATGCAAGGCTATCGCTTCAAAGGCGGCAACCCCGCAGATCAAGCGAACTGGGAAAAGGTGTAACAGATGGCGACAGGACCTTGGGATTCATTCAAAACACAACAGGCTGAAACGAGTGAACCCCAAGAACAGGGTCCTTGGGCACAATTTGCGGAACAAAAACCCGTAGAGTCTGGCCCTTGGGCACAGTTCGCTAAGCCTGAAGAAAAGCCGGAAGATCAGTCGTTCTTGCGGCAAGTTGCCGACGTCCCCTTGAAAGCCGTATCCGGTGTGGCCACCGGTGTGCGCATGATCGCTGACGCCTTCGGCGCGGGTAGTGACGTGTCCAACTCCATCAAGGGGGTCGAGGACTACATCGGGGCTTTGTATAGCGCCCAGTCCAAGAAGGACTCCCAAGAGATCGCCCGCATCATGAAGGAAGCGGAGGATAAGGGTGTTGCCGACCAAGTCACGGCAGCCGTGAAAGCGTTCTCTGTTGCTCCTATCGACACAGTCGTAAACGCGCTGGGTACTTCAGCTCCTGCAATCGTTGCCGGGCTTGGTGCTTCCGTGCTCGGTGCTGGCGCACTCGCTGCTACCGCAGTTGGCGCAGGTGTTGGTGCCACCATGGGTGCAGGTACCGTCAAGGGTTCTATCTATGACGCCGTCAAGGATGCGCTTGGTAAGACAGACATGTCGCCAGAACAGATCGAAGCCCGCGCACAGGTGGCGCAGGAGTACGGCGGCAAGAACTTAGACATGATTCTGGGCGGTGCCGCCCTCGGCACAATCGGCGCGACTACAGGTTTCGAGCCTGCCGCTGCACGTCAGTTGGCCAAGAGCATTGTTACGAAAGCAGCTACCAAAGAAGCCGCTGAGCAAGCCGCGCAGGAGACCGCAAAGATCGCTGGTCGTGGGGCTATCAAGCAAGCTGGTATTACCGGTGCTAAGGAATTCGCAGGTGAAGCGGCGGAAGGTGGCCAAGAACAACTCGCACAGAACATAGCTCTCCAGCGTGAAGGCTTTGATGTACCCACCATGCGCGGCGTGGTTGGGCAGGCTACTTTGGAGGGTTTGGCTGGCGCTGGTTTGGGTGCTACTGCCGGTGCGCGTGAAGCGTTACAGGCCAAAGAAGAGCTGCGTAGAAAAGAAGCTGGCGAAACTATCGGTAAGTTCCAAGAGGCGGCTGGAGTTACCGGCGCACCCGAAGAGCGCGTGCAGGACATTGCGCTTGAGCTACAAGAAAAGAACGGTTTGATGGAAGAAGAGGCGGTTGGTCTGGCCAAACAGATCGTCGCCGACGAAGCCAAGCAGGAGCAGGCTGCCCCAACACCCGAAGGGTTGGAAGACGTTCAAGCCGATCCCGAACGAATCATGGACCTCAAGGAGCAGTACCAAGCTGTTGGTATGTCCGAGGCCGAAGCACTTGATGAAGCAACAGCAGTAGCAACGAAAGAGGCACAAGACGATGCGCTTGCCGAGAGAGAAGCAACAGGAGCAGCAGATGTTGGAGAACCTATCACCGAAGCAGGTGGAGTCAGCCCTGAGTTGGTTGGACAGCCCGATCAAATCGCCCCCACCGCAGGAGTTGGAGAACCTACAACCGATGGAATGGTTCCTACTGGAGAGAATGTTGCACCTATTGTTGCAGGAGAAGCAGTCGAGCCCGCTGCACTGACACCGTATGAAGAAGCGGAGCAACAACGCCAACAAGCATACGATGAGCTTCAGCAGGCTCAGCAAACTTTAGAAGCTGCTGGGTATAACGCTACACCTGAGCAGAGCGCGCAGTTGGCTGCGGCGGAAGCAAATTACAGCCAAGCAAACGAAGCGGCCAAAGTTGCGTTCGAACAAACTCAAGAACTCGCTGACCAACCTACCGAGGTGATCGCCGAGGAAGAGCCCAAAGGCAAACGTGGCCGCAAAGCACTGCCGCCCGA
>Ga0255171_1000101_pt1 | contig 34271 bp, 40 predicted proteins | sample Atl_Yuk_RepB_8d_FD_183176 | JGI IMG/M metagenome (GOLD analysis project Ga0255171, IMG submission 183176) | Freshwater microbial communities from Altamaha River, Georgia, United States - Atl_Yuk_RepB_8d | ecosystem: Environmental > Aquatic > Freshwater > River | place: USA: Georgia | collected...
CTATATTTCCAAATTTAGCAAATTGTTCTGGAGTCCATTGCGTTTTCCCTAATTCATCTTGACCTAAATTTTTCTTTCCATATAATGGAGCCATTTTACTTAATGAACTTATTGCACTTCCAGCAAAACCAACCGCATTTTCAATAGCTGCGTTTCTATTGGCCTCTGCCTGAGCCCTTCTCATTTCAGCGTCTTGTTTTTCACCCATTCCAACTTCAAACTCTCTTTCTTGTTTTCTTGCATTTATTCCTTGCTGTGCCTGTGCCTGCATCGCATCTCTTTCGTATTGCATTTGATCAAGTTGAGCAGCCATTTGCAATCCTGCTTGATTATTAGCATTAACTAACTGTCCAGCACCTCCAATAACTCCCTCAGCCCCTGCTCCTTGAAGCATGTTAATTGTTTGTGCTTCAGTTTGTGCTTGAGATTGTTGTGCTAACTGAGTTCCAAGTGTTGGAACTTGAACCTGCTTAAATGCATTTTGCTCGGTAATTCCTTTAATATAATTACTTGCTTTTTGAGAAGCCGCATCAGCTTTTTTCATTGCTTTATTCTGACTCATAGCTTGAGCTGCGCTAATACCTAAACCTCCTAAAGCCATTATTGCTCCTGTATATGCTGCCATGTTATAAAATTTTTATCATTTCTGTTGTATTTGTGGATCCTTTTTGAAATCCACAGTTTTCGTACATCCCTATAAGAGACGGACTTTTTAATGTTGAGAAAGCATAAAGTAAACCTTTTTGTTTACAAACTTCTAAAAGTGAAAATATTAAAAACTCTATGGCTTCCTTCCTATCTTTCTCTCTGTAATGGAAGTTCGACACTATGAACTCAATCCAAGCAACCTTTGAGTTTGTCATGTAAACAAAACCAGCGCACACATCTACTCCATTGCTCGATACCATAAGCCCTCCTGTGCCATTCTCTGGCAAGAAGTCTCTTGAAATAACTGGCCATCTCCAATCCCTCCACCAGTCGCACAACTTATGATAATCGTCTTCAACTAGGTATCTGACTTCCATATCACAAATTTACATAAAACTTTTGAATGTTAAAGCGCTAACCTCAAATAACTCAATGTATGAAGTGCTATTGTGATACATGGTAACATCCATATAATACCCTCTTGCTCCGTATGACTCGGCAACAGAATTTTTAACTGCCAGTATATTGTCTCCAGCATTTGGACTTGGAGGTGTTGATGTATATGTTATATATACCTTTGGGTTAGGTATTGAGTTATCTACATAAGATACTGTTCCAACATACGTTAATATTCCAGAATTATTGTAAATGTATAGGTCATCTGGATATGAAGTATTAGTTATTTTAAAGGATTGGTTAGGGTAACTATTGAACTCTATATATGCCCCTGTAGCAGTTAATACTGAACCAATACCAACAGTTCTAATCGATAATTGATCGTCAAGTTGGCTTGTATTTGTTAATAATGGGCCAGATAAATTATAGTTCCTTCTAATATAAGAAAACCACACACCTTCTTTTAGCTCAAACCAACTATCATCAATTTGACCAGCTATTAAGTCAGTCTGAATGGATGTATTCCAAGGTATTGTACTTTGAATATGAAGAGTCTCATACATTTTGGTATCTAGTGGGTCATTATTAAATAACGTAGATACAGAGCAGTATGGAGACGTTTGGTATTGAGAAAATGGATAGTATATAGTTCTTGCAACACTCTCATCATTATGAAAGTAAAGGTTTCCTCCTTTAAATGTGTAAAAATTATTACTGGCATATATCATGTATTCTGGAATATAAGTCCAGAACGATGTCCAACCTTGAACGTCATCTGAGTATGATATAGTAAGTGGAGCTAACATAATACAAATTTAATGAATTTAAACCAAACAGCTGTCTATGGATTTTATTAGTTTATAGTAGTTATAGGAACACTTATATTCTGATACATTTTCATTACTATTGTACGGATAAGAGTCCATATATTTTGCCTTATGAAACATCTCGTCTTTGTCAGATGTTACACCTGCATTATGAAAGAAAAATACTTGATCCCATCTCTTTATATTACAAGTAGCCCAGCAAAAGTCAAATTCTTTAGGTACAACAACATCTATACCTAGCTTCCAAGCTGTCCATAGCTCGGCCCACATGCTTGCTGTCCATGCCTGTATACCATGATCGCTTCCGTCATTTCTAACGTGCTGTAGCTTCATCATAACGTCATACAATTCAAATGAGTAATTCTCAACCATCTCCCAGTACTCATGAGTTAAATTCTTCATTAATTTTTGAGCCCCACCACTATTATTTTGATTTGACTTAACAAGTTCTTTTGATATACCTACAACGTTACACATAGCATCCAATACATTTTCACCCTTGCTTACTATATACTCATATCCTATATAAGATATTGTGTCAGAGAAGTACCACTTGTCATCTTTTAAAAACTTGTCGAAGTCAAGGAATCTAGTAAATGCAAAGTCAGCATCAACAAAAAAATAAGCACTACTATCTGGATGATCTTTAAAGTGTTTTTTGAGTATATGTGCCTGTATTGCAGGAAGATACTTGCACTCACCTAAAGTGTCTTCATAAAAGAAAAAGTTAACTCTTGAGTGCACTTTCTGTAACTTTAACCAAGACTCTGGTATATCTTCTTGATATCCTGCAACAACATGTATTTGCTCTGGATCATATCCAGTCAACATGAAGTTCAATATTTGCACCTCAATTTGCCAGGCGTAATAATCTATAGCTGGTTGAGCTGATAGAAATTTAATTTTATTCATTAACAATTTTTAGTATTTCCAGTCCACTCTGAACCATCCCACTCATAAGCTATACTTGATGTTGTTAACTTATAATAGTTAGCTGGTGCAGGGTCAGTCTTAAATATATCGGTATATATGTTATTACCAGTTACGCCAATTGCACCGTCAATATAGTATGTAATTGGAGCAGAAGAACATACTTCAGTTTCAGATCCATAGTTTAATAATGCAGAGTATGTTGGTTTTATTGTAGTAGTAGTGCTAGTGGTTGTGGTTGTACTAGTAGTCGTAGTTGTTGTAGTAGTTGTAGTTGTGGTCCCTATGCAACTTGAACAATTGTCAAATAAAAATAATACACTAGCGTCTGCTATACCTGGAGTAGTTGTTCCAAGTATCTCGTAACATATACCATCGTTACACTTTACTATTGATCCAACTTCAAGTTCGTATGTATTTTGATGAGAAAGTAAATAACCTGTACCAGGAGAAGAACATATTTCAGCGTCATAATAATATGTAGGGACAACTGTAGTAGTAGTTGTAGTTGTAACAACGCTACATGGATTCAAGTATAATACTTGGCCTGTGTTTGCTATATTAATAGCGTATGTAGTTGATCCATCACTAGCATAGTACCACATAAAACCACCATCATAAGGCGTGGTACATAAAGCATCAGAATACACTATATCTCCAATTAAAGGCATTGAATAGTATCCAAAGAAATATAGCATCGAACTTGTTGCACCTCCAGAAGTACATGCAGTATAATCGCTTGAGTAGTTTGTAGATAAATTTATATTAAATGAAGCAATAGGAGGTAGTGTTGTAGTTGTAGTACTAGTTGTAGTAGTTGTAGTTCCAGTACACGTTGTGCAGTCTGAATAAGTCATTACTGGATTTTCCATATAAAAATATGGGAAACCACCTACAGATGATGATAGTATGGTCCAGCAGTTGCCATCATTTGTTTTGACAATATCTCCAACTAATACTGGGGCTCCAGTTATATCTAATAGAATAGCATTTGTTGAATTGTCTACGCATGATTTGGCATTATAATACGAACCTACAACTGGTATTGTAGTTGTACTTGTAGTACTTGTAGTTGTAGTGCTTCCAGCGCATACTGAATAATCGACAACGTATCCATCATTATCTATTCTAATAACATAGTCGGACTTATCTATAAAGTACCAGAAATTACCTCCATTAAAGTATTCTTCAGCGTTCTGATCTCTGTATATTCTATTTCTTAGTGTAGGAACATTATTACTTCCATCTGAGTATAATATTGAAAAAGATGGAGTTATGCTACAACAATCTAACGATGTTTCTTTATACTGCTCTATATCCACTGAGAATGGTATTAATCCACCTTCAGATACAAATACATTAATTATATATGGGGCACTTGTACCAAAACAATTTGTTGCTGTAACTCTAAATGAAAAGTTTTTTATTTCTAGTGCCGATCCAGAAATAATTCCATTAGATCCTAAAGATAAACCTGGAGCAAAAGATACGTCATTACACTGACCAGATACAACATAATTGCCATCTCCATTTATAATAGTAGGTGCAATAGACGAACAAATTGTTACTTCTTGACTCGAACTTACAGTTACATATCTGGTGTTACCATCACAATTTATATAACTAAATAATGTCGATTTTGAACCTCCATTAAGTACATAATTATAACAAGTACCAACCAATGTAAATAATTTTGGATTTCCTAAAGATGCAATAGGTATGCTAATATCTTCATTAACTGTTATATATATATCTCCTTGTAATATTATAGGAACAGCTGTTTCGGGGCAGTTACAAGTATCTATTAAATTAACAACTCCATCTTGATCTACAAGAACGTATGACTTATCTATAGGACTAGGAACCATACACATTATTATATCTATCATGTGATACGCATTATTTCCATTGTACCTACTTAATCCAGATATGTCATTGTATATTATATCTCCAAATTGAGGAGTCAAATTAAATCCATCGTGCCATAAAACATTTGTAGGACACTGAGAACATACATTTGTTAAATCTCCATCAGTTATGTCTAAATAAAATGAAGTGAGATATGGATCAACTTTATTTATTATCCATGTAGATGTATTTAATGGAGATGATACTATAACTTCAGCAGTATCGATAGACGCATCATTTTTTTTAAACCTTAAAGCACTGTTTCCATTATTAACCAATCCATCATATGGATACACTAACTTAATATCATCTGGATTTACGCCAGCAGCAATTAAGTCATTATAATTTGCAATAGTATTAAGGCCTACATATCCAGAATCAGCAACAATAGAGCCATTCCATTTTACTTGAAATCTAGTTGGCGTATCTATAGAATTATAATTAATTCCAGCTACACCAATTCCAGAACCAATAGTCCAATTAATAATTCTTTCATCTGTAATTCCAGTGTACGATATATTGGTAGATCCATCTATTGAATCGCTATAATTCCAAAATAAATATAAATATGGATAATCATTTGGATTACTGAATACAAATGTACCTACAAACTCACCACCAGAATACGTCACTGGTATTTCAGTTGAATCAGCCATTATAGTGGTTTTATCTTCTGGCCCATACAATACATCAGAAACATAGTAATATAGCTTATTGTTTAGTGTTGGAGCCAAATCTTGATATGATCCAGTTGAGTCGCCTGCCTTTACGGTTACAGTTGCGCCATCAAATGGCATATAATCTACACCACCAACACCAGTTAATCTATCGAATAGAGCTATGTTATTATTACTTATAACTACGTTATCTATTTCATAAGTAGTGCTTCCTGTATACCCAAAAGATTGTTTTGTCATCATATCCTATCCGTTTACCATTGGTATAATAATGTGTGGTGAATTAGTGGCCCCCTGCGTTAGTAAAAAATCTTTAACAAAAGTACCACAATAATTAACTCTAAATATTACACTCCTTGAATTATTACTTGGATTTGCTGCATAAGATGCATATATAAACTGAGAGTAAGAACCGCTAAGTGTCTGACAATTTACCCAACTTGTACCATAACCATTATCTACAATTGATATTGTCCATGATGGCGACATGCTGTCTATTGAAAACATAAACACAGGTCCTTGAGATACGCTAGATGATACGTTTTTTATAGATGGATTTATATTAAGACTGCATGATTCCTTTACTCTGTCTGAAATACTTACTACATAAAATCCATTATATGGGTCTATACCACCAAATTTAAAGTTGTTGGGATTGTCTCTCATTGTATCAATCCAAAACGCACCCATGCCTTGAGTTGATATAGGCAATACCTGTTCGCCAATAAGTTTAACAACAGAACCTCTTTTTTGATCGGTAAAATAACAAGCATCTCCCCATGTTGCAAAACTCTCTGGATTATTGCTTATGCCAAATTCACCAGGATATGCAACTTGATTTCCAAGCACCTCTGGTATAGATGCAACTTGACTACCGCCAACAGCATCATATAATAAGTTCTTTCCGTATAAAACAGATGTTATTTTATCTTGATGAAGAGTAAGTAGATCAGTGTCTCTAGCCTTAAGTTTTTGTACGCTACCATATCTCTTATCTAAATTCTTAAAATTAGCTAGTGATAGATTGAACTCATTTAACTTATTTATAGATGTTGTCGCTTGAAATACGCCACTGTATGTGAGCGATGCAAACTTGTACTCCTCTTCATAATTATCGACTATAGCTGTTACACGAAGACTGTAATCCATTGTAGGTGCGTTATACGCATCTTTAATCCTATATGTTTCAAGAGCTGTACTATACGCAAATGAATTATAATCTCCATTTGGATAATCTGGATAATTTATCTGTATTTTAGCGCCATTAGTAACAGATGTTTGATCTTGTTCATACGTGGTATATGATACAGAACCTGGATATGATGGCGATACAGATATAGCTGGAGTAACATCTATTGAATACCTACTAGGAGTACCTATAATTGTGTATTGAGTAGTACTTGAAACACCATTTGTATTTAGATAAATCTTTTCACCAGATGTAAAGTAATGAGGCCATTCTTTTGTTAATTGAGTCAATCTTGTGCTACTACTTGGCCCATTAGATCTTTTATCAAAAAACCATCTTGATATATGTTTCCCATTTTTAATTGGAAATGTTCGTGAAAGTTCGTGGAATATTTCGGATTCTGTGTCTAATGGAACTGTTTCTAATATTATAGATTTTGATGGTAATATCTGATTAATTGTAAATTTAACTTCAAATATATTTTGTTTACAACCACTTTTATTTCCATAACCCATCATAAACATTGTAACCCTTTGAGAAGTAGGATCATAAGCTATTTGATTTGTTTGATTTCCGTTATTAGGAGTTATTTGAGATAATGCACCAATTGTTTCTCTAAACCAAATTGGTTTTGAGCCTCTATTTACATTATTTAAATCTTTAGAAATAAAGGTTGTCCATGCTCCAGATTCTATAAACCATTCCTCTATATTTTCATAATTTTGAGGAGATGTAAATGTTTGCGGACTAGAATACGCATTATTATTATATCTATCATTTAATACTTGTATTGTAATTGATGCTCCAGCACTTATAGGTCCAGAAAATACACCAGACAAAACAGCCATACCTCCATTCAAACCTTCTGTAAATCCATATACACTAGAATTAGTTATTGATGATGACCCAAAATAATTAGATCCCATTCCAAGAGACACAGATGTTTGAGATGGTGGAATTGGAGATCTACCGCCTATTTTCCATTTATCACCTACTATAAAATTATTACTATTAAATTGTATAAAAAATGCAGAATAATTTGCAGTATTATTTAAAGTTAATCCAGAGAATGGGCCTGATCCATAACCATTTCCATAAAAAGTATTACCAAGAGAATAAGTTGGAGTTTTTATTTTATACACTTGACCAACTACTATTGGTATATCATTAACTTCTATCCAGTTAGACACACCAAATAAATCAACAGTATAATTAAATTTATTTCCAGGTTTTATTTCTATAGTATATCTCAAATCTCTGCTATAAAAATATCTATTAGTTATTTGGTTACTTGGAATTGGTAAATTAAGGCCTGGAACTGTGTTACCAGTAAATGGCGATGTTATATTTGTAGAAATTGCAGTTGAATCAGAAGCTATTGAACCATAAAAAACTGGTTTTGATGTATAGCCAAAAGATGAATTAACATTAGATGCATTTGCTAATGCAGTAATTGAATTTCTCTCATTTCCTGTATTGCAATTTAATTTATTTGTACCTTGAGTTGTAGAAGTAAACGTTTGATTTACACTAGTTGGTAGAGTGGAAACATCATTGGGTTCTATTTTTATTTTAAAATATAAACCTTCTGGAGCAGTTGTTATGTTGTTAAATCCAGCTGTTTTAACTTCTAATTCTAATATTTTAAATTGTTTGTTTGAATGAGTCACGCCAGCACCACCATTTTTTAATATAACATAATCACCAACTCCAAACTTATCTCTATCAGATTCATTAATTAAAAAATATCTAAATAGGCCATAACATACATATAATCTAGGGAATATATTATAATACTCACGCCTATTCTGTTTTAATACTAGCCTATAGTTAGTAGCCCATGAAGGCGGATTGTGTTTAATCTCAACTTGCAAACTATTTGCCGTATCTGAAGCACTTGGAGGTATATACACAGCATTACTCAATTGATTGACAGCATTGCTTAATGCAGGAGTTAGAACTGTTGTCATCCTACCGTACTCATCAGTATAAACTATACCCACCTCGTAATCTCTATCACTTCTAAATGATCTTTTTGGATTATTGTCAGTTATTGGTTGCTGAACATAATTAACTGTAAAGTTTATGTTTATGTCTACATTGTTAGAATCTGTTATATTTCTAAATTGTAAATAATTTCCGTATATCAATCTATTTCCAATAATGTCTTGAGCCAATGCCTTAAGTGGAACATTATCAAATAATCTAGTTACTTGATCGTTAGTTAAAGTGGTAAGTATTTTGTTATTTCTAAATGTAAAGGAATATGTCGTGTTGTCTTGAATGTTTAGCTCATTTTTATTAAAGCTATCAATTATCATAACGTTTAGGCTTCTAGTATCTCTAACTAGTAGTTGTATTTCTTGAACAAACTCATTTCCAGTCTCAAAGTGAATGTCAATCTGATTTCTTTGATTTATCATTCCTAGATTGTCGCCTGTCTCATAATCAATGGCAAATTTGCCAGCTTCAAAACCAACAGCTGAGAACGGAGACATTGAGCTATACTCGTTATCTATGTATTTATACCTATAACTAAAATAAACAAATTTCTCCTTAATATTAGTTGAGTCTGGATTATTGTCTTGAGATAGAGATATATATGGAGCGTTTAGTGGGGGAGCCATTATAACGCTGATGTCGTTAGCTATTGACGGATCATTAGCAGTATAACCTTTACATCTGTTAATATTTATTCTTCTAGGTGGATTATAGTTATCGGTCCAAAATAAATAATTATTTCCGTCTTGACCTTCTATATAGTTTATTCCAGTAACTATATAATTTTTACTAAAGTTTAATGGACTACCAGGATTTGGTTTTGAACACTGAAGAACTCTTGTAGTTTGTCCAGACTGAATATTATACTCAATAACTGCATCAAATTCATTTGCAGTTACTAACCAATAAATAAGTCTTTTTGGTTCATATGCTACAGCCCCTATTACTGTTGCATCGGTTATTGTTGCAGTATTTATTACTTGAGATATATCTGCTTTTAGTGAATTTCCATAAGCATTCTGAACAGCTCCTATATTACCAGCGGCATAACTTTCTACAGTTATATTGGTAGCACTTCTATAGATACCATCAGGCAAGATCCTTTCATCAAGGTCTTGATTCATTACACCCTTAATAAATGTTCTAGTAACCTCAGCCATATTTATTTAATCCATTTATCACGACCCCTAAGACTCATCAATAGTCTAGATGGGTGAATATTACTCAATCTTATTTTTGCATTTCTTAGATTGGCAGATTTCTCTTCTCTAGCTCTTCTTACTACATATTCAGTTATCCCTGTCTTATTATTTAATACAGCCCATTTCAAGTATGAATATATATATTCTTCTGCTAGTTTATTTATACTTATTAAAGAGTCATCACCATTTTCCATTCCGTCTGATATATATTCCAAAACAATTTTAGAATTTTCTACGCCAGTACTAAAGTCTATAACTCCTGCTGCTTTGTTGATTGTGAAACGAGGATTACGGTTTGCGTCATCAGTATTTAAACCAAAACGACCACCAATATTGTATCCAAAATACCAGTCACCCTCATAAGACCATCCATAGTAACCATTATATGGTCCAGCACCAGTATAAAGCTGTTTGTCTTGTCTTAATATATCTAGTTTTGATGTGCCTGTAACAACCTCACCATTTGAATCAAAAACAATATCTAAATTATTATCTTGTAAGTATGCCGTTGCTGTTATAGCTGTTCTGCTTTCTACCAATGGTATTAATACGTTCCCCTTCAACATTGATATACGAACATAATTTATATAATCTGGAGGTAAAATCATTTTTAGTTCTTCACCAAGTTCTAACTCCATTACTTTAATGTTTCTTAGAGCATCATAATTTATCTCTTGAATTGCTCTTTTAGCATGAAATCTAACGTTGTATATGTCAACGTTATTGACCAATTTGTCATTGCCAACATACATCAACATGAAGTTATTTATTATATCTTTTAATGTAACATACTGATAACTACCCCAATTAGCATCTTGTGGAGCTGTACCGTTATTAGTATAATACTGATAGTTAGTTATATATGGCATTTGTTATTGTGTTTGTTGTGCTGTTTGTAACTCTTCTGCTTTTGCATCTTGAACCACTTCTGATTCTCTAATAGAAAGCCCAGCGTATTGTAATATTTTAACAACTAAATTAGCAAATTCCTCATAGGGAACTTCAAAATCTTGATAGCTTAAATTTGAAGGGTCAAATATTGGTTCACCTCCAGATATTGTATTGTAAGTCCAAACTGGATCTTTTGGGTATCTTACGTATCTGATTTGTATATTAGTCGCTGTACTAGATGGCGATAAAGGAGTCATAAGTGAGTTTGGATATACAGTCAATGACCCTGGTTCAGCCGTAACTATATAAGACGGATAACTTGCTGTTGGAGCAGTTAGATTGGAATTTAAAAGATTTAATATTTTAGAATGTTCAACCTTATCTACTTCAACTGAATTATTATATATTATTTTCTCTATATAATAATAATCTAAAGGTAAATCAAGAGTTCCAGTTATTATATTATAGTTCATTGTTTTGTATTCAGAAAATCTATCCAATATTTCAGATACTCTTTTAACTATATTAGAATGACCTTCACCATGATAACGAGCATTTTGTTTGACCATAGCATTGCTATACTCGTACATGTATTTTTGAAATATATCTAACTGTGCTTGTCTAGCGTATGAGTTAAATTCAGCAGGAGTTATATAACCTCTGTTGTCTTTATTTAGCAAAGACATAACACTATCACGAACATCGTTTATCATGGAAATGCTTTTTACAAAGATAAATAAAAAAAGGCACTTTGTGAGAGTGCCTTTTAGATAGATATATTTATATTAGTTCTCTGAGAATTTATTTTCTAAAAACTTGTATAAGTCAACACCTTCATCTGATTGCAAATAAGAAGACAATAAATAAATAGGATCTTCACCAAATGGTACAGTAAGAAGTTTCTTTTTGTTGTCTTTAAGATTAAAATAAATCTCTTTTTTATTGTTTCTAAATGCTAAGTATCCATCAGATAATGCTCTAGCAGCATAACTAGTAACTTTAATACTAGGGTCATTTACTGCCTCCATAAAGTCCTGTGGATATCTTTTGGCATAAATCATAATATCCCTTCTTATTTCAGAAACTTTCATTGTATCAACAGATACACCAAGAAGCAATCTAGCGATTGGCTCTAACTCATCAAATGGCATCTCTCTTGCAATTAACTGAGCATCAAGTTCATCATACATATGTTTTATCTCTTGTTGAGCATCTTTTTCTTGATCAAACTCATAGAATTCACTTCCATTCCCAGGATGATAATGCAAGAACTCTTGTAAAACTGGATTATTTTTTGGAACCATTAATACTCCATCCTCAAAAATAATTGGCTCGATTATTACATTTTCACCTTGCTCATCTTGAAATGGAGAGTTAGCATTTCTAGCATAACGAAGAGGCCTGTTTGTATTTGTATCTTCATCATAATAAAGCAAACGTTTTCTTGGAGTATCCTTAGAAGCAAGGAAGTATGTTAATGGATTCATTCCATTCTTCAAAAGATAAGTCCTATCTTTTGGTTCTAGCACAGATTTTCTTGTTGTTTTCATTTGATATAATTTAATTTATTAATAATAAAAAGGGAGAGGAACTAGTCCCCTCCCTTAGTTTTTCAATTATCCCTTGAAGATAACAAAGTTGTTAGCACCAAGTGTACAAAGCGCTCTCTCAGACAAGAAGTTTACTTGCATTGCATCAAGATCGCTAGTTGCAGCACCACCAGCTGAACCAGTCATCCAAGTTTTGTATCTACGATCCTCAGCCTCAGAAGCTCGGTAACGAACATGTAAGAATGGTCGTCTAGCGTTTTTACCAAGAACTTGATCGTATACACTCATTGTCCCAGCAGGAACCAATACACCGTTAACTACACCACCAACTAAACCTCCACGAAGAGTTGCATCGTTAAGGTATTTCCAGTCAGTCTTGTAGAACTCGTATCCTCTCTTGAATCCAGAGAAACCTAAGTTCAATGCCATTTCCTCACTGTTATCAAATAAACCGTAAGAAGTACCACCAGCTCCGTAAGAGTTTTGAGCAGCCAACATATCATCAATATCGAAAGAGAACTGACGATTTAAGAATAATACGTTTTCAGCGATAGCACCTTGCTTGTCAAGTCTTTGAATAATAGTATCAAAATCACCTAATGTAGATGGATTACCTCCAGACCAAACATTACCTCTAGTTTCGATAGAATCAAATAAACCTTGAGTACCAGCTGCACCAGTAGTAGCAGGAGAAACAACAGGTTGTGGGATTAATCCATTAGGAGCCCATGTAGCAGCTCCAGAACCAGCCTCAGCTGGAACACCTTCTACCATTGTCATTTCAAGATAGTCCTCAAAACGTAGACGAGTTTCGTGCTCAGACTTCATGTACCAGTAGTACCCAGTAGCTCCATTCTCTGTAGTTATCTCAACCCATCCTACTTGAGCCATATCAGAACCAGATACATTGTAAGTATCTTTAATGATAACTGGCTTAACTTCGTAGAATGTATCTTGAGCCTCTAAAGACCCAACCATTCCGTTAGTTCCTTTAGCAAATTCAGAACCATATACAAATGCAGTAACAGCAGTAGTAGCTCCAGTAAATGGAGAAGTTGCGTTGTAAGCTGAATCGTAGTATGCTACTGTAAATGTATTTGTAGTTACTGCTGTAATAATACCTTTAGCAGACTCAGCAGCAACTTGCTGAGAAGATAAAAATACAGTTTGATTAACTCTAAAGTTACAAGTACCAGAAGCCAATGTAAATACTTGTTGTCCAGAAGCAGGAGTACCAATTGAACCAAAAGTCAATCCAGTGTATTTTGTGTGTAAACGACCTTGCTCTGCCCATTTAATTAAGTCAGAGTTGGAAGGAAGTTCAGCACCAACCATACGCAAGAAAGATGCGATTGATCTGTTTCCGTAACGCTCGAATTCTTGTTCGTAAGTATCTGGTAGATACTGATTCAAGAAGTCAAAGTTTGTAATGTAGTTTGTAGGCAATGTTGCCTTTACAGCACTTGGCGTTAAATTAACACCAGGGCTCGTTAATAATGTACCAGCCATTTTTTAAAAGTTTAAAAGTTTAACGTTTTTTAATTACTAATCTACTTCCTCTGTCTGGATCTATTACTTTAATCTTTACACCTTCTGACGGAGTTACTTGTGGAGCTTGACGAACCATGTCAATATTTTTAGATTCTTTAGCAACACTTCCAACCGCATCTGCAATTCCTTTTTCATAAAAGAACTTGGCAAACTTGTCAGGGTTTCTAGCTATAGCAATAGAACGGTGAAAGGCTTCTGCATCTGCAAGATAACCATTATCATCAAGGAATGATGAAACAAAATTCCTTAAATCATTTTGTTCTTGCAGTAAGTTCTTACTATCTCCTGGCTTATAAACTAACTTCTTATTCTCATCGACATTAAATTTGAAACCTTCAAAATTGTCAGAAAAAAGTTCTTTAGTTTTTTTAGAGAAGAATTCTGATCTTTTAGCATTCTCTTCCTCCATAGACTTGGAAGACTCTTTATATCTCTTGAAAGCATCGTAGTTTTCTTTTTCTTCCTGTGGAACAAATGTTTCCCTTGACTCAAGTGGAACTCTGTATTGTTCTTTAAGGTCGTTAAAGTACTTCTTAGCTTTTGAGAGCTCTTTTTTCTTTGCTAATCGTTTCTTTTTGATTTCTTTTTCATCATCAAAATCTTCATCGTAAGAGAATCTATCAGACACATCAAACTTAATGTCTTCTGGATCTAAATCTGGATTCTGATCACGTTGATACTCGAAGAGCAAAGCATCTTCGTCCATTTCATCATAATTTTTATTCAAACGAATAAAATCATCGATTCCACGTCCTGTTTCTTTTTTATACTTAAGGAATGCAGAAACATCTTCTGGAAGATCATCATTCTGTTGTCTCTGCTCAAATAACTCATCCAAGTTATTTATTTCCTTGTTGTATCTTTTACCAATATATGAAAGAACTTTGTTATCATCAATTTCGTCAACAACTGTTGGCTCATTTGTTTCTGTAACAACCGTCTCTACGGTTTCTGGTGTAGTAACAATTGTTTCTACAGTTTCAGTAGGTTCAGCAGCAATACCAGTTGATTCCTCGTGCTGTTTTAATAACTGCTCTTCTACTTCGGCAACAGACTTTTCTTCAAAGTCTACGGCCCTTACTTTAATTTCTCCTTCCATGTTAATTTAATTTAATTTTTTACAAAGTTAACAAATAATTTTATGTATTATTTTGGGCCAAAAGACTCTAAGTCAAATCCATCTAAAGAATCTTCTGTACTTTCAAAATTAATTGGTGGTAGATTATTCTTCCTTTGATTAATTAGATCAGACTGTCTAGATGCTTGCAGATCAACTCTTTTATCTTTTGCTTTCTCTTTGTCTTCGTCTCTTTTCTTTAATTGTTCTGCTTCAGCACCTTTTAATTGCATGTTGTATTGGAATTCTAGTTCCATTAACTCTCTCTTTAAATCAGCTTCAGCTTTCATTTTCATTATCTCATAGTTTGCCTCTGCCTCTTTAATTTGAATTTTGCTTTGAGATTCCATTTGCAACAACTGAGCTTTAGATTCAGCAGCAGCTTGTTGTGACTGCATATTGGTTTGCATTTGCATTTGATATTCCATCTGCTTGTCTTTCTGCTGTTGTTCCATTCTTCTTTTTCTCTTCATCTTCAACAACTCATTGGCCAACTTGATATTCTTGATATTTCTAATATCAATAGCATCTTCTAAATCAATTGTTTGTTGCTGTAAAGCGACTTGAATATTAGCCTCAAGCATTTGTCTTTCCTCTTCGTCTGGAGCAAGATCAATAAAAATTCCAAAATCAAATAAATATAAATCTCTAATTTCATCAAGAATAGATATATTATACTTACCAATCTGCATTGCAAACTCTTCAGCAAAATCAGAATATTCTAGTATGTCTGCAATTCTTATTGAAATGCATTCAGATAATCTCTTAGTTATATTTATATTACCTTCTAAAATATGTCTAGTAGCTGTATTAGAGTTCATTGCCGCTAGTTTCTGTATACCAACTAATGCATCTGGATGAGGCATGCTTCCGTCTCTAGCCTCATTTACTCCTGTCACATCTCTAATCATATTGAGATAGTGATTATAATTGTTTATTAGTGAAGACATTTTAGCCTGACCACTATTTGTGCTTAACTCTTGGATTGGTATTCTAGCATTATTGAACTCACCATCTTGTGTATAACTTCTACCAATTACACTACCAGTCTGAAAGTAAAGCTTTAACGCATCCTCTGGATTATATGCAGCTCCAGTACCTAAGTCAACCTCATTAATACCATCAGCATCAATAAATACACCGTCTGGAACTACTCTTGCAGTAACTTGCTGTAACTTTAGATGAGTCAATTGTATTTGATCGGCAAATGGAATCATTCGTCTAACCAAAGACTCCATGGCTCCTTTGTACATTCTAGGAGCAAATGCAACATAGTTTGGATAAGCTCTTTGTGATGCTGACTTAGGACGAACCATATTACGCATCATCTCCCACTTTAATATTATGTTTGTTCCTGCAACAATTACTCCTTCATACCAAACATCCCTAACTGCTTCTACTCTCTCAAATGGCATTCCATCCTCCATTGGTGGATTAAATCCTTCATCCTTTCTGATAACTCTCTCTCCACCATTCTCTAGTAACTTTTTCTTCCAAACAAACTTCTTACTTGCCTTATAATTAAAGTATATAAGGGTTACAATTTCATTTGTAAAGTAATCGTCTTGATAGTTTCTAATAATTGGAAAGTAAGTATACCATGCAGCACTACTGTTTCTTATTTCGTTTAGTTGCTCGTCTGTTAGCGTAGGATCTATCTTAAGAACCTCTGTATAGTGCATTTGTTTAACCTCGCCAAAATAGTAGCAATCCGAAAAATCATTTTTTTCAGTATAACTGTGAATCCAATTAGCAGGATCAACATAATCAACTTTAAGACCATCATTAATTAAGAAGGAATGTTTAACAACAGATATACCTAAAGTAACTAAGTCATAATTCATTAGTTTTCTTAGCTCATCATACCTGTTCATTTCAAATACAGTATCAATAGCAATCTCGTTTGCTATTTCTATGCTTGGCTTATATTTTATCTGCATATACAGCTCAAGCTCTTCATCAGTATCTGGAAGTTCTTTTGGATCAACATTAAATGCATTTACACCAAACTGATCCTGTGTCATTTGCAAGAAATCTTTAGCTGCCATATCGGCTTCAATCATTTCTTGAAATATATTCTTTCTCTCAGCAGACATAACGTCTTGAGCTTCTGTTCTAACCTTGAATAGTCTGTCAGACATTCCATTTACAACAACATCAACAAACTTAGGTATTATTGGAACTGGAGTCCAGTCTAAGTTCATCATAGACATATCTCCATTTATAGCTAGTTCATCCTTGTATTTCTGTACTGGCTGTTGTCCCCTAGCGTATAGTCTTAACCTATGAAATTCTCCCCATTGATCATAAAATCTACAGGTATTGTTTTTCCTCTTAAACCATTCTCCTTCAATGGCTTTACCAATCTTCAACCCATACTCATAGGTTTGCTTTTCCTCATCCGAAACCATTTGACTTGGAAACGGATTTTGATATATGATAACAGATGGTTTCTCCATTCTATTCTATAATTTTGCTTTGACTGCCTTGGTTGTTATATCTTACAAATTTAATACTAATTTTTGATTCTTTTCTCTCTGGCATAAACATGTGCTTTCTTGTAGCCATAATTGCTAATCCAGAACTTATTGATGCATCGTGTTTTGTTCTATTAGTTGGGTCAAACCTGGCCCAGTCTTCTAATGTTTTATTAAAATACATTGAACCAATAGTCTCTGGATCTCTATAATTTCCTTCTGTATCAAATCCAACATATTCCTCAATATACGATTCTATACATGATGCGTGTGCCTGTCTCACGTCCTCGCTAGAGTTTGGTATACCACCTATCTCAAGTTCGGTTTTTGATAGCTTGTTCATGTTCTTGTCTGGCCTATTCATGGCAAATCCTCTATACCCTCTATTCTTAAAGTGATACAATAGTCTAGCCTTGTTATTCTCTGCTAGTATTGGCATCCCATAAAAATAACACGCCATTAAAACATCTTCAAAAAATATTTCAGCTGTCTGTGGCCTAGCTATGTATTCTAAAAAGAATTCGTTAGTTGGTCCATCAGACATATGAAACTTAGTCATACCATGGAGAGCACCGTTAGAACCACCTCCTCCAACAACACCTGATATGTCATAAGGGTCACAACCAAACGCTCCCATGTGTTCATTACCTGGATATTTTTTCCCATTTTTAGTTATAACATTATTTCTTAAATTCTGCTTTGGTATCCATGACACCAAGAACCTACCATTCTTATCTGGAGTCCAAATTACCTCAGTGTCTTTTTCACCGTTCTTCCAGTGGAAGTAACCTCTAGTCAAGAACTTCTCCTTAATTAAAGAGTCGTTATAGTCAATCTGCTGATATATCTTAGTCAAGTTAAATATAGACTGCTTAGACTCGTCTCTAAACGCATGAGACTCAGTTCTAGGGAACTGTCTATAGAACTCGTTAAGTGCATCAGAGTCTGATTTAAGTGCATTAACTTCGTTGTTCCACCAAGTTATTACACCAGTACTTATCATCTCTCCATCTATACCCTTTATAGGTTTTTCTGGACTTTCAAATACTGGCCACCCAAACTCATCTATGTATCCCTCAACGTTCCACTCCATTGGAATAAACAAAGAGTATAGACCACTCTTAGTCTGATCATTAGCAGATCTCTGGGCCACACTACTATCGTTGTATAGCTTCTTAAAGTTCTCACCACCCTTTGGTAGTGCGTTTGATGTTGATCCCATCATACACTTACCAATGACCTTAGCTCCCAAACGCAAACAGGTCTTAGTTACTCGCCAGTTATTTAAAATGTTCTCTGGCTTTTCCCACTTACCACTCTCGTCATGAACAAGCAACAATAGTTTCTCACCATCGTAGCTGTTGTCGGCTGTGTTCTTCCAGTCAATGGTTGTGTCTAGTCCCTCTATGTCCTCAGTCTTTTCCTCGTCCATGTTTTTCCTAGTAATCTTACTAGCAGGTACACGAAACGCCAACTCAGTCTTTGGATTATCCATACCGTCCTGTATTGGCTTGAAGAAGAACGGATAGTTTCTTATGATTGGTACAACCTTGTCGGTAAACATCTTCTTGGCATCGCTACCAGTCTTTGATAGTATACCTATTCTAGAGTCTCTTACAATTGTTCCAGTGTTACAAGTCTCTGCTGAACTCATAAAAGAGAATCCAGAACGTCTGTTCTTTAGGTAGCACATTCCAAACGATCTGTTGTCTGCCTTGCATGCCTCCCAAAATATATAAAATATTCTGTTTGACTCCCTAAAGTCTGGAAGACCAATATCAATCTTGGTCCACTGTAGGTACATGTAATGAGTTCCAGTTATGTATGTTGGCTTTCCATTATTTACAAACCAAAATCCATTGTCTCTCCTATCAAACTCATTCTCTATATAGTCTACGTACTGAACTTTAAATGCATTATCCTTTCTATTCCAATCAAATATGCTCTTTATTCTTTGAAGTTCTTTTGGATATTCAACAGCCTGCCATTTAGAACCTCTATCTTCTATTTCATCTGGAACAGATGGTAATGCTATCTTTAATCCACTTACATCATATATATCGCCTATAGTACCATCTTTAGATATTACAACAAGGTCATACTCTTTATTATATCCGTACTCCCAGTTTTTTCTCCTGTTTTTATTGGATACTGTTGACTTGTTTACATAATCTTCAAGAATTGTGTATAGGTTATTTTCCATTTTTTATCTTTGCCTTTCCCTCGGCAAACCCATGTTTTCCAAATTCAATTTGTGCAACAGGCTGTTGCGTATCCTTGTTCTCTTCCTCTTCAATCTTTCCTAGCATATATATTGCATCCTCGAATGCAAGTCTTTTTGCTGATGCCGCATTCTTTAACTTATCAGCAGATATGTCGTCCTCAGCATGAGTGATTATTGGTTCCTTAAGAACCTTTATTAACTCATCAACAGCTATCTTTGCAGCTTGTATTAACTCTATTTTTTTAGACATATATTCTTGTTATACATTCTATAAAGCACCTCATCATCTATTCTAAACTCGTACTCACTATCTGGTGAAAATGCTACAATATCACCCTTTGATACATCTTTAAGTAAATCATTAAAGTATACCAGTTCACCCCATAATTCTTCTCTTGATCCAGTAGTTGAAATAACTTTATCTTTATTTTTTATAGGTCTTACAAAACAAAACGGATATGGTGACATCCATTCACCTTCTGGATCTTTATATAAGTACAACTGATCAGACTCTATAATAAAGTAATCATCAAACAGGTGATGCCAACTACTCTTCTGGTTGCCCTTCATATCATAGTAAAACTTAAATACGTTATGATGAACTATTACATGATCTCCACTCTTTATTGGCCCATCATAATTTATTGGAACAGAAACAACCACACCGAGTCTGTTAGATACAGTGTGGTCTTCCTGTGATGCGCTTATAATAAAATCAACCTCACCATACTTACGTATGTTATCATAACGCCTACTATTGTAAGGTTTTATTATAAAATGATGTGGAGACTTCATCAGAAATCTATGTTGTACTCAATAGATATTGGCATTGAAGAAGAGAAACTTTTCCATTTAACAATTTCTTTATCTTGATTCAATATATATATTGATATAGATGAATCTAACTCCATTAAAATTGTATCAATGCTTCCGTTTCCTCTTAAAACATCTTGTCCAACAACGTAGTGCATAGACTTCATGTAGTCTGGACCTACCGATATTTTTCTAATTATATTCACCTGTTTGAAGATTTATTTTAATGTCTCCATACTTTGATATTAACTCATCTTGAAACTGTGATAAATCAAATGCAGATGTTTCTAGATTAGCTAATGATGCCATCTTTTGACTTTTCATTCGTTCAAATGAAACCTCAATATCAGCGATTTGGAATTTAAGATCTCTGTAAGTTTGATTTAAAGATCTTAGTTTGTCTAACTCTTCTTGAGTAATTTTTTTTTCTTTTGCCATTTTATTTAATTTATAATTATGTCACAAATATAATAAAATTTAGTGACAAATTACATAGAAATATACCATGTAGTATTAGCATTGTTATACTGAAAACAAACTGGAGTATTTGCTGTTAAAGAAGATGGAGCTCCAACAATAGATCCACCAGGAGTTACCCATGTAGTTGTTGGTCTGTTTATTGTTGACATAATTACATACTTAAGGCCATCAATATTGGAACTAGCTGTAGGTAGCGTGATAGCAAAGTTGGCTCCAGCAATTGTTCCAGTAAAGTACGTATTAATGTTTGTTATTGTGGTAGCAATTAATGTATTCGTAGAAACAATGGATGGCGTTTGAGTTAAATTAACGACATCCTGTACTTTAAAATTTACAGTCTCTCCTGTAGAGTTTTTTGTTCCAAACAACAAATCATTTACACTTGGTGATTTAGTTTGATAGTTACCTGCTTTCATCGTCCTTGTCCTTTATATTTTTTTTTATAGTTTTTTGATGTCTTTAAAACAGATGTCTTAGTCTTGGCATGAATACCAGGTCTTTCGACATGTTTTTTCTCAAATGATTTTACTTCTAATGTTTTCTTGCTCATCTATTTCTAAGTGTAAAGTTAATAAAAGTAATTGAATAAAAATTTCTACATACATCAACGTCAATAGCAAAGAACCTTACAGGACCCAGTATAACTCTTATACTTACGTGTCCCCATATCTCTCTAAACCAGTGACTCTTGAACTTCATAAGTTTTTTAGCATTTCAATCATCCTAGGACAAGGATATATGTCAGATTTATCCTTTCGAACTGAATTGTGTGTATATATGCCTGGTGTACCTTTGAATGCTTCCTTATCTATCTTCCAGATTTCTTCTCTGTAGTTCTTAGGTATGTTATATGTTTCGCACAAGTAGTTTACCAACTGTCTAGTACTCTCTATTTGCTCGTCAGTATACTTGTACCACAGAACATGGCCCTTATACGGATTGTCTAATGTTGTAACCATAGATGGATCAACAACACCATTTATATAGTTATAGTACTTTCCATTCTTAAGCTTTAATGGCCCCCAGTTGCATACCTCAATCCCTACTGAAAGTTTATTTAGGTTCTGATATTTTGCTCCATTTACAGCAAAATCCTCTGCATCAATACCTAAGTGCCATGCCCAGTGTCTAGAGGAGAAGCACTGAACAATAGTTCCTTTCTCGCCTATAACAAATGCAGTAGCTATTCTTGAGTCATTGCTATTCCAGAACTTGGATACGGCAACAGGATTACCTCCACCAGCTGTGTGATGTAGGTATACTTGAAGTTTTTTACTATCCTCAGCAAAGTACTGATTGCTAGATAGCCTCTCCTGTACTATCTTGGTTATGTCTAATTCCATCTATATCTTTTTTAATTTCTCTTGCTCTAGCAAACAAGTTCTTCATTGCCTGCCATAAATCTAATCCCTTAACAGCCTTATAGTTTTCATTAATGCTCATTACCTCAATGCTTACAAGAATTAATGATAGTACTTTGGTCAACATTAATTCTACTGAAAAAAATTGCTTAATAATATCGTTCATTATAAAATGATCAATCAAAAAGAATGTAAACAATGTTACCTGATATAATGCCATTTTAGAAACTACGGCAGATAATCCTCTAGATGTTATTGGAACTTTATTTTTTTTAGACTTCCATATACCAGTTACTGTATCTAATAATATGACAAATCCAATAAGCATTGAAAGTCCAAATATTGGCATAAAAAAAGTTGTAAGTGTCATCAAAATCTGAGGTGAAAATTTTTTAAATGATGCAAATAATACTATTAGTTGTGTTCTCATGGAATTGGTGTGATACTTTTTTTAATAACTTTTACTATAACATATATCAAAATAATAATAAATAATATACCTCCTAATACCGCAAAAAAATTAACCCACCATGGTATGTACTTTATGCGCTCTGGTTTTAATGTCTTGGTTACGAGTTTTGTCCTATATACCGTATTACCTTTGATTGTTCTATAAATAGTATCCGTCTTAGCAATTACTTTGTATTTATTATCTCTTATTCTAGATTGTAACTTGATGATAGTACCGTCTCTTTCAGCTAATCTAGATGCATAAACATTACCCAATGAATCACAGAATAATGTATCTTCTATATATACAGTTTCACCAGGAATATTGATTGTTGTATCTCTGTATTGAGTGACAGTTACAACACTATCTTTCTGTGTACATAAAGGACAATACTTTGCCAATCTCTTTTCTAAAGAGCATGAAAATAGAAATAAAAATATAAATGATGCGAGTATATATTTCATACTCACAAAGATAACTATTTTAATTGATAGTATATTTCCATTGTGTTATCTACTAGAATAATACCCTTATCAGTTTCCACATGGAGCTGAGTATCACTAATCACTTCAATAGGACCTGTGATGGTATATTCAATATCATTATGTGTGAATGTTATCATGAATTAAATACTTGATATTTTATACAAGTAGCAGAGTCAGTAGAAGTAACATGTTGTATGGTTACTAATAGATAATAATTTGTTGATGCAACTATTGTAAATGTAGATGCTGTGAATGCAGATAAGTCATTAGCTGATGCAGTACCTGATGGGTAATAATACATAGAGGTTCCATTCACATAAAAATCTCTCCAAAAATGCTGAAATGTAGCTGCTGTAGTCATTGATGCAGCTGTAGCTAATAATGTGGCTCCTGTCAAGTTATTAGCTGTATTAATATATAACCTTACAGTAGTAGCTGTTGAACCTGTTGTTTTATACAATTTAGCTCTAAATTGTAGTGTGGTTAAATTCGCAAAATAAACAGAATTAAATAATAAAGATGCACTTACTGTATTAACAGTGGTCCCTGTTACTGCTGATCCATATTGAAATCCTGCTTGAATAAATGGGGATGCTGTTATATTTATATTTCCACTACCAAGTAATGAGTTACCATTAACTGTTTTAATAGATGTGCCACTCACTAAGGTAGGCTGTACTGCTACATCACCACTACCTAATAATGAGGTAGAGTTAACTGTTTTAATAGATGTGCCACTCACTAATGTTGGTTGTACAGATATGTTACCACTACCCAATAAAGATGTTGAGTTTACTGTTTTAATGTTAGTGCCACTTACCAATGTATCCTGTATTCCAGCATTTGATAATGATTTATTTTGCCACAAATCAGTTGCTAGATCATATTGTAGTAGATCATTATCAGCAAGTCCAGATATCTGAACGTCATGAAGCTCATCTAATTCGTATCCGTTCTGTACCCTAACATACATTCTTCCAGCACTTCCATTACTTGCTGTAGTTACAAATCCTAAATAAACCAAGTGATTTGGAGCGTAAGGCTTGATATTAGTAATTGATCCTGCTGTTGCACCTAAGTACACAGGATCACCATCAGCCCATGTTGACGTTGGAAGAATACTTAATCCGTCAAGCTGACCATTAAGTATAATAAATCCCTTCTGGTTAGCTCCAATTGATGTAGACAATACTAGACCTACCGTTTGAGCTGAAGTAGCGTCAGACGTATTATACGCAAGCTTAACCTTAAGTCTATCACCCTGTCCTCCAAACGCATATACAGGCTGACCCTTAGTTATTGTTATAGCCTCTGAATTTGTTACGTATGCTAATAAAGTATTTGGTGACGTACCTATAACTTGAAAAACATTTAATGTTGAGTTGTATACACAAAGCATTTCTGCTCCATTTTGAATATCACCACCTATAAGTTCTCCGTCATTATTTCTGTATAATGCTACGGCTCCAAGTCCATTAATATTTAATGTTGAACCTGTAGTATTTCCATTAGTAAATCTAACTAGATATGCGTCACCATCAGCATAAGAAGTTGCACCAGTAATGGCAACTGTATACGTGTCGGTCCCACTTGCTATACCATGTGGTATACCGCTAGATCCACCTGTAGAAAGAACCTTTGGCCTTCCGTCAGATCCGTTTACCTGTAGACCGTTTGGTCCATATATGTACCCATTTCCATCAGTTACTTGCATCTCAAGAACGATAAATTTGGACCTTCTTCTCCGCTAATTATAAATGTGGTTGATGCGTCAGTAGTTACTGCCGATAGATAGTCTCCTGCATTTAATATGTATACCATGTCATCGGTAACTGTGTCACCATGAGACAAAGATATTGTATATATCTCTACAGTAGTTGCTGTAGATGCAACGTACTTGCTTAGCGTAATGTCATAGTTTGATACAGCATTAGAGAATCTTATATAGTTTATTGCGCAGACATTTTGAGGTCTACACTGATATAGTGTTGTGCTTGTTAGGCCAACAGATCCTTCGTTGCTAATGAGTGACATACTACCAAAGAGCTACGATTCTTGAAGCTGTTGTGTCAGTAGCAAATACTTGTACTACTTGAATTGGTAATACAGCCCCTGTAGGTACGTTAAAGAATATAACGTCATCACCTCCAGCAGTTAACACCCTTACGTCTCCACCAACTCCTACATAAAGCACACATGGCCATGTTTCGGTAGGATATCCTACGTATGGTATCTTGTTAGTGTCATCTGGAGTTACTGCCTCAGCTCTTCCTTGTTGTAATTTTTGATATGCCATTTTTAGTTATTTTTTTGCACTTTTACCATTAGCTCCGTTCCTACCCCTATTGATAGAAGGAGACTCAAGTACAAATTTACCATTTTTTTTCATACTAACATCAGGCCCACCCTTTCCGTCAATTCCTCTCTTCCTTCTCTCCTTGGTGTGCTCTGCTCTATACTTCTTCTCAGACTCGCTCTTGTTAAGCTCCCTCTGATACTCTCTCCTCTTCTCCGCTGCTGTTGGGTTTGCTGCGTAGTACTTCGATGTCTTGCTCTGTCCCATAAAATATCTTATTAATTAATAGGTTTGGATTGTTTAACATTTCTTTTCTTTCGTTGCATCCGCAATCTTCTCCAGCAACTGCTTTTACAACTTTCTCAATTCCAGTGGCCTTTGTTATTGCGTGAACAGTATCTCCAAAGCCATAATGCTTTTTAATTATAATCATTTCCTATACTTTGCTGTTTTCTTTGCAATACCCTTTGGTTGATCAACAACACTACCAGTGCCACCTCCCATTCTCTTTGCCCTTGTAGTTGCAGCATACTCAGATGAACTCAACGCCTCAATAGCCTTTTTAGGAAGGTATCTCTCTCCAGTCTCCTTGCTAGGTTTACCACTCTTAGTAGTCCATTCTTGCTTTGTCCACTTAGACAGGCTATTTGAATCAGATTTCTTTCCTACATATTTACCTCCAGCTTCTTTATATTTGGCTACAGCTATCTGTGCCTTTCTAGCTGACCACTGACCTGCATCACCGCCCTTTGTGCCTGACTTAACGCTAGACACTATCCTACTCCAAAGCTCTGGATTTTTTTTCTTTGCTACGGACATTTTAAGAACCTTTAACCCATTTCTTGCTTGGGGATGCAGTCTTGCTTGGGCTCCACTTTACTTTGTCTGCCCAGTATGCGGCACTCATCTTACCCTTGGCAATGTTCTTGGCGTGACGACTCTTGAATGCTTCACGTTGACCAACAGTCTGATTGGTCTTTACGCCCTGTTGGCCAAAACGAATAGTCTTTATCTCGTCACCCTGCTTGGCAACAACAATATGACTCTTTGTTGGGTGGTTTGGAGTTCTCTTCGGCTTGTTGAATCCCTCAACTCCAGCTCGTTCTAGTCTTGGATCTTTCATTTTTTATATGGATGTTCTTTGTGCCATTTCTTAGTGGCTTTAATTCCTTGACTAACTGTCTTTACATTAGCTATCTTGGTTAAGTTTATAGTATCCCATTTACCTTTGTCCTTTGTTGGATGGTTTACCATTATGTCGCCTGGATTACCTTTACCTATTTTATTAGTTTTTTTGTAAATCCTGTGCTTTTCTCCACCAGCAATAACTATAGCCACGTTATTTTTTCTTAGCCATTTTTTTCATAGCGGCCTTCATGCCGTACTCCTTAACCATTTCTTTCTTAGACTCAGACTTTTCGTGCTTCATCTTAGCAGCTTTGTTGGCGTATTTTTCGCCAGTCTTTTTTTCGGTAATCATCTTTTTCATAACTATTAATTTATTTTTCTGTCTCTTATTGTTCTTCTTATTGGCATACCTTCCTCATTAAATCTTGTTCTGATAATTCTTTTGCTTTTATTTTTTTCAATAATACCTTGAGATAACTGTCTGTTATTATTTTTTTGAATACTGTAAACTTCTTTTCTACTCCTTCCTCCAGTGATAGTTGGTCTTTCATGCTCTGTCCCATAAACTTCTTTGCCGTCAATTTCACTTTTAGTAATATATTTAGTGTAAAGATCCTTATTAAGGACTTTTCCAATATTTTCCCCTGTGTTTTTAAATGTATCAATAGTATTTTTTGGAGCATTTTGTAAAGCATCGCCAACTAAATTCATTTTTTTTGAAAGGTTATAGTCAAACCTATTAATTGCATCAATAGCCTTGTTTCTGAAAGGTATCTTATTGTAATCAATTTCTTTATTATAAACAGTATTACCTCTTCTGTCAAACTTTTGTTGACTTGAGTGCATTGTATTATTGTCTCTGTTTATTGTGTTTTGAGTATACAATCTACCACCAGTAATTGTTGGACGAATTGTTAGTTGTGTTTCCTGATCTCCAGATCCAGGTACTATAGTAGTGTTTTGTGTCTTTCTATTTTTCATAACTTTGTTTTTAAAGTACAAATATAATAAAAATGAGAATAATAAAAAAAAGAAAAAAGCGTGTTGACGCTATATATTATGGTCGTGATACCAAGTATGATTTTCTTAAAAACTGGGGCGTAATTAGAAAGTGGGCAATATACCAGTACGGACTAAAGTCATCAGCAGATGTTGATATGTTATTATACCTATACTCAGAAAAATTATTTACTAGGTCAAAGTTTAATGAGTATGCATCGTTTATGTCTTGGGATAAAAAAAGATTTGACAGACTTTTAAATCAAGGTTTTATATCAATATGGAGAAAAAGAAAGTACGGAGAGTATAACTTATATGAGCTATCGTTCCAGTCTAAAAAAATGATAGCTAGTATGTATAGAAAGCTAATTGGGCTAGAACCCTTTCCAGAGACCCCAAGACGAAATAAGGTAATGAAACCAAATGCATCTTACTCAGAAAGAATGCTAGCCCATGCTATAAAAAGATTTAACTCAGACTTTAGAGAACACAAACAATATCCTTCTCTTGAACAACAGTAAATCTACTATTGTCAATTAGTACTTCGTATGAGTGCACCTTGTCGTACATCACCTTGTCTCCCTTAGACATACCAACAACGTTTATTCCTGGCTCAACGATTACACCATAGTGATACCTCATGTCTTGGTACTCGTCACCGCTTAGTATAAGTCCGCTGTTTGATTTTTTCTGCTCTACAATCTTTTCGATTAGTATAAATTTATTTAGTACTTTCATCTGCTCTGATATTTGTTATTATTGCGTTTGTACTCATTATTGTAGTGGCCACAGATACAGCGTTTAGAAGTGCGTTCTTGGTTACCTTGGTAGGGTCAATAATACCCATCTTAATCATGTCGCCAGCCCTTTCGTTTTTAACGTCATACCCCCATCCCTTGTTCTCAAACATACTAAGAGCTATAGACTTAGGGTTCTTTCCTGCATTGATTAGTATTTGATTGAACGGAGCTATAAGTGCGTCATACATGATCTTTGATGCTACATCATCAGAGTCATCAATCAGTGACGCACACTCTGCCAGTGCGATACCACCACCTGGAAGTATGCCATCCTCTAGTGCGGCCATAACTGCATACACAGCGTCATCAATTCTGTCTCTCTTCTCCTTCTGCTCAATGTCGCTCTGTGCACCTACATAGATCACACCGATACCACCAGAAATGTTTGCGATTCGCTCTCTCAAGAACTCTCTATCTACTTGGTCATCAGTCTGATTGATCATCTCGTTAAGCTCAATTAAATGATTGTCTATGTCTTCCTTGAACTCAGCATGGTGCATAAACACAGTCATGTCCTTCTTGACAATAATCTTTGACGCTCTACCTAAGTCAATAAGATTTGCAATAGATAGGTCGTCACCAGTGTCCTCGCTGAAGTATGTTCCACCAAGTGCAACCGCTAGATCTTTCAACAGATCTTTCTGTCTGTATCCAAAAGATGGAGGAATAATATTACAAGCCTTAATCTTACCCTGATACACGTTTACATTTAACGTCTGTAGTGCGTTAGGACCTAGGTTACCGATAATCAATAACGACTTCCCTTGTGACACGATTGGAGCTAGTATCTTCTCAAGGTTAGATATGTTATTAATCTCATGATCACAAATCAATACGTATGGATTGTCTAGAACACATTCCTGCTTCTTCTGGTCAGTAACAAAGTACTGTGACGTGTATCCCCTCTCGATTCGCATCCCATTAATAATCTCTACACGAGTCTCAGAGTTCATGCTGTTCTCAACAGTTACCAAAGATACCTCAGAAAATGCGTCACCAATCATCTTGCCAATCTCTTGGTCATTGTTTGCAGAGATTGTCGCTACATCATACAGCCTGCGACCATTAACTTTTTTAGATGTCTTGTCTAACGATGCAACTACCTTCTTTGTTATGGCATTTATCTTGCGTATCACCTCAGTAACGTTGTGATCTGGCTTAACATATTTGTCAGCTGCGTCAATAATAGCCTCAGCAAGAACAATTGAAGTGGTCGTTCCGTCACCTGCAACAGTTGCCGTCTTGTCAGCAGCCTGTCTCATCATGATTACAGCCAAGTTCTCAGTCGGGTCATACAGATTGATTGACTTTGCTACAGTCACACCGTCCTTTGTAACGGTTATGCCACCAATATGGTTCTCAGACTCAATTAGCACTGTCCTTCCTCTCGCTCCGAGAGTACTTTTTACTGCTCCAGCAATCTTTTTTATGCCAGACTTTAATTTTTTTTGACCTTCATCGCCAAAATGGATCTCTTTTACTATCATTTTAATTAATTTTCACCAAATTTAAGTATTTTTCACTTACAATAAACAAAAAAAGGGGTCAGTGACCCCAATTTTTATAAATTTTGGATGATTTACTTTACTTTTTTATTCCATCCCCAGAATTGAGACATCCTTGCCTGTGTGCTATTTCTATTTGTGGCGTTATCTTCTGCGGATTTAATGTAGTTTTCTTTTTTAGCTCCCCTTGCCACTTGAGCGTTTATATAGTTTGATATTTCCGCTTTTTTTAACTGATTAATTCTAGATATGTCACGTTCTGCCGAAGATACATAATTATACATGGCTCCTCTATCTCCTTCTTTATTGTAATCTGGAGTCCAGTATTCTAATTTTGAATTTAAACCCTCTTTCCATGTTCCATCACCAACTGCTGATATGTCTCCACGTCTGGCTAGTCTTGTTGATAGTCTATTTTTCTTCATAGCCTCTCTATAATCATTTATGCGATCTTTTTTTTGATCTCCTTGAAGTATAGAGTTTTGTCTAAAGTCTTTTCTTTCTTCTCTTATATCTTTTCTTTTTGATTTAATAAGTTTAGCAATATCAACAGATTTACCTTGCTCGTCAAAAGCCTCTCCTGTCATATTATAATATCCGCCAAAACCAAGTTCATCTTTTGGAGAATAAAATGATTTAGCCATTTTTTCTTCTCTTTTATATCTGAATCCTTTAGGTTTAGATTGTTCCGTTTTTTCTTTTCCAACCAATAATGCAGGAACTCTTCTTACGCCTCCTCCTTCTTTAGGCACAAGTGTCATAGATAATGGTTTTACTTTACTATCTTGACCACCTTCCTTGCTCTTTATAATACTTCTTTTTGTTTTGTAACCTTTAGGTTCTGGAGCACTCCACTGAATAGGATTGTCAACGCTTGGTACATCTACTGATAATGGTTTAGATTTTTTCTTATTAAGTGTTGGACTGGGTTCTGGTGTTGGAGTGGGTTCTGGCATTATGGTTTCTGGATCTACTTTTCTTTCTCTTATAGTGCTAACTCCAAAAAACTCCCCATATCCACCAGTGCTACCAATAGCGACTTGTTGATTAACACCCTCTTGTGATGGAGTATATTTTTTTCCTGGTATAGATGTTTTTTTGATAATACTCTTCCATTTAGGGCTATTTACTTTATAATTAATATTAGCACGAGTAATTTTTTTAGTACTACCTGGAGAGGCATAATCCTCACTAATAATTGGCTCTTCATAATTTATATCATCAAGTATATCAGTTTTACCTTCTAGGTATCTTTTAACATCAGATGGATAACTACTGTACTCTCCTCCAGTTGGTTTTTGTTTTGTTCCTCCAACACCAAAAAATTGCTCATTTAATTTTCCAGATTGAAACATAGTTCTTAATTCTGGCCAGCTAGAAACTTTACCAGAATCCCCAGGTAATGATTGACCATATACTTCTGGATCAGCTATTCTTGCTCCAGTTTTAGGGTCTGTTGTCTTTGGAGAAAATCGACCGTACTTATTCATTGCCATTTGAAAACAAGTTTTATAATTAATAAATTTATATGCACCTCGTAATAATCTACCTCCTCGTCCTTCACATAGACCTCAAATCCTAGGTTCAAGCCTACTGGTATAGTGTTATGAATTTCTAGTAGCATATTCTTCTACAAATTTAGCGATTTTTTTGTCATTCAATTTTATCATCTCTGCCAACCGTCTGATAGATCGTCTGCTCTTTGGTTTTGGATATTCCTTCCTAGCTTTAGCCATGTTTTTTTTTTGTCAAATATACAGAATTTTTGGGTAATGGGGGGATTTCACGCTGGCCAAGCGAAAAGGAAAACGGTTTGAAATTCGATGGGGGGGTTCTGTTTTTCAAACTTTCTGTCGGAATTTCTAGCTTTTCCATGGCGACATATCTACCTGTCGTCCTGTCGTTTGTTGCATCTACATGTATGTATACACGTACACAGGTAGCACAGCAAACCAAACTATATACCTACCGACCGACCGACCTACCGACCTGTAGACCTGTAATATAATTTGCATTATGTTAAATAGATTTAACATTCGTTAACATTTGCTGTTGGGATGGGCGACCTGCATGCCTGTCGTTTTGCGTCACCTGTTGCACGTCTAAACAGGGAGGGCAATACCTGTTGACCATGTGAATTCGGTTACATTTTTTACACCCATCTTATGTAATTCTCTGAAAGCCTTGTCTAGCTTACGTTTCAGCGATTTTAAGCCGTCTCCCAAACCCGTCATCTACGTAGTTCTACTTAGTTGTTACTACGTAGTTATACGTAGACTCTTCTACGTAGTTCTACGTATTTTTCAATCTAACTGAAAAAAAATTGTATCATTTCGAGATAGACTTCCGTTATTTGTGATGTAAGGCAAACGAGCCGACAGGGTTTTTAAGTTCTTTGACATATTGATTCATACATGTAGGTACATTAATCTAGGCGTGTAATTCGAGTAATATCCCTCCTTAGAGGTTTCGTATCCGATGGTAATAATGCAACCATCTAATCTAGGCAACGGCATGTACGCACTATGAATCGCAAGGTAAGACAATAAACATTACGTGGGTTGGTCGCTTCCACAGGCTACGTGTCGACAAGTATAAGGACTCCGACAATGCGTAGGGCAATCAATACACTACTCTAGTGGTTGATGTCAAGGTCAAGTACTTAGTACTTAGAGATAAAGAAGAGGGCATGCGGTTTCACGTGGCATGCAAACATAGAACTTGTGATGGTTCGATTCCATCTATATAAGCGAGGTGCAAGTTCAAAACAAATACTAGGTGCTGTTAGAATGACTAATTAATAGGAGCGATACCTACAGCACCACTAACCATAATAACCAATAACCATGGAAGCACGAATAATTAGAATAGAAGGAATCTTTGAGGTATGGGGATTCTTTCAAAACGGAGTACTAGTAAGAACACAGCGAGTACGCATACCTTTCACACATCGTTAACCAATAAACCCAAATAACATGAAAGCGGTAATATTTTCAATCGGTCTAGCCATGACCATAATCGGAGTAGTTGTACCTGTGACATCTAGCGTAACAGGATTCATGATGGATACGCACGAGCATGCGTTAACCATCTTCGGCATCTTAGCTGTTGGTCTTACAGGAGGAGCAATATTAATCAAAAAGTCTAACATTTAAAAACAAGAAATCATGAACGAATTAATAGATAGAATAGAACACGACATCAAACGTGCTGAATTAAATAGAGATGCCTTTGAAAAAGGTAGTGGTGGATACATATTCAATAGCGCCATCATACTAGCCTTGGAAGGTGTATTATTTGACATTAGGGAATTAAAATTAACCAATAAAAAATAGAAATCATGAAAATCTTATTAACAGCACAGGAATCAGAGCAAATTTTCTACAATTCACTCTGCAACGGACATCAGATAGCTTACTACGGACTACAGCTAGACTACGATGAGAAGGAATACGACAAGGCTAAGAAACGACTAGTCAAAAAGGGCGAGAGGACATGCCTAGAGGACGTGTGGATGGAAATACTGCGAGGAGGAGGTACGCTAACATTGGTAGACGAAGAGAACGGACTAGAGCCATCGGTAATCAGTCTACAGGACGTACACGAGCGTGTACAAAACACTGACGCACGTCACCTGTTAGATGCAATCAACGAGGAGGACGATGGTGATACGGCTGATGTCATTTTGCAAAGCGTATTCTACGGAGAAGTAATATTTGGATAACCAATTAATAAATAGAACACATGAAAACAGGTAAAATTTTAGACAACGTAGGATTCCGTAAGTTAGATGGAACTACAAGACAACTGACAATTACTGAGCAGTTAAAACGCAACAAGCAGTTCGTTGGAATCAACGACATCAAGCACGCAATACATGGGATAATACCTGTGAATCGATCGATCTTGGATGAACTACTAGAGCACAGCGAGGAGGACTTATTACAAATGACAAAAGAAAGATTTGATGGTAACCTATGACATCATAGAGCTGACATTCTACGGAGGGATGCGCTCGTACAGGAAGACGTTTAATGACGAGAACCACTTCAACAATTGGTGGGCTTTTATGAACAAGAAAGGAGTAAAAATTATGGACGTATTTAAAGTAAAAACGCTATGGAAACAACTGAATTAAAATTGGAAGTATTTGAAAATTTATTTATTACAATAAAGTTAAATGAAAGTATGGATGGCTATACTTTCAAAACACCAAAAGGATGGGGTGGTCGGCATTACTATTCATTGTGTAACTATATTGACAATGCTATGGAAGAACAATTTAGTGATATTTATTGGACAATTCAAAACAATATACGCAATTCATAATAAAACGGGGGGTGCGCATCCGTAACGCACATAATT
>Ga0255171_1000103_pt1 | contig 34083 bp, 54 predicted proteins | sample Atl_Yuk_RepB_8d_FD_183176 | JGI IMG/M metagenome (GOLD analysis project Ga0255171, IMG submission 183176) | Freshwater microbial communities from Altamaha River, Georgia, United States - Atl_Yuk_RepB_8d | ecosystem: Environmental > Aquatic > Freshwater > River | place: USA: Georgia | collected...
AGCACGTTCTGCGTGTAGGGGTTCATGTACGGCGACAGATCAGACGAGGCCAGCTGACCAGCCTGCACCTGCGTCGGCTGATAGCCGCCAGCCTGCGCGGCCATCTGCTGCGCATAGGCAAAAGCCGGCTGCGCCATCGCATAGTTGTTGGCGATGGAGCCGATGGTGCTGATCTGCCCGGGCGTCATGGCAGCCACGCGCTGCCCTTCATACGGGCCTTGCAGGGCGCCAGAAACGTCATAGGCCGCCGCAAGATTGCGCTGACCTGCTTCCTGCACCCACTGCGGGATTTCGGTCTTGTTCACGACCGTCTGGGTTCCACCGCCACCGCTCATGTTAGTTCCCTCTGATATACGGTGTGGGTGGATCGCCACCCATACTCCGGGTTGAACTTTTCCCAGCCCTTTCGAGCCATCGCCTGCATGAAGTTGCACCCGTTTTTGCGGGCAAACTTCTCGACCTTCTTGTGCAACTTTAGCACAGCAGCCATTTCACCGGCAGCCAGAAAGATGTTCAGATACCGCTTCTGCGGACACTGGATGATTTCCGTGACCGCCATTCCACCGTCGTTCCAAAACAGCTGGAACCTGCCTTCTTCTAACCCGGCCACGATGTCATGCAAGGCATACGTGCCGCCGCCGTGTTCCAGCGCCGCCTCCAGACGGGCAATCATGTGTTCCCTGTCGATCAATACGGCGGCGCTCCCTGCTGACCGAGTGCGACCGATGTCGTCACAAGGTTGCCCGAGTTATCGACCGTCACCTTCCAGACGCCGCCATCTGGAGCCTGAAGGAGAACGCCATCAACGGCTTCCAGCCTGCCGATGCTCTGCCCCAGCACCCGCTCCAGCAGCGAGAAGGCGAACCGGAAATACTCGCGGTCGTAGCCACCGGGAGGAGTTGGCAGGTTGATAATCACCGGCCACCTCCGCCAATCATCTCCAACCGCATCTCACCGATAGACCACTCGCCGTCCTCGGTCGCAGCGATCTTCACGCGGAAGTCGCGACCTGTGACGCGCATGTCGGTGTAGCCAGACGGACGCGGGTTGTATGGGCCACTCGTCGTCTCAGCCGCTTCAGGCGTGAAGGACGAGAAGAAGGTCAACTGCGTGCTGTCGTAGCCATATCCGCTGTCAGTGATCGCCTGCCTGACGTGAGAGATGGAATTGCCATTCTGGATGTTCAGCGATCCAGTCTCAGCAAATCTGCCAGTGGTGATCGGCGTTCCTGCTGCCGTCCAGCCGTTCTCTTGCTGATAAATGTCGTTCACCTCGTCAGCAGCCAGCGGATACTGGAACACGCCAGAACCGCACGCAGCCGTGCGGGTCATGGTGTCGGTGATACCCCACCAGCCCTCGGCATAGTTGTAATAAACGCACTTGTTAGGAACCGTCGAACCCTGCGACGGATACCAGAACCACGCCTCAGGAAAGATGTTGTTCTCAGAGCCGTGCGTCCACAGCGAGCCGACCTGCGGATCAACGTCGTCGAACACGTAGGAACCGACATCGCAAGGCAGCGGGCGAACCGTGCCGCCGTCGTACAGGAAGAAGCTCTCACGGCCCATCCAGACGCACCGGCCAGAGAATGTTGCAAAGGCTTTCGGTGCGATAAGGCCGCAGCCGAAACCGATGCGCTCAATCTGATAGATGTACGGCAGGCCGATGTAGCGCATCAGCCACGCCTCGTCCTCCGTCCAGATCAGCGTGCCTTCGCGCACAGGGGCGCACATGGTGATCTTGTTCTGAGTATCTAGATCGAGATAACCAGCCGTGTTTGCCGGGTTCGCATAGTCCCAGTCAGAATAGTCTTCGCGCGACGACCAAGCCACGCGACGAGTATTGCCGCCAGCACCAATCAGAACACAGTGACGCTCTGGCGTAACGATGACGCCACGGTTGCTAGTCGGAGGCAGGTCTGCGGCGATTGATGTTGCAGTTCCGCCTGTTCCCGTCGTGTTCGTTCCAGCACTTACAAAAGTGAATGTCGTCAGCGATGGCGTGCTGGTAATCGTGTGTGTGCCGTTGAAACTGCCGACGCTGTTGCCAGCGATCACAATCTGATTGCCAGTTACAAAGCCATGATGGTTCACCGTCGTTACGGTCGCCACGTTTGACGTGCGAACGATGTTTACAACCGTCGCATAGCCGACCGGCTCTGCATACTGCTCGTCGTGGTTCCAGTGCAGCAGACGACCGTCTGACGAGGCAACCGCAAGGATGTCGCCGCCCCAGTTGTCGATGGTCCAAGAAAATGTCGGCAGGAAGCTCTGCGTAGGGTCGCGTGGGTACGTGGCGTCAGTGTCCTCGCCGTAATAGGTAGCACCATAGTTGCCGGTTCCGAACGCACCATAGACACCAACATCTGCGCCGACAAAATTGGGAGGCGTGATATCGGTGTAGGTCGCGCCAGTCAGCGCGTACAGTTTGTCTTCGCAGCCAATAGCTCCATAGACAGCGCCGTTTGTGCCTGCCCACGGGAAGATCGCTCGGATAGTGCTGTCGAGAGGCGTGCTAGTGATGCGCTGCCAGCCGCCAACCGGCAGCAGTTTGCCAGCACGCCAGCGGATCAGGTTGCCGTCCCAGTAGCGGCCTTTCACCTGCAACGGCGTTGCCGCCTTAACGATCCCCGGCGGAATGTTGACTGGCGCAAGAGGCATTACTTCTTACCTTCGCAGAAGCCCTCGCGGCGGGCATTGTTGATCTTCACTTCGGTGATCGTCTGCGGCGTATCCTTAGACGACCAAGATATGTCACGCCAAACAGCACAGGCGCTGTCAGTCCCTCCGATGGCCGTCGTCTTGAAGCAGCCGGTCAGGAGAAACAGCGGCAGCGTCGCCAGCAGCAATCGCGTCTTGGGTGCGTTTGAGAGCATCTGATGTCGCCTGCGCTTTGACTTCGTTAATGGCGTCGGAGCGGATTTTAACATAGACCCCGCCCAAAGCCACGATCACAAGACCGCCAATCAAGATATAGCGGCCCAATGGGGATAACAGCAACCCGATCATGCGGCCTCCTCGTCCAGTCTTTGCTTGCGGAACCACCAGATAGCCCCTGCCGCGACACAAATCACGACAAGGATCGCGACAGTGGTGTTCATTGCCGACAGGATGCTGCCGCCTTCCTTGACCAGCGGGATGACCTCCTGAACCAGCGCAATCGTGCCAAGGCCGCCAGCCGCCACCGCAGCGTTGGCTTCCTTTGACTGCGTGATGGACTTCGACGCCTTTGGCTGCTCTGGCGTCAGGCGAGCCTCCAGAATGTCCACAGGCTGCTCAGTATCCACACCACGCCACAGTTTAGCCTCTGCACGGCGGCGGCGGACAAGACCAGCAACCTCTTTCCCGCCTGCCTTCGTCCACTTCATAAGCTCGGCAGGAACGGCGTCAAACTTGCCCTCGTTCACCCGCTTCAGCAGCGTGGACTTCTTCAGGGCTCCAAGGCCGCAGTTGAAGGCAAAGGACACCAGAACGTCGAACTGATTTTGGCTGACATCGACCTCCAGCATCCGTTCGACGCCAAGTTCAAAAGCAGCCAAATCACGGGCAAGGATGGCCGCACTTTCGTTGGCGGTGATCGTCATGCCCTCCACGACTTTTGGCTCACCGGCTGCCGACGTATGCCCGACGCCAATCGTCCAGACGCCTGCGCTGCACTTGTACGCCTTCAGCCGCTCGCCCTCGAACTCACGGATGTGTCGGATGCCTGCTCCAGAAGTTCTCATGACTGCCTCAAGTGATTAGAACCGCAACAACAAATGCGACACCCATCAGGAAGAACGCTGCGACGATAACACAACCTAAAAGAATTAGGTCTTTCCGCATTTGTTCTTCTTCCCGACGGCGTTCCTCCTCCAGTATCCTCTGCTGTTTGCGGACCCGGATGATCTCCTTCTGCACCTCGTCCCAGCCCTTCAGACCGTACTTGGCGACGAACTCATTCTTGACCTGCTCGGCCCATTCCTCAGCCTGCTTGCGCTTCTGAATGATGTCGAAGGCTATTTCCTCAGCCGTCTGCTTGCTGAACAGCTTTGGCTTCGGAGGGTTCGCAGCAGCTTGTGTTAACTTGGCGACAGAGCCATACAGTTTGGCAACGTCACCGCACATACCTTGGATGTCTTTGCCGAACTTGATGCCCTGCTGGATCGCAGAATAGGCAGTCTTGGCCGCCCCGAAAATCAGAGCAATCGTGGCGGGGTCCATCGCTTAACCTTTTCTATTCGCTCTTGCTGATCGCTTTGAGCTGTCCTTTCGGCTTGGTTTCAACGACAGCCGCAACACGCGACAGCATGTCTATGGCGACTGGCAGCAGCGCACTATCAGCAGGCAGCCGTGCTGCTTGGCTGAGGAGGTTGCCGAACGCCTGCGCCAGTTCAGCAGTATGCGAGGCATACGTCGCCGAGGCAAATGTCAGGTCGTCATCGAAAATCTCGACAACTTCTTCAGCTTCAGCATTTGCCATGCTTGCCTCCAAGTCCGTGATTATTCCTTACTCCCGCCAGTCTTGATCCAGTCGTCTGTCACCGGCTCCAGAATATCGCTGTTTATCGCTTTCCCTGAGCGATATGGCTGCCGTCTTTTATACCCCGCCGACTGGTCTCGCTGATAGGCAAGAAGCTTGTCCTCCAACGCCCATATCCGCTTATGCAGCAAGACGATGTCATTACATGCCTTCGCCAGCGCCTCCTCTGGCGAGGACGACCGGAGCAGCAGGAAGTGCTTAACCTCGGATGCTAACGGGTCCATGTAACCCACTCCCTTGCCCCGTCCAGCGCCGGGTTATCTTCCAAATAGACTTCCATGCTCTGTACGATGCCGATGCTGCGCTCGACAAACCATAACGGCTGAGATGGAGGCGCAGGTGGAGCTCGCAAGGCTTTCGCCGCGAACTCGTCCCAGCCCTTTAGTGTACCAGCGACGATGATGCGACGCAGCATAATATGCTGGTGCCAGTGACCAAGCAGCAGGACATCGTAATGCCTGCCCATAGCTGACGCCTGCTTGCCGACCTTCATTTCGCCGCGCAGGATCGGCCCAAGGCTGCCGATGATGCCGTCGCCGCCCTTCACGCCCAGCATGTCTCCGTGCATGGCAAGGAACCGCAGGCCATATACCTTGTACGACACCTCATTACTGTCTGGAATGTCGAACGTGATCCGCTTGTCCTTGGCAAAGGTGCGAGCCAGCAGCTGATAGATCAGCCAGTCGAAGTTCTCAAACACGGTCCGCTTGAACTGCGGCTTCATGGTATTTCGGCCATGATTGCCGCTGGTGCAAGGAACATAGACCTTGCCAAACTCGTCGGCCATGACGCCAAGCGCCCATGCCAGCACGTCTCTCACGCGCAGGGCAGACGGGATCACTTCTTCCTCGTCAGTCTTTAGAAGCTCTGCGTGCAGCGCACCAGACACCATGTCGCCGAGAAGATTGATGACGATGCCGGGATAGTTTCCGGGTCCGTGCTGCTTGCACAGGTGGATCGTCTTCTCGACCAGCCGTTTCACCCGGCGCTCAAATATGGCCGTGTTGAACTCGTTCTGCCCGTTCGTCTCTGACAGGCTGACGACCTCACCGCAGTGCCAGTCGCTCCAAATCGTCATTGGAACATGGGAAGACTTTGTCGCTGATTTTTGCTCAATCAGCCAGTTCGGAGGTTCAACCGGAGCCCGAACGATACCTTGCAAGATTTCTCTGATCGCCTCGCCATCAATGGCGTCACGTTGCGCGTCGATCAGGAGACGTTTGAGATTGGTTATCTCGTCCTTTAGCCGCAGCGTCTCCCGCTGATCCACTGTGGATTTTTCTTCTATTTCTTTTGTAGGCGGCGGAACGTAGATCGACCAGTCTGGCTCTAACCCATGCAGCGACTTTGCCCGCATGAGCCGGTTGAACATGGTTCCGCTGGGCAGATTGAGCGAGCGTGCTGCAACGCCAACCGCCGTGATCTCGTGGCTTGCTCGATGTGCGTCCTGCGGCTTGTAGCCTTTTCTTAACGCATCATTGACTGCATCGACCGCCTGCTGTGCCAGCTTCTTGGATAGTGGTTTCGTGGGCATATAACGCCGCCATCGTTATGCCGTCCGATTATTTATCCTTCTTGCGAAAGATATTTTGCACGGTGTCTGTTTCGTAAATCCTGATCCCAGTCCAGATGATAGTGAATAAGGCCGCAACCGCTGGCAGGATGCCCGCCAGCGTGCCGACAACAGTCACGACCGACAAACCGTCGGCAATGTGCTTTACGGTTTCGTCGGTGTGTCCAGTCATCTCAGTCCTCGTATTGCCCGACGTGACCACCCATCTTTTTGACGATGTTCACGATACGCGAATTGTCTTCTAACGCGATTATTTCATGCGGTTCGCCAGCACGAAAGTCGATGATCTGGCCTGCGCTGGCTTCCTTTTCCCAGTCGTGCGAGCGAGCCATTATACGACCGCGCGCAACGATGGTTATGTGAACATTGTCATCCGTGTGGTTGTGCTTTGGCAGGACATCACCCGCGACATCGAAGTCGTAGATGGTGCCCTGCAAGTCGCCCAACGGAGGAAGGCGGTTAGCCGATAACATTCGGAGCCGTACCCGGTGCCTGCAATTCCTCACGCACGACAGGGACTTCAACGGGGGCGACAAACTTGGAGCCGTCCCACGTGTCGCCCATGTTACCGTCGTGCTGCGGCGCGAACTCATGCCCATCCGGCAATGACCATTCAACACCATCTTCAAGAAGGATTACATTCACCACGACCTTCGTGGCGCTGTCCAAGATGCACTTGTAGCCCATGCGTCACCTATTAAGCCGGGAAGACAGTGATAATGACCTGACCAGCGCCACCAGCGCCAGAGTTTGCGCTCAGGCAGCCACCGCCACCACCACCGGGTTGAGATCCAGCCGTAGCGTTTGTCGATGTCGCCGCTGCGCCGCCACTGCCGCCGAAGGAACTTGTGCCGCCAGCGCCAGCGTCCGATCCTACGCCGCCACCGCCACCGCCGCCCCAAACACTATTCCCGCCCGGTCTTCCGTTATCTGGGTCTCCGCAATTTGCTCGGCAAAGCCCCCCGCCGCCGCCCTTCCTAAGAGCACCAGTCCCATATGCGTACCAGTCAGCCGACGAAAACTGCCCACCAGTCCCTTCTGGAACTGCGTAATATGTTCTTTGAACAGCGTTAAGGCCGGGGCCTCCAGCCATATCTCTTGTAGATGTGATGGCTGGGTTAGTGGACGCGCCTCCAGCAGACGTTTGCCCTCCCCCGCCGCCGCCGTAGTCATCATTGCCGCCAGCGCCGCCGTAAGCGGAAATTAGCGATCCGACAGACGTCGTGCCACCACCGTTTCCGATGCCGTCAGTTGTGCGAGCGGTCCCACCCGCGCCAATCGTCACAGTCTCTGTCGAGCCCATAGCAGACAGCGTGATCCAACGCTCGTTGTAGCCACCGCCGCCACCGCCACCAGCGCGCGTTGGATACCGTCCGCCAGATGCGCCGCCACCCCATGCCTGAATGAGAACGCGCGAGCCAGCCGCATATCCAGAAGGCTTCGTCCATGTGCCTGAAGACGTAAACGTCTGCACGTTGATCGAACCACCACCGGCAGGAGTTGCAGATGTCCACGTCGTGCCGTTTGAAGTAAGGACGTTGCCAGACGCACCCGGCGCAACCACCTGAACAGCCGACGTGCCGTTGCCGAGGATCACGTTGTTGGCCGTCAGAGACGTTGCGCCCGTGCCGCCGTTGGCGACAGGAAGGGTGCCAGTCACGCCAGTCGAAAGCGGAAGCCCGGTGACATTCGTCATCACGCCAGACGCAGGCGTACCAAGCGCGGGCGTCGTCAGCGTCGGGCTCGTCAGCGTTTTGTTTGTCAACGTCTGCGTGCTGTTGGTGTCCACCATCGTCTTACGAGAGGAGCCATCGCCAACAGTCAGAAGGTTGTCGTCGCTATCCCAGACCATCGAACCATCGGTCGTCTGGGCCGGGGAGGCAGAGGTCGGGACGACAAGGGTTCCGGTGACATTGGCGGTGCCAGCCACCGTCAGCGTCTTGCCCGCTCCGACGTTCAGGCCGACAGACGTGCCATTGCCAGCCGCATTAAACACGCCGTCGATGCTGTCTAGGTCGGTGTTGAGCTTGCCGCCCCACGTATCACGGGAAGCGCCGACTTCAGGCTTCGTGAGCGAAAGGTTAGTTGTGTATGTATCAGGCACGCTCGCCTCCTACTGAACTGTCCAAGTTTCGGATGAAACGGTTTGCGGTGTCCACGTCGCAGCGGTTGAGGATTGATTTGTCCAACTCTCTGCCGCCACCGTCTCCTTCTCCCACAGATAGCGCCCGTTGGCCGTCATGTTTGAGGTGATGGTCGCCGTCGCGGAAACGAAGAAGTCGATGCCCGCAGCAGCAGCCATATCGCTCTGAACTGTTATCAGTTCTACAGCAGAATAGGTCGCATTTCCAGCAGCGGTCGCGTTCGACGCAATGGCTATCGTAACGGATGCAGGAGAGATTGCAGATGCCGCAAACGTGGCCCCGCTTGAGCATGGGATCGTCACGTTTCCGAGGATGACCACATATGCCGCAGCCGACATATCGGACGAGGCTGCAATCGTGGCAGAAACGGATCGGATTGCTGTGGCAGCAGCAGACGCACCAGACTGGCAAGAGATGACAACTGATGCCGTCTTGTATCGTGTAGCCGAAGCAGTGGCGTCAGATGTGCTTGAACCAGCCGCAGAAGCGGTCACGACAATCTGACCAGCAGCCGTCATGTCAGACTGGCTTGTGGCCGCAGCAGAGACTGTTCTTGTTACAGAAGCCGCCGCTGTGGCGTCAGATGTGATCTCAATGAGGCACGCGGCGTCTATGGTGACGGATGTGCCATATGCTCCGTCACCATAGTCATATTCGCCATATGCGCGCCCGATAGCCATCAGTCGAGCGTGATGTCGATTTCGCCGGTGTTAAACCGCAGCACGTCGCCGGTGTCGATGGTCTTACTGGTCGTCAGGTTGGCAAAGGCGATCAGATTGCCAGAGGTCGAGGCATCGAAGATGCCAGCCGCGACAATCGTGCCCCAAGAACCAGACGCCTCAGCGAACTCGACCGCAGAGGAGTTAGAAGCAGTCGTCGGTGCGGTGCCTGAGACAGTGAACGTGGCAGACACGCGGGCATAGGAGCCGCCAGACACCTCAGTGCCGCCGCCAGCTTCACCGGGAGCCACAGTGTACAGTGCTACGTACCACGAGGTTGGGCGGGTCGCCGAGGCCGTCGTGAACAGCCAGTCGAGAACAAGGTCTTCAGCGTAGTTAGTTAAACCGGCCATTAGTAAGCCCTCCGAGTGCGAGCGATAAGCGGCGAACCGCTGTGCAGTGATTTCTGGCTTTCATCTATCAGCGCCTGCGTGCGCGTCAGATAAATCTGGGCGAAGACCGGGATGCGCTGGTCGTCCATCAGGAACGGTGCAGCATGGGTCAGGGCGCCGTAGAGGTAAACGTCGGGAGCCTTCGTCAGCAGCCAGTTCGTCGTGTTCTGATCCGACAACGCCGGGATTTTGGCGTAGTAGATCATCTCGATGTCGATGTCTTCGGCGGGAGCAGGCACGATCTCAATCGCACCGTTCATCAGCGAATAGTAGTGCGGGCCGACATAAATCTGATCTTTGTTGACGATGTCGGCCTCGTCCAGCGTGATGTAGCGAAGCGGCTGCTGACCGCCGACGATGTGGAGGTTGATGGCCTCCAGCCAGTCGGCAGGCAGCTGGACGTACTCGGCGCTGGAGGTCGCCTCGGCGCGCACGATCTGCTCGCGGCAGCGCAGGCGGGTGTTCATATCAGCCTCTGCAAACTGGATGAACGTCTCGATCTGAGAAGTCAGATCAGCACGGTTCAAGTAGTCCGCAATGGTGGACTTAAGCGTCGAGTAATTGGTGATCGTCGCCATCAGCTCTTGATCCAGTGCGTGCGGAACGGCGCGGCTTCCTCGGACGCCAGCCATTTCCGCAGTTCAGTTCGGTCGCCAAGAATACCCCGTTTCCGCAGGTCAAGATAGACCATCATCGGCAGAGACGCGACCTTCACCATGCCGTCTGGAACCTTCTCGGTCCTGCTGATGGAGTTGCGTTCTTCCTTCGCAGCCTCGGCAATCGGGTCGATCTCATAGCTGGTTTCAAGCACCAGCTTGTTGTCGGTCGTCAGGTGCATTTTCTGCAGCGTCCCAGTCAGACTGTCATACGAGATGACCTCCGACGAGTTCTGCTTGATGTCATAGTCAGCCATTGGTTCCCCCGAAGAAGGAGGAGCCGGGTTGCCCCGGCTCCCTTATCATCACGAAGCGATGATGTTGGCGATGACGGCGTGAGCCTTCTCGCTCTTGATGCGGAGGCCGTATTCCACGACCATTTCCGCCTTCGTGCTGTCGCCGGTGACGGCGAGGTCGAAGGTCTGGAAGGGACGCAGGTACGACACGGACGCATATTCCGGGTCCAGCACGAAGGCAAAGTTGCCCGGGCTGAAGCGGTTCGGAACGATGGACACCTCGCCGAAGTCGCCGAGGTAGATGTCGGCGGTGGCGATGATTTTCATCGGCTGCGCGGAGGTGTAGTTCATGCGCTGCTGGGCAAGGCCAGCAAAGCCAGACGCCACCGTCTTGTTGTAGGCGTTCACCATGAACACCTTCGGATCGCCGCCCTGCGTCCAGACCTGCTGAATAGCGGTCTTGAGCATGGTTTCGGTCAGCGCCACGTCGGTCGAGGTCGAAAGGCTCGTCCACGCCGTCGAGGGATAGCCGTTGCCAGAAGCGCCCGACATCGAGGAAACGGTCGCGCCGTTCGCCTGCGAGTTGGTGATCAGCCACGTCGGGAGACCAGCGGTCTTGCGAGCCGTGGAGTTGTTGCCCGCCACGCCAGCTTGGTTGCTGGTGAGGATGGCTTCCATGTCGCGCTTCAGTTCCTTCGCAGCCTTGGCCTTCTGATAAGCCATCTGCGAGGTCATGCCAGCGTTGTTCACCTTGTTGTCGGTGTTCGACACGCTGATGACCTTGCGGCTGATCTGCGTGTAGTTGGCGACACGGACAGTCGCGGTGAACTCGGCGTTGCCAGCGTCAGCGCCTTCGATCACAGCGTTGGTCGTGTCAGCCGAAGCCAGCACGTCCGTCTGCCACTCAAAGTAGGTGTTCTCGCAGGTGTCACGACCGATGTTCGACATGAACGGCGTGTCGGTGGGCGAAATGTCATAGATGACATTCGAGAGGTCTTCGCGGATGGAATTGACGCCATCGTACGTCGTAACTTTGGAAACGCTCGCCATTTTACTTTCTCCGAGAGTCTAGAAGACTGAAGTAAGCAGCCGCGTCGTTGACGTGGCCGGTTGCTTTGAGACGCTGTTGTACTCGCTGCACATCATTGCCCCGCATAGGAGTGCTGGTGTTTGCGCCCCCTCGCATCGGCTTCGGTCCTTCCTGTTTCACAGGCTTGGGACGGTTGCTTTGCAAGGCATCATATCGTCTCGCTTTTTCAAGGATGACGACATAACGAGGATCGTACACCTGCCCGAGTTCTTCGTCGGTGAAGCCCTGCTTCACGCCATATGAACGAAGCTCCCTCGTAGCAGTTTGACGCTTCTCTGGGTCTGCCCACTCTTTGAAGGTCTGGGCAAGATACTTGCCCCCTTCTTCAACCAGCTTCTGTCTCGCGGCCATTTCCTGCTCTTGTTGGGCCTGCTGGAGGCGCGCCTGCTCATACCTCATGGCATTGAGCTTCTCTTGGCGATCTCTCCATTGGTCACGCAAGATCGGATAATTGATCGGGTCGTCTCGATGAATTGCTGCCCAATCTGGCTCAACTTCAACCTGCGATTGCAGGATCGGTATCGCCACATCAAGAGCCTGTTTCATCTGCGCCCGTTCAAGATCGAGCCGCTGCTTCTCCTCTTTGATGGCTACAATGTTACGCGAATAATCGGACTGCCTCTGGTAGCCTTCGACAGCCTCTCGCAACGGAACCTGCATCGTCTTGCCGTCAATCTTGACGGTTACTAGCGTGTTCAGGTCGAGCGGCTTCTCTTTGCCACCTTCGTCGTCCGCGACATCCTCGGCCTCACCTTCATCTTCGGAACCGTTTTGCGGTGTCCCATCCTCAGATGTAGGCGTCTCGTCGGCTTCGTACGCCGCCGCCTCTGTCTCATCGACTTCGGCATCTGCTGCATCCGGTTTAACAGGTTCGGCTTGGGCATTTGAGCCTTCCGAGAGTGCTGTGATCCTACGTGCAGCATCCGCAAGGCCGATTTCGCTGGACTGCGACTGCTCGGCTTCAGACATAATTTACCTCATTTCAGTTCCGCTTCAAGCGGCGGTTGAACTGCACGACATCAGGCGTGGCGGCGATGGCCGTCAATTCGTCCCTAAGTGCAGTTATGGCGCGCACCATGTGGTACGCGTCATCTCGTTTCTGACTGTCGCCGGGTTCCGACAGCTTCCAGTCAGCTGTGTATCTTTCCTCCATGATCCGCATGACCTCGCGGAACGACGCGCTGCCAGCAAACGCCTTGGCCTCGCGCCACAGTTCTTCCTGCTCAAAGGTGGACATTTACTGCATCCCCGGGGGTATGGGAGGCATCGGCATCATGGGAGCCGGTGCAGCAGGAGACGGCGGGGGTTCAGGCGGCGGGGCGTATGCCTGCGCCATCTTGAACATCTCCTGTATCTCCGTCCGCTGCTTGTCGATCTCGCCACGGATGGCAGCGATGTCGATCTGCGCCCCGTACTTTGCCTGTATCTCGGCAGCCTTGAGCAGACTGTCGGCCACCAACTTGTCGCGCTGGAGGTCGGCATCCGCAGCCGCCTTCTGGCGATCCAGTTCCTGCTTGGCGGCGCTGATGACGATGTCGGCCTTGATCTTCTCGGCCTCTACCTGCGCGATGATCTGCGCCGGGTCTGGCTTGTTCGCCCCCGCCGCCATTTGCTGCATGAACGCCTGCACTTCCTGCGGATTGGTTTCTTTCCAGAAGGCAGCCGGGTCCATGAAGCCCTGTAACGTCGTCATCTGAGCGAGCGTGTTGCGGAACTGCGCCAGATCGACCAGCGGGTTGTTCGGGCCATACTTCTCAATGGCCTGCTGCTGCATCTGGGCGATCTGCTGGAGACCCATCAGACGCATCTCGTCAGACCCGCGACCGAGCGCGATGTTGACGACCATGTCCATCGAGGCGTCCCAGCCGCGCGGGTCAACAGGAACGAACTGGTTGCGAAGGCGCATGATCTTCGCCTTGTCCTGATGCTGGACGACCAGTTGCAGGAGACCTTGGAAGCAGGTCTTGAGGCCGTCAGCGAACAGGCGGGCGATCATCTCAATGCGATCCTGCGACGCCGTCAGCTGCGCCTGCACTGCCGCACGGGTCGTAGACTGCAACACGTCAGCGTCCAGACCCTGCGACGTGCGGGAGATGCCGGTGCGCTGCGTTTTCACCTCGTCCAGATACGCCATGACGCCAAGAGCCTGCTGGCCGACGAAAGGCGTGGAGAACGGGACCACGGAACCCGGGTTGCGGGCGCGGATGATGGCTCCCGTCTCGTTGTTCAGCACGTCGTCGATATTGACCTGTCCCTCAACTACCAGCGTGCGCGGGTGGATCGACTGGGCAAGGCTGTCCAGCGTGTTGCGCATGATGGACGACTTGATGAGCTGCAAGTCCATCGTCTGATCGGCGATAGACTGCCCGAAGATCGTGTGCGGCGTCGGATCAGGCGACAGAATGGAGAACGGAGCAGCCTGCACCACCTCGTCATGCAGAATGTACGCGCCGTTGCCAATCGTGCAGACGCGGTGCAGCTCGGCGATGCCGTCTCCATCCTTGTCAACGCGGATATAGCTTTCGACATAGAACACTTTGTCCGTCGTCTCGTCTGCCGTCTGCGTGACGCCGAAGAATGACTGGTCTGCCGGGTTGCGAACGATGACTTCTTGGTTCATCTCGAACCCGCCAGTGCCAGCGTTCATCTCGATCACGTCGCGGTCGTATCCCATCGCCACAAGATCGGAGATGGTCATCAGACGGCGTCGGCCAACGTAGATCGCGTCGGCAATGCTCATCGCCTCGTTGTCGATGAGGAACTGTTCAGGCGGAACGCACTCGACAATGTAGCGAGGCGTGCGCTTGATGCGGCGAATGGACATCGAGACAACCTGCTCGCCAGTCAGCAAGTCGGTTTCCTCGTTGTACATATCGACTTCGACATCCTTGTCCTGCGCGATCAGGCTCGCTTCAGCGACAGAGAGGCCGGTGTAGTTGAAATACTGGACGCTCTCGTCGTCCAGCTTGTACCAGTTCAAGATGCCGGTCTTCAGGATCAGGGCGTCCTTGATGGCATCGTGCAGAATACGGAACCCGGAGTTCTCCTGCATGAAGATGTAGTTGACGAGGTCGGTCGCCTGCTCGGCAGCGGCCACGTCTTCAGCGTTCTTCGGGACAAACTCCAAAATCTTGTCGCCGCCCGTAAAAATGCGCAGCAGAGACGGCAGCATCGCCAGAACGGTGTCCCGCACCTCAGTCATCACGACTTGAGAGCGGCCATCTTCCTCGTTTCCGAACAGGTTGCCGAGGTAATACGACATCGCCTGCTCACGCTCAGGCGCAATATAGCTGTCGATGTACGTCTGGCTGTCCTCAATCGCCTGATAGACGATATATCGGAACTCCTCGTCGCTCATGGGCTCGGTGTCAGGCGTCAAATAGCCTGTTTCGGAGTTGTAGGCGCTGTTCGCCACCCCGTCAGCCGAGATAGGGATCAGGTCAGGGTTGTATCTGCCGGGAGTGATGCCACTAGTCGCCATTGCCTGCCCCTTTTCTTACCCGCCACCACTGCCAGCCCCGATGCGTGCCGCTTTCATGGCTCGGGAAAAAACTTTCCACTGCCCTTTTTACACCAACCATAGGCAGATCGTCACCGCCGATCACTCCACCGGGGCGCACCTTCGGCCACCAAGCGACAATGTCGGCCAGAACCTCGTCGTATTCGTGCCCCGCGTCGATCCAGACGAAGTCCACGCTGTTATCTTCGAACAAGTCAGCCGCTTTTGCGCTGTCGAGCCTGTGGATCATAACATCCACGTCTGGAACGCGGCCAATGTTGGCCTTGAAGACCTCAAAGACGTCTTTCAGCTGCGGATCACGGCGATGTGCGTCCTCATTCGACCCGCCCCAGTGGTCGATGAAGTGCATTTCGATCATTTTGCCGCTGTTCAGCACCTCGACAGCCAGAAAACAGGCTGACCTGCCCTTCCAGCAGCCTAATTCCACGAAAACAGCACCGTCAGACGCCTCACGGACAGCCTGACGGTACGCTTCCTCAAAGCAAAACCAGCCCTGAACCTCCTCGAAGAAGTGGTTCATTTCTTCTTCTTGGACATGCCAGCTTCAGACAGGGCAATCGCGATGGCCTGCTTGCGGCTTTTCACCTTCGGAGCCTTTGCCGGTCCCTTCGGGTTTACGCCAGCGTTCAGCGTGCCGCGCTTGTACTCGCCCATCACCTTCGCAATCTTGGATTTACCGCCGCCCTTTTTCATTCTGCTGCCTCCTTCTTCGCGTTCTGCGCATCCATCTCGTCTTCTGTATGATTGTGGTGGAAGTCGAGCGATCCCGTATGGCCGATCAGCTGCGACGTATCATGATCAATCCAGATGTCGAACCCAGCCTTGCGAGCGAGTTCGCAGAAGAACATGTCCTCTCCCGCCCACATCTTCGCAGACGGCAGATAGTGTATCTGGAACCACGGATAACCGAGCTTCTTGAACACGTCGGCGCGGATCAACATTGCTCCCATGCCGACCGCTGCCACCTGCTCCAATCCGGTCTTGCCGAGCGAATACACGTAATCCAAGCCAGACCAGTCCTTGAAGGCCACCGTCTTCACCGGCAGCCGCCGGGTGGCGTAGTTGCAGGCTACAATGTCCCTGTCATGCGCCATAAGCCGGTCAACAAGGTCTATCGGGAACCGCATGTCGCTGTCGAGGAACAGCACCCAGTCTGCATTGGCGCGCAGGGCCATCTCGACCAGCTTGCAACGCTGATCTGCGATCAAGGTTCCCTGCAAGAAGTGCAGATTGAAGGCCGATCCTTCAGGTGCATTGGCGTACCAGCGCGCAGACATACGCGCCAAGTCATACGCGAAACCCGTGTTGACGGTGTCCCGCGCTGGTACGCAGACGGAAAGATTAATACCCTTCGTCATACTCACCTTCTTCACCGGCTTCCTCGCCTTCCTCGTACTCCTCGTCTTCCTCGCCCTCATCCTTAATCGGGCCACCGACGATCCACGCGGCGCAAGTGCGATTGGCGGCGCACTTGAAGTCGAAGATTTCACAGAAGCCAAGGTCGCCTGCGTCCACGACTTCCATCGCGTCCTGCATACGATCAGGCGACAGGCCATCCTCGATGCACTTGAGCATCTTGGCGGTCTGGTTGAACGCAGCGCAGTTGCCGCAGCGCATCTTCTTGGCGTTCTCAGGCGTCTCGTCCCACCGATCAGCCATGCGCTGCCAGTAGTCACGGTTTGGCAGGTTCGGGTCCATCGGGCCATAGTCAGCCTTGTCGATGGCCTTGCCCCTGTTCTTCAGGTTCAGCGTGAGGTCGCCAGTGGCAGCTGGGCAAGCATCGCCGCCCTCGCCGCCTTCCATCATTTCTTCATCCATGACCAGTCCTCACTTGAAGCCGACGAGGAGGGTCGCCGTCGTGGCGGCCATAACCTTCTGCGTGCGGATCGGAAGGATCGTGCCAACAGGAACAGCGCTGAACGTGACGTTCGTGCCGTCCTCCGTCACAACAGTCACAGCGCCAGTGCCGCCGACATAGATGCCAGAGAAGGCATTTGTTTCAGTGTCGGACTTGGTGATCGCAACAGCGTCGCCCCAAGTGCGGCCATTCGCAAGAAAACTAGCCATGCTTCACTCCTACTTCTTCTTGCGCCCTGCGCGCATGTTGTCGATCAGGTTGGGATAAGGACGACCGGCAGCCTTCGCCATCGCCTTCGCAGACGCCTTCTGCTTAGGCGTCAGCTTCTTGTCACCCTTGGTCGGGTCTTTCGTTTTCCAGACGGGCTTCTTCACTTGCTGCCCTTTCCCTTATTTCGCGCGGAGATAGTTTTGGCCTTGGCCTTCGCATCCGCTTTAGAACTCGCACCCCACGCTTGCAACGAAAGAAGTAAACGTGTTGGCTTTCCTTTTTCATCGCGCTCAGGCCCCGGCATGTTGCCCATGCGAGCAAGAAAACTTGCTCTCCGAGGATTATCGCCCGACTTCACCGGAGGCTTCAAGTTCATCCCTTCAGCCTTCGCAGACGCGCGGCCCTTGGCATTGAGGCCGCCTTTTGGATTTTTGCCTTCTTTGCGTTGCCAAGCAGACGTTTTAAGTGACATCGACTTCATTCCTTGAAAGCATCTTTGCAAACATAACAACATCTTCGTGAGAAAACTCACCCTTACAGACATTGTACATGTAAACAACTACTTGAACGTTCTCTTTTAGGTATGGGCCTGAACTGTCAATTCTGTCCAAAGAAGGAACCCATGGATTACATGCATGAATGTCAGACCGCCTCGTTTGGAGGTCAAATGGGATTCCTGTGGCCTCACAAAAACCAGCCAGAACCTTTTCCTCAATCCACTCAGATGTAAAGTCTGGAGACGGCCATCCGTTTGCTTTAGCTCTTTTTTGAGCGTTCCCATAAAGGCGTTGGCAACGAATTTTTAACGCATTATTTTTGTCCCATTCACTTTTGGAGCATGCGTTACAAGTTCCTGCTTTTCCCTTTCCAAACTTAACGACATTTGCATCTTCCCCGCAGGAAAGACACTTACCATTCCAATTAGAAATTTTATAAGAACGCATCATCTAGTTACCTATTTCTGCCATGCAGGTGTCTTCGCCATCACACGATCCCTCGAATACCCCGCCGCAAAGGACGACCCGGCACCCATGCCGACGCGCGGCCTCCAACCATCGCAGCATTGCCAGCAAACGTCAGACAGAAAGCATCCGCTAAGTCAGGCGAACGCTGCCCTCGTTTTCTCATGCTGTCCTTCGACTCTACCACAAGCTTCCCTGAACTCGTAAAATTGTAGCGCGGAGCCACCAACTCCATGCGAAGCATGTCGTCTTTGGGGAGTTTTACAGACCGCGTGGACAACCAGTCCTTCGCAGACATCCACAGTTCATCACGCAATTTGTTTGCATTGGGGTTCATGGCTGAACTCTCGGACACGTTCACGTCCTTCACGTTGAACCCCTGCTCGCGCAGTCGATCCGCCACACCGCTGCCCAGTCCAATCGTGTCCACGCATATCTCTGCTGGCCGATCCAGCTTCGCTTCATTGACGACCATGCCGACCGTCTGCATCAGATCGAGGCCGCCCCACGACTTGATCTCTACAACCAAGTTGCCGCGCCGCTTGCACAAGGCCGTCCTGTCAGTACCGAAACGGGCAACGTCGAGGCCGTAGATCATCGGCTCGTCTTCAGTCACCGTGACATCGCGATCAATGGCTGCATCAACCAGTTCCGCCCCGATCAACGTGTCGTCATCGGTCAGAGCAAACTCACCAAGAACACGGATGCGGTAGGCGTTGGACGACTCGCCATAGGTGGCCGATATTTGATTGACAAAGTCCTTAGCGACAAGCGGATTGTCTAAACAGGAGACGTGCATCCTGAACCAGTCCGACGCCAGCTGGTGATGCGTCTTGTAGAACAGGCCAGAATTGCGCGTCGGGTTGGAGATCAGAATGGTCGTCGCCGAATGGCCTGACATCGAGCCAGCGGCAGCCTCGAACACCGCCTCCGGTACGGCACTGGCCTCATCGACGACAAGGAGGACGTGTTCGCTGTGAACACCGGCCAAGGCTTCCGGTCTGTCTGCTGAACTTGTCCTAGCCGAGATAAAGCTACTTTCAGGTGCGCCACGCAGCACAATCTTGTCGGAAAACACCTCAATACTGTCGCGCAAGACAGGCGGTAGCTTGTTTACCCATGCCTTCAGTTCCGCAAACAGCGCATCAAACAACTGGGCTGCCGTTGGAGCCGTGACCACACCCTTCTGCGGGAACCGGGTCAGTGAGTGCCAGATCAAAGCCCACGCGCAGCCTGTCGATTTTCCGACACCGTGACCAGCGCGAACGCTGATGCGGCGCTCACCCCGCGCAATGGCGCGCAGGAAATCCTGCTGCCACGGAAGCGGTTCCGCCTTCAGCACCTTTCGCACAAACGCAACAGGGTCATCCTTATAAGCCCGGATAAAATCAACATATGCCTGCGCGTCATTTGTCTGCGTCATGCGGAAGCCTTTTTCGTTGGCATCACAGGATCGCCGTCGCCGGTCCACTGCATCAGCACAGAATACTCACCATGCGGCCTGCCGAGATCAGACACCGTGATCCAGCCAGCGGCCTCATACGCCGCAACCATGCTGTGTATAACATACTTATACCAGCCGCTCACCGGACACCTCCGCAAACGTGCGACCGTCGCCTTCAAGGATAGCCTGCTGGCCGGTGAAGTCCTGCCAGCGTTTGATTGCAACATCGACATACGCGGGGTTCAGTTCAACCGCGTAAACATGCCGCCCAGTCATCTCGCCAGCAATGATCGTCGTGCCACTGCCGCTGAACGGCTCATAAATAGCCTGACCCGGTGATGAATTGTTTTCTATAGGCCGCTTCATGCACTCAATAGGCTTCTGCGTGCTGTGGCCGGTTTCGGATTTTTTAGGCTTCTCAATGTTCCATATGGTCGATTGCTTCCTGCCGCCGTCATAATGACCCTTGCGATTCTTCCTGACAGCGTACCAACACGGCTCATGTTGCGGATGATAATCTCCGCGACCAATAACAAACTGCGACTTTGCCCAGATGATCTGCGACCTAATCCCAAAGTCACAAGCAAGCAGGCTTTCGGCAACAACGTGCGCCATGTTGCCTGCGTGCCAGACATAAGCCACGTCACCGGGAAATAATGCCCACGCCTCACGCCAGTCTGCTTTGTCGTCGTTCTTCACGACGCCTGTGGCTCGACCGCCAGCCTTGCCGCCAAGTGCGCCATCGCGCCAGCTGGCATCATACTCCACGCCATACGGAGGATCAGTCACCATCAAATGCGGCTTCACAGGACCAAGCAACTTCGCAACCGTGTCAGCCTCGGTGCTGCTGCCGCAAACAATCCTATGGTTTCCTAATACCCAGACATCGCCCAAAACAGACACAGGGTTGGCCGGTGGCTCCGGTACTTCATCAGGATCAGTAAGCCCTTCTGTCTCCTCCGCCGTCAGCGAAGCCAGCATCTTGTCATCGAAGCCCAGAAGACTGAGGTCGAACTCAGCGTCAGCTAGTTCCGCGATTTCCACCTTCAGCATGTCGGCGTCCCAGCCAGCGTTCAACGCCAGCTGGTTATCCGCGATGACGTAAGCTCTTTTTTGCGCGTCCGTCAGATGCCCCAGCGTGATCACCGGAACCCGCTTCTCCCCCAGCTTCCTTGCCGCCATGACGCGCCCGTGGCCCGCGATGATCGTGCCGTCCGGGTCAACAAGTATCGGATTGGTCCACCCGAACTCACGGATGCTCGAGGCTATCTGGGCAACCTGCGCGTCACTGTGCGTGCGGCTGTTGCGTGCATACGGAAGCAGGTCGCCAATGTCGCGCCAGCTGATCTCGTAGCCTTGCTGCGGTTGCGCCTTAGTTTTCATTTTTCACCATGTATTTTTGTGGAGAGGGTGCTGCCGCAGCAGCCGCCCCCCGGGGGTGGGGGTGCCGGGGGGGGTCTGGCGGAACATGGTTCCGGTGAAGCCTTGCGACCATGCGACCGTGCGTCATCTGTAACCGTTACGCATCCGTTCCTATCGCGGTTAAGCTCGTTCGCATAACGTGCATTATGGAACATCTTCGTCGCTGCCTATAGGTTTCCGGGTTTCTATAGGCAGAACCTTTTCTGCGGTTACATCAATCACTGTCGGCCTGTTCGCCTTGGCCTCATCGGCCAACTGACGCAAGGCGTCCAGATGCAGCGTGTGGTTGTGGTTCACGTTGACCTCGGAGCGTTCGCCGTACGTGCCGCTTTGTAGCCGGGCTGCAAGCCATTTGTAGCTGTCAATGGCGACACGGGCCGCGTTTGGATCAATGCGGCCAGCGAGTACGCCTTTCGCAATGTCACCGATGGTATCAGCGTAGACTAGGCTACGGTTCGCACAGGCGCGCGTGTAGGACTGACGGAAGCTTTCGTCTTCCGCAATCCATCTATGCAGCGTGCGAACGTCTGGCATGTCCTCGTCGTTGCCAACGGAAGCCAGCGACCGCCCTGACGCAACGCGCAACAAGACAGCCTCCATCATTTCTGGCGTCTTGCCGCTCGGCCTGCCTGTTTTCTTTGGCAGCTGCTCAATGACAACCTCCTTTACAGGCGGCGGCGTTCTCGGCGGCTTGTCCTTCTTCCTCAACCCAGACCCCCAGCTAAACGGTTTCGGCAGTTATACTGACAAAACATTGACAGGTCAAAAGGGTATCTCATCACCATCCTTCGGTATCCTGCCAGCGGCCAGCGTAGCCCCGGGAAACACCGTTTTAACCGCAGACACTGCAGACCCGGCTTCCGTCGTCTCCAGCAGCCGGATGACCTCCTCGAACGATACGACAATGTGATCTGGATACCGTCGAGCTAGTGCTGACCCTTCGCTGCCTCGGGCGCAGAAGCAATACTTCCGCTTGCCGTCCTCGCTGGCTTGGAACCAGACGTTGCCTGCATCCTCTGGCTTGTGACCAGCCTCCCGTGCAGCCTTGTCCATCAGCTGCCACCCCTTCGCCAGTGACGCAGACTTCTGTGCAGCCAATGCAGGATCGCCTCGGCGTATCGCCTCATCCAGCTGCCGCTGTGCAATGGCGAACTTGGCAGCCAGTTCTGGCGGCACCAGTCTCTCGATGCGACCGATGCCCCATTGTCCCTCAACCCGCAGCGCAGCCTCGTCCGCATACTGCACTGCAGCCCGCCACGCTGCTTCCGTGTCGCTCTCGACCGGGTTTGTCAGCGCGTCCGCAAGTGCGGTCTTTACCTTGCTCATTGTCCTCTTTCCCCCGACTTAGCCTGCACCGCTGGATAGCTGGATAACATTTTGGAGAATGACTATTACGATTGCTAAGTGCATCTGGATAATACGTCTGGATAGCATCAACCCTGAGACATAGTCGCCGTGAACCCTGTATTATCAATATATTATATAAATCGTTTGAATAAGCTATATTATTATCCACTATCCAGACCGACTTCATTTTCTCCGACGATGTCTCGGAAACCCCGCTATCCAGAAAAGTTATCTAATGCCAAGCTCAACTAAAACACGTCCTTCTCCATCCTCAGATCGAGCAGGTCCTCCTCGGCCACAGGCGCAACCTCGGCAGCCTTTGCAGCCTGCTCCATGCCCTTCCGTGGCACATATCTGCTTTGCCCAGCCCATGATCCAGTGGTGAACTTGCCTGACCTGATCCACCCGTTCTGCATAAGGATCGAGACGACCCGATTGCTTGAAGCCCGGTCTCGTCTGGCGGTCTCGATAGCCATTTCGGCCATGATCTTCGGCACACAGATTTCAGTTTCCTTGGCGATGATCTCCAGCACGTTCGCCTGCCACGGGTCTTCCAGCAGCCTGTCTTTCTGCTCCTGCGCTGCGACCTTCTCCACGGCCTCTGAGAGCCACCATGCAGCCCCGGCCTTATATGCGACCACGGCTTCGCCCCACAGCTGGTCACGATCTCTAGCCAGCGCAGCCGTGTCCACGCGATCAATGGCTACCGGCCAGAACCTACGGTTGCCGGTATCATCTCGCAGGTAGTCTGTGCGGTTGGTGGAGCCGATGAACACGCACTGTCGAGGATAAGTTACCTCGTTGCGTCCGTAAGCAGGTCTGAACCGTTCTTCCGTGCGGCTGATGAACGCCTTCACGATCTCCACCTCGGCCTTTGATACGTTGGCAAGCTCGGCCAACTCGATGATCCAGCGTCCCCGCACATAGCTGCTGGCTTCGCGTGTGTGCATTGGCGGCAGGTTGTCCCCGAAGAAGTCTGCTCCCGCGAGTATCTTGGCAGCCGTGCTTTTCCCTGCTCCTTGGATGCCTTCCAATATGAGAACCCCGTCAGCCTTGCAGCCGGGCTCCATGACCCGCGCAACCGCGCTGACGAGCCACTTGGCGGCGACCTCTTGCACATACTGCTGTTCCAACGGATCGCCCGGCTGCACGCCACAATAGGCTTCCAGCCACCCGGCGATCCTCGGCGTACCGTCCCACGCGGCTGCCGCTGCATCGAGGTAATCGCGCACCGGGTTGAACCTGTATTCCAAGATCACCTCGTCTATAGCGTCAGCAATGACTGACTTGTATGCCCGGGGAAACCTGTTCCGGTTGAACCATGCGGTAGCGGTCAAGATGTCGCTGTCGGCCAATTCACGGGCGTGAAAATGCTTCTTTGGCGTCCTTGACCCCGGTATCGGTGATAGGACCATTTTCCTACCTGTGAACTCGTTGAAGGCGAACACGCCGTCCCACTCCGGGCAGCAGCGCAGCGTGTGCGCCACGTTGTACTGGTTGAACAGCGCATGGCCTTTGGCGTCCCGGATAAGCCCTTCTTCCCACGCGTCAGCCAGCACGACGGCCTTCTCTGACCCGTCCTCCTCTGTGGACCAGACGGCCTGCCCACCGGATCCAGTGCTGACCTTCTTGGCCTCGATCAGCTTGGTTGCCTGTTCCAGCAGGCCGTCGTCCTCAGCAAACCAGTCGTCAAGTGTGTCGCCGCTCATTCTTCCCACCATTCTTTCGGCAGCTGGTCTTTCTTCTCACCCTTCAGCACAGCTGACGGCTCGCCTGACGCGGCCTCGGCATCCTTCTGGCGCTCGGCCACGATCTCGGCCATCTCGTCATGGGCAGCCTTGAAATATGCTTTAGCCTTCCGCATTGCGTAGGCCATGCCGGGCAGGTCTCCTGCCAGCCCGTAATCGCGGGCAATACCCATGTGCAGGGTGGCACGCTCAAGATATTCATCGAACGCATCAAACAAGGCTGCCTGCCTATTTTGGGCGGCGTAGACGACCGTGTTAGAATTGCTGCTGTCGTTCGGCATGTCTCTCCTCATCCCATGCTGGCGGCACGGTCCCCCCGACCGCAGGCAGGCCCGGTAGCGGTTCCAGATACGCTACCGGGCCAACTTGCTTCATCAGGCGAATACGTCCTCGTCATCCATCGAGCCGGACAGCGCCGTGCTGCCGAAGTCATCGGCCTCCACGTTGCCCCAGTCCACGGACGCACCGGCCAGCGCATCACCCTTCTTGGTGATCCACAGATCATTCAGCCCGGCAGCCACGCCACGGTTGCCAGCCGCGTCATACCCGTAGAAGTTGACGCCGACGCAGCCGTAGTACCCGTTCACAAGATGATCGGCTGTTGCAGGCGACTTGGCCTTACCGACGACCGGCTTGATCGGCTTCTTGTTGCTGGCTGACAGGTAGTAACAGCCCTCAAACTCACCGCCCTTCATCCGCTCGCCAGTCTCACCGTCCACCTCGTCGCCATCGCGCAGCGGGTTTCGCAGTCCCTTCGGCGGCTTGTCACCGAACTTCTTGCCGATGGCCGCCTTGATCGCCGACTTGATGGCCTCGATGTTTTCCTTGTCATCCTTACGGATGAGCATCGTGAGGCTGTACTTCGGGTCAGCACCTTCAGCAGCAGCACGCGGCTCAAGGATGTGCATGTAGGTCAGGCGCACATTGCGGATGACCATGCGTGTGTTTGCGTTTTCCATGTCTACCTCGTTTTCCAGTTTTCAGAGTTTGCTGTCCCCCCGACAGCAGGGTTAGTCGAAGTCCTCTGCGTCCACGCTGACCATGTCCATGTCGGACAGGTGCGGCAGTGAAAGAACAGTGGACCTCGACGGATACGCAGGCCAGCTTCCTGAAGCAAGGCAGTCTGCGTAAACCTTTGCGACCCGATCCATAGCTGCATAGCCAGCAGACAAGGCATTGCGGTCCAGCTGGTAGCAGGCCACAGCATATGGTGGGAACGTCTCGACAGCGATGAACGTGAAGTTGTGCATAACTCCGTCCACGTTCGACAGTCCGTCGATATAGTGCGCCGCCTGCAGATGATAGTTCAGGCTGCGGATGCGTCTGGCGAACCCGTCTGGCGATGCGTCGATGGTAGTCTTGATGTCCACGATGCCACGCGGCGTCACGGCATCCACGCCCGCCTTGCACTTCACGCGAGCCGAGTAGCCCGTCCATGTGTACGACTTCTCACAGACGGCATCGGTCAGCAGGTCAGCCGCTTCTTCATTGGCGAACACGGCGTCTCGCACCAGCCGCGCCCTATCTGCATCCTGCTGGCTGACAATTGGCAGCCCGAGCTTCTGCAGCTGCTCGCGTTCAGCCTTTCCTTCCTTGGTCGTCCAGTTCAGCTGCTTGATCGAGACGACCTTTTCAATCGGGCGCTCCGGCTCCAAGATCAGCGCGTGCACCAGTGTGCCAAAAACCATTGCGGCAGTGGGCTCTTTCGGATTGTCTTTCCAGTGCCGATAGTGAGCCGGTGATCGCAGCAGCTCCTTTGCACCAGACGCAGATAGAGCCTCGATGCTGAAGTAATCGTTTTGCATGGTCCACCCCCGTGGCCGTCAGTCTTCGTGTTCCCAGTGGCACTCTGAGTTTTCTGGATACGTGTCCAACAGATGAACCATCTTCTCAACGGAACTGCTTAATTCCTCTAAGGCATCGTTTTGATTTCTTGTTGCGAACATAATGACTGTTGCATGTGCGATGTTCATAGCGTCGCAAGCCATTTCTGGTCCGAGCTTTTGCATCAACACCATTATTTTTGTCACGACATTATGCAGTCGCTCTTGGTCTTCTTTCGTTTCGTAAATCATAGTCTTCTCCTCATCGTGTTGCAGCCCACCATGCCATCAGTGCGGCATCTGCTCTCCCGTCGTCCTTTTTGCGGGCGAACAGGTGAGCGTATGCGGGGAACAGCTCTGCGGCGCGCTGCCTGTTCCCATCCTTCCCAGATCGTGCGTTCACTGCCTTCTGCCAGCCAAGCGGCGTGATGTATGTCACCGGGATTTCCAGTGCAGCCAGTGCGCCCTCGTACATGCCCACGCCACGGCCAAACTGGAACATACTTGACACACCTTGGCCCGGACGTGCCGAAACCAGCTCCAGAATGGCGATCTGCGGCCCCCGCGACCGGATGATCGCTGACAGCATCTGCGGACTGATTTCCTTCTTAACCTTGGTTCCGCGTTTCACCTCGACGACTGGCGTATCAATGATCTCCAGCGTCCCGGCCTCCGGGTTGAAGAAAGCCAGCGCGCCAGATGCGCCGGGGTCCACGGCGAGGATCATTGCTTCCTCTGCATGGTGATCTCGATGCCTAGCGCATCACAGAAGGCCAGCAGGCTTTTCACCGTGCCGCCAGTTCCCCGCGTCTGCAGGGCGTTAAATGTCATCGAAGACAACCCGGCCTCACTGCACAACTGCCGCTTGGTCTTGTTCTGCCGCAGCCGCTCGTATTCCATAAAGGCAAGGATGTCCTGCACGTCATCAACCTTCTGCATTTTCAATATCCTTCAGCAGATCGGCAGCAGGCTTCATCAGGCGCTCCTTCGTCCGCTTCACCGGGATCACGTAGTTCGGGTCAGACTTCCACTCGCCGCACCAGTGCGACCGGGCAACCCGCAGCTGCGTTGGATACCTGTTGCACGACAGCGACCCGCCTTCCTTACTCAACGTGAACTTGCAACTAAGACAACTTTCCATCTGCGCTCCCCTATGCCTTCAGGACGTAAGCCTTCCGCTGGCTCTCGATCCAGCCTTTGTCCGCGTTCACGAACACGGGAGAAATAAATATCATTTTTGTTTCCTTACGTCCCTCTCCGATGCGCTGGTGCCGCACATGTCCACGACGAAGATGCGGGCGCTTTGGCCCACCAGTTCCGTCTGTTGAGCCGTAGGATTTAGTTATCTGCCCAATGCGAATTGTCGTCGTGTAAGCAAAGCCTTTTGATGCCTTGCGATTTTTAGCCGATGGAGACCGGCTTGTGTTCTGAACTCTTTGCTTCTCCACGTTGCGCGTAGCCAGCAAGACTATTAACGCGCGCGTAAAAGCCACAAAAACTTCCACCCTTGGCTGCGTAGCTACCTTTGGGTCCAGCACATTTGGGTTTACAAAATAATCAAATGTTTTGATGTTAATATACCCAAGACGAAAACAAGCGGCTAAGTTAGCCGGGTTAAAGGTGACGAATATCAACACCCATGTGTGAGGATTTTTCTGAATAAACTCTTTATATTTTTTTATTTTTTCAGGACCGACTGTATCAAGGTTCCTAAAAAAATTATTCAACTGTATTCGAGGATCGACTGCGATTGCTATGCGATCCGCTGGAGATTTTGCAATCTCCATTCGCTCCATTTCAGCAAAGGTATGTTCAATATCGTAAGCGTCAGCGGCTCCTAGCGCCTCGCTCGTCAGAATAAAAAGCTCAGGCTTTTCCATGATGGTCCCCGTTTAGATGTGTCACCTGCACCAGAGCGCGATGCAGGATGACGGAGGCGCTGACATTTCGGCCCCGTGTTGTGACTGGTCCGGGTTGCTCTCTACTTGCTTTGCGCCTACGCCTGACGCCAGTGAGCAGTCACCGCTGGTTTCGGGACGGCCTGCTCTTGTGCGTCAGTCGATTGCTTTAACTGAAGCATCAGCAAGTATGACCTTCATCTTCTTGCTGATTTCCAACAGTGCTCTGGTCGTTAATGAAAAAGCGTTTATTTCCGCCTCACTGTCCCCAATGCGGACTGGATGCAAGTAGACAGTATTCCGCATTTCAATGAGCGCCTTTTCCAACGCCTCGATGCGGTCGGCGGCTTCGTCCGTCAGTTTTGTCTGGTCAACGTGCGTGTGGATGCGGGCACGCAGCCGCTTCATAAGATCATCGCTCATCTTTCTTCTCCATCTCATGCCGCAGCCAGACTAGCAGCGTCATCGCCTTGTTCGGATGCGGGATGCCGTTGTCACCGTCCACCACGTCCGCCTGAGACTCCAGATATTCGAGGATCGCTGGCATTTGTTGTTCCAGACGCTCCAGCGCCTCTATGCGCTTTCTAGCTTTTGCAAGCTCAGCGAAATACGGTTGGACATCCTTTGCCAGCGCGTATTGTTTGCCCTCTAATTTGTGAAGCTGAACGTCATCAGTCATCTGCGCTTCTCCCATTCCAGCACCATTGCATCCGCATACTGAGCAGCCATGCCAGCTTGCACCTGCGGCGTCGATGGAGCGTTGGATAGCAACCCCTGCATGGCTACAAGGAAGCACTTGTCCCACATATCCTGCCGGTTCAGATTCTTCAGTGTGCTATCCAGATTGTCCCTGTATTCCTTGACCTTCATCTCATCCCCCAACAAGTTGCCGTGCCTTCCAGCCGCAGTAGTCCTCATCCTTCAGCTCATCACCGCACTGCGTCTCGCACTCGCAGGCATACTGCTTCAGCGCAGTCTGATACTCCGTGAACCGATGCAGCCGGTCCTCATAGTCACGGATGCGGTCGTTGCGGCACATTGATAACTCTGCCTCCATGCGCTTGTGCAGCCACGCCAGCTCCTTGAAGCAGTTGTACACTTCCAGCACGGTTCCATAGTCGAACTCGATCACGTCCTTGCCGGAGTACATGCCGTCGCGCAGAAAGTTCAGCGCGTCCTCAATCCTTATGTTCGCCATCCCGGCCTCCTGCGGCCTGCCACAGAGGCAGCCCGTCCATCCCGAGAGCATCCATATATGTGACTAGCAGAGCGGTTTCTTCCTTCTGCTGCTCAGGCGTCCTCCGTCGCATGGCGACAATCTTGCGGAGGATTTTCGTGTCATACCCGGCAGCTTTGACCTCGGTGTAGAGGTCAGCGATGGACAGCTTGATGTCGTCCTTCTCGTCCTCCAGCTTCTCGATGCGGCTGACAAATTGCTGCAGCTGATTATTCACGCGGCTCATCTGGCATCTCCCTAATCATTTCCTGCATGGATTGCGCTTGCTGCCTTGCTGCCTGTGCGATCCCGGTTTCTAGTTGATACTCCACATCCCTGCGCTCGATCTCGCGGACGACCAGTGACGCATAGCCAGCGATGTCATGCCAGTGATCGGCGTCAAAGGAGTTCCCCGACATGATCCTCGCCAGCTTCAGGCAGATGCTCTCCAGCGCCTCTTGCTGCCACGGCTCCAAGTCGTTCCAAGCAGCCGATGACTTCAGCACGCGCTTTGCATTTTGAGACATTGTTGCGACGTGCCGAAAGTCTCCGTGCGACTGCTGCCGGGTCTGCAATGTAGTCTGTATGTTCTCCACCTTCTCTCTCCTTCCACATATTCACGCCGTGCATCACGGTCGTGTGGTCCCGTTTGAACATCCGTCCGATCTCGGCAAACCCGAAGCCATTTGCATACAGCGCGAAGTACACCTCGAAACGCAGCATGATGAGGCACTGCAACCGCGTTCTCAGAAACAACTGCTGCACGGTGATCTTGTGCTTGCGGCAGACCTTGTTGACGATTGGTCGCGCGCTGGCTGGTATGCTCAGTTCGACAGGATCAGGTTTTGCGCGCTCATACCAGTCCAGATACATCTGCACTGTGATCGTGCGATCACGCTCTCGACTGACGACGCGGTGTTCCTGATATGTTGCCTTGACCTCCGGCTCAGGCTCTGGAGGATTGATCGGTTGTGGCGGCTCCTTGCGTTCTGGTGGACGCGCCACCGTGTTGCGTGTTTGAGGCAGCAGCCCTAGGCGCGCCTTGACGGCTTTGTAGTGTTCCAGCTGGTTCAATGGTGCATCTCCATCAGGCGGGATCGGGCAGAGGCCAGCGATCCGCAGTAATCGAGTTCACCATGCACCGAGCAGACGCGCCAGACAGGAACTTCTCGCTTGCTCCAGTTTCGCGTCAGCTTCTCGATCACGCCGACTTCCTCCCCGAAGTAAGTCAGCACCCAGAAGCCTTTATGCTCCTCACGTATCTCTATCGGATTTCTTGTCAGCATCACGAACCCCCATGATGACTGCGGCGATCAGGATGAACGCTGGCAGAAACAGGAACAGAGCCAGCGCGATTGTCAGAGGCCAGTCCATCACGCCAGCGCGAGGCAGAGGATCAGGACAAACGCCACCACGCTGAGTGCGGCAGAGACGTTCAGGATTTCGTAGATGGCTTCTTTAAGCATGGTGTCCTCCTCGTCAGGTGAAAGGTGGGGAGCCGAAGCTCCCCGGTGTTTCAGAAGTTGTAATCGTGGAATTTGCGGGGCTTTTCTGAAAGGCTGAAGCGGGAACCGTATTTGTCCTTCCAGCCCTTCTTGCCGAGGCGGATGCGGCGAACCGGGCGGTCGAAGTCGCTCTCGATGATCCAGCGTTGCTCGTCCTGATTGGTGCAGTGGCCGGAGAAGCCGCCGGGGATGATCTCAGGCTTCCAGTTAGGGTCGCGGATGGCTTTCATCTCGCGGACCTCAAGCGTCTTGTCGCTGACCACGCGGACGATCTCATAAGGATAAACGTCGCTGTATCCGTAGTTGTTGGCGAACTTGGCGGTGCGGGCGGTCAGGTCAATCATCGTCGTTCTCCTCGTTGCCGGTGATCCAACCGAATCACCATGTAAACAGAATACGTCACGTACACAGGATTGCAAACAAAAAAATGCAGCCTGTGGATAATTTCCGCAGGCTGCACTGGAATATGGTTAATGGTGTCGAGTTTTTGACAGGTTACTGGTTCAGCGCGCCACCCAGCAGACCCGGCACCAAGGCAGCCGGGCCGCTCGGCGCACTATACTGCCCGCGCGCACGCAGCAGCGCCTGCATGGCTTCCAGTTCACGCCGCAGGTCAGCCTCGGACTGCGCGAACAGCACCTTCCGCAGCTGCTCATTGGTGGCCTCGCGACGGGCAGCCGTAGCGCCCTTCTGCAATGCCTGCGCGGCACCTTGAGTTGCCCGGCCAATGACACCCATTGCAGGAGCGCCACTAGCCAGATCGGCAGCCATGCCAGCCAGCGGGCTCATGGCGGCAAGGTTGCCCTCAGCCTGCAGCATCGTCTGCGCTGTCTGCGAGCCACCAAGCAGCTTGTTCTTGGATGCCGACATCCGGGCTTCCCGCTCGATGTTCTCGAACAGGTTGTCCGTGATCCGCTTTGCCTCGGTGGGATCGTTCCATGCAGCCTTGATGGCTGCCTCCATCTGCTGCTTTGCCTTGCCCGTGCGGAAGGCTCGCGTGACGTCTTCGCCAACCACGCGGCCAGTCAGCACGCCATTGAAGGCATCAAAGACACCGACGAGATATGCGTCCTTGTCAGACGGCGACATTCCTTTGACAGACTTCTCGATCAACTCAGGCCGCGTCTTGAAAACCTTCTGACCTTCCATCATCTGCCGCTCGGCAGCGCGGGTGTCGGACCAGATGGCTCGCGCCTGCTTATAGTCGGCGCTCTGCTTCTCGGCGGCAGACAGAATGTCGTCGCGCAACCCCTTCAGCTCGCCGCCAAGGTTTCCCTTGCCAGCCCGGTACGCCGCAGACGCCGCGTCATCCAGAGCCTTCTGGATCGTATCGACCTCGGCGAACGTGTAATCTCGGGCGATCTCTCTGGCGTTCTTCTCGTTGCGCTTGATAATCGTCGCCGGGTTAACGCCTCGGATGTCTGCCACAGCCTCAAGCTCGCCGAAGATGTTGTTCGGCACCTTCTTAATTAGGCTATCGAGTTCATCCGACCGGGCGACCATCGGATCGACCTTCGCATAAAGCGGCTTGGCAACCTCGGCGCGCGTGGCGGCAAGCTCATCGAGCGAGGCGAAGATGTTCTTCTGCTGCCCGACTGCCCGCGCAAACTCCTCCTCCAGACGAGCCGGTTGCTCGCGCGAACGCTGCATCAGCTGCTCACCAATGCCTGCTCTCTGCGCCCCCGGCGTCTGTGCAACAAGGCGAGCCTGCGCCTCCAATGCGCTGCCGGGCGGCAGAACTTCAGATGCGATCTCCGGCTTCACCCCTGTCGCCTGACGCTGCTGGTAAGCACGCAGCAGGTCATCGACTGTCATGCCCTCCTGCTGCAGCGACCGCTGAAGCACGTTGGCAGCCATCTGCTCGGGAGGACGGGCAAACGCGCCATATGCAGCCCGGCCAGCAGGTATCGCCGCGCCAATAGCGCCACCAAGCGCCATGCCAGTCACGGCCTCCTCGGCAGCCTTGTCGAGACGGGCAGCAGCGCCGCCCTCGCCTTTCAGGAAGCCTTCGACGCCACCCTGAACGCCACCAACCGTAGCGCCGGTTCCAGCCATGCGACCGATCTGCCCGGCCAGACCGCCGACACGGGCAGCAGCCGCAGGAGCAGCCGCGCCACCGGAGGCAATGGTCGCCGCGATAGCAGGTGCAAGGCTGCCAACGGCCTCTGCGCCCATGCTCCAATACGGACGTTCGGCACGGGTCACGGCGTTCTTCTGGCGCACGTATGCCAGTTCATCGTCGTACCGGGTGCCGCGAGCAAGGGATCGGGCAGCCGCTTCTGCCTCGTCACCAGCGCCCATCAGGACGCCTTGGCCGATCAGCTGACGGCCCAGCACGTCGCTGAGAAACGACGACTGCTCAGGCAATCCGGCTCGCGAGCGCATCTGGGCCGCAATAGCAGCCTGATCGCGTGCTTCCCCTGCATCGGCGGCAGGCGCGCGATACTTCTTCAGAATGTCGAGTGCGCTTTCTTCTGCCATGATGAACCTCAATACAGCGGCATGTTATCTTCAGGACGACGCTCACGCGGCTGCAGCGTTTGATAGAGCCGCTGCGACTGCAAGACACCAGAGCGGCGAACATCAATCGGCCCCTGCACCTGCTCCTGCGGGACGCCAGCCGGAAGTTCAGCCGGGCGCGTAAGCATCTGGACGCGAGCCTTGTATGCGTCCTTGGCAGCCTTGCTCATCATTTCAGGACGGAGCATCCCAAGACCTTCCATATCCAGCGACAGGACATCCTTCGCCGAGATAGTCTTGGAAGCACGATCTATATCGCGATCACGCTGCACTTCCTGCACGACAGCCGGATCACGCACATCCTGAACCGTGCGAACAGCATTGACGCCGTATCCAAGAGCCTTCTTGTTCTCGGCATCGAAGGTGCGCTCGTAATCCTCGTACTCCGCCTTGAAGCGAGACTTGGCAGCCTGAATGATGTCTTCACGCTGCTTCGGCGTCAGGCGCTCGCCAGTGATAACCGCGTTTGCAAGTTTCTTGAACGCATCATCGACCTTGCCGGTTGCCGACATGATCTGGCCGGACTCGTTTGTCGAGACGACTGAACTCGGATCGAAGATTTTATACAGAGCAATGATGAGCGCGGAGTCAGAAACACCAGTGGCGTTGCTGGCGAGGCCGCCCATCGTCTGTATGCCTTTCTGGATTTCACGGAAGCGTTCAGCAGTCGGGCGGAACTCTTTCGCAAGATCGCGTTCAAACTTGAACTGTTCCTGCTTTGCCTTCTCGTTCTCCTCAAGCAGCTTTGCATACGCCGCCTGCTTGTCTTCCGCGCGACCAATCTCAGCCGAAACACGGTTCGGGTCCAAATAGATCAGATTGGCGAAGATGTTGCCCGGAGCCATCCGTGCAGCCTGCTGCGGGGTAGGAACAGCAGCGCCACCCATATCAGCCGTAAAGCCCGGCTCTGTAACCTGCTCCTCACGGGCAGCCTGAGACGGCGTGTATCCGATGCCCTGCTGCGGAACCGCTGCACCGGGAGCGATAGACGCCCCGGCAGCCAAGGCAGGAGACGAACCCGCAGGAGCAGGCGCACCGGCTCCACCGGCAGGAACGCCGCCCGGTATTCCGCCGCCCATTTGCTGTATGACGCGCAGTTGTTCACGCGCACCAGATGCGTCGAGCCCCTGACTTTCAAGAAACTGAATATCACGCTGCAGTTTCATCTGCTGCAGCGCCATCTGCTGCCGCTGCATAGCCAGCTGCTGCTGCTGCTGCGTGATCTGACCTTGCAGCATCTCTCTCTGCATCGGGAACAGCTCATTCTGCCGACGCAGCG
>Ga0255171_1000106_pt1 | contig 33749 bp, 52 predicted proteins | sample Atl_Yuk_RepB_8d_FD_183176 | JGI IMG/M metagenome (GOLD analysis project Ga0255171, IMG submission 183176) | Freshwater microbial communities from Altamaha River, Georgia, United States - Atl_Yuk_RepB_8d | ecosystem: Environmental > Aquatic > Freshwater > River | place: USA: Georgia | collected...
AGTATATTAGTACCAACAACATTTACAAAAGCAATTAATATAACGGGTTCTGTTAATATAAGTGGCTCTTTAACAATAAGTGGTTCACAAAATGGTAATGTGACAGCATTAACAGTTACTTCTAATACTGCATCTATTGATATGAGTAAAGGTAACTTCTTTACACTTACTATTCCATCTTCTTCAATTACTTACATTACAGCAACAAATATAAATGCTGGACAAACGGTTGGTGTAAAATTATTACAGCAAGCAACAACAGGTTCAGTTTTATTTGATTCTAAATTTAAGTTTTGGAGTGGTTCACAAGGAATAAATACAGGAAGTGCAACAGCGGGAGCAGTAGATATATTAACATTCGTTTCTTTTGATACTGCATCTTTATATTCAACATTAGTTAGAAACTTAGTTTAATATGATTATACAAACAGGATTTTTTGAAGGACCTACACCATTAAAAATTGGTCAATACTATCAAGGTGGATATGTAGCCTATTTAACGGGTTCATTTCCAAATCAAAGTGGATTTGTTGTTTCACCAACATGGGTAGACCCAATTAGTCCTAATGTTGGTTATCAATGGGGAGTTGGGGGAAATGATGTTGCGGGTGCAAGTGGTAGTGCAATAGGAACTGGAAAAATAAATACTCAATACATTGTAAATTATTATAACGGAACGGGTATATATACAGCAGCGAGTGCATCGCAAGTATTTTCAAATGATGGATATAGTGGATGGTATTTACCTTCAGTAGATGAAATGGCACAAGTATGTTCTGTAAAAGACCAAATTGTAAATGGATATTGGGATAGTAGTAGATATAGTTGGACATCAACTCAATATAGTACATCATATGCATATTGGTATGATATAAGAAATGGAGCAAGTTGTGCGAGTGGAAGAACTACCTATACAAAACAAGCTTACTTAAATCTAAGACCTATTAAAGATTTTACATATAATGGAAATAATGTATATCAAAGATAATATGGATAAAGAAATATTAGAAATAATGTTAGAATTAGCCGAAGATGAAAATAAAGAATTGAAAGAAGAAAACGATAGATTAAGAATATTGATTAACGCTTTCAAAGGATATAATTCATTTTTAGAAAAGAAAAATAAAGATTTGGTTAAAGAGTATGACAATTTAACTGATATTAATAGAAGATTAAACTAAAAAATAACAACAAAGAAAACACAATTTGTTAAATAAATAAAATAAAAATAATATGAACGCAAAAGACGTATTAAGTAAAATTGGAAAACTTTTGAATTTAAGTTCAGAAGAAGTACTTTTTGTAGATGCTAAAACAGCAGAAGGAACAATATTACAATCTCCAACATTTGATTTAGGTGAAAAAGTAGAAGTAGTTTCAGAAGATGGAACTAAATCTCCAGCACCAGACGGTGAACATGAAATCGCATTAAAAGATAGTGAAGGTAACGAAGTAGTTATCAGAATAGTAACTAAAGATGGTGAAATCGTTGAAAGAGAAAATGTAGAAGAAGCTAAACCTGAAGTACCTGAAAAAGGTGAAGAAGAAATGGCTGATGCAGATGCAGAAAAAATAGAAACAACTCCATTACCAGGAGCTCCAACAGCAGTAAATGATAAGCCAGAAAGTGGTAGTAAGAAATTCCCACCAAAAGGAGGTCCATCTTCAATGATGAGTAAAGTAGAATTAGAAAATGCAGAAGGTCCTTTGGGAGCACATCCTGAAACTGATGAAGTAGCATCTTTACCACAAACAGAAGATAAAGAGCAAGAAGTTGAAATCAATTTAGTAGATTTAGGTAAGATGGTGCAAGATATGGCATACAGAATTACTGAATTAGAATCTAAGATTGGTGATTTAACAAATAAAGAAGAAATCTCAAAAGAAGCAGAAGTTAAAAAAGAAAATGATATTAAATTTAACTTAGATGATGCTTCAGAAGATAACTTACCAAAATTAGATGGTGCACCAGTTGAAATGGGAGCAGTATTTAGTGCAGAAGAAATAAGTAAAAGATATGGTAAAAAAGTAAGTAATTCACAAAATACTTTCTTATCAAAATTATACAGATAAAAATATTTTAAACAAACAAAATTATTGAAACATGAAAAAAATTCAAAATTTCGCACAACCTTCAATCTCTACCACATATGCTGGTGAGTTCGCTGGTCAATATATCGCAGCAGCGTTATTGAGTGCAAAAACATTGGATAACAAATATGTGACTATCATGCCAAACGTGAAGTACAAAGAAGTTATCCAAAAAATCGCAGTAGCAAACATCGTTAACGATGCTTCATGTGATTTCGCAACTTCAGGAGCAGTAACTTTATCAGAACAAGTTATCACTCCAAAAGAATTACAAGTTAACTTAGAACTTTGTAAACAAAACTTTGTAGCTTCATGGGAAGCATTACAATTAGGATACTCGGCTTTTGATGAGATTCCTAAATCTTTCACAGACTATTTGATTTCTTATGTTGGTGGTGTAGTAGCACAAGCAACTGAGCAATCAATTTGGAATGGTGATAATTCAGCAAACGGTCAGTTCGGCGGTCTTTACAGATTAATCACTGGTTCAGCAGCTGTATCATCTTCAGTATCTGGTTCAATCACTTCAGCAAACGTATTAGCAGCTTTAGATGCATTGGTTAACGCAATTCCTGACACAGTATATGGTAAGGAAGATGTATTGATTTATGCTCCAACTAACGTTGTTAAAGCTTACACTCAAGCATTAGCTGGTGGAGCACAAGGTGCAAACGGATACATGAACCAATTAAATGTTGGTGAAAAACCATTAAACTTTAACGGAATAGACATTGCGTTTTGCCCTGGTTTACCTTCTTCAGCTTTAGTAGCAGCACAAAAATCAAACTTATTTTTCGGAACAGGTTTATTGAGTGATTACAATGAAGTTAAGGTATTAGATATGGCGAACATTGATGGTTCACAAAACTTCAGAGTGATTATGAGATACACAGCTGGTACACAAATCGGTATCGCTGGTGACATCGCATATCATAAGAATGCATAATTAAACTAACTCATAGGTCGGTGGGGGTAAAACCTCACCAACTTATATAAACAAAAAACAGAAATACTATGGCGACATGTAACTTAACAGCAGGTAGACAGGAAGTTTGTAAAGAAAGTATTGGTGGTTTACAAGGTGTATACTTTATCAACTACAATACAGGTTCTTTCACACAAACTACTGATGGAACAACTGGAATGGTAACTATTACTGGTTTACCAACTAGTTCTTCATTATATTACTACCAATTAAAAGGAACTTCGGCATATACTGAAACTGTTAACAGTAGTAGAGAGAATGGTACAACATTCTTCTCACAAGAGTTAGTTTTAAATCTTAAAAAGATTACTAACGAAATGAGTGCACAATTAAAGTTAATGGCATATGGTAGACCAAAAGCTATCGTATGGACTAACAATGGTGATGCATTTATCGCAGGTATCAAATTAGGATGTGATGTAACTGCAGGTACAATTCAAACCGGAGCGGCATTGGGTGACCTTTATGGATACTCAATTACGTTGACTGGTATGGAACAATTGCCAGCACCATTCTTAAGTGGGTCAACAACAGCAGATGCATTTGCAGCAGTAGCATTAAACGGCTCTACTATCGTATACAGTTAATAGTATAACGAACAAAATATTAAAAGGGGATAATTCTTTGGAGTTATCCCTTTTTTTGTTTATATTGAGAATATTTACAATTCACTTTGTTAAATAAAGAAAGATAATACAAGATAATGTTAGCATATTATTTAGGTAATACCAACAACTTTACAATCAGAACGCAGGATACAGCATCATTAACATCATCATTTACAATGTCATATCAAGATATGTACACATTGAAAAATGGTACAATAGATTTGTATTCAAGTTCATTTACTGCATATGAAAACTTATATGCATTTACAGCAAGTTTAAGTGGGGCATATAGTGGACAAGATTTAAGATTGGTATTATATAATGGAACAACTGAAATATGGAATGGTGCATTAGAAGTATTCCAATCTCAATCATACGATAAACCAACATATAAAACACAGATAACAGATTATAAGTCTCACTTGAGTACTAATGAATATATTATAATGACATAAAATATGAAAAAACAAACCAATTTTAGTATTGTTAACATAACTAACAATATGTTACCAATAATAACTGAAGATACAAAGACGAGATACCAATGGGTGCCTTTTGGCGTTTATGGACATGATGATTTCTTTGGTGCAGTAACATCAACTTATAATGTGAGTACAACAAACTCAGCGTGTATAGAAGGTATAGCAGATTTGATATTTGGAAAAGGAATTTATTCTAAGGATGAGGAATTTAATAAAATATTTCAGAAATTAATTCCACAAGAAGAAACTAAAAGAGTAGCATTTGATTTAAAATTGTATGGTAATGCAGCATACCAAGTTTATTGGGATGATTCACATAGTAAAGTAATTAAATTTTATCACGTACCTATTCAAAACTTAAGAGCAGAAAAAATATATTCTAATCCTAAAATTGAAAATTATTATTATTGTACAGATTGGAATGACCAGAGAAGTGTAAGAAATAAGAAAAAGATACCTGCATTTGGAACATCAAAAGAAAAATGTGAAATACTTTACATTAAAAATTATTGTCCTGGTTTGTATTATTATTCACTACCTGATTGGGTAGCTGCATTACAATTAGCAGTATCAGAAGGTGAAATCTCTAACTTACATTTTAATAATATTACATCAGGTTTCTTACCGGCTGTAATGATTAATTTTAATAATGGAGTTCCAGCACCTGAAGAAAGACAAACTATTGAAGATTTATTGCAAGCTAAATTTACAGGCACAGATAACGCTGGTAGATTTATGGTAACATTTAATGATGACCCGGCAACAAAACCAACAGTAGATGCAATTCAAGTTGAAAATCTGCATGAGAAATATGAATATGTAGCAAATTATGTGCAAGACCGTATATTGGTAGCACATAGAGTTACATCTCCATTATTATTTGGTATTCGTACTGCAAATAATGGATTTAGTTCTCAATCAGAAGAAATGAAAACAGCATTCTCTATTCTACAAACAATGACGATAGCACCTTTCCAAAACTTAATTTTAAATGCATTAGATACTGCATTGACAGAAGGTGGATGGGATGATGGTGAAATATATTTTGAACAATTAACTCCATTAGTAATTCTTTCAACAACAGCAGAAGAGACAGGTAAAACAGTAGCGCAAGTTGAAGATGAAACAAATAAAGCATTAGAAAATCCAGCAACTACTGAAGATGCAGGAGCAGCAACAACAGAAGAACCTAAACCAACAGAAAAGATGCAAGATGATGTAAGACCGCCAGTTAGTTTGAGTTCACCATTTTTTGAAAGAGAATACGAAATATTAAAATAAAATAAATTATGGCTTACGCACTTTTTATAAGCAGAGACGATATTATTAAAAATTCACCATTACAAGGTGCAATTGATGCAGATGCTTTATTACCATTTGTAAGAACGGCTCAAGATAAATACTTAAAGAATTTATTAGGTACGGTTCTATACAAATATTTACAAGACCAGATTATTGCTGGAACTTTTGGTACTTTAGATGCATATTATCAAACCTTAATGGATGAATGGATAAAATATACCCTAATTTGGTATAGTTGTGTAGAATATATTCCATTCAGTAATGTACAATTCCGTTCTAATGGTGCAATTAAATTGACAAGTGAGCAAGGAACAGCACCTGATAAAGCACAGATTGATTATCTTTTACAAAAGGCAGAAGCAAATGCTGAATACTATGCATTAAGATTACAAAACTATTTAATTGCTTATTCAAATAAAATTCCACAATACTTACAAAGTGTTGGTAATCAAACTCAGATATATCCTGATATGACAAATCAATATTTTGGTGGTATTCAATTATAAACTATGGCAACAAACTTAACACATAACGCAGGTGTAAACTATACTCTATATTTCAATATCCTTAATTATTTTAAGACGATAATGAAAAATCATCCTGGTATTAAATTAGTATCATTGGGTGGTTTAGATAATATAGACCAAAAAGAATTTCCAATGTATCCAATTGGGAATGTAAATATAGTTGATACTCGCTTTGGTTTATCTACAACAACTTATACAGTTCAATTATTAGTAGCGGATAAAGGTGAAAACAAAAAGAATGAAAGTGATGAGTATAATAGACAAACCGTTCCTTTTTTTGGTGTAGATGATGATGTAAGTATCTTTAATAATACATTGGGTATATTAAATGATTTAACTTCATATACACAAAGAGGAGTTGTTGGATTTGAAATAGCAGATGAGATTGTGTGTGAACCCTTTGTTGATAAGTTCAATAATGGGCTGTGTGGGTGGGTTGCAACGTTCAACCTAATCACTCACAACGATAAAAACCGTTGTCTTTTTTTTTTGATTAACCCTTCGGGAAGTGGTTATCTAATAAGAGAATGTATATCGGGTGATGAATATAAAGCAGTATTGGCAGAAACTGCAAGTGTGGGTAGTGTAATAAGTTCACTAAGTCAACCATTCAGATACGATGGAAATCCTGGTGGTAATTTAGTTTGTTACCAAATTGTAGAGAGTATAGATGGTGGAGAATGGGATTATGTGAATTTACCAGTGTTATCTATACCATATCAAAGTTATGATAGTTGTTCTATATGTGAATTATGGATACAACCTAAGATATGGAGTACAACACCGGAGAATTGGAGTTCAGGTCCAAATGTATCATTTAGAACTTGGGCAAATGATTAATAAATAAAAGAAAAAAAATATAAAATGGGAAGTTTAAGTAATTTATACATTTCACAGAGTTATCAATCTCTGATTCATTTAGGAACTAATAATACCGCATCTGCAAATCTAATTGAATTGCAAGATGGATTAGGTAATGGTTTAGGTGTTTATGTTAATACTTTAGGAAATATTAGTGCAAGTGGTAATATATACGCAACAAATTTGACAGGTAGTACAGTTGATACATCTTCATTAGTAACTACTTCATCTTTTAATTCTTTTACTCAATCATATTATACTGATAGTGCATCTTTTAATAATAGAATAAATAATGTAACATTTGATACATCATCTTTAGTATCAACATCATCATTTAATGCATATACTCAAAGTAATGATAGTAAAGTAAATGCATTAATTGCAAAAACTGGCTCATATGCAACAACTGGTTCAAATCAATTTAATGGTGACCAAAATATAACTGGAAGTTTAACAGCATCAGCTGATATAAGAGTAAACTTATTAACAATAGGTAAAGGTGGTGGAAGCATTGCAACAAATATAGCAATTGGTAGTGCATCTTTACAAAGTAATACAACAGGAAATACTTCTGTTGCAATTGGTCAAAATACATTAAAAGCAATTACAACAGCAGCAAATAATATTGCAATTGGTAGTGGTGTATTACAATCTTTAACATCAGCAACAGCGGCACAAGTTACACAAAACGTTGTAATAGGTGGTTCAGCAGGTTCAGCAATGATAATAGGTGCAAGAAATACAATTATCGGTGCAAGTGCATTTATTAGTGCGAATAATACAGAAAGAAATACAGGTATTGGTAGAGGTGTATTACAAGTAATAGGAACTGCATTAGGAAGTGGAAGTGCATATAATACAGCAATTGGTCATAACGCAGGATTAGGATTATCAAGTGGTTCTAATAACGTTATTATACATGGTGGAAATAGTGCAGGTGAAGGTTGGAATAGTGGTAGTAATAATAATATTATTGGTATGGATAGTGGCTTACCTACATCTTTAGATAATTCAACAATTATTGGTAGAGGTATTACAGGTTTAACAAGTCCTACTTCTAACGCAGTAATATTAGGTGATGGACAAGGTAATGTATTATTAAGAAGACGTTCATTAAATGCGGTAACTGAAATTAGTTCATCTGTAATAGTTTCAGGTTCAGTAGAAACAACGGGTGATATAACTGGAAGTAATATAATTTCAACCGTTAATGGAAGTAATGCAGGATTTATGTTTAAACAACAATCTTCAGGTTCAACTGCATTTACTTATAATACAATGTTGGAAAGAGACAAATTTAGAATTTTCCAATATCAAGGTCAGAACTATGTATTCAATATGATTTTGACATCAGACCAATTAAATGCATATACCGGTTCTAAATTCCGTATGGGATTACAGACTGGTGGAGGACCTTCTATTACAGATTATTGGAATTTAAATAGTGGCTCTACAATCAATGGTGATGGAAGTATAAAGGGATTAGATTATTTAAATACAGCGCAAGTAAACCAATTCGTAGCACCGGTAACAATAGACCAAAAATTATATGTTCAACAAGGAGCATATGTTAGTGCAAGTGCAGGTGGAACAGCATTAACAATTAATGCAGGTACAAATACTTCTATTTCAGCAACGGGTTCAGTGAATGTTTCCGGTAGTATAACAATACAAAGTGGCAGTGGTGATTTATATGTACATGGACACAAACAATTTAACTATGGTGCTTTCCAAACTAATATAACTAAGAGTGGAAGCGCTAGTGTATCTCAAAGTATCTCATTTGAAATTACAGATACAGCAAGTGGTGTAAGTATGGTGAGTGGCAGTAGAATGACATTTGCAAACGCAGGTGTTTACTCAACTACTTTCTCAGCGCAAGTTGAATGTAGTGCTGGAGCAGATACTGCATGGATTTGGTTAAAAAAGAACGGAACAAATGTAGCGGAAAGTGCAACTAAAGTAGTAATGGCTAATAACACAGCTCAATGTTTAACAGTAAACTTTGTGAATGAATTAAATGGTGGTGATTATTTAGAATTAGCTTGGCAAAATAATGCAGGTAATGCAAAACTATTAGCAGAAAACGCAAGTGGTAATATTCCAGCAATTCCATCAGTAATCATAACATCAGTTCAAGTTAGATAATATATGGCTAAATCTTTAGAACAAGTAATAAAGAAAGCAAATTCATTAGCAGATATTGTTTCAAAAAGAGTATCTGCAAATGCACCTCGTAAAGCCGGCGCAAAAGGTGGTAATTTAAGAAGAGCATTAAGAAGTGCAAATAATCTAAATACAATGTTAGATTTGAAAAAAGGAACAACAAAAGGAGTTCCTATTCAAAGTGTAACATTTAGTATTGATTACGCACCTGAAGGAGCAGAATATGGTATGTGGTGGAATGACCCAACGATAAGTAGAACTGTAAAAGCGGGTAAAACTAAAAATGTTCCTAAATCAATAAACTTTGTAGAAAAAGCATTAGCAGAGCCAAAGGTAATCAAAGCATTAGATGATTTATATGATTTAATCGGAGATTCTTTTTTAGCAGAATTAGATGATGCATTAAATGAAATGGAATCCCAATATTAACGTCTAATATATTTTTTAACTAATTGGTTAAATAAAGAAAAAGATTTAGATGGCGATTTCCATTACACAAACACCAGCAACAGCGAGTTTAGCTCAATCTCCAATAATATTTACCGTAAGTGAAAGTAATACTTTAGCATTTACTTCATCTTCATTTCAATATATTGGTGAATTATATTATTGGACAGGTTCAGTATTAGATTCTGGCTCTTTACCTGATTATACAATTACTAAATTTCCAAATACTGCAAAGGTTGGTATATTTGATTTAAATAGAATTATAAATTCAACATTAACAGATTTATTAATTACTTCTCAATCAAATGTAAACTTTTTTGCAGTTGATTTTTATTCTGAATATTTATCAGGCTCAACATTTGTAACAGGTTCTCATACAAAATCAAGCGTATATAAAGCATTAGATGGGTATGGAATATTTCCTGAAACAATAGGAGCACAATTACAAAGTTTAACTTCATATTTTCCATTATTAACAGATGGACCTATTTCACAAAGTGCATTGAGTGAAAATGTAGGATATAGTGGAGTTTGGACAAATCCATACATTAGCGGTAGTACATATGCGTGTGATAAAATAGTATATACATCAGATGTAACTTCTGCAAATTATACAATAAGTGGAGATACAAATTCAACAGGTCAAATAGCAGGTTATCCAATAGGACCATCACAAAGTGGTTTCCCATTATCGGGTTCATTCAGTTGGTATAAAATTCAAGCATTTAACGGAGCGACAGCATTATCTCAACCAATACATTTTGATATTGTATGTAATCAAAAATATCCTAACGTAAGAATTAAATGGAAAAATCGTTTTGGACAATTTGATTATTTTAATTTCAATATGGTTAGTAGAAATTCTTTCCAAACAGAAAAAAGAAATTATCAACCGCAATTAGGTAGTTGGGAACAATCTCAGTTCGCTTACAATTCATATGATAGTGCAAATAGAAACTATATAAATGATAGTAAACAAAATATAGAAGTAAATACATTTTGGATACCAGAAGATTATAATAATATATTCAAACAATTATTAGTAAGTGATGAAATATATTGGGTATATGATGAAGCGAATAATTTAGTAAGACCATTATCAATAGCAACATCCGGTGTTCAATTTAAAACTGGAGTTGTTGATAAATTAATTCAATATACTTTTGAATTTAACTATGGTCAACCTTATAAATTAATTATGTAATATGGGAGTTATATCTACACAAGGGTTTACATTCAGATTAATGGCTGGTGAACCGGCTCAACAATTAGACCTATTTCAAGATGAAGATTATATCATAAATAATAATATCACAGGTCTTTTTGATATTGGTTTATTACCATCTGACTTCACTCGTCAAATAACCCTACCTGGAACGAAAGTAAACAATGCATTTTTCGAGCATTGTTACGATATTAGTATAGATAATCCTTTTGTATTTGCAACCAACCAGAAGGTTCCAGCATACTTTGAATTTGATTCTGTATACATTTCACAAGGATACTTACAATTAAATAAAGTAAATGTAATTGCGAATAAATTTATTGATTCATATGAAGTAACTCTTTATGGAACTTTATCATCATTCGGTAGAGATATTAATAGATTATACCTTAATGATTTAACTAATTTAAATGTTTACAATCATACATCTTCAGTTGATAATATTAGTGCAAGTTGGGGAGGTAATCTTTTTAATGGTGATATAGTTTATCCTTTAGCAGATTATGGAAGTGGATTAAGATATACAAGCGGTAATGATTATAATGGAATAGATGATAATCAGGGAGCATTAACCGTACAAGATTTTAAACCTGCAATTAGAGTTAAAAAAGTTTTGGATGCAGTATTTGATTATACTGGCTATTCTTATTCATCATCTTTTTTTAATGGTTCAATGTGGGATAACATTTATATGATTTGTAATAAAGGATTAAGATATCCTGTTTATGCAAATATAGATTTAGAAACTTATGGTTTAGGTAAAATAGCAGCAATCCCATCTGCAAGTGGACAAAGTGGAAATACAAATGTGGATATACCTGATAATACAATAACAACATTACCCTGGTATAATATATTAGAAAATCCATCAGGTCTAATTAATCAAGATGGTACATATAATACAGAAATTCAAACTAAATTAAGAGGTGTATTAAATCTTAATGTAGAAATAAGTAATTCAGTAAATAATCTTCCTACAACATGGGAATTTCATTATTGGACTGGTTCGGGTGATAAAGGTACGAGTTATAATACATTAGTAGGAATAAATAATTATTTTACTCAATTACAACAAAGTAGACAAGGTAGTATTAAACAAACATTTGAAGTAAGTGAGGCATTGGCAACAGCGGATTTATCAGCAAATAAAACATATTACTTTGGAATAAGAACAAATAAATATGTTGCATTAAATGCACCAACAATTACTTTAGACCCAAATAATGATAATAAATCTTATTGGAAAATAAATAAAGTAAATCAAGGCGGTGATGGATTAGTAATTGATATTCCATCTAATATGCCGTATGGAACGAGTGGTATTAAATTGATTGATTTTATTACAGGTCTTCAAAAGAAATTTAATTTGGTGATATATCCTGATAAAACAAGACAAAATCATTTTATTATAGAACCATTTAATAGTTGGTATAATAAAGGTGAAAGAAAAGATTTTAACAAATATGTAAATTTAGATAGCAAGATAGAAGTAATTCCTGCAAATAATTTAGCGGTTAATAAATTAAATTTTGGAGATGCATTAGATAATGATTATGTATCTCAACAATTTTATAAAGGAGCAAATAGAGAATTTGCAAAAGTATATTATACAGATACAACTAATTTTTATTCACAAGGTAATTTAGAAGTTAAAACTACATTTGCAGCATCACCATTATTAAAAATTGATGGAACAGGAGCAAGTGGTTCATATGGTGGTGGCGGTAGTACTTTTGGTCAATTTATTGCGGGAACTGGTTATTCATCACAATATGCGGCATGTAATTATACTACATATTATCCAAATGTATTTTACGCAGCTACATCCGGTATAGGAAATGGTTCTGAATTATTTACAGATCCAGGATTAACTTCTCCATTCAACGGATATGATTTATATTACAAATATTTTTCAACAGCAAATCCATCAACAATTTTAGTTGTACAAATTTCTTCTACTGGTATAGTTTCAACTTATCCATCAGCATGTTAAAATAAGATTATGGCAAATATTCCAATTTATATTCCAGTTTTTATCAACTCAGCAACTTATACACCTGCAAGAGTGTTACCACGTATGTACTTTTATAATGGTACATTAGATTGTTCACCTTATTTCTTTGAAGGATATAATGCATATGCAAATACTGAAAATGTATTTCCATATTTTGACCATTACAACGTTGTGAGTGGTTCATATCCAACAACGGGTTCAGTTTCATTGCTTTTTAATAACGAACAACCTGTTTATGGTTCATTACCAACTGGTTCATTGTATACTCAATATTGGGATTCATATATAAGTTTATTATACAATCCTTATACGAGAGTACTTAATGCACAGGCTATTATTCCATTAGCAGATTATTTTAAGATGGAATTAAATGATATTGTAAATTTTAGAGGCAATTACTGGCATTTAAGAGCAATCAATGATTATTCTTTAAAAACAGGTGAGTGTAATATACAATTATTAGGACCAATTATTCCTGATTCATTAGATACAATGTAATATTAAATGGTTAAATAAGTATGATTAAAGCAGTATTAGATATTTTAGCAGTTGATGAATTCTATGGTATTTCAGAAAGAGTTGAAGTAGCAAAAGGAAAATATAAAATAGCTTATTCTTTCAAAGAAGCATTTAAAAAGATTAAAAGATTATGGCTGATAAGAAAATTAAAGTAAAAGTTGATGTAGAAACTAATGCTGAAGGTAGTATTGCTCAATTAAAAGAATTAAAAAAGCAATTAAAACAAACAGCAGCAGGTTCTGAAGAATTTAAAAAACTTTATAATCAAATAGATGATTTAGAAGATAAAATTAAATCATCTAAAAATGTGTCTGCAGATTGGATAGATACATTAGAATCAGCCGGTGGTCCAATTGGTGCATTGGGTGCAGGATTAAATAAATTAAAAGTATCTACACAATCATTTGGAGCAGCATTAAAAGCGACAGGTATTGGTTTAGTTGTAGCGGCAGTGGGTGGATTAGTTGCAGCATTTAGTAATGTAGAAGGAGCAACTAAGAAATTAGAACCATTAATGATTGGTTTAGAAAGAATTTTAGGTGGTATATTTGAAGCATTAACTCCATTAATAGATTCTTTTGTTGAATTAGCATCAAGTGCATTACCATATATTACAACAGGCGTAAAAGTATTTTATTCTTCATTAGTATCATTATTTACATTGGTTAAAGAAGGTGGTGCGGGTGTTGGTAAAATTCTTAAAGGTATTTTCACATTAGATACAAAAGAAATAGAAGCGGGATTTAACCAATTAAAAGGTAGTTGGAATAAAACCGTTGAAACATACAATGCAACATCAGAAAGATTTGAAGCAGGAACAAAGAAATTAACTAAAACTGAAAAAGAAAATCTTAAAGAAAGAAATGAAGCATTAAAGAAAGCGGCAGAAGAAGCCAAGAGAATTAGAGAGGAAGAAAAGAAAACATTAATGGAAGGACAAGAAGAAGCAATGAAAACTCTTCTTACCGAACAAGAAAAAGAAATATACGAAACACAAAAGAAATACGCAAATTTACTTTATTTAGCAACGAAATATGGTGAAGATACAACTCAATTAACCGAAGCACAGGCAAAAGAAGTAGCTGCGATAAATAAAAAATATGCAGATGAAGCTAAGGAAAAGGCTGATAAAGATGCAAAAGAAAAAGCAGATAAAGATAAAGAGGAAGCAGATAAATTAAAAGAGAAAAAACAAAAAGAGTTAGATGATAGAATTTTAGGATTAGAGTCACAACTTCAGTTTGATGTTTTAAGTTTCCAACAAAGAAGAGATACATTAAGTAAATTAGAGGCAGAAGAATTAACAGCAGCAGATTTAACTGATAATCAAAAAACTGCAATTAAGAAAAAATATGCAGCAGAAAGAAAAGCAATAGATGATGCAGAATTAGAATATAGATACGAAATTCAAACTGCACAATTAGATTTAGTTGCAAAATTTGGTAGTTTCTTAAGTGAAATAGCAGGAGAGAATAAAGAATTAGCAATTGCTGGTATCGTAGTTCAGCAAGCGGCGGCGATAGGACAGATTATTGCAAGTACTTCAATAGCAAATGCAAAAGCAGTTGCAGCCAATCCATTAGGTTTTGGACAACCTTGGGTAACAATTAATACAATATCAGCGGGATTAAGTATTGCAACTACAATCGCATCAGCAGCAAAACAAATTGCACAAATTAAAGCACAACCTGGTAAAAATGCAGGTGGTGGTGGAGCAGTTGGTGGTGGTGGAGCAGCGATAGCATTACCAAAAGTAAGTGGAGCAGCAGCACCGCAAGTTAATATTGAAGGTGGTGCAAATCCAACAGCACAAATAGGTGAAACTATTTCTAAAGCACAAAAGCCAATAAGAGCATATGTAATAAGTGGTGAAGTTAGTTCACAGCAAGCGTTGGACAGAAGAACGAATAGAGCAGCGACATTTAGTGGTGGATAATTAATTTAAACTTTGTTAAATAGATATGGAAAAAGAATTATTATACGAATTAGTATTGCAAGATGAAGAAGATGGTGTTTTTGCAACATCTTTTGTAGATACGCCGGCAATAGAAAGAGATTTCGTATTTTTTGGAAAAGAAATTCATTTTCAAGCAGTTGATAATGAAAAAAGATTAGTAGCAGGTCCACTTCTTATTCCAAACAAAAAGATTTTAAGATTAGATGGTGAAGGACAACCTTATTATGTATTTTTCAAACCTGATACAATTGAGAAAATTGCCGATAAGTTTATGAAAAATAAATACAATGATGAGGTGACTGTTGACCATAGTAAAAAAGTAAAAGGTGTTCATTTAGTTCAAAGTTGGATTATTGAACAGCCAACAAAAGATAAATCTAATCTTTATGGTTTTACTTTACCTATGGGAACTTGGTTCGGTATATATAAAGTAGAAAATGAGGATGTATGGAATAATGTAAAAAATGGCAAGTTCAAAGGGTATAGCATTGAAGGTTTATTTGAACATAAAAAATCAAATCTTAAATTATCAGCAATAGAGGAAAAAGATATTGAAGATTTAACTGAAGAAGAAGCAGAATTATTCTTATCACATATAAAAGCATTGATTAAAAAAGATGCAAGATATAAATCAAAAGAAAGAATAGATATGGAATCTTATTCAGATTATCCTGAAAGTGTTAAGAATAACGCAAAGAGAGCATTAGAGTGGGCAGATAAGAACGGTTGGGGAAGTTGCGGAACACCTGTGGGCAAACAAAGAGCAAATCAATTAGCAAAAGGTGAACCTATTTCAGTTGATACAATCAAAAGAATGTATTCATTTATTAGTAGACATGAGAAAGATTTACAATCATCTAAATCATATGGTGATGGTTGTGGTAAATTAATGATAGATGCATGGGGTGGTTTAGCTGCTGGTAGATGGGCACACAATAAATTAAAAAAATTAGGATTAATAGAAGCTGAAGGTCAACCTTCTATTCCATCTTCATCATATCCTGGTGAAGTAAGTAAAAAGAAAAAAAATCCATTTAAAAAACAATAATAATATTATGGCAACATTCGTAGAATTTTTAAGTAACTTAAATCACGCAAAACAACAAGCTATATTCTGGCATAATCAAACAACTTCTTTTAGTGAACACAAAGCACTAAATAATTTCTATGATGAAATTGTTGAACATTTAGATGGTTTAGTAGAATCAGTAGCAGGAATTTATGGAAGACCTGAAGGATATACTTCTTCAGATTTTGAAGATTATGTAGATAACGCACAGTTAATTGCATACTTTAAAGATGTATATACATATATACAAACAGAAAGACAATCTTTATATTCTGAAAGCTGGATTCAAAACCAAATTGATGAAATAGTAGAATTAGTAGCACAAACTCTTTACCTTTTAAGTTTAAAATAATGTTAGGAAATCAAAATATACTATTAAAATTAAAAGGAATTCGTTTAGCTCAATGTCCTTCAGCAACAAAAGATATTCCAACTAATTTAAAGAATAGACAAGTAGCAATTGATAAAGCAAATTACGGACCTTTAAATCCAAATGAACCTAATGAGGATTATTGGAAAGCAAAAGCAGAAATGTTTAAGGGTGATGTAGAAAGTGCAAAAAAAGCATTATGTGGTAATTGTGCATTTTTCAATCAAACAAAAACAATTTTAGAATGTATTGCAGAAGGAATTGGTGGTGATGTAAAAGATGAATATGCAGTGATTGATGCAGGTGATTTAGGATATTGTGAAGCATTTGATTTTAAATGTGCAAGTAAGAGAACGTGTGATGCATGGGTAGTAGGAGGTCCTATTACTGATGAAAATTTAAAAAGAGTTGAAAGATTAGATATAGAACCAAACCCGTGCTGGGATGGATACGAACCTTATGGATTAAAGCCAGATGGTTCACCAAATTGCATACCAGTAGAAGAACAAAAATAATGTACGAAAATAAAGTTCATAAGAAATTATTAGAGTTGGCAACTGAAGAAGTTTCTTTAATTACATTCCAAAAAGAATATTTAGAGAAATCAACTAAAGCAAATCCAATTAGAGTTCAATGGGAAACATTAGAAGGTGATACAGATTATTATTGGATGTATTGGGATAGAAGTGCATATGTAGGTGGTGATGCTGGTGGTAGTTCTACAAAACAAAAAGAAGGAATGTTTAATGTACAATGTTTATTAGGTGCAACTGAATGGAGAACTCTTACATTACAAACAGTAACTAAATTTAGATTATCTGGTTCTAACAAAATATATGTAGTAAAATAATTGTAATAATTGTTAAATAAATAAAAAACTATGGCGAATAAAATAGTAAATCAACAAAACTTCATTACTAACCCACAATTTAGTGGTGGAATAAACCAAAATACAGGTTCATTTGGCTTTATAGCTCAAGGTCTTTATGTTGGAACATTCGGTAATTTAGTAGCAACAACAGTAGATGGTTCAGTAGTAACACTTAAAAACGTACAAGGATTTATTCCTGGTTTGTTTACTTCAGTAAGTGGCTCATCAACTGCAACTGATATTGTAGCATTTAGATAAAAAAAGAAATAATGCAGTTCAATAATAATTTTAATTACATTGAAAGTTTAGGAAATCAATCTCCTATGGGTCCAGGTCCTGGTCCAAATCAACCTACACAACCAACTGGTAGTGGAATGATTGTAAAGAGAAATCTTTGGAGTTGGTTAGAAACTACAAATAACACTTATAATGCATCAACTGGAATTTGGACAGATACAAGTGGTTGGGCAAATAATGCATATATGAGTGGTGCATTTGGTTCAATAACAACAAATACAGGTTCATTTGGTGGATATAGATTGGACTTTCAACCTAATGATTATTTATGGTGGGCAAACAATTATAATAATGGACCAACACCTGCTGACCAAGGAAGTACAACAATTTTTATAAGTTGGCAAAATGCAAGTTGGAACACAAGTTCGATTTCATTATTTAATACTTCAAATCCTTCAAATTTACAAACAGATGTAAGTTGGTGGGGTGGAGTAAATACTTTAAGTGGTAATTCAGCATTTAGATATGGTTGGCCAAATGCAAATGGATATTCAACAGCACAGCCAGTTCCAACAGGTTCAACAGATGCACAATATATGCAATCTTATGTTGCTGAAAATTTTGGATTAACTTGTACAATGTGGATGAGTGGTAACCTATATGGTGTAAATGGTACTAAATTAGGAATTAAAAATCCACAAACTGCAGTATCACCAACATATGTTATTGATAATACATCAACAGCAAATTCATTCAATTTTATTTCACATCAATTAAGATTTGGAAAACAAGCAGTAATGAATGCATCTTATAATAATGGATATGGTACAAATACAACTTATTCATTTAAAGGAAATGTAAAAAGAATTCTTATTTACAATACTATTTTAACGCCAAATGAAATATTAAGAAATTATACTTATTTAAATTCATTCTAAAAAAATTAATATGCCAATACCTAAACCAACACCAAAAGAGAAAGAGTCAGAATACGTTAGTAGATGTATGAGTGAAATAGGTGGTGAATATGACGATAATACACAAGCGGTAGCAATTTGTTATGCTACATATAGAAAAGAAAAAAGAATGAGTGGGGTAAACTTAGTTCATTCTAAAATCGCAGAATTAAAGAGCAAAGAAGAAGCTTGGATAAAGTGCGAAGCAGAAACAATCCTAAAAGAAAAAGGAATCAACTTAGCAGAAGAAGGTGGTGGTTCTTATCCTTGGGATGAATGTATAGCTGACCAAATTGAAAGATATGGTGATGAAGAAACTGCTACTAAGGTTTGTGGCTACATCAAAAGTGAATACGGAAGTTAATAATCAACTATTAGATTTACAGTTAAAAGTAGAAGCTCAAAGGAGAGACTTTGAGGAAATTAAATCTATTGTCTTAAGTCTATCAGTTATGGTAAATACAATACAAACACAATTAAATCATTTATTAGATAAACAACAAAAGGGATTATAATGAAAAAATTATTAGAAAAATTAAAATCAAACAAAAAATGGATTCTTATTGGATTAGTAATTGCATTAGTATTTGTTTTTTGGGGATGTGGAAACACAAACCAAAATGCGGTTAGTGCAGTAGATTCATTAAAAAAAGATTCAGTAGTAGTAGATTCAGTTAAAGTAGATAGTTTAAAATCTAAATAAAATAGGAAATAACCTATTTTAATAACCTAAAATCATTAGGGTATACCAAACTATTAAAATCTAAAAAGAATTGAAATTTAAGGAGCTAATTGAGAAATCTTTAGCTCCTATTTTTTTGCTCAAAAGTCCATTTTTTACATCAAATATTAGGACTTTTACTAATATGTCCATATTTTAAACCTAAAAAACCCCATTTTTCTAACTAATTGATTATCAATGAGTTATGCAAATGGTTGAAAACCAATAAATTAGGGGTTTTTATAACTATTTGATTGCCAATTAGTTATAAATTATAGATATTTTCATATGTTAAAGTTTTGTTAAAACCACAAATTTCTCTATAAAAATTTGGTAAATTCGCAATATTGGTGTATCTTTGGGTATGTTCTTTCCGATATTGGATAGGGATATTATTATTAAAAACAAAGTGGAGTCACCACTCAAAAAACTGAAAATGTTATATGATTACTTTTAATTCTTACAAAGAGTTCGGTATCTATGTTGAAAAGTTTGCTGATAAAAACAATGTAAATGGTCAGTATCTTAATTTAACCGAATTACATAGAAATTCAAAGTTTACCTTTGATACTACAAATATGGATAAATTGTTTGAGATTTCTATGCAAGTTTTAATTGCTACAAAAGGTAAAGCGTATATTAAAGATATATTCGCGGAAATGGATAATCTTAGAAAAAACATTCAATAATAATAAGGGGAATTAATTTTCCCCTTTTTAATTTATAAACAATAAAAAACAAACACAATGGAACAAAGTAGAATTGAAATGATTGAGATTTATGATAGAGCAATTTCTTATTATAAGTTTATCAACAAAAATAATGAATGGAATGATTTAATTAGATTATTCTATCAACATAGAAATAATGTATATCCACAAAATATGAGATTATCAAATGAAGATATGAATAAGTTATATGGTGATATGAGTTTTATGAGTAATAATTGTAGAGTATCAGTTTTGTATAGAAAAATGATTTCACAATTAAATTGGCACTTCAACAATGATACATCAATCAGTTTAGAAACTAAATTGTTGTTGGATATTAAAATCAAAAAATTGTATCTTAAAGTTGGTAAATTATTCAATTCAATTAATAGAACACACTCTAAAACAAAATAATATGAGTAAAATTAAAACATTAGAGCAGGAAATTGGTTATGATACATCAAAAATTGCTAGAAAATCTTTCTTAGAAAAAAAGATAAAGTATTGGAATAATCAATTAAAAAAGTATAAAAAAGAAAATAATGGATTTTGGATTACTAAATGTAATTACACTATCATTGATTTAGAAGAACAATTAAAAGATTTAGATAATGAATAATATATACAACGAAGATTGTAAAGTGACAATCAATCGTAATTTAGATTATGATTATGTAATTACTTCACCTCCTGATTTTAGTGAATTAGGAATAGATTGTAAAGATATTCTCGCATATAAAACATTTCTAAAAGATAGATTATCAATTCTAAAACCTAAAGGTAATTTGATAACGATATTCATATCAAATAGAAAGTATGGTGGTGGTATCATTGAAAAAGATAGAATGGTTGTTGATATTATGAAAGATTGTGGTTGGGATTTACAAAGTAAAAGAGTATGGATAAAATCATATAAGATAAACCAATTCCGACCAAACTACACAAACATTCTAACATTTAGAAAATATAAACGATTTGTTCCACATTTGCCTGATTGTTGGTTTGAGGAGTTTAAGAGTGTGGGTAAAGATTACACTTATAACTTTTCAGAAACTATCATTAAGGAATTAATCAGTAAACTTACAAACGAAAACGATATTGTGTATGACCCGTTTATTGGTAGTGGAACAACATTAAAAGTTTGTAACCATTTGAATAGAAAATGTATAGGTAGTGAGATAGATAAAAATGTATTTAATAATTTCTTAAAATAAAAAGTATGAAAAGTTTAGAAGAACGATTAACCGATTTAGAGAGAAGATTTAGACCTATTGAGTATGTTCTATACCGAAGTGAATTTAAAGACCTTATTGAGGATGCTAAAGGGGTAGAATTGGATTCTATGGGTAAGGTATTCGTAGTAACAGTTCAATTCCAAACGGATAAAGGAACATACATCAAAACATTTGAACAAAAAGCATACACAAACAAACAGGCAGAGTTCTTATGTGAAAGGGATATTATTCATCCAAATCTACAAAAGATAAAAGAGATTGGAAAAATTCGTTGGTATAAAGTATTAAGTAAACATTCAAAATTAAAATAAAAATTATGGAAAATTTATTAGAAACAAAAATTAGATTAGAAGCATTAAAAGTAAAAATAGCTATTAATTCTGAAATGGTTTCAGAAAAAGTATGGTTAAAAACTGACTCACCGCAAATGCATGAGTATTATCTTAATCAATTAACTGAATGTAAGCAAGAGTATTTAGAATTATTAAGAGAAGTTTTAGTTCCAAATAAAAATTATATAATGGATTTGGAAAATCGTATTCTAATGTATAGTGAAAATACAAACAACATAGTTTCATTCTTAAGTGAAAATATGATATATGGACAATATAAACATTATGATGAAGATTATCTATTTGACATCAATACACCTTTTGCTAAACACAAATATTGTGAATTAGGTGAAACAATGGAGGATAATAAAGCAGAGATTATAGAATGTTTATATCTTTCTCAATGGGAATTTAATGTAAATCCAAATGGTGTAACATTTATTACCGGTAGACCAAATGATGAAGATAATACAATGTATATAATCTTAAATAAGAATATATTTGAAACGGATTTAATTGCTAATATAAGTTTAGCATCACTTTAAAATAAAAATTATGAGCAACATACAAAAAGAAAGATACACAAACATTCAGTTGACAAGAGAAGTGCACGAATTACTGAAAAAGTATTGTAAAGAAAACGGATATAGTATTATCGGTTTAGTAGAAAAATTAATTAAAGAACAAATAAAAAAATAAGTTATGAGTAAATCATTATTAAATACATTAGGTAGACAGATTACATTGGGTATGGGTAGGCAGATTGGTTTCCGTTCTGCTAAACAATTAGAAAAGGAAATTGCTAAAAAAGTAATTGACCCTAATAGTAAATTCAGAAAACAAATACAAAAGTTTACTTTACCAGGTAATCCTAAATCAGCAATACAAAAAATGTGGACACTTATTGATGGGTTTATGGAGGAATACGAAGTGAACAATTCTTTATTTCAATCAAATTATAAAGAAAATGATATTGAGTTTATAGAAAAAAAGTTAGATAGAATATATCAAATGAAACTTACTGAAGATGAAGATGATTTATTTCAACATTTACAAAAAACTTGGTTAAACTTAAAAAAATAATTTTATGAATAGAGGTTCATTTTTGAAAGGATTATTTGGTGGTGCAATTGCATTAGCTGCAATACCATCATCTGCAAATATTGTAAAAAAACAATCTGATGTTAAAAAATTAACTGATGAGCAATTAAATGAATTATATAAAGCTTATATTGATTTACAAAATAAGAAAAAGAAAGATGAAGAAAAAGCTCATAAACTATATAAAAATAGTTTAATAGAAATTGAAAAACAATATGAAATATTATCTTCTATGAATTTTATATATTCTATTTTTCATAAAAAGAAAAAAGTTAATGTAACTAAATTATATGTTAAAAAACATATAAAGAAATTAGAAAATTATATAAAATGGTTAGAAATTTATTTCCATGAAAATCCTAATAAATACTATACAGGAAGTACTCGTAATATGAGAGATATGGATTATATTATTAAATCAGATGTAACTATTGGAATTATTAAAGGTTACCTATTAATAGGAGAAATTAAAACTGCAAATAGTTTATTTGAACAATTTTCAATGGATAGAAACTATGGAGTAAGAAATACACATATTGATGATTATGCATTAATTTATTTTGGTGATTTATATTATAAAGCAGGATATAAAAAGGAAGCAATTGAATGGTATAATCAATCAGATAAAGATAGAATTATTAGATGGGTTAAAAAATTAGAAGAAAATCCAAATAGTAATGAAGTTCAAATTGAGTTTAATAAAAGATATTATTCAAAAGCATATTTTGGATATATGATTTATGATAAAGATAATATTAATATCAAATCATGCTCTAATTACAGAGAACTAATTCGTAAGTATGAAAAAATTAAAAATGGAAAAATGAAATTTGATATTGATGAATGGATTTAATAAAAATAAATTTCGTTTAGTAAATTTGGATGATACTTATATTTGTTGTATCTTTAAGATATGATAAACATATTAATAACACAAATAAAACAAAAAAGGAAACATTATGGCAAAAGACCCAGCAGTGTTATTCTACACACAAGATTTTTTAGTAGGAACTATTACAATGAATTATGAACAGAGGGGTAAATACATTACTCTTTTATGTTTACAACATCAGAAAGGTAAACTAACTGATAAGGATATGAAATCAATCTTAACTGAAGAAGATATTGAAATAGCAGAGAAATTTATCAAAGATACTGATGGATGTTGGTATAATATCAGATTAAAAGAAGAAGCTGAAAAAAGAAAAAAATATACTGAAAGTAGAAGAAATAATAGATTAAAAGATAAAAATAAGTTATCAAAAACATATGATAAACTAATGGAAAATGAAAATGAAATTGAAAATGAAGATGTAAATGTAATTGATAATAAAAATGTAAATAAAAATAATAATACTAATATAGCTTCTAGAAAAATACCTTTTGAAGAAATGATGAAAAAACCATCTCAAAAAGAAATAAATGAATTAGATAATTTGGTATGATAGAAATTTTTTTATATCTTTGTTATAATAAGAGTCAGTTTAGTCTTCGTGCCATTTGACATTCTGACACACTTTATATATTCAGCGGAATTAAATAATACGCTGAGACATTGGACCCCAACTTTCTGTTGGGGTTTTTATTTTGTCCTAAATTATTTGGAAAAGAAATATTATTTTCTTATATTTATAATAATACAGAAATAAATAAAAATATAATGGCACTATTAAAGACTTGTAACAGATGTGGTAAAATGAAAGATTTATCACAATATTCTAAATGTTCAAAACATAAAGACGGTAAACAAAATCGTTGTAAGGAATGTAATAAAGTAGATAATAAAATCTTCAGAGAAACAAAACCTGAATACGCATTAGATTGGTTTTACAATAACAAAGACCGTTGGGCAGAATATATGGCTGATTATCAGGGTTCAAATGATATAAATAAACTTTATACTATCACAAATCCAATCGGTGAAGTTTATGTTGGTCTATCTCGCAGAAAAAAGATTGGATATAGGTTCAATGAACACAAAAAATCTTATAGATTAAATAAAGAAAAAAATAGATTACCATTACTTTGGAATTCATTTGATAAATACGGAGTAGAAACTCATACCTTTGAATTAATTACAGATTTCAAAGGAGAAAAAGAATTAGGATTAAAAGTTGAAGGTGAAATGATACAGCATTATAAAGGATTAAATCGTTCATTAAATAAATTGAAATAGTATGTGTATAATTAAATTAGGTGATTGGGTAGAAGGAATTATAAACGTAGTGACATTTGGTAGAGGAAAAGATTTAGCACAATGGATAGCAAACCGTTTAGGATTTAAAGATTGCGGTTGTGAAAAGAGAAGAATATATCTTAATTCTTTATTAGGTTGTAAACAAAAACAAATTAAGATATGGGAATAGCAAACACAGTTATAGAAGTCCGTAATGGTAATATCGGTAAAGCATTAAAGGAATATAAAGAAAAAACATTATCGTATGGTATTAAAGAAAGATTAACCGAAAAGAAAGAGTTTATTAAACCATCAGAGATAAAACGAATAGGAAAGCAAAAAGCAATTTATAAAAATAAGTTACGAAAAAATGGCAATAGCAAAAGCAACTCATTGTAAAGAGTGTGGAGAGAAATTCAACGATATAGTAAAAAAGTATTTAGCTCACGCTATGTGTTATCCTTGTTATTTAGCATATCAGAGAAAAAGATATAATTTTTGGGATAATCAAGTCACAAAAGAATTTAAATTAGAAAAAAGAAAAGATGTGTATAAGATAAGAAGTCAAGAATTAAAAAACTGCAAGAGTAGAGAAGAGTGGTTACCAATATTAACTAGAAATTTAGAAGAAGCATTAAACGAATTAAACAAACAATTATGATAGAATTACAAAGTACATTAGAACCAAAAAAAGAATTATTACCTAACCATTTGTATATGGTAGATTTCGGAAAATTACAATCAGTTAATGAATTAGTCCTTATCTTAGCAAGTATGGGGATAGGTTTCCCTTCCGAGCATCCTAACATTGAGAAACTAAAACCTTTTTTAAATTTAGAAGTTCCTATCCCAATGGAACAACCTAAACCTGAATTTGTACCATTAAAATTTAAAGAAGATGGAAAATAATATATACGCACCATTTACAGAAGAAGAATATAAAGAGTTAAGAGAAAAGATTGACCCTATAAAAGAATTTTTACCGGAGTTTTTATTGAATTACATTTGGGGTAGTTATAAAAAAATAACAAAGAGTCAAGAGCCGCAACCGTGTAGTTGTGGTAGTGCAGCAAAACATTGGATAAAAGCGGTAGCGAGTATAAGAGAATTTATAAAAGGTATAGAAGAAAAAAAGAATGGAAATATCGGGTAGTTTATATACTGAGTGTAATAAGAGATTAGAAACACTTTATAATAAGCATCACAATTGGTTAGGTGCGGTAGCATTTAAAGTAAGTAAATCACAAGAATATACAGATGAATTAGTAAGTGATTTATATCTTTATCTAAGTGAAAAGTGTAATCCTAATCTATGGTATAATGATAGTTTTAATCTTCAGTATTGTAGACAGTATATCATTAGTAGATTTATCAATAAGAAAAAGAGAGCGGGTAAGCTAATAAACAAATCTAACTTTATTGAAGATGGTTGGGATTTACAAGATGTAGAATATGATATAGAAAGAGATATGAAGATAGATAAAGCACATGATGAAGTAAAAGATGAATTAGATATGATGAAGAGAAGAAAAGGATTTAGTTCAGCAATGATATATGAGCATTATTGGTTTACAAATAGAACCTTAGATGAAGTAAGTAAAGATATAGGGATAAGTAAAAGCACGGTGTTCTTAGCAGTAAAAAAAGTAAAAAAGCATTTAAAGAATAATATACAAAATCCATTTAAAAATGAATAAAGAACAGTTACAAAAAATAGTAGAACAAATCAAAGCGGGAATGGGAATAGAAGAATTAGATGAATTAGAGAGACAGTATAATGAGATGTATCAAAGATTAAAAGAAGAAAATCAGAGCAGTGGTTCAATACAAAAAGATTAAATTATGTTATATATATGTAAATATAAGTCCGTATAAATAACGAGAAAACGATGGCAAAGTTTGAGAAAGGAAATAAATTAAGTAAGGGAAGACCAATAGGTGCAATCAATAGAAGTACAGAGCAAGCAAAATTGACTATAGCGAGAATAGCTAATTATGGGTTAGATGTGATAAGAGAAGATATTGAAAAGATTAGAAGGGATAATCCAGCGAAAGCTGCAGAAATTTATTTAAGATTATTAGAATATATTGTACCTAAGAAATCTTCAATAGATATGAGAGCAGAAATAGACCAAAGAATACAACAAGTGCAAATCAATGTAACTAATGCCGACATCAATCAATATAGACACAACGAAGACGTTTCAGAACATATTGGACAGTAAAAAAAGAGTCCAACAACATATTGGAGGAACGAGAAGTGGTAAAACATACGCAATACTTCAATATCTTTTGGTTAAGGCAATAGAAGTTGATGGAATTAATATTACTATTGTCAGAAAGAGTGGACCTGTATTGAAAAGAACTACAATGAAAGATTTTGTAGATATACTTAAGAGTTTAGATATATACAAAGAAGACGATTTTAATATTACTGATAAAGTATGGCAGTATTACAATAGTTCAGTAACATTCGTATCAACAGATGACCCTGACAAATTAAGAGGTTTAAAACAAGATATTTTATTTATTGATGAAAGTTCTGAAGTAGATGAAGAATCTTTTTTTCAATTAATGATTAGAACATCCGGTCAAATTATTTTAGCATATAACCCGACAGTATCACCATATCATTGGTTAAGACAGATGCAAGATTGTGATAGATATATTACAACATTTTTAGATAATCCTTATTTACCAAAAGAACAAATACAAGCAATCAAACAATTAGAGTTTAAAAATAAAAGACAATGGTTGATATATGGTAAAGGAGAATTTGCACCGAATGAGAGAGCTATATTTCAGTTTGATATTATAGATAAATTAGAAGAAGTAGATTTTGTAGGATTTGGAATAGATTTTGGTTTTAGTTCAGACCCAACAGCATTAGTGGCAGTATATAAAAAAGGTGAAGAAATAATTTTAGAAGAGTTGTTATATGAAAAAGGAATGGTTACAAACGATATAATAAAAAAGTTAACCGAATTAGATATAACTAAAAGTGAAGAGATATGGGCAGATTCAGCTGAGCCACGTCTGATTGAAGAAATATACCGAAGTGGATTTAATATTAAGCCGGTAATAAAAGGAAAGGATAGTATTAAGTTTGGTATAAGTGTAATGCAAAATCATAAGATAAAATTATTAAAGCAATCGCAGAATTTAATCAATGAATTCTATGGTTATCAATATGGTACAGATAAATACGGATATGTAACCGATACACCCGAAGGAGGATTAGACCACTTAATAGATGCGGCGAGATATTGTTGTATGATGAAACTATCACAGAAAGCAACACAAAAGGGAAGATACGCAATAACAATAGGAAATATAAGATATTAATATGAATACAATACAAATAAACGGAGTGATTTTCACAGAAGATGATATTAAACAATCATTATCATTAACAAACCAATTAATACAAATGAATGAAGAATTAAATGCAAAGATAATTGCGATGAATGCAAAATTGGAAAATGAAGAAAAGAAAGTTGCACAATTAAAAATACATTTAAATCTATTAAACCAAGCATTTACAGGAAACACATATAAAGCATAAATTATGATAAAAGAAATTCAAATCAGTATACCACAATCGTATGAAGATGTAACTTTAAGAGATTATTTAAGATTACAAAAAGAGATTAAGAACTACGAAGATAACGAAGAAGCGCAAACTGCAATCTTAGTAACATATCTTTGTGATATTTCATTAGATATACTAACAAAGTTGGGTAGTGATGATTTTAAAACTATTTCAATGGAATTAGCAAAGTGGATAAACAATACTGATTACCCGTTACAACAAATAATCCGAATTGATGGAAAAGAATATGGATTTGAACCTAATCTAAGTACAATGAGTTATGGAGCATATTCAGATATAACAAAGTATGAAAATATACAGATAGATGATAATTGGGCAAAGATAATGAGTATTCTATATCGTCCTATTACAAAAAAAGTTAGAGATACCTATGAGATTGAACCATACAACGGAAACATTAATGAAGATATATGGTTAAAAGTTCCAATGAGTATACATTTTGGTACAATGTTTTTTTTTGTTCATTTGTTAGCGGACTTACAGAAAGGTATCCTGAAGTATTTGAAGGGAACGGAACTTCCTCACAGCATAGTATCAATTTTGGAAAAAAGTGGAAAAATTACTCTACCATCATGGAACTTGCCGACAACGATTTATCAAAAGTAGATTGGGTAGTTGGTGAACCATTAGAGAAGTGTTTATTATATTTAGCATACAAAGCAGATAAGAACGAATTAGAAACTTTGTTACATAAAGAGGCATTAAAGAAATTACACTAATAAATTCCATAAGTTATTTGTTAAATAAAGTAAATAACAATAACATTATGGGCATTTGGTCAAATTCACGTAACGGTAGCCTAAGATATTCAGTCAATAGACAAAACAATAGTGGTGTATATATAGGACCAACTAAAGGATTATCTTCACCAAAGAATAATCGTAGAGGTTGTTTATGTATGCATACTAATACTTACGATAGAAGATGTTGTGAGGGTTTCCTAATTCAACAAGGAGTAGGAACGATACAATCACCATATAATTCTAATAAAGGTGAATATAACACAGGCTATGATACAAACTTTGATACAGAAGCAACACAATAATAAAAAGATATGACAAAGCAACAATTAGAAGTAGTAAACCAAACCAATTTCCCAAATAATAATACGGGATATATTTCAGCTCAACTATTAAGAGAATTTAATACAGATATGATTGATAACAATGTCAATCAAGCAGTATATTCAACTGATTCGGCATCGGTAAATAGTAGATTAACAGCACAAGAAGCATTTAGTTCTTCAATCGCAATAGATTATATAAACCAAAGTGAATTAAATAGTGCAACACAAAGTTTATCAGCATCTTTAGCGGCATCTATTAATGGTAAAGCATTATCTTCATCATTTAACTCATTTACATCTTCAACAAATGGTAGATTAGATTTCTTAGAAGCAAAATCAGCATTCATATCTCAATCAAATGTATTTAATCAAGATAATACATTTTCTCAACAATTAAATGTAGGAGAAGATTTAAATGTTGTTGGTAAAGGTTCTTTTACAGGTTCATTAAGTAGTAGTGGAATAGCAATTGTTGGTTCTTCTATTTTTGGTGGTAATGCATATGATACTTCTTCATTTAATGGATTTGTAAAATTTAATAATCCTGAAAAAGTTTATTTTGGAACACAGAATTGGATAGATTTCAGTTCTTCAGTAGTAGTATTATTAAACTCATCATCAGCATTTCCAGCATTCAGTTCATCAGTACAAGGTCAGATAAATTCATTAAAAGATTGGAGTTCTTCTTTAGATTTAATTTATGCAACAGATGCTGAACTTACTCAATCTATTAATAATTTGAGTTCATCTTTAACAGCAACAATCAATACAAAATTAGATAGTGCGATAACAGGAGCATTCTTAACAACGGGTTCAGCAAACGTAGTTCAAAATATAAGTGGTGGAATTACTCTTTTAGATAACCAAAATTTTACAGTTAAAAATGGTGGTGTTGCTAATTTACAAAATACATGGGTAAAAGCATTAATCACTACATCATCAGTAACAATTGGTGCAGGTGGTTTGATTGCAACAGGGTCTTTATTAACAACAGATAATGTAATAGCGGTAGGATATATAAGTGCAAGTGGAATTGTGACTGGTTCTAATTTTAGTACTTTAGCAACAACAGGAAGTAATACATTTACAGGAAATCAAACTGTTAATGCAAGAGTTTATGTTTCTTCATCAAACCAATATGATGTTGTATTAGAAGGACAATTATATATTTCATCTTCAGGAACAACTGCAACAACAAGACCATTGATTGTAATATCTGGCTCTGCGGGTGGTGGAGGAACAAATACAATAAGAAATAATAATATTGATGTATCAGCTCCATCTAATGCTGGTTATGTAAGAGTAACTAATTCATTTACAAGTTGGCAATCAACATTAGGACCATCTTCAATTAATATAGCAGGTGGTGGAACGATTGGTTTAAGTGCAAATACTGCATCATTTAGTTTACCTACATTATATGGTAATGATGGAGTAAGTGATGTAGCAGTAATTCAATTAGCAACAAGTGCAGCAAGTGCAAGTATATTAGTACCAACAACATTTACAAAAGCAATTAATATAACGGGTTCTGTTAATATAAGTGGCTCTTTAACAATAAGTGGTTCACAAAATGGTAATGTGACAGCATTAACAGTAAGTTCTAATACTGCATCTATTGATATGAGTAAAGGTAATTTCTTTACACTTACTATTCCATCTTCTTCAATTACTTTTATCACAGCAACAAATATTAATGCTGGACAAACAGTTGGTGTTAAATTATTACAGCAAGCAACAACAGGTTCAGTTTTATTTGATTCTAAATTTAAGTTTTGGAGTGGTTCACAAGGAATTAATACGGGTAGTGCAGCAGCGGGAGCGGTAGATATATTGACATTTGTTTCTTTTGATACAGCATCTTTATATTCAACATTAGTAAGAAACTTAGTTTAATATGATTATACAAACAGGATTTTTTGAAGGACCAACTCCACTTAAAATAGGACAATACTTTGAAGGAGGATATGTAGCCTATTTAACGGGTTCATTTCCAAATCAAAGTGGATTTGTTGTTTCACAGACTTGGGTAACTCCTATTTCCCCAAATTTAGGTTATCAATGGGGAGTTAGTGGAAATGATGTTGCGGGAGCGAGTGGAAGTGCGATTGGAACAGGAAAAATAAATACACAATATATTGTAGATTATTATAACGGAACGGGTATATATTCAGCAGCAAGTGCATCGCAAGTATTTACAAGTGATGGATATAGTGGTTGGTATTTACCTTCAGTAGATGAAATGGCGCAAGTATGTTCTGTAAAAGACCAATTAAAGTATGCATATTGGGATAGTTCAAGATATAGTTGGACTTCAACTCAATATAGTACATCATTTGCATATTGGTATGATATAAGAACAGGCGCTACGTGTGGAAGTGGAAGAATAACGTTTGGTAAAACTTCTTATCTTAATTTAAGACCAATTAGAAATTTTGTATATAACGGAAATAATGTTTATCAATCTCCACAAATATAATATGGATAAAGATATATTAGAAATAATGTTAGAATTAGCAGAAGATGAGAATGATGATTTAAAAAAAGAAATTTCTCATCTAATCCAAATCAATCATTCATTATGGAATTATGTAAACTATCTAATGAAAGGACAAGCTAATATTGAAGATAAGATTGATAAATTATTGGATATAAAGAATAGATTGAATTAAAAATAATGATAAAAAGGATTATATTTGTTAAATAATTAAAACCAAAAAGATATGAACGCAAAAGACGTATTAAGTAAAATAAGTAAACTTTTGAATTTAAGTTCAGAAGAAGTATTATTTGTAGATGCTAAAACAGCAGACGGAACAATATTACAATCTCCAACATTTGATTTAGGAGAAAAAGTAGAAGTAGTTTCAGAAGATGGAACTAAATCTCCAGCACCAGACGGAGAACATGAAATCGCATTGAAAGATTCAGAAGGTAACGAGGTAGTTATCAGAGTAGTAACTAAAGATGGTGTTATCACAGAAAGAGAAAATGTTGAAGAAGAGAAGCCAGAAGTACCTGAAAAAGGTGAAGAAGAAATGGCAGATGCAGATGCAGAAAAAATCAAAACAACTCCATTACCAGGAGCTCCAACTGAAGTAAATGATAAGCCTGAAAGCGGAAGTAAAAAATTCCCACCAAAAGGTAATCCATCTTCAATGATGAGTAAAGTAGAATTAGAAGGTGTTTATGGTCCTGAAGGTCCTTTGGGAGCACATCCTGAAACTGATGAAGTAGCACCATTACCTCAAACAGAAGATAAAGAGCAAGAAGTTGAAATCAATTTAGTAGATTTAGGAAAGATGGTGCAAGATATGGCATACAGAATTACTGAATTAGAAGCTAAGATTGGTGATTTAACAGATAAAAAAGAAATCAGTAGAGAAGCTGAACAAATAGCTAAAGAAAATGATATTAAATTTAATTTAGAAGATGCTTCAGAAGATAACCTACCAAAATTAGATGGTGCACCTGTTGAAATGGGTTCAGTATTTACTCCAGAAGAAATCAGTAAAAGATATGGTAAGAAAGTATCTAATTCACAAAACACATTCTTATCAAAATTATATAGATAAAAATATTATTAACAAAAAAATTATTGGAACAATGAAAAAAATTCAAAATTTCGCACAACCAAGTATCTCTACCACTTATGCTGGTGAGTTCGCGGGACAATACATCGCAGCAGCGTTGTTAAGTGCAAAAACATTGGATAACAAATTCGTTACTATCATGCCAAACGTGAAGTACAAAGAAGTTATCCAAAAAATCGCAGTTGCAAACATCGTTAACGATGCTTCATGTGATTTCACAACTTCAGGTTCAGTTACTTTATCTGAACAAGTAATTACTCCTAAAGAATTACAAGTTAACTTAGAATTATGTAAGCAAAACTTCGTAAACAGCTGGGAAAGTTTACAATTGGGTTACTCGGCTTTTGACGAGATTCCTAAATCTTTCACAGACTATTTGATTTCTTATGTTGGTGGTGTAGTAGCACAAGCAACTGAGCAATCAATTTGGAATGGTGATAATTCAGCAAACGGTCAGTTCGGTGGTCTTTACAGATTAATCACTGGTTCAGCTGCAATTTCATCTTCAGTATCTG